>Ga0208899_1000460_pt1 | contig 30413 bp, 50 predicted proteins | sample VirMetDEL_Nov_24_FD_184518 | JGI IMG/M metagenome (GOLD analysis project Ga0208899, IMG submission 184518) | Aqueous microbial communities from the Delaware River and Bay under freshwater to marine salinity gradient to study organic matter... | ecosystem: Environmental > Aquatic > Marine >... | reverse complement strand
CCGTAGTCTGTTCGTCAATCTCAGCATGCGCTTGCGCTAACACTTCGTCATCAAGCACAAGGTCTGCCACTTTCTTATCAATCTCCCGCAGTAACGTCACGGATTTAACGCCAGACGCTCTAGCCTGCTGCAAGAATCGCAACTCAGATTCGTAATCTCGCAGATCGAACGAATCAGGGTAGCTAATCATCACCTCATGGGTAGTGTGGTTTTGCCAGTTACAGTAAAAGCCCCACAACTGCTCTTCAGCCAACTCTAAAATGTCGGCCTTCTCACTGAGCTTTGCGTTTAACATTTGAAATTCTGTTTGCAATGCTATGCCAGACTGCTTCACAGCTTCTGTACCGCGCACTGCGCCCATGTGAGCCATTCTATTGATGCACTCAATTTTGTCTTGTATGGACGCTCTGATAGCGTCTAGGTTGCCGCCAGAGGGTTGCATTTGATACGGCGTCAGCCCTGAGTCTAGGTCATCACTAACATTGATTATTGCGCCTGCCCCTGCGCTTGCGTCTGTGTCAAACGTCTTTACCAGCGTCGGGTGATTGCTAATGCGAATTAGTTGTTCAATTTCGCTTAATTCTTGGTAGATGGCTTTCTGCATATACGCGATATCACAAATGTCGCTGATGCCAATGCCTCTAACAATTGAGCGGTTAGCAGGCAAGTACACTGCCGGTATTTTGCCAATCGGGTTATCAATCTGATCGATCACCTGATGCTCTGCGCCGTCGTATCTTATGAGCTTAATTTCATCTGGCGTCCACTCTCTAAAGTGCGTGACCGTATGCGTGCCGTCAATTCGGTTTACAGACTCTCGGATCTTTAAGTACACAAGCTGATGCCTGCCTGATGCCTGCCGCTCCCACTTCCAATCATAAACATTTTCGGGCGTTATCAGCGTGACATACGGCCTGATCTCTTGCTCAAGCTCCTCTGCCCTTGTGCCAGCTTGTGAGCGCGGTTTGTCCATTAACAACCAGACATGCCCATAGACGCTAGACCAAATCTGCGCCTCCCGCATGAATGAATTAAAGCTCTGCCCGTCTAGGTTTGCGTCTCTAAGAAACTGCTCAAGCTCTGGCGAGCCTTCCATGCCAGCAAAGTTTCGGGTTGGCAATATGCGCCACAAAAACGACGAATAAATATGTATGACGTTCTTGCAGTGGTTGTCTAGCGGAGTTAGGCCAATACGTCGATCATACGCCTTTGTATCCTCATTAAGATACTTTGACAGATACGAGCCGTCTTGGTAATCCTGCCCGCCCATGTAACTGCGCAGATAAAACTCCCAGCGATCTACGTTATTCTCAAAGTCTGGGTGCTGATATTCAATGTCTACATTAATCATGTCCACCTCTGCGGAGGCTGTGCCGCGTGAGATTTTTTAATGGGGAATAAGTAATCAACAGCATATCCAAGCGCATCGTTCATGTGGTCAAACCCATCCTTTTCGGGCTGGCTTGTGCCTTCCTTGTAAACATGACGCTCTAATGACTCAATTACCTTTTTGCATTTAGGGTTAACGAACAGATGCCGTTTGCCGTCTTGCGACTTAAGCCGTGAATTAACAGCATTTATTCTGTCCCTTATAGCAGTATGCGCGTTCCTAACTTTTACGTTAAAACCGGCATTTTGCAAAATAGATAGATCAGTCCTGCCTCCTGCGCTGGTCTTGCGCTGGCGACAAGCTGGATCAGGGTATATTGTAACACTACTGTTTTTGTAACGCTCTTTGATCTCAGCAACCATTTCGTCAGTGTTACTGCCAAACATTACTATCTCATCTACAACGTAGAGCGTGTCGGCCTTTCTTACCATTACGACTGCTGACATAGGATCTAAGTTGAAATCCATTCCGATATGCAAAGGCTCACTAGCCTGTTGATAATTCTGCATTGACTCTTTGCGCTCAAATGCGTAATAAATGATTCCTGCATAGTTAACAAATTGCGCCTGATATTCTTGGTCAAACGTGCGCTGATCTAAATCATTACGGGCCGCTGTTATTTCTTCCGCTGGGACATGCCCGCCTTCTAAGGTTGTAAATTGAAATGACGCCCAACCATCGTCATCTAGCCCCTTCCCCCAAAGCTCATAGAAATGGTTGCGGCCTTTTGGCGTGCCGATAAATAGCGCCGATCCTTGCCTGTCGGATAGTGATGGCCTGATAACTTCATACCACGCCTCTTTGCGCATATCAGCAAACTCATCAAGCACGCAGAAATCTAGCGCCCTACCTCTGAGGTTGTCTGGCTTCTCTGCCCCCTTTAAGCTAATAACACTACCGTTAAGCAATCTGAGAGTGAGTGAGCTTTCGTTAGTTTTCTGTATGTATTCTTGCGGGATGCCTTTAATAAGCATTTCCCATGCGATTTCTTTTGCGGCTTTATACGTTGGCGCTACATACCAAACATTTTTGTCATTGCCAGCTAATGCCGCATTTAATATCTCTGCCGTGGATAAAAATGTCTTACCGAAACGTCTGCCAGCCACGCATACACGAAACCGCTCACTAGCTTTAAATATAACAGTTTGTGGTTTAGTCAGTATCATCAGGCGTCAGCTGTATAACAACTGGTGGCAACTCCTGCGCCTCTGGCACAGCCTCTCTCCAACCTGCCTGTGTCTTTAAGTAAAAGATTTGCGCTGTCGTGTTACCGTCTGTAGCACTTTGCAGTAACGATTGGCTTACCCGCCCTATTGCTTTTGCCCTTCCTTTTTTATATGCGGCAGAAACTTCCTCATCACGTTGCATTATTGCCCGAAATGTACGCGTAGGTATTCCAAGGTAGTCGCATATCTGATCTTGATTCAGGACTGCGGCTAAGGTTTCTACCTGCGCCATTTGCTCTGGCGTCAGCTCAGTGCGCGGTCTGCCCCCCTTACTCATTAAATGCCTCGCCAGTATCAGCGTGTACGGCTTTCTTGCCTGTATAGTCCTGCCAGCGCTTAATGATTACGTCGCAGTATTTAGGGTCAAGCTCCATTATATATGCGTCAATGCCATGCTTTTCCGCCGCAATCAGTGTTGACCCAGAGCCACCGAAAAAATCTGCAATCGTTCGCGTGCTCAAATTGAAACGCTTAATTATCCACTCCATTAAAGAAACAGGTTTCTGCGTGGGATGCACCCTATTAGTTTTTTCGCTTGCCTGCGTAAATTGTCGCACGACACTGCGGAAGTTAGCCCATGCCAGTTCGCAATCTGTTTGGTCGCTTTGCCCGTTGTTTTTATCCCATACGAGCCAGCACTCGCTGTCGGGTAAAGCACTGCAGTAATAATTTGCACCCCACCAAATTTGCTTGGCATTTGGGTATAGCGAATAAATGAGCGTGAATGCGTCTTTAGCTACTGTTGCATCATCATCACCCAAAATGTCGCCATCATAGTTTTTCGACAACACGGCTGACTTGCTTACTGCATTCATGCCATAGGGAGGGTCAGTGTGTATCAAGTCGATGTAATCACCCTGCGTCAGCTTTTCAATGTCATCAGGGTCAGTCGCACTGCCACACATAAGCCGATGATTGCCCAGTATCCAAACATCACCCTCTACCGTTCTAGGCTTCTCTGGTGCTTCTGGTACTGCATCCTCGTCGGTCAGCCCCTCTACCTGCTCAGGCTCTAGCAGATGCTCTAGCTCATTAGAGTCGAAGCCAATTAAATCCAAATCAAACTCTAGCTCTTGCAGGCGTTTAAGCTCCACCATCAGAACGTCGGTATCCCAGCCAGCATTTAAAGCCAGCTTATTGTCTGCTATGACATACGCTTTTTTTTGCGCTGGCGATAAGCCCTGCAAAACAATACAAGGAACCTCTGCAAGGCCGAGTGCTTTTGCCGCTAAAAGACGGCCATGGCCTGCAATTAGCGTTTGTTCATCATCAACCAAAAGCGGATTAGTAAAGCCAAATTGTTTAATGCTTGCCGCAATTTGTAGCACTTGGCTTTCGCTATGTGTGCGGCTATTCATTGCGTATGGGATAAGACTTTCAGTCTGCCTGTATTCTACTTTCAGTCCATCAGTGGCGCGTAAATCGGCAGTGCCCATAAAACTCCCCTTGTATACCCGTCTTGAATAATGCCAGTGCGTATATTTTCATAGCCAATAGGGTACGTTTCTACCGTCCCATCATCAAAGGCGACTAAATACGTGCCCTCATCCTTAGGCATAACAGCGATGTCATGCCATTCGATAACCACGGCCTGTTTTATGCACGCCATGGTTTTGTAACCCATTTTTTGCGCCAATTAGGGTTTTCATAGAGCGCCCATTGTTCGCCTGCTTCTTGCCTGCTTTTCACGATCCATAGCTTTTCTGTTTGCACTCCGAAGACCACAGCCGCTCTTGCTTCACGATATGTTAAGTCAAGATGTTGCGCTATATCTGAAACTGTAAATTTAATGAGACCCAACGATAATAGACGATCAAGGTTTTGTGGTGCTTTGGCCCGCACTGTCCTCATGCTGTACTCCAAAATTCACTGGCTGATATTTTTCCATACTTACAAAAAAAGCCCGCAACTGTAAAAGCTCGCGGGCCATCGCTATTTGCTTGTTAGGCGTTAGCGCTTTCCAGTGGTATTTACCGCTGACGAATTTCTCCAGCATATCTTGACTGACCTTCGCAGTCTCGTTGCTCATAGTTTGGATGCCCTCGCGTGCCTTGATGCCTTATCCAGCTGTCTACCATAGCGCAGTAATGAACATGCTCGCGCTCTGCTTCGTCGTAGTCACCTACGCCAGCCACGCCAAAGCCAACTAGCAAAATGGTTATACCGATAATTTCTTTCATTGTCTAGACTCCTCCCCATTCTATAACTTCGATTTTTATGTCCCCGTATACCTTACTGCATTGGTCAATGCTCATTTCTATAGCCCTGCTATTGCGGCGGCAGATCAGCTTTTCCTGCGGCTTTTTATCAGAAGCACGCGCCCAACGGACGCGCACTTTGAAAGGGCATGAGGCTTCTGCAGTTTTTATCAGCATGACGCGGCTTCCGCTTGCTTGAATACGCTAGCAGACTTGAGCGTTTTTTCTAGCCTTAGACGTTGGTGCATCATTGCCTGCGTAGGGTTTTTATACTGTTTTTCTTGATGCGAAACATAATGAGTCAGCACATTGTAAAGCGCGTAACCGTTATGCCCCATCTCATTAGCGTATTGCCGCCACAGTTTGATACATCGCTCTAAGCGGCTATTCTGGCGTTGCGCCTCAAGCTCTTGCTTAATTCCTAGAAATTCTTTGAATACGCGAATCGCTACTTCTTCATTGACTGGCACCAGCATCATTTGCGCCCAATAATTCTGAGCGTTTTGGAATTGCTGAATCATAGATATTACTGACTCAGCGCCAGCCTGCACGTCGAGGGCATTAGTGTGCGTTGAAGAATACGAACCTACAATGTGCCCAAGTATTTGCCCATTGAGGCACTTCATTCGCAAGCCGCCTGCTTTGGTAAGGTATCTCGTAGATCCGTCAAATGAGTTTAAGGCGCACAACTGTAATGACGTTTGAGAATCATCCCCATAGACACTTATAGACTCATTGGGGAATATGAAGTCAACCATTGCGCGAGCGCCGTTGGGCGTCTGCCGAACTTCAACTTGGGCACCTTCCGCATTTATGCCAGAAGCCTGAATGCTATTGCAGAAGCTAGAAAATATCTGTTCGTTTGTAACTACCTTGTAGCTGTCTGAAACAACGCTCATTACATCGTTCGTGCGCGTGTTGATTAAAGCCTTGCGCTTAGGAACTAGCTTGCCGCTTGCAGTGCGTAGCTCCTCTGACTCCACGTTAAACAACAATCCAGTGTTATCGATTTGGCTCATTAAATTTTCGTATACGGTCATGGTCGTTCTCCTTAGTCCCATTCTTTAAAGTTTTGCATTCTTTCGTTGCAGTCAAAGCCTGCGTAATACTCTGCTATTTGTGCGGCTGTCATGCGCTCCTCCGTAACGCGCTCGCCTTTGTATGTGCCTTCTGGATACCAATGCGGCTCTGGTCCCCGCCGGTAATAAGAATCAGCACTGCCCCTGTCGTATGGTGAACCGTGTTTTTTGTTCATCGCTTTCCCCTTGTGTTACTGGTTTAACGTGGTGCGTAACCACAAGAGCATTATCGCTCAATTGCAAAAAATAGCAACGAGTTAAATGCCTGGGAAAACAATCACTTACGCCCTCACGAACGCGGGGCGGTTAGATTTTTCTTATTTTTCTACTTTTTGTAGGCGTCTACGATTTGCGCGATAAAAGCAGACAGGTTAGGTCTGCGCTCTACAATAGATAAGTATTGATCGAGCGAGCAACCCTGCGCGTTTGCCATGTGGTTGAATACTTCTGGCACAGCTTCGGGGTTTTTTACCTGATGCTTTATGGCAAATACTTGCATCTTCTCTACTGGACACATAATGACCTCCAGATACGATGATGTTGTCAGTGTAGCATAACCTGCATGATGTTAGTTGTAAGAGACTAGCTCATGGTCTGGGTTAGATTCTTTGCGCTGATATTCCTCTCGGTAGTGCTTGGCGATTTCTTTTCGGATGGCATGTGTTGACTTAAAGATTTGGCGTGCTTTTTCTTTAAGCATTTCCATGTGGCCTTCCCCATAAACCGAAACAAGCCAATCACGAAATTCAATAGGTTGCTCTGTGAAGTAACGATGGTGGTAATGGCAAAGGGCTATGCAGTTATCCATAGACCAGCGCACTGATTTTAGTCTGCGCCCGTAAATATGTGCGGCCTCTAATGTTTCTGCCTTGCCGCAATAGACGCATTTGCCATCTCGCGCTCGCACCGCCTTGCTAAACCAGATATCTGCTTGATCTCTTTTAACCGCCATCTTTCGCGTGCTCTTTTGTAAATTTTCTTTCCCGCCCGATAGCTTTGTCGAAAAACTTGCACTTCAAACAAACCCAGCCGTGTAGTTTGCCTCCAATTTCTTCGAGGAAAATAGGGAATAGGTTAATGTTGCACTTCTGACATTTCTTCTGGAGTGAATTCAATGACTACATCTTCCACTGCTAATGCTTGTTGCCACGCCCCGCTAAACTCTTCGATTTCCATTGCGACAGTAACGCCTTCGGGAAACGTGTCTGTATATACAACTGTTTGTTTTTTATTTCCAATGTCTGTGATGCACCCGCCTATGGTGGCAGGATAAAACACGACTATGCCATTGTCTTTAGGCAGGGGGCAAGCAATGAGCATCATTTGCGCGGCCTCACTGTTATCCTTGACACTTCGCCTTCTATCTTATCGTAGGTTATGCACTTGGCACCGCGCTGACTTACGTAGCCGTGGGAGCTTGTGTAGTTATCGCGAGCGGCGAGGGTAGGATGTTGCTCTATAGTAGCGCCAGCGTCATCTAAAATGCGCTCATGGTGTAAATGTCCACAGTGTATGTAACAGTGCTGGCTCTCCCCCCATATTTTTCTAAATCGCGGCTCACTGGCAAATAGCTTTTGTAATTGCGCCATACGCATTTTATGCCCGTGATGAAAACCGAGCATAATTTCACCATGCTGGTAGGCGTAATATGGAAATTCGTTATCTATTACCTCTACGCGAGGATCATCTTGAAATCGATGTTTGATAAATTTACGCATCCATACACTGGAGGCTAAATCGTGGTTGCCTTCTGCCTGCACTACGACAACCTTACCAAACCTTTTCAGCATAAGATTAACGGCCTCCGTCATTACGCTGATAGCTAACTCTACTAGCTTGCTGTATCTATCATCGCCTGTGAGATGATGCCCAGAGGTAGGCGTTACCTGTACCAGCCCGTCCCAATGCAAAAAATCACCAAGCTGATTGAGTATTCCTGCCCCTGATTTTGGGCTACCGGAAATCATGTCATTTACTGCATTTAAAAAAACATCTCGTGCTATTTTTACGTCCCAATCATCGCCGTCTGAATCCTTCCACGCCTTCATGCCTAAGTGAAAGTCAGTAATAGTCAGCAGGGTTGCAAGATTTGCGTCTGTGTTGATAGGCGCTTTGGTTGGTTTAAATTTAGGCAATGCGTGGACAGAGTTGTTAATTGCCTCTAACAGTGCGTAATGCCTAGCCTCGTCATCTGCCTTGCTTTTGTACCAAGTCAGAACAGTGTTGCCGTCTGCGTCCTTTAGTTCTGAAGTGCCTGTGATCGCATAGTTTTTAGGGACTATTCCAGACCAACCGTGTTCTTCGCTATAACCTCTGCGGGCGGCTTTTTCTTTAACTGTTGATAGCACACCTTTGACTGCATCTCTGGTGCACCCCATTTCTTTTGCCGCTTGCCTTTGCGATATTCCATCTACCAAACAAAGGCTAACTATTTTGGCCTGCCTTTCTGTTGAACAGAACTGCTGTAGAGGATGCTCCATTGTGCCCCAGTTGCAAATGCCTATCCTAACGAGAATGCTATTTTACACTACTTTCCTAGCCTTACGTTGATGTCATATTTCTCTGCTAGAAGCTTAGAAAGGTACTCATAAACTTCATTTACCTGTTTTTTCGTAATAGCAGTTGTTGATTCTTTGCCGGTTAGAGCTTTCTGTATCGGCTTCCACATATACTCTTTTATCAATTCTTTTGTGGGCGATATTGGCACGCCTTCTTTAAGTACAGTTTTCATGTCTAGCCCTCGCGCCTCCATCTGCTTCGCAACCTCTCCGCAGTAAGCATGAATTCCATTATTTTGTTTTGTTGTTCGCGTGGGTTGAACAACCTTGAAACAAATGTCTTTGTTTTTATTTTTTTCTATATACGCAAGCAATGCTTTGCGGTGCGTTTCATTTCGGATGGACCATCCCTCACCGTCACTTTGCATAAACTCGCTCTCCCTTAAATGACATATAGCGCCCGTGCTCTTTTAGCATTTTTTCTCGGAAGGCAGGGCTGTTCATAAAGTCGTGGGTTATACAGTCAGTTGTATCCCAATCTCTCAAGCTAAACTTTTTTGCGCCAACAAGATCAGGGCTTCCACCCGTTCTATCTGCTCGGCTTAACCATGAGTTAACAAATCGCTTTACCCCTTTTGCCGTCTTGCGCTTGCTAGGGTTAGCCTCGCACCAGCAAGCCATTGCGTCTATCTCTCGATGCACATCTATATTTTGATACGCTCGTTGCCATTCAATTATATCGGCATCGGCTGGCTCCCAGTGCTTTCCGTCTTTAAGAATCATCTGCGCCTCCATACAAAGAATCGTAAACCTCACACTGTAAATTTTCTAATGCGGATACCCAGTCTTGCAAAGTATCTAGCTGGTCAATTGGGTGCATATCGAAAAACTCTGGATGCATAATAATGTCGCCATCAGGATCAAAGTATGAAGTTACCAAGTCGCCAATTTTCAACCTGACTATTACTTCCTTATCCGTCATTTCATCACCGTTAGCTTGTTAAGCCCTTCCGTAAGATTAGGGAAATACTCATCTAGGTTAGTAGCTGAGCGCTTATGGCTGGTCTGCTCTCGCAGTCTGAAAAACCCATCATGCTCTGGGTACTTTTTCATAAATGCCCTAGCGTAAAATGCTGGATGGTTATTGCCTACCTTAAACTGCGTAACGCCATCACCGCCTGCATCCTTCTCCCAACGTATTCTCTCAAATACCGCTTTCGCTGAATAATGCTTGTACCGACGCCGAATCATTTGAAATGTAAAATCGCAAAACAGTTCCCAAACTTCTGGATGTTTTTTGTGATATGCCTGCACTTGCTCTCGCATTTCTTCATATCTGGTTTTCATTTGCTTCCCCTTTGATAAACCATATAACCCTTTTTAAGTTACTAACGTAACCTAATTAAATATAAACTGCGTGACGCGCTATGTATACCGTATCGAATCTTGTCGTCTATTCCCGTTACCAGCACTCGGCACTGGGAGGCGCTTATTAGAGAGGGTCAACTCCGCTCCGAGGTTCTTCGGTTCCTCGGCCTAACGCCCGATATACTCTGAGGAGGAAACTAGCGCGAACGCCATTCCTTGTGATATTCTGAAGGTGTGGTGTTACTCCCCTTTCACCACACATAGGTCACTCCTAACCTATACAGCCCCGCCGCAAGGCGGGGTTTTTTTATTGCCCTATACCAACGAACTCATCTAAAGACATTTCAAAATGATTCGCAAGCTCTATCACGCGGCTCAACTTTAAATCCTCGCTGGACCTCCACCTAGATACCTGCACCGAGTGAACGCCAATCTTATCCGCTAGCATCTTGTTTGTAACCCTTTTGTCTGCCTGTGCCTTGCGCAGACTGCGGCCTACATTAAAATGGAATGTCATCTTCTGTAATCTCCTGTTGTGGTTGCGGCACAGAGTTATCTAATACCGCCTTTGCTTGAGTAATGCCTTGCTTGGCTTGCTGAGATTGCTTTTCGTCAGTGTTAAATAAGCTGACCTTGCCATCCCATTTGTCTCTTTGTATTGGCAACGCATTAAGCTGTAACCATACATCATCCCCTGATCGCCACATCGAGCCAATTTCTACCCAATCGTTTTTTTCCTCGCCCTTGGCGTTGGTGTATGGAATCTTTACCTTAGCCCTTTTAATTACCTTCATTGTTGCCTCCTAATTGTTCCTTCAAGGCTTTCGCCGTTTCTTTTTCAAACGCCGTTAAACGGGCGTTCATCTTCTGCTTAACTAAAGGCGTCATTTCGTCCCATAGTTGCGCAAACCCTTCTGCGTCTTGCCTTTCGATAACTCCCGACAATTGCATGTGGTATTCGGTAAGTATGGCCTCCGCTTTCTTTATTTCATCACCAAATTTGTTTTTAAACGCTACCTTGAAACCCGATGGGGCGTCATTGTAGACCCTACTTATAGCCTCCTCTGGCAAGCCCTCTACCCAGCGCATAAACTCTAATGGCTCGCCAGCTTCAATCTTCTGATTAGCTATATCGTAGTCAGAAACCTGCGGCACATCTTCCCCCGCGTAGATATACAAACCTAAGCCGTGCAGTGCAATAGCTTTTGCAAGACATCTTTGCATTGCCGTGTTGATAGAGAAACAACAAGGATTTTGTATTGGCTTGTTGCGGTTGTCCGTTACGGGCAGGTATGCCGTTCTTGTTATTTCATTCGCGGTTAGCTTACACCACACCATCATTGTGCCGTCGGCAAAAACGCTTGGCTCTGGCATTTCCCACGTGGCATCTGGGACGCGCTTTAGCAACTCCTGTACCGCATACGCCCAACTGAGATATGTAAATTGCCCTTTTTGTTCCGTGTACTCATTAACTACAACTTGCGATAACTCTCTAAATAAGCTCATACCTTTCCCCTTAAAAATGATCTAACACTAAATCTTGCACAACATCCCAGCAGTGCTCGCAATACTTATTGCTGTTGTCTTCCTGCTGGTATACCGCCCCTGAGACATGATCGTTACAGCTAGTACACCAATTCATTGCGATCCATTCTGGCGTGCCGTATTCCCTTAACACTACGGGCATGCCGTCATATTCGCTTTCGTGCTTAATAGCCATGAGTTTTGCTCTCATAGTCATCAGGCTCAAAAGGGTCATCTTCTACCGGCCCCTGCTCATTAGCATACTGACCGCCCTTTAAGACAGCCAATGACTGCTCCAATTGCTTTATAGACTCATCAAGCTCTTTTGTATCGAGCAAAGGAATTTCCGGAAACTCACGCGTTGTCATAATCTTCTACCTCCCAACATACGGCCTCATCATTAACTACTTTATGGCAATGCCCGTTTCCCACCCAGTAGCAGTCATGAATTTCAAGCTCATACTGGCTAACGTATTTGCTAGCGCCATGAACCTCATGATGCTCTACGTGTTTTTTTACGGTGTAGGTGGCGTCGATTTGCTGGCGCGGGACTAAAAGCGTAGCGTAATGAATCCCGCCGTGACCCTCCCAAGCCTCGTCGATGTCAGCACCTAAGTAGGTAGGCGCATCGTCTTCTATCGGGCCAATGGTTCTTACTGTTACTGCAAACATGATAACTCCCCTTATCAAGTTCCACGTGGAACATTGTCATTAAACTACATCTAGGGAGAGTATGAAACCTTTTTGTTATTTTTTTAATACGACCAGATAGTCGGATATGGGCGCTCGTAGTCCCAATCAAGATGGATGAAACGGCCTTCGCCCCTCTGATTAACGCCGACCCGTGGGCAACCATGCGCTAAAGCCACCTCTAAGAGCCTGTAAGCGCGATCACGGTCTACCCCTATATCTACGGCCTTGCCAGTTGCGTGCGCTCCTAGACGCGTTTTAGAGGCTTCTAATGGGTGGTTAGGACAGCGGTAGCCGCTGGTCACTGGCATGGGGCCGAATTCTCTGCGTATAGAGTTGAGAATCTTCAAAACATCATCGTCAAATTTGTATTCGCCGCAGTGCTGGCAGGCTAATTCTTGCTCAGAAAAGTAACTCATTTTTCTCTCTGAACGCCTTTGGCTTTTTCGTAGGTTCGCATTGCCCCAAGACCGAGCATTCCCATCAGGACGGGCATCATGGTCTGAAGGTCAACTAGCGGCACTTCAATATCTGACCCATTAAGGCGCAAAATAAGATTGCCGACAGGAGCAACAAGAAAGTTGCAAGCCATCCCCATAACGCAAACCCAGCCAACAGCCGGTCTCCAGCCTGCGACAAATAAGCTCTTATGTGCGGCCTCTGTCTGATTAACCGCCAACTGCGCTCTTGCGATTTCATGCGCGTGCCTCTCTGACATGGTGGCGATTTCATGGGCCAGCTTATTACGCTCATCAGCATCAGGAATAAACTTATCCAGAAGGCTAGATACAGGGCCGATTAAAAGATCAATCATGAGGCCATTGCCATTCGGGATCGTTTGTGGAAACGACAGTGCAGGAAGTTAAAAGCAAAGCCAGCAATATAGCTTTCACTTGTCTGCCTTTTTGTCGAGCTTCTCATCAATAGAGTCTAGCTTTTCCATAAGCCGCCGCATATCGTCCTTCCACTCCTCGCGCTTCAAGTATTCGCCCGCTACAGATACCTGTAAGGTGCCTACTTGATCATCAAGGTTTTTGATCGTATCCCACATGCTTTTGAGCACAAGCCCATATGCGCCAGCGGCTAATGAAATTATCGTATTGATTAAAGCCTGATCCATCACCGCCACACCTCATGCCAAGCCTGCTTCACAGCTTTCTTTGCTTTCCTAAAACGCATTCTAACATCTAGCCGAACGGTGTAGAGAAAACCATCAACACGGGTAACAGCAGTGCGGAGATCACCCCTAACACCAGCATATAATCTATGAATTTCCGATCTAAATTGCTCACGATCCATCCCAAGGGTTCCCGTCATTACAGCGGTCTTGCCACTCAAGCTCTTCAAATGACAATATGCCGGTTGGCTGGTAGTAATCGCACATGTCATACACGCCGTCATTTGTTACATCGCACTGCCTCTGCCACGTAATCATGTCAAAGGTAAGCCCCTCAGACCACGGTATATAGGTCTCACACCACTCAGGAGTACCTACACCGCCTTGTGCGCCAGTTTCGACAGGAACATAGTCGCGCTTGGTAGTTGGCAAAATTTTGGTTAGCTTCACATCACCCTTGCTGAAGTTGTGCATCTGATACAGCTTGGAGTAATTTGTGACATACACTTTTTCGTTAGGGTCTAGCGTGTACTGCAACCCGTCATCAAAAAGTATTACTGTCTGTGCTGTTGCGCCTAGCGCAAACAATGTAACCAGACTTGCTATTACGTTTTTCATGTTGCCCCCTGTATTAAGGATACAGTGCCAAAAATTATTGCTCCGCAGACTAACGCCGCTATTATCACAAGCGTTGAATCCATAATTAACCTTTGCTTCCTGCGCTGCTTGTAAATTACCTTTTCCCGCCTTGCCTTGATTTCCCTTCGGAGCGCTATCATTTCTTGATATGTCTCTGTGCCGTAAGCCCAGATAATCAATTCCCTGATCTGCTTTTCCTGCTCTTCTAGCTTCTTTTTGGCTATGACGCTATTAAGCGCCTGTTGCTCTACGGTCTCGCCTTCAAATAGCTTTTTAAATAGCGGCGGGTTTTCTGCTTCTTTCTCGGCCTGCCTAATATCTGAAGCAAACGAATACCAAGCACCCAGCTTTTGAGCTACAGCCTCAATCTCTGCCCCTCTCTCTACTAATGTCTGGATGCCCTTGAATGTAGTCGAGGCCATCGCAATAAGGGACAGCGGGTCCATTAGTCATCGCTTTCTTCTGGCTCTACCTGCGACTCCGCCTGCTCTTTAATCCTGACGATTAAGGGCCATGCGCCTGTCTTAGTAGGCAGATCGCCCAACACGCCAAGGATTGCGTTTACTTCTTCGACACTCAACTCTAGGTTTATCACCATGAAACTCCCGTTCCGTGGGTAGGATTAGCTTGCTCAGCAATCTGTGCGTCGATAGCGGCTTCAACAGCGGCAACCTGCTCGTCACCCATTGCGGCCTTAGCCCAGCCAACAGCCATTTCCTCAGTAACATCAGCCCACTCGACAAACGAGCCACTGGGAGCCTCAAGCCCTGCTGTGCCGTAGGATGAGCCAGAGTTGTCTCCGTCTTCCTTTGAACAGCGCCAGTGTACGGTAGTCACTACGTTGGTGTGACCGTCTTGTGATACGTTGTAATCCATTGCGGATACAGTCCAGTTAAACATAGTTTATTCTCCTTTAAGTGCCGCTACTTCGGCTTTTAAGTCTTGAATTTCTTTAATCATCATTGGGACTAGCTTGCTGTAATCAACGCCCCAGTGATCTTCTTCAGTCTCACCCTGTGATACTGCTTCTGGCGCAACCTCAACAAGTTCTTGTGCAATCATGCCGTAAGGTTGATGTGTCCCGTCGGCCTTCCAATCAAACGAACGTACACGGATAGCGTCAATGTTACCTGCTGGTGCGTCTACGATGTTTTCTTTGAGGCGCTGGTCTGAGGTCGTAACGTAAGTAGTTGCAGTGTCGCTATAGTCAATCCTCCCGACCTGAGTAGTGCCAAAATAAAATTTAACCGCCGCTGTACTGCCAGAGTATGTTTTACCAATACTAATCTGACCAATATTGCTTACTTCAGTTATAGTAACTCCAGCAACAGAAGACCCGCCCACGGGAGAAGTTGTACCAACCAGCAAGTTACCAGAGCTATCAATACGCATACGCTCTGTAGAGCCAGTGCTAAACGCCATTACGTTTGCACTTGCACCATCGGGGTCTACAGCTATTTTTGCTTTCTGTGCACCTGCTACGTCTTGGAAAAATATTTGCGTTCTAGCATTTACGCTGGACGATGATTGAAAAACCATTCCGGTATCGTCCGACTTAAGATGCAAAATACCGGCAGGACTTGAAGTACCAATACCAACATTACCAGAAGCATCAATACGCATACGTTCTGTGCCGGCGTTTTTAAATACCAAAGGAACCGCTGAGGCATATGTGTTTGCGTGGATTACCGCCTCAGAGGATGACGCGCTTAGCTCAATGGTTCCGCTTGTGCTTACGTCATCGCTAATACGGAAAATAGCGCCCGACCCTACTATTTGAGTTTTTACCGCAGGACTCGTAGTACCAATCCCAACATTGCCGGCGCTAGTAATACGCATGGCTTCTGATGGAGAAGAGCCTATATAGGTGGCAACCCCACCGCCAGATATTGCCTGAAAATTCGCTGTTTGGGTTCCGCTGTGTTGCAACTCAATTGAACCCGGATTTGAAGTACGATTAACAATAATGGTTGAACCGCTAGAGTTTGTTGCTCTAATGGCTCCTACAACATCCAGTGCATAACTCGGACTTGCAGTACGAATACCTACGTTACCGGAGCTATTAAGCGTCATGCCAATAGTCGGTGTTGAGCCATAAGCAAACAACAGGTTTTCACCACCACTGGCAAAGTTTGTACCGATTCTGTACTGAAGAGCATTGCTTGCGTCAGTAAAGTCTATGTTGTGGCCCTGCCCCGCACCGCCTTTTTGCAAAACAATTGAAGTGTAGCCACTAGAGTCAATGTGCAAACCAGTTCCAAGAAGTATTGATGGACTTGAAGTACCAATACCTACGTTACCAGAGCTATCTATACGCATACGCTCTGTCTGACTCGTAAAAAGCGCCATGCTATTGTCTGAATTATCATAACTAACACGCCCTACTGAGTCGCTGACGCTGTCTCCAAAGAGAACTTGGCAGGTATTGTCAGTGGTAGAGACTAAAGAAAATATAGCGTCTCCTGAATCGCTTAGAGTCAGAAGTCTTGAGGGACTCGTAGTGCCAATACCAACATTCTCACTAGAATCAATCGTAATCGCAGTGCTTGTGGCGTTATCGTCGATGCCTGTAGACGCAAAGCTAGTAATAGTCCCGCCTGAGATATCATCGCCAGTAAGCGCACGCGCTACCGCTTGATTGCTCGCGTTACCAATAAACACGTTTCCATCATTAAGATTAGGTGTGGCGTTTGTTCTACCCGCGCCACCGACCTTGATAGAACCGGCAGACGCATGGGATCGGACAACCATTCCGATATTCTGAATGAGTGAAGATTCGCCAGTAGGGGCAGAGTTGGTTAATGCTCCTGCTGTGGTAGAGACATAAACATTGTCGCCAGCACTAAAGCCAGACGTATTTAGGTTATACAGGGTTCCGAAAGTAACAACATTTACCGCCGCGTTTAGGTTTGCGGCATCCTCTGCCAAGCCATAGGCAGGCATCTTGTTCGCATCATCAGCATCAGCCTTTGATACAACAGGCGTATTACCTGATACACCAGAAACATAAACCACATCACCTTTAGATAATGCTTCGCCAGCCTGTGCCGCAAAAGTAACAGCACCGCCAATATCTGCCGGTGGAGTATAAGTAAATACACCTGTTGTGCTGTTATATGCTAGGGAGCCGTCACCACTCGGATCAGGCTCTGCGGCAACAGAAATATCGGTTAATTCAATCTTATCTGTTTGCAGATTGATAAAGTTAGTGTCTACCTCTGCATTAGTTAGGGGCGAACCTTTGACCGTTGCGCCACCGCCAGAAGTTTCGCGTGTTGTAATATCAGCCATGAGAATTAGCCCCTACTAAATTAAGATGCAGTTAAAGTAATCACCCAAGTGACTGACATTGTGTCATCAGCCGCCTTGTTGATCGCGGCAAAGACAACACGACACAACATCGTGCCAGCAGAAGAAGCATTAAAGATACCTGCCTCTGTAACCGCCCCAGTCGCGTCACCAGCCTCAAACGATGAGACATAGGTAATCGTATTGGTCGATACGGTTGTGCTGTCCAGCGCCTCTCTGGAGCCTAGAATAGACCCTAGATCGGTATCGCCAGCCGCCGCCGCAGTTGTGCCAGAGCCCAATGCCATGTGCGACATTACGGCCTCGCTGGTGCCTTCCATGCGGTCACAAATAAAATTAAGCCCTGCTGATACCACAAGGTTTTCTTCGTGCCGCTCCTCTTTGACGTTGCCATCCTTGTCTTTGACAGTGATGAACACGTCACCTTTCAACTTCAAACTATCTTCCATAATCCACCTCAGAAGTTTCTGGCTACTCCGACATAATCCTCTAAAAAGTAACTAATATCGCAGTAGTCTTGGTTTACGATGGTTCCAGAATCAGCTACAGAGCCGCCATCTGAGGCCACCTTGGTAAATTGTGCGGTTTGGTTCTCAGCAACACCGATCCCATCGCTTGTGTTCTTGAAAAAATCGGCGGTCTGGTCATCACCTACAGCGGCCCCATTGGAGTCATCTGTAGCGTTAATTGTATCAGATAGGGTTTTACCAATCGCGTAATTCTGCGTGTCGGTAAGCCCTGCGCTGTTTTGTAGATACTTACTAAAGTCGATTACATTGCTGTCTGTAAGCGCGGCGCTATCTGATAGATTCTTGCTAAGGCTTACAACGTGAACATCGGTAGAGCCTAGAGCATCGCTAAAACCTCCGGAAAACGCTACCGAATGCGCGTCTGTAATAGGTAGATTGTCTGAAAATGCTCTGCTAAATGCCTTGCTTACCGCGTCTGTCAGTGCCGCAGAATCGCTAGGATTCTTGCCGAATTGTGTAGTTTGATCGTCTGTAATTACACTGCCGTCTGATGCTGGCTTGCCAATAGACTTGACTGCACTGTCAGCAACAGATGATGCGTCTGTAAGCGCCTTCCCTACTGCCTTGCTATCTGAATCTGTAAGCCCGACAGCATCGCCAAACTGGCGAGCAATAACAAAATAACCAACTTGTATCGCATTGACTATTGCTCGTAACGACTGAACAACCGCTACAGGCCGAAAGCTCCTAGCGCCTTCAATATAATCTGCGGCAAAGTAAGCAGGATCGCAGTATTCGTGAGGATTGCCGCGCTTTAGCTTTGCTCTAAGGCTGGTAACTGTTGCCTTTATTTGTGGCACTAGAAATCCTCACGGATAACTATGTCCAGTTTCTCATACACGGTTTCTACAGTTGAGTCACTTAATGTTATTTCTACTTCGCCATCATAGTTACCAGCGGTAATAGTCGCTAGCTGGCCGCCACTCAACGAAAAAATTAAAACGCCATTTTCTAAATCATCACCTGCATTTTGTGCAGTCAGCGTAAATTCTAAAGTAGATTCGCCGCGCTTTCGCACTTTCAATAACGCGGAGCCACCGCTAACGTCTACCGGATAACCAGTATCTTCGCGGGTAATTGTTAGCTTGATCTGCGGCCCTGTATCACCTTGTACTAGATAAATTGTAGTCACCAGACAATAGCCTCCAGTTCCTCTTGAGTAGTTGCGGCGTCGATTTGCGCCCTTAACATTCTACCACGGTCATGGCACTCTTTAACGTGATCTGATAATGCTTTTCCAATCTGCCTAAACTCTGTGGCATTAAACGTTTGCGTAGTGTTATCTGCTAGTGTCCAGACCATGCTTATTGCATCATCAATAATTGCCGCCTGAACAGCGGCTTGTATACGCATCTGCGATATCTCATCGCACTGAAAGCTGTGCCCGTTCCAGTGAAATTCTCCGTGTTCTTGAGCTTGCCTATTAGCCTTGATAACTACCCATTTCGCGCTCCGTGCAAGCGCAATATCCAAGTCCCATGCGCCAGTTGCGTAATTGAACACATGCCCTTCTGATGGTTGCGCGCCCTTCTCTCTTACCTCGCCACTTGCTACATAATAATCGTCGAGGCTTCCATCGATAGAGTGCCTGACGTAATTTTTGCCCTGTAGCGCCAATTCGGTTGCGTTGCTTTGCTGGCTTAATATCTTGCCTTCACCATCATAAATTACGGCTACAAATCTCATTTCTTGCTACCCATAACGACCATTGTTCCGTTGTCCACTTTCCAATATCCGCCGCCTGTGGTTGTTGCGTTCGCTAAAACCTGCACGGCGTAGCTTTGCGTCTGAGCGCTGGGGGCTGGCAATTCGCCAATGCAGGTAAAAGCTACCCCTCTGCCCGGCCTGTCTAATCGGAACTCTTGCTGTCCTCGCGGGCTAGTGCCTCCTGACTTTGATACTCTCGCAAATACGCTTGCAGGCGTGGTAACTGTTCCTATAACGCCGTCTATGGATACAGAGCCAAAAACAAGCACCGACCCAACATCATTCCAGCCAGCGCCAAAATCAACAGTTATTACATGAGCATCTGCCCATGATGTTCCGATTGTAGTTCCTGTTGCAGAAAATGTTTGCCCATCTGGTACGGTAATTGCGTTATCGGCTACTTTTGCAGTCTCTACCTGTAAATCGCCAATCTTTGCCGTAGTAATAACTGCATCTGTAATTTGCGCGGCAGTAGTAATAATCCCTGCTGTAGCAAGCAACCCGCCTGTAATCGTGTTTGCAACGATCTTATTTCCGGTGATTGTGTTGCCCGCTATCTCTGTTGCGGTTACCGCGCCAGCCTCAATCTTTGCGGCGGTGATTGCGTCTGCGGCTATTTTTTCTGAAACAATAGAGCCAGCGGCAATTTCATTGGCAGATACAGCGCCAGCGGCAATCTTCGGTGTTGATATAGCATCATCTGATATTTGCGTGGTTGTGATTTGGCCTGTTAACTTTGCCGCGCTTATAGCCGCAAGCTGTGAGTCTGTTAGCTGTCCCGTAACATTTACCGCAGGCACAGCGGTAGTCCAAGCCGATCCTGTCCAGCGATATAGCTGATTATCAGTCGTAAGAAAAACAACTTGCCCTGTATAATCGCCAACCAAAGGCAAGCTAGAAACTACATCTACTTGCTTAACATTTGCGTTTGCAAATAGCGCCTCAACTCCGCTAGTAAATTCTCCAGTGTCTACAAATGTAGTTGTTCCGCTATCCGCATTGCTAAATGCAGATGCGTTTCCAGAATAATCTACTGCCTTGGCTTTGTAGAATTTAGTAGCGCCAAAGGTTAGCACTTGGTCTGTAAATGACTCGCCAGTAACTACGGCAATCTTGCTATAAACACCCCCCGATGTATCTGACCTATATATCTCAATTTCCTTCAAATCCCCATCTGCTGGGTTTGTCCATGTCACCATAATGGCTTTATAAGTGCCGCTTGCGGTGAGGCTGGTTGGCGCTGATGGCGCAGTAGTATCGCCCTGTATTGACAAGGCAGTAGTATTTGTAAGGTCGGTAGATTTAACGCCGATGGTATTTACAGCCCGCACTTTAATGCGGTATTCAACATTAGGCGTTCGTAATCCAATAATGAATATTTGAGTAAGCGTGGTTGTGTTAAAGATAGTGGTGTCAGGTTGCTCTACACCAGATGACAACTCAATAACTTCTACTTCATAAAACTCGATGAAGCCGTCTACCGAGGCAGTCCAGCTAATCTTGAGCGCGGGGATAACGCCACCGTCTTTTGCTAACTGCGTGGCTTCTGTTAAAACCAGATTCGTCGGTGGAGCTACTGTTGTGCCGTCGTTAACTGTCGGGTCACTAGGCAAATTAAACGCATCTTCATCTGAGCTTGCCGTCCAATCATAGACAGTTGTGTCGGTTTCTATTGCTTGAACATTAACGATGATTGCGCCATCGCCGCCTATTTTTAAGTCATAGCCTATTACCTCAAACGGCTTATTGGAATAACCCATTCGGCTATTTGTAATGCCTATGAAGTCGCCAGCCTTAAACTTTAGGCCAGCAAGATTTAACGGAACATTAATAAGAACCTGTTGGCGAGACTTTAAAAGTGCAATCTTTGCTAATCTTTGAGCGCGTATGTTATTAGTAACAAACGGCAACGGCATATCTAAATAAATAGGGTCGCCGTCAGCCGCCGCGTATGCAGATGAGATCTTTGCAGGGTAGTCTACTAGCGTGTAGTTTTTTTCTTCAGACAAAAACGTACCTTTGACAGCGTTATACATACTGCGCCGACTTTGCTTAGTCTGAATGCTAATTGCACCAACCATGTGCGATTCGTCTACGGTTATTGTTGGCGCGTAATACTTAGCCGCTTGAGCGAAATACTTGCCATCAACATAACCGATCCTGCCGCCCATACATGCAGTAAGAGCTTCTATATTCCCCTTAATAGCATTAGCAGTATCAATTACGCCATCGCAGTGATAGCGGGCATGTGTTCCACCAGCGTCTAATGCGATACTTTCATCGCAGACGTTTGCGGCTCCCGCCCACGCGGTGTAATCCATTTTTGTATATTGTTCGCCCAGCCCATAAAAGCCATTAGTGAAATAGTCATATAACGCTAAGGCAGGGTTTTGTGACCACTCCCATGTTGTAGTGTCATTTGTTCTATGGCTACCAGAACCTCCAGCGGTGCTGTCTTTGCGCGGGTCATATAACGGCTTGCCTTTAATGACTGCTGAAATGTTTGGCACGCCTTGCGGAAACTTTTTTCGATCTTCATCCCACGTTAACTTTACGCGCATATAAGCAATGCCATTTAATATATGCGTGTTGCCCCAAAATACACTTGCATTAGATAGCACAGTATCAGCGGCTGTTTGCGTTCCGTCATAAAACGCAAAATCTGCATAGCTCCCCCAATCACTTACAAAGCTACCGTTTTCGTATACTTTTTTGTCATTAAAATATACAGCTTCGTAGCCTTCTATTTCGTGACACGCGAAGCAAATAACTAGATAAAGGTCTTTGTTTTCATTTGAGTTAGAAATAAAAACTACTGAGCCGCCAACGCGCACTTTCCCATATATAACTTTTCTTGATGCTGTCGGCTCTCTAACCGTGCCAGTAACGCCTTTCATCATTGCGCCAAAATCTGGCTTAGGCATTAGCGCCCTAGAGATAACTGACAGCCCTGCGCCGATAGCAAACGCCGTAGCCGCCGCCGCGAATCCAAAAGCAGCAAAAGTGCCAGCCGCTATTGCCGCCGCCGCCGCGCCACCCATCGCCGCTAGTCCTGCTATAGCAGAAATTGCCATTTACTTAACCTTTAACTGCCAGAGATCTTCAACGTGTTCAAAGCCTATATGGTCTAGCACTAGGCCAAAGTCTTGCTTTTTCTTCACGTTGATATTGATTAGCGTGACGCCTTCTTTTGTAAGCTCTTCAACCGCATACTTAATAAGACGGATCCCCGCCGTGCCTTTACGTTGTGCTTTCTTTAAAAACAAAATATCGTTGTTAGCAAACAGATGTCTCATGTAGTGAATGCTTGGCATTACGATGCAAACAAAATAGCCGACTAGCTCGCCGTCTTTTCTAGCGGTATATACCCGCAAAGCGCCCTGCTCTGCCATTCGAGAATACGCATTCCAATTTGGTTCTAGCTTAATGTCATCCGTATGCAGAGCAATTTCTTTCCAATGCTCTTCTAAAAGCGGCTTAATTTCGTTTTTTACGCTGGCGTATGATTCATGTGCAAAGTTCATAGCAACCTCTTATGGCAAAAAGCTAGGTATTTCAATGGGCGGCGTGCCGTCGCCATAGGACATGGGGTTAGCGTTCTTATCACCCCAAACTATTTCTTTTTCTTGTATCTGAGAAACGTACTCTAGGCCGTCGTCGTTTGGGTATTCGATGCGCTGGTCATTATCGGTGTAGCGCCTTACCCGCGTTTTCTCAAATTCAATTAACCGATTCTCTACAGCGACCGAGATTGTTGCTGTTTCACCCGACTCGTTTATTGTCATCGTGTCCATGAATCCAGAGAAAATAATGGTAGGGCTAGATATTATATTGTCACTGGCATCCCAGCCTCCTAGCTTTACTAAAAGCTCACGCCCTTGATAGTCTTCTGTTTTCGCTTTCGCTAATAATGGATCACTAATCCCGCTTAGCTGAACAGTAATGCCGCTCGCCCTTAGCTCTACATTTTCCGAAACCGTTGAGATTGACAGCAAATTGCCAGCGCCGACATACGTTTTAGAGTCATATGATAAATTGCCAATGCCATTCCATAAGTACAGGTAGCTGGTTGGCGCATTAGAATCGAATAACGCTTCTACTAAAATCAACGGGCGAATGTCTGACGCAACCGCCATCGCCAGCATATCAACGGATAGACCCCTAGATGTAGACATTACAGCGCCTCAATACAAGCGAAACTAAATCCGTAGATGCTCGCCTCATTAATGCTCCAGCCAATTTCGTTAGACGCTAAACGCCATGTGCTAACCGGCAGGGTAAAATCTACAGCCGCGCTAGTGGCATCGGCTCTTAACGGCGGCATAATGTTAATCGTAGTGCTGTTCACTATTTCAGTAATAATGTGCAAGCGGTTGCTTAGGCTGAAATAATCACCAACTGCAAATGCTCCGCTAAACGCTTCTGTTACTTGCGTTGTGTTAGCCGTCCCCGTAATAGAGCCTGTAACGGAAACACTATGAAGCGGGTTGCCCATCGTAAAGATTTCTTTCATTCCTCTTAGACCAGCAAAAAACCCTTCGTATTCTTTAGCCTGAGCTTGAGTCATAGGCGGCAAAGTAACCTCTGCCTCCCACCTAACAGCGGGATGCGAAAAGACCTGCTGGTCATAAGTAAAAGGGGATTCAGTCATGGCAGTCACAGAGCGCAACCGCATGGTCATGCTTTGTATGCCTACCGTGGTCGGAAATGTAGCCATTACATACCCATCAATGCTTTACTGTAGCCGCCGCCTCGCATGCGCGAGTCAGCTACCGCCGCCTTTGCGCTTTCTGCAATTTGCGGCATTAAGTTAAGAACCTCTGCGCGTACTGTTTGTGCTACGCCTGTAGAGATGTTTATAGTCTGGTTAACTGTCGCACCGCCACCCATTCGCCCATTAGGAATTACCTGACCGCCTGTTGACGGGACGAAAAGCTCTGGCCCATTCTCACCTACTATCGCCGGCCTACCTGCTGATGCAGGGCCGCCAACAGCAAACGTAGCCGTAGAAGTACTGCCACCACCACCACCACCGCCACCACCGCCACCACCAATGCCGCCAACAAAGCCAGTAATCGCATCGAATAACGGCTTGGTAATATAGTACTGAACGAGCATTTTTATGAGTGAGTTGATAACGCTTCGTGCCATATCTTTAACAGCATCGGCAAAACTTTTAGCGCCTGTCACCGCATCAGTAAACGCCTGCGTAAACGTGCTCATCGCACCGCGAGTAAAGTTAGTTATAAGCTGGTCAAGCGTAGGCATTGCGTCGATAGCCATTTGCATGGCGCTTGCAATGTTTTGAAACAACGTAGGCGTTTCTTCTAACTCATCATTAAAGCTAGACTGCGCGTTAGTGCCTTCGCGTATAGCGTTCGCCATACCAACCAGCGTATTTGTATACCCGTCAACTGAGAGAGATAGCGCGCCAAACGTGTGGTCTATGGTTTCTAGGTTAAGGCCAAACAGCTCGATACTATTAAGACCTATAATGATTTTGTTAATAAACTCTATGACCTTATTACCAAAGTCAGAAATTGCGCGAGTTACTATATAAACGCCGTTTGTAATGTTAGACAGACCTATCAAAAAATCTGCAACGGCGTTTCGTGCAAATGTCTCCAGACTGCCTTGTGCATCAGAATTCGCCGCAATAAAGCCTGTCAGCATGTCCGTAACATGTTGTATGGCAGGAGCTAAAACTGCTACGAATTGATCGCGCACACCGGCAAGCACATAGGCTAATCTTGTAAATGCGTCCTGCGTTTGCTCTACGCCTGCAACTGCATTAGCTGACAGCAAGAAGCCTAGCGCCTCTGCCTCTTGGAATAGCTCGCGCATGGCATCTGAACCTTGGTTCAGCATTGTCACCATGCCTGCGCCTTCGCTATCGAATAGCTTAAACGCTACTCGTAGCTGTTGTGTGCCGCCGTTTACATTCTCAAAAGCATCAGCAAGCTCTAGCATCGCCTCAGAGAGCGGCAACTGCGCAAGAACCTTAGCATCCAGCCCTAGCTCTCTAATTACGCCTTGCGCCTCTCCGGTGCCTCTGGCGGCTTCTGCGGCTCTCCTAGAGAACCGTTGCAACGCCATATTAGCCTGCTCAACACTGAGGCCAGAAATCTCACTAGCAAACTGTAGTTTCTGAAGCTCTTTAGTTGTTGTGCCTATTCTGCTGGCGGTTTTAGCAAGCGCATCTGTAGAATTGACAGATTGCTTTATCAGCAAGCCCATTCCGGTAGCGGCACCAGCCGCCACTAAAGCCGTCCTCATGCTGAATGCGGCGGCGGTTACTGCCTTTAAAGAACTAGCAACGCCTCGCAATGCGGCCCTGCTATTATCGAGTGCCGAAATTGCTATTTTGATTGGTAGAGTTTCAGCCGCCATCTTTCTCACTCATAATCTTGAAGTAGGCGAGCCATTCGTAAAATTCCGATACCGAAATCTGCTCAACTTCTTCAATCGTTTTGTGTAACCGATCTGCCAAGGCTATGAGATTAAGCCTAAACGGATCGGCTAGAAGTTTTTTTCCGCAACCTCGGCAGACTCTATCTGCGCAAACATCTCTTCTGCAATCGCTGATATAACGGTTGTTTCTTCGCCCATTAGATCAATACGATCATCTGCCGCAGTAAATAGCTTGTCACCGCCTTCGTCCTCGGACTTCATTACGATCAAGTCAACCATTGAGGCTACAGTAGGCGACTCCAAAACTTTAGGATGCCGCTTCTGTAACTCGTTTAAGTCGTAACAGGTAATTGGCCTGCAATACATCTCAAACGGCTCGTTTTCCGACGAACCCCAAGCCGCTACGCTTATCTTGCGGCGTTCAATCGCGCGCCTGTTTCGTAACTCTTTTGCTAGTCCCATATACCTCCCCTTGCTTTGTTTATGCGGTTGCTTCTGTTACTGCCCCGCTGTTTTGTATAGAAAACGACGCTTCTGTCATGCCGTCAAACGCGGCAGAAATAGTCTTACCTGTAACAATACCGCTACCGTGGTAATACTTTTCGCCAGTGCCTGTGCCAGTGGGGTAAAGCTCCCAATACACTGTTGCTCTTTCGTCAAACTGCGCTTGGTCTGTAGAATCCCAATACACTTCTACAGAGACTGTACTGCTACCTAAGCCAGCCAAATATGTGCGGGCCGTGTCTCCCATTACTGACTTTTCGATTGTGTCAGCAGTAGAATCAAAGCTGTATGATCTCACTTCTGCAACTAACGCTTCTGAGCCATCTGTCTGATGGATCTTGAAAGCCCCACTACTTCCTGCTGTACTTGCCATGTTGTGTTCCTCTTACGTTGTGCCGCGAGTGTATGAATAAAGAATCTGTACCGAGATTATAACGCCGCCGACAGGCTCTATACTACCGTCATCAACTTCGATACTTGTTATTTGCGTATCAATAGCATTACCGCCTCTCTTTCGGTCAGCTTCTAATGCTTCCTCTACCGTCTCAATAATGGCGTTACGCGCAGTATCAATGTTTTTAGCCTTAACAAAGCAAACCAAATCATACTGAATGGTTGCCATCCTTTGAGATAAAGAGCCGCCGAGCGTACTGTCCTCACGATTCTCGTTAGCAGACGCAACTAGAATGGCAGGAAACTGCGCGTTACTGAGCTTATCGAAATCAAATGGCTCGCGGGTAACGTGCTTGATACGCAATGGCGTTGTAGCAGACTTTAGGACAGTGACAAGATTGTTAGCAATAGCCTCTCTAACGCTCACGGGTCAACCTCCTAAAATACACTTGCTGTATTCGGGTAAGTTCTTTTTTAGATAAATCAAAAAACCTTCTAGTGCGATTATTAAACGCGGCTTTTCTTGCCTCTTCGCTTCTGCTAAAAAACAACACGCCTTCGTTTTTGGTGGCGGTAGCTTTCATGCTGGCCATCATCCTGCCGCTAAACATAAGGTCTGGCGTGGTAGACCGGCCTTTCTTTGACCTAAAGGCGGCGTAAGTTTTGCTGTACGCTTTAAATGGTGTTCCATTTACATCAACGCCTTTTGCCGTGCGCGTCTTTATAATCGTTTGCGCTTGTAGTATTGCCGCCGTCATTGCAGGCTTTTTGTTCTGCTGATAACGACGAATCATCGCGTCAAGCCGTTTTCGTGTTGCCGGCGAATTGTCGGTTATGGAAAACTGCATTACCGATCTAGCCTATTAGTAGGCAAGGGCGTTTTTTCGCCGTCATCTACAGAGCCATCGCCGTCTGAGTCGTATTCAACGCCATCAGCAAATACCGCTTCTAGTTCCTCGCCATAACGATTACGGTAGAAGTCTATCATTTCCAGAAACCGGTCATTGTCTATCCAGTTTGTGAGCTTAGGCAGTGCGTACTTCCACAAGACAAGATAGCTATTTGATTTTGTCCACTGGCTATCCGTCAGCTTCGTAGCGTCCATCTCGCCAGCAATACCACGGCGATGCCACCAGCGGTTTCTAATCTCGCGGGTTAGCTCTGCCTCTGCGGTAGCGTGCTCATCAATAAAGTTATCAATGCCAAAGTCTAAAATATCTGGCACGATCTCTTGTAAGTTGTAATCAGTAGAAAATGCCATCAGTTCACCATTTTACTTTCGCGGCCCAGTAGATCTTATCTAAGACCCCTGCGCCTTTTAGTGTTCCAGCATGTCGGGCATACCACGCCCTTCGCATTGCTTTATCTCGCGCACTTTCGCCAGCTTTAGGCGGGTACGTCTTTGCGCCCTTAGCGCCAAAGCGCAAGAGCTTTATTACATCGTCTTTTTTTGCAAGTACTGCGTGACTGCTTGAAGGATGATTTGGCGTGCGCTTCGGCACGTTGTAATCCTCAAAACGCTCACCGCGATATACAATAGCCATAAGGGAAAGCGCCCCGAAGGGCGCGAGTACCTTAAAGAGCCGCGTCAAACAGCATTTCAACGCCATAAGAGTCATCAAGCTCACCTACGCCATAAACGGCAGTAGCGTTAAGCTCAAAGGCTCTAAGTGACGCATCACGCTGAGTCTCGATGTTGAAGTCCTTTTTCATCGCAATGGCTACGGCTTCGGGTGCAAATACAGCGCCCTTAGCATCGTCAGAGCCATCTACGGTGAGGTTTGCAGACTCGTAAATGTTGACGCCAGCAATCGTGCCTACATAGCCAGTGCGCATAGCCTCATTCTGCAAATCACCGCCATTCGGGTTTGCAAACGTGTTGGTCATATTTGCCTTGAGTTGATAGGCTTGGAACGGATGCAATACCGCCGAGTATTGACCCGGTGCTTTTGCCGCCTTGAGAGTAGCCGCCGCTTTAAAGATGTCAGCCGCAGTGATCTCTGTGCCAGCCGCTCCGAGCGCAGTGCTGAAGCCGTCAAACAAAGCGATCAGGTCGGTGTCGATCTTAGTAGCAATAGCGTTACCCAAGACAGTGCCAAGCTCTGCCGCAGGATTGCCAGCGCCCATAGCCGCCATGTCAGTCAGCGTTACCAATGCGCCAACCTCACCAACGGTGATAGTAACGCTTGATGTAGATACAGCCGTGTTAGACATATCTGTACCTTCAGTCAGGCCAGCGGCACTAATTGCAGGGTACTTAGGCACCTGTACGGTTTTACCCGCTACATTGCCAATGTCGTAACGAGTTACCAGCCCAAGCATGATGGACTGCTCTTCTGCGGTGAATCGTGCTTGCAAGATAATATTTGCAAACAGATCATCTAAAGTGGTTGAAGTTGTTTCGTTAGCCATTTCTGGATTCCTCTAACAATAAATTAAGTCATCGGGCGGCTTCGCGCATCTTCTGCTCACGAAATAGCCGCATACCTTCGTCGCCTTTTTCCAGCATATCCGAGTAACTTAAAGGCTTGCTCGTAGAACCTCCAGCCGCTCCGCTTGATCCTGAGCCGCCTGCTGACGCCTTCACAAAATGCGGATTAGCCGTTAAAAACTCTGAAACCAGTTCATCAACCGATAACAGATTACCTGAGTCGTTATATCTAGGCGTCCCGTTCTTATCGAATACTTCGACTGTGTTATCTTCAGATAACGTAACGGAGCTTCGTAATAACGCACTCACTTGATCGGGCGAAACAGCATTAAGCCTAGATGCCGCTGTCAACAATGCCCCGTCAACTAGCGTGCGCTCTAACTGGCTTTTAAGTGCCGACTCCCTTTCATTGTGGTTGTCTGACATTTGCTTGATGATGGCCTCATAATCACCGCGCTGTTTCTGTTCTTCCATTTGCGCTTTTTCACGCTGGGTTAACAGATCACGCACTTCATTGAGATCAATACCTTCTAGCTTCTTTTCAAATTGCCGCTGTTGGCGAGCAATGCGATCAGCAACTATTCGGTCAACTTCATCTTGCGAAAACGTCTTAACGTCCTGAGTTTCTACAGTTTCCTGCTCTACGGCCTCAGTTACCGCTTCTTCCATGATTTCATCGCTCATGTAACGAACCTCCTACGAGTGCATTTATTTTAACAAATTAACGGGACTTTTTCTTTTTCTTCTTTTTCTTACTATCGTGATATGGCATAAATACCTCACTCAAATTCTGCTGACCAATGGTGCCGACAATTAAACCCGCCACCAACTACAAACGGGCTACCTTCGCGTTTGCCTTTCCAAGAGCCTTCCCACGCCTTCCTGATTTCATCTAGCGTTAGCGTGCGGTTAACATACTTATCGCAATGATCCCGCGTAACTTCATCATCAGGGCCAATATATACAAACCTCTCTGCGCCAGCCTCTAGCGCCATATTCGCATTTATTGCTCTGTCGAAATCCATTAGCCCGTCGTGTACGGCTTGCCGAGCATAACGCGCAAGGTCTGACTGTACACTACTCTGCACAATGCTAACAGCATCCGCAAAGGTTTGCCCCGTTAGCGTAGCCTCGTATATCTGCTTGTTTACGGCTTCTAAAAATTCATCGCCTAACGCCGAATAACCGTTATACGTTATTTGCTGAAGCTGTCTTAATACGCCTTGATCTAAATTAACAAATTCCGAAAATGTGCCCAGTAGTGCCTGCGCTTCTTCCGCAACCTCTGCATACTCTGATACAAACGAATCAACCACAGCAAGATAACGCGCATCTATTGCCTGCCTAATTTGTGTACGGGCTTGCACTGCCCACTCTAAATCAAACAACTGCCCATCAC
>Ga0208899_1000452_pt1 | contig 30678 bp, 43 predicted proteins | sample VirMetDEL_Nov_24_FD_184518 | JGI IMG/M metagenome (GOLD analysis project Ga0208899, IMG submission 184518) | Aqueous microbial communities from the Delaware River and Bay under freshwater to marine salinity gradient to study organic matter... | ecosystem: Environmental > Aquatic > Marine >... | reverse complement strand
CGCGATTGCAACGCTGGCATTCAAAAAGCCTGCGATTCTCTTAAATGAAAAGCGTCCAAATTGTTCTTGATCAAGACCGAGCCCACAAGCTCAGCAAGATCTCAGAGGCCACCAAAGGCAACATGACTAATGTCAGCATTGCCGGTGAGTTTATTGAGTTTGAGCAGCCTAGGCTCAGCTCAACCAAGCTCGCTCAAGCCCTGCTCAACTCTGCAATCGACAAGGCTTATGCACAGCTCCCCGGCTAGTTTCACGTTTCGCGTTCTTGGCACACCAGTGCCGCAAGGCTCTGTCAAAGCTTTTGGCAGCAGAGTGGTTGCTAACAACGAACATGCTCTAGGTAGCTGGCGCTCAGATATTGCAGCTGTTGCGTATCGCGAGAAGCCAGCTGACTGGGACATCACTGCAGCTGTATCGCTGCGTTGTGAGTTCGTGTTCCCTCGACCTTTGTCGCATTACGGCACAGGCAAGAACGCCACAAAGCTAAAAGCGTCAGCACCTAGGCATCACGTCAAAACGCCCGACTGCGACAAGTTAGTTCGCTCATGCGGGGACGCGATTGCTGATGCGTGCGGCATGGTCCTTCTGAGATCTGACGCGCAAATCGTTTCCATCTACGCCGCTAAGAGGTACGCCACAGATGACTTCCTCGGTGCCATCATCACCGTTACAGCCCTTGATTGAGGCTTTGGTGGAATTTCACAAAACAGTTCCGCCCATCAACAAGACTGCTTCTGCTCAGTACGGCAAGTTTGCAGATCTTGAAACAGTCCTTTCAACCGTGACACCGCATCTTCTCAAGAACGGTTTGGTTGTCTCGCAAGGCTTTGAGCCAAGCTCTCATGACAACAACCCTGTCTTGGTCACTCAGCTGCTGCATGTCAGTGGGGCTCATCTCGTCAGTCGGCTGCCCATGGTTGTCGCCGGACGTGGCAAAAATCCCTTGCACGATTGGGGCGGCAGCTGCACTTACTCTCGGCGTTATAGCTTGCTATCAATCCTAGGTCTAACAGCCGATATGGATGTTGATGGCGACTTTGCGGATGAAAAGCCTGCAGCTAAATCCAAGCCTGCAGCCGGCCCGTCCGTCGCTGGTGTAGCCAAAGAAGATCAGCCTCTGTCAGACGAAGAGCGCAATTTATTGCTCAGGTGGATCACTGACATGCCAGCTGCAAACCGCGAGGCCTTTTGTGCAGCGTTCCGATCAAAATTCAACTTGGCCGCTAACGCTAAGGTTGCCCCGGCAATCACCAGCAAAAAGCACGAGGCTTGGATTCAAGCCGTCATGAATGAGTATGCCTGATGAAAAAACCACGCAAGCAAAGCAAGACGACAAGCGTCGTGCTCAGCATTTTCAAGTTCGGCTGGACAAGCAGCTAGCCGAACAGCTGCAGCACTACGCCGAGCAACGCCATCAAGGCGTGATCAACGCTGCGCTGCAAACCATCATCCTCAAGTTCTTCAATCCAAAGTAATGGCTGATTTCGCACCCGACGCCTTCAACATCTGGGGCAACTTCAACAAAGATCAAAAAAAGGACGGCCACTATTGGTCTGCCATGGAAGTGCCTGTTTCTGAGCTGCGCAAGCTTGTGGAATGGGTCAAGACTGCAGATCGCTGCGAGAATCAAAAAGGCGAGGAATGCGTCAAGCTTCGCGCCAACCTGATGCCGCGCCAAAGCCAAGCGGGTAACGATTATCTGCTGATGGCTTTGAGTGATGCCAAGCCGCGCCTCGCTGACAAATCCGGCGCTGACTTTTAAGGTAAATGTTGAACGAGAAACTAGGGGCGCATCCGCGCTCCTTTTTTATGAGGCCCACCATGAAGCAAGTCGAGAAAGACGGGTTGCTTCTTTGGGAGGTGAGCCATGGCGGGATTGTCCGCTATTTCAAGCACGACTGGCAGGCCAAGTGGCATTTTGAATCCTGCGTCAGGCTCTACAGGTCAAGACTGACTGGCAAGCAGGGCTAGTCCCAAGTCGCAATCTTGGCGTCGAGTTCTCCGATCCTGCCTACGGCTTGACTCAGCAGCTTGCCCTGATGCCAGCTTTGCCGGACAAGGCCAGCGCAGAGTTGCTTTAGCACCTCTTCGTCTTGGCAGTTGTGAACCTCTCTGACGCTGCGCTCGACTTCTAGCTCCTCTTCAAGGGTTTGATTCACCATCATCCAGTCGGCCCAGCCCATTGGATTGTTTCAGAATCTTTCTTTCCGAATAGTAAGCACCGTTTTTTTGCATGTCCATGGTGTCTCTAACCCATGGCACCAGCCAATCATTGACCTGTGCGCAACGCTCTAGGTTTGCGGGCTTGGCGCACTGCACAACAACCGTGGTCCAGAACGCACTGATAAATGCCCAAACCCAATAGAACTCACTCACTAACGAGAATCACCCAGCCCGTTGAATCGCCCTCCGCTTCCCAACGTGGCTTGAATGCAGCCTGCCTGACCTTGACGTTGCGGCCTAGATGCGGGTTAGACCAACCGCCCTTTTCCATTTCAGGAAACCCGCGAGGGTCTTGAAGTACCCAGAGGGGATCGTCAGAGTTTTTTTGTGAGTAGCCAGAAATGACTGCCCAGTGCCCGCAACCTAAGCCGCTGCACATTGGCGGCTCGCCTAGAAGCATGTTGCCCGCTGACAGATAGCCCACCATGACTGGCCTTCCGTTTTCAATCTCCAGCTCAATCATTTCTGCGTTGCCGTCTTTACGGAACTCAGCCTGTAAGCCAAGGCTGCGCAGAGCTGCCAGCTGAGCCTCTACTGACGTGGTGTCACCGAACTTGGCCCTGATCTCGTTGTACTCGTCATCCGATTTAATGCGGCGGTAAAAAGACGCCACCATCGCCGCCGACGAGGAAAAGCACTCCCTATAACCAGTGCCTGTCTTGTTGTCGAGCTGCTTGAAGTACGGCATGTAGACCTCTTGGTCATAGCCACTTGCCTTCCAAGCCTGGAACCACTCTGCGTCTTCCTCCAGTAGTTCCGGCGGCATGGACTCCTCAAGCTGTTTAACAGCAGCCATGCGGTGGGGCGCATCTTTGGAAAAGCGTTCAAAAAACGGCAGGAGTGAAAGCACGCCCAGCACCAGCAGCAAGGATATTTGGATGATGCCGGACACTACCTATTTTTCTACCCTCGTGTCAGGAAGTAGCAAATCCTTCAAATGGCTGACGGCCAAGTCGTCTAAGTCGTTGTCTGTACGCGTGACGATCTTCTCCAGCATCGCAACAATCAGCTCTTTAAATCCCCGGGAACGCCACATCGCCATTACAAAGGGCTTAAGCACCAAAAGCATGAGATTGCCTTGAACTGCACTAATACGTTAGTGCCTATCCGAATGGCCTTCCAGTCGCGCCACTGAACGCTCGAGTTCGTTCAATCTGGCAAAGACCTCAACATCTTTGGTCTTGATGTCGTCGTGCAGGACTTGGAGCCTGCTGGACAGATTGTCTACAGCAGTTGTCAGCCGCACCAAAGAATCACGACCTTGCTGGCTTTGACGATTAAGACCCGAAACACCCAGCCCGGCTACCGTGACACTGGCACCTGCAACGGCGGCCCAGATTTCAACCATGACCCGCCCGTAACACTCGCTCAATCATGGCAGAAACACCGCAAACCAAGCCGGAAGAACAAGAGGATCAAGGCCATTCGTGGCTAGGCGATGTTGTGCGCGTGACCATCCTGCTGTGGTCGATGGGCATTCTCACCGCAAATTATTTGGGCATCTTCTCCCAGTCTGTCGATCCGACTTTTCCGGCCAGTTTGCTGACTGGGACTGCAGCTTCTTACTCGCCAGCACTAGGGAAACTTGGCAAGAAAAAGAAAGAGGACAGCGGCGTTATCGTAGAAAGCAAAGATTCCAAAGCTGGCATCAAATGAAACGCTCACTTTTGGTATTGGGCATCACATTGGCAGCCGCTTTGCCTGCTCGTGCTGATCTCACCCACCGCATTTCCAGCAGCGTGCAGTTAGATGTTGGCGCAGCTTCATCTCGTGCCATTCGTGTTGGAAACAGCTTCAGTATCAGCGGTAGCGGGATCGATACCAGCGTTACCGCAGGCGGCTCAACTACAAGTGACGCTCTCGGAGGGCTCGGGGCAGCTACTCACGGGGTCAATGCCATCACAGTCCCAGACGTAACCCAAAAAACCGCTGGGAATTCTTTTACCTACAGCGTCAGCTATTCAGCCGGGGATACTGTGCCCACGTCAGCCCCTACGGTTGGCGCTGTGCCCGCCTTTGGCGATGTGACCAGCACAGCCGCAGGCACCAACACTGGCCTAAGCGGGAGCGTCACAACAGCGGGGACCATCACAATCAGCCCAGGTGCAGGCAACACAAGTGCGATCGGCCAAGTCATCAGTGAGCTAACCACACGGTGAAACGGCTAATCATTCTGTTGCTGCTGCCTTCTCCAGCGGTTGCAGTGCCTGTCGTTCCCAATTTTTCGCAGGGCCTTGTCTCCTCCACGACACAGTCGAGGACGGTTGTGCGCGAGAGCATTGTCTCCGAGAGCTACCGCACTGGCTTTGAATACAGCGTCAGCGGAACTGGCGTTGAACCAGCCAGCGGTGTTGTTAGCCCGTCAGCAGGAACAACATCTTTGAACCTTTCGAGTCGCTCAACCTGGAAACAAACCGTGCCGGGTGCAGCGTTTCAGTTTGCGGAGACCTACAGCGGCCCCGGCCTGATTGAGCGGGTAAATATTGAGCGCGAAACCCTGATTGAAACCGTTATCGACTCCACCAGCACGTTTAGCCAATGAAAGCAGTTGCCGCAGCTGTTTCGCTTAGCTTTTTGTATTGCTTACCTGCCGCAAGTCAGGTCAGTGCAACTGCATCTCCGGTGAGTAATTCTTCAGGCTCAGTTGTTAATCAAGCGGTGCAAATTGTTCCTGGTCAATACATGAAATACTCAGTAGGTAGCGGGATTCAGTGTGACGGGGCAACGCTAAACATCTCGCCTTTTGTCTCTTCTACGCATTCTTTTGGTCAGCCAAACAATGAGTATTATCACGAAAATGTCTACGATAACAGCGATAATTTTGGCCTAATAGACCCAGAGACAGGGCTTGATGGCCCTGACGGTATTCCAGACAATCCTGGCAAGGTGCTCTATACGAAACCGCAGAGAACAGGCTATCGCCAAAACTTCAGCACCAATCTGGGCATCACCGCAACCTTCTCAGTGCCCTTGGATTGGGGGCCTATAAACCTGTGTAAGGACGCGCAGCGCAAGCAAGTGGCGCTCTATGAACAAGCCCTAGCTGATAAGCGGCTTAACTATGAGATGGGCAGGCTCTCCGCATGTTCGAAAGCTCTGCGTGAGGGTTATGGCTTTGCCAAGACTTCGCCTTTCTATTCCATCTGCGCTGATGTCGTCCTAAAACCCAAGCCGGTAGAGGGTCACACGCACCAGATCATTTACCCAAAGCCCGTCTTAGATCGCGAATGGCTTGATTCCGGTGACGCTGCACAACCCGCCGCTGCTGTAAAGATTCCGGTTTTACCTTACGGCCAAGCTTCTGATTAACCTTCTTCACCACCTTCTTTGTCAGAGGCTTTGCCAGCTTCTGTAAGAGTGATGCGATTGGTTTGGCGAAGATCGCCACAGTCGTGGCAATCGCAGCAGTCAACGCAACCGACACGGTCGGACCAGCATCAGGTACATAGTTGTTGATCACCTGCCCCATGGGCACCGGATCCCAAAGCTTTACGCACTTGCCATCCTGCAGCTCGTAACCAGCAAGAACCTTTGTTCCGAGTTTGTTAAACGATCCGATTTCTTTCGCGCCAAAGGGTGGACACGGCGGATCTTTGGGCAATCTTGGGATGTCGGGATCGGCACCCGGCAGCGTGGGTTGAGGGACAGGGGCTGGACGTGAGACATCTGGCCTCTTTATTTCAGGCTGCTTTGGTTGCACCCACGTAAAATCTCTTGGCCTGTAATCAGGTGCTTCGTAAATAGGCACCGCTCCAGTGCATAGCGTCACGTTGCCACTTGGATCCTCTTCAAACGTTTCCGTTCCATTGCCAACAGCAATCCTTGCCCTGACGCATCCGGGCATATCAATGATTGGGAACCGCGTAGCCGTAACTGGCGGTGCTGCTGGTAAAACAGGTGGTGGTATCGGCTGACCTACAGAGATCATTGGAACGCCGATTGCATTTACACCGATCTCAGGAATCTCCGGCATGAAGTCAGAACGGTTTACAGCAGGTCAGCTCTGGATCGAACGTAACCGCAGACGTGAAGGGCCGCCTGTCGTCTACACCGTAATGTCAGGCAAAACTGCCAGACCGTTTACCGACCCAAAAGCCATCCTTAAGTGGATCAAATGGCCGAAAGGTACGCCAACTGGTGACGCGTTACGCGAATGGCTTACGTCGTTTGAGCAGAAAGCTGAGACACCCGCGCCAGAAACGAACTTTGCTGAACGGATCAAGGCTGAAGGCTTCGGGCCTGAAGCTCATGATGAGGATCCAACCGCCAACACTAAAATGGTGACTTGAAAGGCACAGCTGGACCAGTAGTTGTCGGCAGCTCAGGCATCGCGCCATCAATTTGCCCAGGCAGCATCTCAGTGACATTGCCAGTGATGTCATCCATCATGCTGGCGGCATACTCGTCGATCATTCCGGGGATACGGACAAAGGCAGCTACTGACAAGCCAACCAAAGTGCCACTCATCACGAAACCAAGGACGCCAAGAACGTTGCAGACTTTTTGCATGGTGTTTGCAGATAAAACAAAAGGCCCCCTTGCGGGAGCCCGATGTCGGTCTGTGTGAGAAACCTGAGTTAGTTATAGCTCACAGCTGGAATTTGCCACCAACCTTCAGATTGATGCTGGTGTCATCGTCATAAGAGACGAAGGACAGCTCGGTGTAGCCAGGGCCAAAGCCATAGCCAGCCTTGCCGCTGACGCCGTAATCCACTTCACCAGTGTCAGGAATTTTGACCAGAGGGCCAATCTGGGCATACGCACCACCGCCTTCGATACCGATGTGGAGGTCTACATCCATTCCACCCACGCCATTGTCAAGGTTTCCACCGACGTTGGCTTCAGGGTTGAAGTAGACGGGAGCTGCGTTCGCAGGAGATGCCAGCGCAACTGCTGAAGCGGCGACACCACTCGCAAGAAGAATTTTGAGCATGGGAAAGAGGGTTAACGTTTTCCGGAACTACGTTACTTGCTTCGTTTATGTGCCGGTTTTGATTGTGATCCATCCCCCGCCATCAGTAACTGTCAGTTGAATCCAGGTTCCGATACTTGTGAGCCAAGCCGGTGAATAGACCTCGTTGTGGGTGATTGATCATGTCGCGGCCATCAAGGAAGAACAATTCTTCCAGCCATGCTTGGCGATTGCTATTCGCAACCACATCGCTCCCCAAAGGAGTGCCACAGATCATCGGGTCAGGTCTTTGCATTGTCAGAAGCAATAGAAAGCAGCGCCCAGCCGAGCACCAGCAGGACGCCTGTAGCTAAACCAGCCAAAAACGTCATTCGACAGAATCAGGCCAAGCGGTAGCCAGATTGGGGTTGGCAATCATGACAGCGTTGCCGTCATCATCCACAACACCGTTGCCATCATCGTCGGTTTGCTGGATCTGTGCTGATCCGTAAAGCAACTCTTTCAACCTGCCAACATCAGAGCAATTGTCGATTTCGGTTTGGCGCGTGTTGCAGGCTGTACGCACTGCAGCCCGATAGGTCTGCCACTTCGTCGGCAACGCAGTCTTTGCAGCACTAAAGCTGGTGTTGACCTCAAGCACTTTGACAACGCGCCAATCAGAAGGGGCAAGCAAGCTAGCAGCGATACCGTTTTGCTTTGCCTTCCACAGCGTTTTCAGGCCGGTTGTGGTGTTGCCGTCGTCGTCGGTGACATCATCAAGCTGCTTAGGAATCAGATTATTGTCGGAGTCATAGCCCCAATAGAACTTTTCATCCCAAACCCGATTGGTCTCGGCAACCCATGTGATGCCAAGCAACTCGCGGTCACGCTCAGTGCTTAAGCGAAGAAAATTCGCTGGCCGTTGCACACCATCCGGCGTGGTGAACGCAACGTCAAGAGGCAGTTTGGTGCCATCGGAAAGCTGATAGCCCATGGGATTAGAACGATGGTGTGAGTTTAACGAGCAAGCCCGCCATTGTTAGAAAATGGGCTACTCGCGAACGCTAAATATATGTAATCCTCCCCATTCAGGTTTATTTCTGACGCTCCATTATCTCGCAGGCAGAACCCGTTGCTCAAGATGTCAATGCCAAAGTCAGGAGCTGATGCACTGCTGCCATTGCCACGCAGTCCTTCCGCTTGAGTACTGTTTGCAAATAGTGCGTTTACATTGACATTGCCTGGCTCTCTTGCAGTGTCAAATATCGCCCAACCCGTGTAAGCAGGGTAAGCCGTAATTGATGTAGTTTTAATCATTATCCATCTGGGCTGGAAGCCTAGGTGTTGGAAATTCTGGCCCGAATTGCCGGTGTACGAACCAACGGCAGAAAATCCGGCCACGGGTGATATGCAGTAGGCGATCATGTTGTTGCCATTTCCATTGGTTGAGTTACTGTCCCCAACTGAAAAGACACTAGATGTAGGCTCTGTGTTTTCAAAAAGCCCAGTGGTTGAAGCTGCTTCAGTGCTGTTAATCCTGAGCTTCTTAGTTGCCCCTATAGCGGAATTGTATACGCCCCAGTTAATCGTGCCGCTTCTGTTTTTGAAAATAATAAACTCAGGTTTAGCGTTTAATCCGTGTCCGACTGTAGCTCCAGCCGTGAAATTTCCTGTATAAGCAACAATACTGAACCCAGCAGTTTGATTTGCCCTAACACTAGAAGTTATGCTGCCGTCAGTGTTGCTGACCGTTGATGTTCCGGCGTCCCAGCACCATGCTACATACGGTGTATTGTTAGTATTAACGCCGCCGGAAGATGTATTGGCGGCTATAGAAAAACCATCCGAGTCAAATGAAGTAAGTCGGTCTGTGATTGATGCTTCAGGATCATTAGTGTTTGTATAGAGTTGCTTGCCGACACCGCGAACACTATCTGTAAGTATATGGTATGAAGAACTCCTGTCTTTTATCCAGACCCAGTCAGGATTATGGCCGACGCCGGTGATACTTCTAGCCGTGTTATTGCCGGTATATGTAACTGCATTGAAATGAGCCGAACTATTAGCAATCGTCGGGGTCGGGAGGTTCGTTGTGCAAAGTGCTTTGTAATTGCTTGGAGCCGAATGGGCCCAGGCACGTTGGCCGAAGTTTGCAATGATATTCTCTCCTTCGTAAATAGAACTTACAGCAGCAACGATTGATTTGCCTTGCATGTTAGACGGTAATGATATAGACCCTAACGCTGTTCCGTTTAAATAGAAATTTACAGCCTGATTATCTTGATCAAGAGCAACGCCAACTGTGTTTCCCGTACGAAAAGAAGACGTATAGCTGGACTTAACTCCATTAACAATTTTTTGACCTGTCAATAGCCAAATGCCTACCAACCCATCAGTAGAGTTGTCATGCGGAATGTACTGAGCAAAATTTGCATCAGCCGCCATAATGGCAATCATTCTTCGCTCATTGGTCCCATTACCGTCCGTAGTCATCTCCCAAAACCATTTGCCTGATGGCGGAGCAGCGATCGTTGAAATATCTAAGGCATAATTTCCTTTTTCCGAACTACCGTCACCATGCTGAAGGTTGCCATTAACAAGCACATGATGAGCCGTTTCGTATTGCTGAGAGAGTGGGTTGAATGTCGGATAATTCCCTGAGACTTCTCCCCCGGCACCGGAGTCTGATTGCGTGCCGTTCGTTGGTACGTCAAACAGAACGTCGTTGCCTGCGCCTGCAGTCGTGCTGATGTTGTTCGCCGTAAAGTCGTTGTTATTACCGCTTGAATCGTGACCTACTGTTGACTCATTAGCAAAATCCAGCAGATGGGCTCCGTTCGTACCATATGTGCCCGAATAGCCGATAGCTTGCCAGACGCCGTTATCGTCAAACGCCCCAAATGATGTGGGGTCAAGCGCAGAGCCGTCAATAAAGTAAATGTCGGCCATTAGGCCGTCGTGATAAGTGCTGCCCGGAGCGTAACCAATCGTGTGCGAGATATTGTTGTTGAAAGTAAGTTCTGCGTTTTGCGTTGGATAGGAAGATGAAAAGAACGATGTCTCCTGTACTCCATTAATGTATATTTTTACCCTGTCTGCTGCTGTAGACTGAGTCGTGTCAACTGCGACCACAAAGTGATACCAAGCACTTGTGTCACGAAATTTTCTGTTAGTAATTACATCGTATCCACCGGTTGCTGCATCGAGAACCCTAAGATTATCGCCTCCATCATCATTGTTAAAACGAATCATGGAGTTAGTGCCGCTTCCGCCAAACAACGAGTACTTGCCAGTACCTAGTTTGCCGCGCTTTACCCAGCCGCTCCAAGTCCACGTCCTGCGATTGCCTGCAGAGCTAAAAGTTCTACTTAAATTTGCACTATCACTGTTGTTGAAACGCAGCGATTTTATCGGCCCTGCAGCAGCAGCACCAGCCGCAGCAGCAGTTGCAAGCAGAGGGGAAGAAAGATTACCGGGAACTGTCATCAGGAAGCAGCCTTAACGTCCAGGTGTGCTGTGATCATAATCTTCTCGTCAGATAGCACCGCATACGCCAGCACATCTTTTGCACTAGCTGTCGTTGTCAGCGTCGGCGCAGTTCCGCCAACAAAGCGATAGTTCGACGAATAGCTGAGTGTTCTACTCCCGGTGCCGTCCTGAATTACCTCAATAAATCCGGTCTGTCCTTCGACAACATTTGTGGGGTTGCCTAGTGTTCTGTTGCCAGCCAGCGTCACCAGAAAGTTGTTGTTGTCATCCATGTCAACAGCAATCGTTGACGCATCGGTCAGCGTTGTAATCGCTCCACGCACACCGCCCGTAACGACCTGACCATTCGTGGTTTCAGTGGCAAGCAGGAAGGATGCAAAGCCAAGCGCACCAGAGCCATCAGTCTTCAGTGCCTGATTCGCGCTGCCGTCAGCCGCTGGGAGGGTCAGCGTGTAGTTAGACGAGATTGTGGCGGGGGCCTCCAAGGCCACATAGTTGCTGCTATCTGCGTCAGCGAAGCGCACATCTGAACGAGCGTTCAGCGTGATGTCACCCGTAAAGGTTGCACCAGATGCGCTGACCAGACCGAAGTTCGTGGATGCAGTACCTAGAACGATGAACCCATCATTTGCGGCATTGCGTATCTTGAGCGTGGCCGGGGTGGTGCTGGTGTCTAAAAACACCATGTGAGCAACTAGGTTGCCCGGCGCTGATGACCCGCTGTTAAGCGTTTGGATCGCACCAAGAATTGAGTTCAGCTCAGTACGGAATGCACTGCCGCTTTGGTTAGCGAGCGAATAGTCAACAGCTTGAGACATTAGGTGATCTCCTTGCCGTGCCCGACGGCTTGATAATCAAAGTTCCTGCTCACAATGCTACCGCCAGATGACTTGAACGTAATGGTGAAGCCAGTCCTGCTCACACTGCTCAGTTCAAAGAAATCACCCGTTGCCATGTTGGTCGCCGTGATCGTAATGCTTGGCGTGCTGTAGAAGGCAGATGGGAACGTCACCGCCTTTGCTCCGGTGCCGCTGCTGATGTTGCGCTGCTGCTCTGTGCGGCGTTGCAGCTTCACCGACACGCCAAGGGTTTGCACCACAACGTCCTGTGAGTCGTTAGAGGTTTCCATCTCAACCTTGAACTGGAACCCACGCCCACGCTTTGTGGAGTTGGCAAATGGCTCCCAAGTTCCATAGGTAGGCGAACCACTGGGGTTGTCATTGGTAGACCTTGAGTACAGCTCAGCGTTGGTCTCCGACAGGTCGTCAGCGTCGATGTCGTTCCAGGTGTCGATGTTGTCTGACCGCGAATCCCAGAAATCGTCAGGGTTGATCGTGTTGATCTTCAGGTTGGCTAACAGCTCGACGTCATACTTCGCGCCAAGGTCAAGCGTATTGGCAAAGATGTAGCTACCGACCGAGACCACATCACCAAAGAAATCAATGTTGGTGACGCTGTCAAAGTCGGTGATTTCATCGATCTTGCCGTCAGCTTCTAGCGTGATGCCGCCTTCTGTTGTGCTGTTGAACGCCTGCGAAAACGTGCCAGTGAAGTTGGGGCTTTCGGTGTAGGTCTGGACAACCTCAAGGTCTTGCGGCTCTGGCAGCTCAACTAAAGCTGTGGGGATGCCTGTCAACGGTGCATAGTTGTCAACAGAATCTTTTGCGCGAACAAGGTAGTGCCCACTCAACAAAGGAACAATTTTTCTGGTTGAGCTGCCGTTGACAGCTGGGACAATCTTTTCTGACTGCGACCATTTGATGTCACCAGTAGTTCGCGGGTTGTGGCGGATCTCAATCGTGCCGCCAATTTTGACATCAAGATCGGCTGCTTCAGGCCAATGCAGCTCAGCGGTGTGTTGGTCGATTGGTGTGATGTTGAGGCTAGCGATGTTGCTAGGTGGCGTGCTTTTGCCGACAGTGGTGATAGTGGCAACTGTTGGAGACGAACGCCGCTTGCCTGTTTGCGCTACATCTAGGCCGTAACCAATAGCAGAAACTCTGACTTCATAGACGCCCCTTTGGCTATCCATAATGTCAAAGCCTGTTGTCGTTACAACATGTCTCTGTAGGTTGTCATTATCAAGTTTGAATTCAACTTCATACTCATTTGCTCGTGGCGACTGCTGCCAGTTGACCGCGACACGCTGAAGAACCTTGTCGCCCTCTTCATAAAGAATTTCCTGAAGCTGCAGGTTAGTTACAGGATCTGGCTTTTCAGCTAATTGTGTAACATCACGCGGCGTAAATGTATGGCTTGCCTCAATAACTGAATACTTGTCCCTTGCGTGCGCTAAAGCAGTAATTCCATAAGTTGACTCGTTTTCAACAACGCTAAGAACACGCCAGAGGCTTAGGGCTAAGCCGTCATAGCCAATAGCAAACGCAGAGCCAGCAACAGGCGCACTATTTAAGGTCTCGCCAGGGGTGACTGTGTTGCCAACAATCGTTGAACCGGCAATAGCTTGAACCTCATAAACCAACGCGCCTGTTCTTGGATCAGTCTTGGCTGAGCCGTCGTCATTCCTGCCTTCAGTGATAACGTTGAGCGTGAAAGTGCTTGGCGCTTGGGCGCCAAACATGTCCACGTCGCTGCGGTCTAGCTTGACTGCTGTCGTTGTTGAGCCAGAAGTAATGCGACCCGCGACGGTTTTGCCAGCACGGACGGGATCACCGATCTTAATTAAATCCCCTGGCCGGACAGTGATGCCTGCAGCAATATCAGTTTCAAAGCTGCAAATTTCAGTTTCGTTGTGTGCCGAGTAAAGAAACCAAAGGCCAAGCCGACGGGCCTGCCCTCGGCTAGTGCAGGCAAAGGCTGTGATATTTTGCTTGTTATAGCCGTACTTTCTTACCGGCTTGAACGATGTTTCAGCTAGCTCAACCAACTCGTAAGCAAAGTCTCTTAAGTCGTTGTCGAAGTATTTAACAGAAACGCATGTCGGTCGATTTTTAAGGCTTGATCCTGAATAACTAAACCCAGCTTGAGTGACGTTGGATTGGTTGAACGTATAAGCAAACACGTCAGGAGCGTCCTGAGCGACAGTGATGCCACCAACCTCCCAGAAAGGCATTGCCCTGAATACAGAGCACATTTCCTCAATTAACTTAAAAGCGTCTTGTTGAGTTTGTAAAAGCACGTTGCAGCTAAAACGCGGCTCTTGCCCTCCAGCGCCATCGCCAACCAACCCGCCGCAGTATTCACTAGCCTTTTTGAAACTATATAAATCAAGATTGCTAGCAGTATCAGAGGCGCCGTTAAAGGTACCTGCAACGTCTTTAGCTCGCTCTTCTGGCGTGAGAACTTGAGAGCCTAATCCGTACCTAGTTGATGTCAACAAGTCGTAAAGTATAAACGGGGGATCTGTTGTCCATTCCTTTGTCGTTTTTAACGTGCCGTTGAATGTCCCTGAGTATTGCAACGAGCCATCACTTTGCACTGTTGCGTTGTGCGGGATGCGCACTTTGATGCCGCGTATCCTGTAACTACGCTGCGGGATGCTAGGGAATTGCTCAGCATTAAATTTTAAACCAACTAAAGCACTATTTGGGTATCGCGTTTTTTCGCCTACTTTTAGTGTTAAGTCATACCAAATTAAATCATCTGCAATAGCTACTGTGTCATTATGAAATTCATGGCCAAGCCTTGTTAGCCTAATATCAACAGGGAAAGCCGTCCCTGCACGTATTTTGTCCTCGTCAAAAACAATAAGATGCCTTCGTTGATATAGATCGGGGGAATATCCTTGGAGAATAAAGTCACCGTTACCTAAATAACTGCTGTAATTTTCAAAATCACCGAAGTCAACAGGGTTAAACCCACCTCCCTTGTATTGGATTTCTACTTTGTATTGGATCTGAACGCCCCTGACCCTGCCATCATCCTTTGCAACCGTCATCGATGGGGAACCAACCGTGATACGAACGCTTGTTACGTCGGTATCAGTTATTTGACGCGTAACAGGTGTTGCAGTTGCTCCCACCGCCACCTTCTCGGTAGTTCTATTTGTAGAACCGCCATAAAGGAAAAAATTGCCCTCATTATCGCCAATATTCGCTTTTGTAAGTTCAGCCCCTACGAGAACTGTGCTTTGAGTGGTATCGCCAATGTTCTCAAGATAGCTTTGACTTTGCGTGCCTAGGCGACTCTCGACCTTAGAGTCACGCATGTCAAAGTTCATTTGTTCGACAATATTTGCATCTTTGAGAGTGCTGCCAGATGTTACCGTTGCGCTAGCACCTAACACAGGGGTGTTGTTGAAAAAGGTGTCTTTAAGAGACGCTAAGTGGTAGGCATCAGTGCCAACGGTCAAGCCACTGGCAGATGGAAAACCTTGGATTTCGCCCTCGCTTACCAAGTCAATAATCCTGGCAACCTGTCTTGAATTCAGTTCATCTTTGGGCATTACTCAAGCTCCTCGACGTTCAAGCCAGCCGATACAACAACACTACCGACAATCACCTCTCCATAGGCAATCGGAACCGGAACGCCTTCTCGGTTGGTGTTTTGCACGCCGGAAAAGCTGAAGTTGTTACGTGGATCGTTGTCGGTATCAGGCGTAGGCACTGTGGGCGACAACAAACCGGCAACGCCGGTTAAAGCCAGTCCAATTCCGATGTTCCCTGCAAACGCTGCTGCCTGCACGCCAGCCGTTGCACCTGTTCCAGCAGAAAAACCAGTCAAGCCAACGCTGACCCCTGAGGTAACTATTGCTAAGCCGACCAAGGCGGCACCTAAAGCGATGAACGCCAAATTCCGAAGAAATCTATTTGCGCCGGTCACAACAGGAATAATTCTGATGTCGTCATCAGCCATTAACGGGTAAGTCAGCTGCTCTAGAGACTGTCCCAGCTGCAAAGTGTGCGGGCCTACGGTGACGGTGTAATACCCAGTGCCCATGATTGAGCGCAGCTCAGGGAAGTTACACAAAAGAAACCGAATGGCTTCAGCCGGTGTCCTTGCTACTGCCTCAAAGACTTTCTGACCGCAGTGCTCCGCCAGGTGCCCATACAGCCTGATTTTGCGAAGCATTGCCGTCACTCGCTATGCCCTCTGATTCTACCGACGACTCAAGGGTCGATCTTCAACCAGCTCTTATCCGCCATGCCGTAGATGAACCATGGCAGCCCGTATTGAGTACAAGCCTTTTTGTCAGGCTCACTAGGCAGCGCAGGCGCACCAGGATGGCTATGAACAACCGCTAAAACCTTGCCAGTGTCCTCGGCAGCTGCGTAGCCCATCGGGTCAAGGATGAAAACGTCATCCTCATCGCTTAGGTTTTTGCACGGCCAATAGTGCTCAGAACCGTCGAGCATGACCAGCAACCCGCAGCACTCCTTAGGCGCTTCTGCCTCAGCGTGCTGCACTGCAGCTTTTTGCCAATCTTCCATCAGTTGTTTAGACCGACAGCAGGGAACGACCCAAACGGCAGTCCACCGTTTGCGTCACCAATAGAGCCATCGTCATTGGTGAAATGAAGACGGCAGTCGCGGATTGTTTTGCCGCATTGACCTGAAACCTCAATCGGCGTCGTCGTCCCTGTGACGACTGCTGGCTCACTTGTGATTGGTGCATTGTCGGAGGTCCATACAGCGTTGCTGCCATCGGAGTTTTCAAGAACAAGAACGCCATCATCTTTGAGACGCAGCTGCCTGGTGGTGTGCCCAGTTGCTGTGACCTTGTAACCAGCGCCAGCCTCTTGCAGCGTGCCTTCTGTCGGATGGTTAGACGCAAAAGGATTATTGCTGGTCAGAGCAATTTTCAATACAAAATCTTCGCTGTTCCGCCAAAAGCCTGTCTGACTGTTGATTGTGATGCCTGTAATTGTGTTCCAACCAAAGCCCGTGTAATTGCTGTGATCTTTTGAGTAATGGTCCGCAGGAATGGCGATTGAGGTCAAGTTAAACGTGACGTTGACGGAGCGACTGCCGAACTCATGGTCTGCATCTACAAAATTGTGCGTGGCTGTTGTTGTCTGTCCTGCAGCTGAGGGGCTGCTGCCTTTGATCTCCCAAGTAAAAGCCCCTGAGCGCCCGATCTCTACATCAGGCGGATACCACTGGTCAGTGCCATCAACGCTAAGGCGAGTCAATGCGGAGATCTGCCCAAGTTCATGTGTCTTAGTACCCCAAACAACAGAGCCGCCTGCGTAGTCATTGCGGGCAACGTCGTCGTTATAAAGAACAAGGTTGCCATCAGGCTGCATTTTCAAGGTATAGCCATTTGTATTTGTGCCACGTTCTGTCCCCGTCCTCCAAACCGAATGATCTGAGGATCCACCTGGCTTTTTGTAGATTACAAAATTGCCATCGGCCTGAACCTTTGCGATGAACCAACCATTAGTGGAGACCAGCGCATTGCCCTCCGTCAACTCTGAGCCGGTAGTCAGTTTTTCTTGGTTTGTTGAATAACCAAAGCCGGTCGCATTAGAGCGCGAAAGCGCCACGCCGTTGATGGTGAACTCATCAGAGCCGGTGTAACCACATTCCTTGCTCTTGTATTCCCACTGACACAAGTTCTGCATCACAAGACGACGCGGAGCTTTTGTGTTCGCCATATCAAAGGACGACACAAGCTCAAACTCAACAAAGTCCCTGTTTTCGGAAACCTTGCGGTCGATGTAATACGTCTCTTTAGGCAGTTGCGCGTTTGCTCCAGAGTCAGGGTTGCCGTAAGGATTAACGCCGTTCTCCCAGTTATCGCTATCTAGAAAACGGCTAAGAGTGCGGATCCTTGTCACCCGTGCGCCAGAAAGGTCATTGCCAGGGGTGATTTGATTAATGCCCAACAGCAATGCTGTCATCTGGCTCTGCAGGTTCGCAAAGCGAATCGTCGGCCTAGGCAGCGTGCCATCACCGTTGAACTCGAACCCTGATGCCTCTACCGGCAGCGGGATGTAAGCCTGACCGCCGTATTTGATAGAGAAAGCATCAAGGATGTCATCTGCGTTGCTTGGCACGGTCGTCTTACGATTCCGGCCTGCGTGAAAGTAATACTCCTCATTAGAGCCGTGCAGATCTTGAAACAGCTTCAGCTCAAACAGCTCAATGATTGCAAAAGGGCCGGAGTTGAGTAGCTCAACAAAAGCAGTGCTCATGGCTCAATAACTTCTTGGAACGTCGCTGTGATCGTTGCCCTGTTCAAATACGGTATGGACTTAGACCAGTCTTGGCAAATCCACTTGTAAGTCTCAGTTTCATCCGGTGGCGACCAGTCAAAGTGTTCCGCTCCGCCACGAGCTTCAAGGAAGGTTTCAATGGTGTCGGCGTCAGTCTCTGACACCTCAAACTTCAGGCTCCAAGTCTTTAGATCAGTATTCAACCCAAAGCGCAGGCGCTGGCTATAGCCGTCACCGAACTGCACATTCCGCACAGTCGGCTGACTGCGCTTGCTTGCCCCGTAAGTCGGGTTGATTGAAGGGAAAGTAGCCATCAGCGTGTAAGAAGTCCTCCAGGCCGCTTCTGTTTAATCAATTCTGCCTGCACTGCCTGACCAATCAAGCGGCCGAGCTGATCTGCGTTGCCTTGGTTGCCCTGGACCTCAGTGCCAGAAGCATCAACGTTGACAACAACGCTGGTGCTGCCGCCTAGCTCATGATTCGGAATGATCGTGCCTGCACGGCTTGGGACAAACAGCTCAGGGCCACGCTCACCAACGATTGAAGGACGGCCAACAGGCGGGCGACCACCATTGGCAAACATCCCAAGAACTCCAGAGCCGCCTGTCCCGTCTTGGTTTTTAAAGGACCCGATGCCCTTGTTTAGGAACATCCCGCCAAGCTGGCGCAGGATGCCGGACAAGGATTCGCCTAGTGATTTGCTGCCGTCGATCGCGCCCATGATTGCACCCTTAATCCCGTTCTCAATTACATCTGCCATCTCTCTGTATTGCCGCAACTGCTCGTCTTGCTCTTGTTTTAGAAGCTTCGCCGCTGCAATTCTTTCTCTGTCTTTCTCCGATAGATTGAAATTAACATCGAGCTGATCTCGCAAAACTTGCAGCTCGTCTTCTGACAGCTTCGGGAACATCCTACTAAGGTTCATTTTTTCTATTACATGTTCTAGCCCACGCCGTTGCTTATCAGTAATGTTGCCCGTTAAGAGAGCCTCTTGTTTTTTAGTATGCAAAAATTGTTTAGCACGTTCTTGCTGATCTTTAAGTGCGTCAGCTGCAATTTGCTCTGGTGTTTTAGCGCCACTTTTGCTGTTTACTTGAGCAAGCAGTGCTTCGATTCTTGCTCGTAATGCTTCGACCTCTGGATCTGTCCCAGCAGGTGCAGTGCCTGCAGGTTGTGATCCTTTTCCTAAAGCCTCACGTCTATTGACAATTAACTGACGCATTGCAGTGATTGTGTCTAATACTTCATTGCGCAATCTGCCAAAATCACTTTTCCCGCTAAACCTCAACGCAGCCCTGCCTGCTTCGTCAAGAGCACCTTCTAGCTTTAAAAGATCAGTTTCAGACTGTGCCAACTCCGGGCGCAAAGTCCCAATCGCCTCTTTGAGCGAAGTGAATGCACTTTCGCTTGTAGTGCCAGTGCTTGCGGCAAACTGCAATGCTGCTGCTGATCTACTAAGAGCGCCTGTTGCAAGATCAGTGAACTTACTAATTGCCGTTGAAGCGGCGGAAATAATGTTATTTAGATCCTGTAAAATAAACTTCAGGGCAGGCCCAAGAACTGTGTCTAATGCCCTAGCAACGTTGCCTATATTGTTTACTATTTTTGTAACTTGAGAAGTTACAGTGCCGCCAAGCTCTTTAGTTGCGTCTTTTGCCGCACCCGCTGAATTTGCTTGATTGTCAAGGTTCTTGTTAAAAGTAACAAGTCCGTCATTTGTAAGAGGCAGCAACGCGCTGATTGCCTCTACGCTTCCGAATAGCTGCGTAAGAGCAGTTTCACTGCCCCCGGTCTTTTCAACAACGTCAGCAAGAAAACCGCCAAAACCTTTGGCCTTAATAGCAGCAGTGTTAAATTCAATCCCTAGCGTTTTCGCAACCTTTGCCGCTTCAGCGGTCGGTTTCAAAACACCTGCAATAATTTGCCGAATACCAGCGAAGGTCGACTCAACAGGAACACCTTGCGCCGTAACTGTTGAGATCGCTGCGTTGAGGTCTTCAATACCTACACCAGCAGCAGCTGCGACAGGAGCTACGCGACCAATTTGTGCAGCGTACTGCGCAACGATAATTTTACCGTCGTTTTGGGTTTGTATAAATCCATCAACTAACTTCGCGGCCTTGTCTGAACTCAACCCGTAAGCATTAAGAACAGAGGTTGTCGCGTCTGCAACTGTGTTGAGATCTGCAAGGCCTCCTATAGCCCCGAGGCTAGCAGCCTTAAGAACATTGGCGGCAGCAGCCGCATTTGTAAATCCAGCAGATGCCACGTCGTAAGCAGCCGCAGTTAACTCCGTTTGACCTATTAGGCCCCCAAGTTCATTGCTTACACCTAAAAGCTCACGGCGTAGCTTCCCCGAATCGACTCCTAATGTGCGAACCGCTGCGGCTGCTTTTTCTGCCTCTGCAAAACCTTTGAAAAAACGCCTAGCGAGATCAGCAGCGGCAAACCCGCCAAGTAATTTTCCAACTGCCCCCTGCAAGGCCCCAGTGGCCTTGTTAACGCGATTAAGTTCACGGACAGCACTGCTGCCATCAACCCTAAGGCGTACAGAGGACTCGACTGCCACAGATCCGCCCTAGTAATACCTCAATGTTACCGCCGACTGAGACGAGCGCGATCAGCGGCTTTCTCTTCCTGATCTCGCTTGATTTCGTAATACGCGGCGAAATGCGCAAGCTCCGCATCAGTCAACTCTGTGCGAAGCCTGCTTACGGTCATACCAAGTTCGCAGGCCAAGAAGAACTCAAAGTAAGTCCAGCTGTCCTGCTTCAGTCGTTTTTTGCGTCTTCAATGCTTGTTTCCTCGCCAAGACCAAAGAGGAACAGCTCAAGCTCATTCAGCACAGACTCAGGCAGCCTGCGTTGAAGCTTGGCCGCATCTGCCGAGGCAAATGGTTTTGTGCCATCTTCCAGCTCAGCCATTTGGCAAAGCATTTGCGTGGAGATGTCCAAAGCTTCTTCAGTGCCAGCAAGTTGCTGGGCTTTCTTGCGGTCTGCCCGTGTGATCGGCTTGAAATAAAGATCGCGGGTCGCGCCTGACGGGAGCGTCAAAACAAATTTGCGGCGCTGGTTAAGGTCAAAAGCCTCAACCAGCTCATCCACAAATCGCTTAGAAGCAGGCATTTAATAGCTTGAACAATACGTTCAAACTATAGCCTTATCACTCAAGGTTAGAAGTGATAGTGCTGCTGGTGATGAAGTTACAGGTGACAACAACCAATTCACCAACAGTAGAAGTAATTTCCATGTCAGTGATGATGCCGCCAAAAGAAAGCGAATCAGTGCCGTTGGTGGTGCCAGTGGTGAACAACTCAAACGAGGCATCAGCAGCATCGCCTGTTTTGACGATGTCTTCGATGAAGCCAGCCTGGCCAGTTGCGTCGGGGTCGTAAACCAACTCAACAGTGCCGGAGCCACTGACAAGACTGCCAACAAACTGACGGAAAGTATTTCCGTGGACAGTGGTGTCCAAGGTTTCTTTAGTGATTGACAGACTCCAGCTGCGAGTGCCGACAACTTGGGCAAGGCTGCCACTGCCGGTCTCAAATTCAACTGAGCCGGATTCGCCTCGAATGGTGGCCATGGTCAGAGTTCCTCGATGGATTCAAAGGTCACACGGACCTGGGTTTGGAAATAGCCCTCGGGAGCTGGCGAAGCCAGTGCCTCTGGGCCAATAGGAGCGTCGAAGAAAACCCCCGACACAATAACTCGATTATACAAATCCCGAATGCGTTTACCAATCACATAGTTCGCTCCTGGGCCAACGCCCCTGCCTGAAAATATATTGATCAGGACTAGGCCGACAATGCGGTTTTGCGAATTTGTCGTAAGGCCTTGGCCTAGATATTCGCTAGCGCCAAAGCTAGTCAGACACTGCACCCAAGAGCTGTTAGGCGTCGGCTCATACGCCATGTTGTGAAAAACAACAGGGATAACAGGACTGCTGGCTAGCTCAGTTGCAAGCCTTCCTTCAATCGTTGCCCTAATTGAATTGAGATCAGCAGCAGCCATCAGCTTTCCCTCACGATTTTTTTGTATTGGCCTTGCGACCAAGACTGCAGCTCTTTGCCGATTATGTCTGGGAAGCCCGGGACAGTCTTAGGAGTCTGCCTGCTTCTGTACTCATCGCCCCAAGACTCGGGCAGCATTACTCCGTAGCAAACCGGCGCGGCATAATCTTGGCGGTTGTTGACCTCACCAACAAACCCTTCAGTTTTGCTCTCCCAAGCGTTACGCAGATCTCCACCGCCTGGCTCTTCGCCTTCGTAAACAACTCGAACAGGGGTTGCCTGCTTCACGCGTTTTTCCCACTCAAGCGTCGTCACCCGAACAAGCTTTTTAACCTCGCCCTCCATGTGGTCGCTTATTTGGTCGAGGCGGATCTGACGACGTGCCATCGTTACGCCCTCAGGATCAGCTCAAGAGTAATTGCAGTGTTGTCCTGCTCTGTCGTCTCCACGCGAATGATTTGATGCACCACGCCGCCAATAACGATGCGATCCTTTGTCTCAGGCAGAGTTGTGAGGTCATCAGCCGCAACCGTTAGACGCTTATCTCCGGCCTGCACCAACTCATTGGCCTCACGCAGGTTCACGTCCTCAAGGATGCCCTTGATCGTTGTGTCACTCTCAGTTTCCGAGATCGCGCCAGTTGTGGTGTTGTAACTGCCCGCTGTGACAATTCGTACTGTCACATCACCACCAAACTTGGTGATGACCTTGCTGGATACCTTTTTTAGAGAGTCAACAAGGGCCATCAGACGCGATAAGCAAGGCAAGCACCGCTAGTCAGCTGAATGCTGGTGACAATGCCAGAAAGCTTCGTGTCAGCCACAAAGGTTTCACCAGCCAAGCTGTTGCCTGTTGCGTTCTGAACCGTGATTGCATTGATCACAGTGTCTTCCTTGAAATAGATCAAGCAAAACCTGCCGGTATGAGCAGCCGTATCTGAAATGAACTCAAAGCCGCCCTTGAGGTCTCCGTACATGATCAGCTCCGTTTGATAGCGATGTTGCCTGGTCCGCTAATTCTAAGACCAGTCAGATACCGTTCAAGTAACGGTGGAACGCGATCAGCGCCAACTGCACCAGTTTTGTCAGGCGTAACGTTCAAGCTACCGATTTGAACGTTCTTGAAATCCTCAAGTCCGCTCAGGCCAATGCCGTCTTTGTTGTTGTTGAGGTAAACCGCAAGGACAACTTGAGCCCGCTTGACCTGATTAGGAATCTCCGTATCGGTGAAGTAATCCTCAGAGATGCGGAAAGGAAAGCCAGTGGCGTACGTATTGACGTAGGTATCGGGCTTTCGCACGCCAGTACGCGGCCATTGCAGTGCCTGCGTATCTGTTGCCCGTGCGCCAAGAAATCTTTCGCGGTCTAGCCGCTGTGTTGCTGTGTAGAGCGCCCGATTCTTTTGATCGGTGGTTGCAGAAGCCCATGCGGTCACATCTGCATCTTCGACCATGCCATCAACAATGTCCTGCGCGTCACTTAGCGTCAGGTAGCTGTTGGCGTTTGCGCCGCCCGCTGTTGCGTCGATTGTTACTGCCATCGGGCGTCACAGTAGAAGTCTTGCGTTTGGGGGTAGAGGCCACCGCTTTCGCAGCAGCCTCACGTTCCCGCATTCGCTTGAAAGCGAACAGACCCATCAGGAGCTTGCGCCCTTCAGAGCCACGAAGCTCAGCACAATGGCTTCGCTAGCGGTCGAACCAACGTTCGCCACAGTGATCTTGAACGAACCAGCAGCAATGCTGTTGGCCTGAACCAGATAGCTGCCAGCAGTACCGGCAGAGCTGTGGTTGACCACCACCACGTCAGTGGCGGCAATCTTGTCGTTGTTGACTTGGAAAGTCACCTCAGCAGCGCCAGCAAGCTCAGCGCCGTTAAGAGTGATCTGCCCAGACTCTGCATTGAGAGTCACGGCAGTTGCCTTGTTGGTGGCCTGGGTCACAGTGCCGCCAGTGGTCGGGCCAATCAAAGAGCCCGCTGTTGCCTCAAAAATGGATGCCATGGTTAGTTACCTCCTCAATCCAGTGCGCTGGTGGTGGTAATCCGCACGATGCCAATGTTGTTGGTCTCGTACACCTTGGTCCAGTTACCCACAGTTTCCAGTTGTGCCCGCGTGGGGTTGGAAACAGAAGTGGAGAACGAAGAACCGATCGGGTGATACACGTAGTGCAGATCAATCGACATGGCATCGCTCTTAGCGAGGATGTCACGGTCGGTCTCGGTCTGAAGTCCGAGTTGCTCGCCGGAGCCAACGGCTCCCTGCGTGAAGAGGTAGGAGCAATACTCCGTAGTTGCACCGGAACCAGCGGTCTGCACATCAGCAGACACGATCACGCGCATTCCCATGAAGGTGGGAACAGCAACAGGACCAAAGGCGCCAGCCAGTGAACCTTGAGCTGCGGCGGTGTCAGGCTGACCTGCATCGTCGTAGATCATGTCAAGGGCACGACGCTCTTTCAGGTCGTAGTACACCTTGGGGTGAACAACGATTGCAGCCAGCTTGTCACCTTGGTCACCCAGCAGTGACTGACCTTCGACAATCTGACGTGCAGTCAGTTGCGTAGGGGTGTCGCCAGACGCACCATCAACAGCCAAAGCTGCGAAAGAAGCGGAGCTGGTGTCACCAACAGCGCCGAAAATACCGCCCAGGCAGGACAGCAGATCCTTTTGACGTTGGTTGGCGATGTAATCAGCAATTTTGTTGCCGATAGCAGCCATCGGGTCCGAACCAGCCGCGAGTGCAGATAAATCTCGCGATTCGAAGGCCCTGCCGCGATGTAGGACAACTCCCACTTGCTTGTCGGCTTCAATTTTGCCGGGGGTTAGGGAAGAGCTATCTGTCAGACGCTCAAAATCGCCAGACAGGTTTGCTTTGAAGTGCGGGACTTGCACAAAATCACCACCACCCTCTGCTGCATTCAGCTCCGCCATTGGCTGCACCACACCGCTAGCCAAAAAGGCATCACGCTGTGTAGTGGCTTCCAAGATATACGGCGTAAATACCTCAGGGATGATGATGTCAGAGCGAAGAGTCGCCATGACAGATCCTCAAGAATGATGTTTACGGTGTGGGCGTAACCCGATTGGCTCCGCGTAGCTTTGCCTTGCCCAACATATTAACGGTTAGCAGCAGCTTTCAACCTTTCATACATATCCCGATCCGTTCGATAGAGCCGAGATTGCTCTGTGAGGTTGAAGGACTCTTTAGCAAAAGGATTCTTTGTGCCTGGTGGGATGTCGCCACCTGCGCTGCGCCCTGAAGGCGCACCACTGCCAACAGGCTTGGGTGCTTTTTGCATGTAGCTGGGCAGAGTTTTGGCCCACTCGTTAATCGGCTTGCGCTCGTAACCGTTGACGACGACAACAGTGCCATCAGCTTCACGCTCGATTTGGTCCGGCTTCAGCAGGTCTGCTTTGAATACGATGCTGGGATCATGCACCACGTCTGCCAATGCTGTGTTCGCAGGTGCAATCAGCTCAAGCTCGCGGACTCGTGCTTCAAGCTCAGCAATCCGCTTGTCCTTGGCTTCAGCGGCCTCGCGAAACTGCTGCTCAAGAGCCTGACGCGCCTCGGTGTACTTGCCTTCTGATTCAAGTTTGTTCTGTTCGACAGAACGCTTGAACTCAAGCAGCTCCTGAACATCAACGCCGTCAGGAATTGTTTTTGCGTCTTTGAGCTTGCCAATCAGCTCGTAATTCTTTTTCTCTAAGGCTTGGATGCTGTTTTTGAGTGCATCCAGCTCGGCATTGTTTGGAGCTGCGGGAGACGTAATCTCCTGGTTTTGCTCTTCAGACATGAATAACCCGTAAGGTTGTTTTCACGACCACTTTACCTTCGACGCCCAAAATGCGGCAGATGTCTTGCCCTTCGCGATGTTTTTTGCGTGGCGTGCCTTGAATGATTTGCGCTTAGCTTTGTCCGCAGCACTCTCACCTTTGCGCGGACGTTTCGTCTTAGCACCCTGCTGCCCAAACCGAATGAGCTTCGCTTTATCGCCGTCTTTAACAACAACAGCGTGAGACTTGCCGCTCGAATGGTTCGGCGTGCGGATGGGCTTATCAAAGCCTGCAAACGTATGGCCACCGCGTTTGATGGTCACTTTCGTTTTGGCGCAGCGCTCAGTTGCGAACGTTTCTTCAACACCGGATTGCCGGTGCTTTCAGATTTGATAGCAATGACAGGGTCACCTTTAGCTCCACGCCGCGTCACAGTGCCACCAGTTGGCCCTTTGATGCTGTAGGAGCCCTCCCCTTTGATGCTGGTCACAGTCCCGTAGGTCCGCTTACCGCCATAGGTCCAACTAACGCGAGAACCCTTTTTCATTTTTTCTTGCCTCCCTTCTTTTTCTTTTTAGGGGGACGACCCATTTTTGAGCCGTAGGTGCCAGGTCCTCTAGGCATCAGTCAGCCTCCGAAGGTGCTTCCTTTTTCGCGGACTTTTTCTTGGCCGTCGCTTTGGGCTTGGCTTCACCGCCCTGCGACTTGAACTGGTACTTAGCAGGAAGAGTCATAAGAACCCTGCGGGGACTTAATCAATCTAAGCTTTCTTGGCCTTGTCTACAAACTTGACATCAGTGTCAGCCAGCAAGGCCTCAAGGAACCCATCATCGCCAGGCTTCATGCCCTTGGGGTAAGACTTGGGATCAGCCTCGCCAATCGCTGGCGGCGTTGAAAATCGCTCGTCGTGTGGTGTGGTCATAGCTGTTCGAGGTCGACAATCCAGCTAAAGCGTCCCTCTTTGGTAGCTCTAGCACTGATTTCTTCTTTGGTCACGCCCTTCAACTTGTACTTTACGTTCTGAGGCATCAGCACCTCTGACTCTTTCTCGAACTCAGACAGCTGGCTGATGTCAACGCCTTTTTTGTTCTTGGTGCGCAGCATGACGCGCTGCCCTCGACCTTGCGCAAACTCAAGAGTCCCGTCAGATGTCCAGCTCTCCATGGCCAACGTTGTCTTGCCGCCCTTGTAACCGGCCAGCATGTCCTCCAAGCCCTTCTGATCAGTGATCATCGTGCGGTAAACCTCGCCCTTGTGTTTTGGTGCCCGCTTCAGGAACGACTCAATCTCTGCCGCTTCATCGGCCAGCAGTCCATTCTTCTTATGGATCTTGATCTGAGCCTCCTCAAACGCTGAGAGCTTCTTGCCTGCTTTTTTGGCTTGCCTGAATTCCTCAGCACGCATCTCTCTGTAAGTCTCGCCTGTGTATCTCTTCAATGCCTCCCTCGGCGGTCTTGCCTTAGCGAGAGCTGGAGTCAGATCAACCTTGTCGGCTTCTTCTTGAATTGACTTCTTAAGCGCTTTCTCTGCTGCCTTTTGCTTGGCTACATAGGCAGGATCTTTCAGCCTCAGCTCTTCCAACTCAGCCTTTGCCTTTGTAGCCTTGTCAGCGGCCACCTTGAAATCCTTGGGCGAGTCAAAAGCCTTCAAAACTTCTTGGTTGAGCTTCTTAAATTCCTTCTCCTTTGCGGCAATTTGATCCGCAAGGCCTGTGGCCGCGACCTTCTTCTCAGCCTTGGCGATCGACTTCTGAACTTCAGCCTTCTGCTTTGTGATCGTTGCTTTGGGCTTGGGCTTTGCCTTGATCTTAGAAACTGGCCCATAGGCACGCTTCAGATCATCAATCGTCTTTTCGCTTCCGTCCTCACGTACAAATCTGCGGATAGCTCCGTCTGGGCCGTACTTCTTTGACAAGGCGTTGAAATAACCGACTTGACCCTTGTCACCCAATACTTTTTCCTGCACGGCTTTCGGCTGCCGCTTTAGCCAGGCTCCGTAAGTTTCACCGTCAGGGATGTTCTTGTCACTGTTAGGCCGCCCAATCTTGCTAGGCGGTGGAGGGTCAAACCCAAGGCCCTCGTAATCAATGATCGGAACAGTGGTTGAACGACAGTTGAAGTGCTGTGGTGGTATCGGCCCTTTGCCGTAAAAATGCTCCGTTCCATCTAACGCTCTGCAGATTGGCGAGGTACGGCTATCGAGCGTTGCGGTGTATCGATACTTTTTCGTGATGTCTTGGTTGGCCTCGTAGGCCTTCATGCTCGCTGCGTTAGCGACTTGATTGATGCTCGTCCTAACGACCGTTCGGATCTGGTTGTTTGCTTTTGTTGTTGCTGCACCACCTGCGCGTAAAAGCTGCGAGATCGAGCCCGAGTCACCCTCCTGCAACCTGCCAATAAGTCGCCGTGTAATCGATTCTGTTGATTCGCCCGTGAGGAACCCATTCCGCACGGCCTGCCCAAACGCCGCAGCTTCACGCTCAGCCATGTTCTCGAACGAGCTTTTAAGCACCTGCCCGTTTGGCAGCGTCATGGTCACACCATCAGCAACCGTTACCCGCACGGCTTGGCTCGCGCCGCTTACTGCCGCTTGCAGGTCATCGCTCAACGAGATGATTCCGCCTTGCGTTGGGTCAAAGCTCGCAACGGCCTCTGCAAATCTAGGGCTGATCTCAACCGACTTAACTAAATCTCGGGCTGACTCTGGCAAAGCTTTTCTGAGCTGTTCTTCTACAAAGCCAGCCTGCACCCCAGCAAGATCCTCAAGCTCTCCAATCGACAATGTCGTGCTGTCACCCGCCCATTGCGTCAGTCCCGTTTTTAGCTGCCCGAGAATGGCCGTAAGCCTTTGAGCTTTAACAGGAGCCGTAGCAGTATCAAGGCCAGCAAGACGTTGACAAGTATCCACAAGCAGATCGTTATATGACCGAATGATCCGCTTGGAAACGCCGTTGCTATATCGATTGAGGTCAATCGCATTGCGGTAAAGCTCGGCTGGCGTGCTCATGATTCATAAATGCCGAGATACTGCGGATCGTCAATGCAAGCAATCGAGACATCGCAGCCAGCACGCAACGCGTTGCCGACAAGACCAGAAAACTCAGCGATCACATCCTCTTGATACAGACCGATCGCCGTTTCTGACACACCACAGATTTTGCCCTGCAAATACCAAGTGACCCTGACCACTGCATAGGTCTGTTCCGTCAGCTCTTGCTTTGAGAAAAACAAGAGCCGGTTCATCGGATCTTCTGGCTTGCGTTTGCGCAGATTATCCAGCCAACTCATCTTCAGCCTCCGGCGCTGCTTCTGGCATTGTGGCTTCTGTTTCAGGCACAGGCTCGGGCTCGGGCCGCTGCATTTCGATCAAGCCGCCGGTCTGCGTTGCCTCGATCTCCTCTTCGATGTCGAAGTCTTCAGAAAGAACATCGCCATTGGCAAGTTCGTTGAGCAAGGTCTCCTGAGTGATCGTGCCAGCGGTGTAGAGCTGCAACAGTGACTGAATCTCTTGAGGCTCAAGGCGTTGACCAAGGAAGTCGCGGTTGACCTGACTGCTACCTGCCACTGACTCTTGCATGTATTCAGCATGGAAGCGCAGGCAGTTGTCGATCATGTCCTGCATCTGCTGAGCCACCACCATCATGGTGCTGTCGCCTTGGCTGCGATCAATGCGCTTGGCCTCTGCAGTTTCACCAACAAGCTTGGCCCCGAGAACAGCAGCCAGACCTAGGCCATTGATCTTGTTCTCGATCTGCTCCAGTTGCTTGAACTGCGCATCAAAGCTGTTGCCAGAGGGTTCTATGTATTCGCTCCTGGCAGATTCAGGAAGGGCCAAGGCTTCCGACGCGCCAGCACTGATCTCTTCCGCTGACTGCGGGAACCCGTAAATCGCAAGCAGCGGGATTGCACTGACTGAGAGGATATTCGAGAGATCTGAAGAGACCTGATAGTGCTGCAGGTTCAGCTCTGCAATGTCATCGAGCGGCGGCATTGACTCCAAGACACCAGTGCGGTTGGCGTAAGCAACAGCAAAGGGAATCTCGCTCAGGCTGGTGCGCCCTTCATCAACAATGTTGTAGTCGCCCTTTTCGTCTTTTTCGTGGATTTCATAAGCGCCAGGGGTGAGCACCCTGACCCTTTCCACATTTTTCTCCCCATACTTACCATCTGGCACCGTGATGGTTTCAGCAAGGCGCAGCATCGTGAGCTTCTGCTCGCCCTCAGCTATCTCAGTCCTAAAGCCCAAGATTTCTCTTGGAGAATACGAAACCCAGTAGGGCCTGCCGTTTTGACCTGCAGCAGGTGCATCTACTAAAACGCCAACGTGGCCGTACCTCAAAGCAACCCGGGCAGTGTTGAAAAGCCATTGCTGTAAGTCGTTGCCTTGCAAATCAACGTCAAAAAGCTGCTCAGTGACAACATCGCTGACATCTGTGAGGCGTACGGGCTTGCGAGTCAACATGCCCGCCAACATCAATTCAAGGCGTTTTGTGAAGGGGCTAAGAACGCTCTTTTGGAGGCGATTATCGTAACTTTCGTCGCTTTCTCGGGGGAACTGCGGCAAAAATTTTCTATGACCTTGGCGGATTCCCCGCGTTCCCTTCATCATCTGCTCGATGAGCAGCCATCCAGGTTCCATTCGCACCCAAGAATTGTTCGGTGCATCAACGGTCCTTTCGGTGCTAACGCGGACACGGCCAGAAAAACCGGAACCTGAATACACAGCTAAATCCCGCCCAATGCTCGCAGTTTAGTAAAGCCTGATTCCAGTACCACGACCAGCGCGGGCATGGAGCATTGAGAAATCCCGGTAGATGAGATAGCCAAGCGCATCATTCATGTGATCGTAACCCGCATCTTTATCGGGGTCGCCTGACTCTGAATATGACTGCAGCTCTAAACATTCGATGGTTCGCTTGCAGTTGGCAGCAACCTGCAACCTTACCTGGCCTTTCCCGTTCTCCAACAAAGCTTGAACAGAAGCCACCCGATCACGGATGGGAGGGTTGGCCTTTGGTGATTGATTACTGAACCCGTAAGACTCCAAGATCTGAATGTCAGTGCGCGAGGCATTCGTGCTTCTGTTTCCGCCTGATGCATCAGGGTAGATATATACCGGACGTCCTTCAGCTCGGCGTTGTATTTCTTGGGCCATGGCGTCGGTGTCATGTGCG
>Ga0208899_1000445_pt1 | contig 30932 bp, 26 predicted proteins | sample VirMetDEL_Nov_24_FD_184518 | JGI IMG/M metagenome (GOLD analysis project Ga0208899, IMG submission 184518) | Aqueous microbial communities from the Delaware River and Bay under freshwater to marine salinity gradient to study organic matter... | ecosystem: Environmental > Aquatic > Marine >... | reverse complement strand
CGTGCTTACATTTGTAAGTGCGAATGGTTCTGTTGAATTTAAAGCAGCCACTGGAGGTTCAGGTAGTGCTGATTTAGTTGAGTCAAATTTAAGCTCTTATGCTTCTTACGCTAACTCAACCTTTGCTCTTGATACAAGTCTCAATACTGTACAAGATAACGTAGCTACCAACGCTTCATCTATCACAGCGTTAAACGCTGAAGTAGATCAACTAGGAAGCTATGCTAACACTACTTTTGCTCTTGATACAAGTCTCAATACTGTACAAGATAACGTAGCTACCAACGCTTCATCTATCACAGCGTTAAACGCTGAAGTAGATCAACTAGGAAGCTATGCTAACACTACTTTTGCTCTTGATACAAGTCTCAATACTGTACAAGATAACGTAGCTACCAACGCTTCATCTATCACAGCGTTAGATACTGAACTAGCTACCTTTGCTTCTTACGCTAATTCTACCTTTGCTTTAGACACAGATCTAAATATAGTATCTTCTAACGTAGATTCGGTAATTTCTGGATTGACAGGAGCAAATAATTCTGTTAATCTAGTACTTAGTAATTTAGATAGTTTTGCTTCTTATGCTAACTCAACATTTGCTAGCGGTAGTATTAATGACGTCCAAAATAACTTAGACTCTTATGCAACTTATGCAAATGCTAACTTCTTAACTACTGCTGCAGCTAATGTAGGAAATGATAATTATGCTATCGATGCTAGTACTAATACCTTTACTTTAGCACAGTCGGTGTCTAACGTAAATAATATACTTTTAATGATAAACGGATTGATTCAATCTCCAGATACTTATACAGTTAATGACACTACACTAACTGTTTCTAATGTAGCACCACTACCTGCAGGAATTAACGTTGATGTTAGATATCTACAGTTTGTATTCCCTGGAACTATAGATGGCGGAGGCGTCTAATAATGGCAATAGATAAACTAAATCCAAAACTTATAGAAACTATTGGAGCTTCTGATGGTGATGCTTTAGTATATGTTTCTGCCAATGGGCACTTAGAGTTTGGGTCTGTTGCAGTAGATACTAGTGCGTTATCAGCGTCAATTGACACTGTACAAGACAACGTAGCAACTAACGCATCTTCTATTACAGCATTAAACTCTGAAGTAGATCAACTAGGAAGTTATGCTAATTCAACTTTTGCATCTACTACTTACGTAGACTCAGAAGTAGCAGGTCTGGTAGACAGCGCTCCCGCAACTCTTGATACTCTTAACGAGTTAGCAGCGGCTTTAGGTAATGATGCTAATCTCTCAGTTACACTTACTAACCAGATTAACTCTATATCAAGTAATACCGATGCTGTTAACGCAGAACTAGATGCTTTTGGTTCTTATGCTAATACAACGTTTGCTACAGATAATAATCTCAACACGGTACAAGATAATGTAGCAACTAACGCGTCTTCTATTACAGCGCTAAACGCTGAAGTAGACCAATTAGGAAGTTACGCTAACAGCACTTTTGCTACAGATACTAATCTCAACACGGTACAAGACAATGTAGCTACCAACGCATCTTCTATAACAGCTAATAAAAGTATTTCAGATACTTTCGGTACTTATGCTAATTCAACTTTCGCTAGTGGAAATGTAAACGCTGTTCAAAGTAATGTGACTGCTGTTGGAAATGAGTTAGGTGCTTTTGGTACTTATGCAAATGCTAATTTTTTAACTACTGCTGCTGCTAACGTAGCTAGTGATAACTATGCTATTGATGCTAGTACTAATACCTTTACTTTAGCACAGTCAGTGTCTAACGTAAATAATATATTCGTAATTTTAGATGGATTAATTCAATCTCCTGATACATATACAGTTAGTGATACTACTCTAACTATTTCTAATGTAGCACCGCTGCCATTAGGAATTAATGTAGACGTTAGGTACTTACAATTCGTTTTCCCAGGAACTATAGATGGTGGGGGCGTCTAATAATGGCAATAGATAAACTAAACCCAAAATTATTAAAAACTGACGGAGCATCAGACGGAGATGCTTTAGTATATGTTTCTGCAAACTCTCAAATAGAGTTTGGGTCTGTTGCAGTCGATACTAGTTCGTTATCAGCGTCAATTGATACCGTACAAGACAATGTAGCTACCAACGCTACTACTATTACAACTAATAAAAGTATTTCAGATCAGTTTGGTAGCTATGCTAATTCAACTTTTGCTACTGATACTAATCTTAATGTAGTACAAGATAACGTAGCTACCAACGCTACCACTATCACTACTAATAAAAGTATTTTAGATACTTTCGGTAGTTATGCTAATTCAACTTTTGCTACTGATACTAATCTCAATACGGTACAAGATAACGTAGCTACTAACGCTACCACTATCACTACTAATAAAAGTATTTTAGATACTTTCGGTACATATGCAAACGCAACTTTTAGTACGGGTAGTGGAGGAGTAAAAGTTGAAAATGCTGCTGGAGTTATTGATGGAGCAATTGCTAATATTGTCTTTGGATCAGGATTAGCTGCAGTACCTACAGGAAGTGCTAATACATTAACAGTTAGTGCTACAAGTGTTACATATGCTTATTCTTATTCTTCTCAAGTTATAGTCGCTTCAGGATCAGCTAATACTTTTACAATGTCTAGAAGTGTGTCTAATGCAACAAATATGTTTGTAGCAATTGATGGATTATTACAAACACCTGAAGATGATTATTTTGTTAGTGGTTCTACACTGACTATAGCAAACGTTTCTCCTATAGTTGCAAACACAGAAATTGAAGCTCGTTATGTTTTAACATCAACTTCTACCTCTAATCTTATAAACGATGTATATACTGCTTCAGGGTCTGCTAATACCTTTACTCTAACTCAAACTCCTGTTTCTAGTAGTTCTATAATGGTAGTAGTTGGAGGAATTCTTCAGTCTCCTGGTGCTCCTGCCAACAACTACTCAGTTTCAAGTACCACACTTACTCTTAATAATACCGCACCTATTGCTAACAATACTGTGGTCTCTGTACGTCACCTACCGGCTGTTGGATAAATTATAATTCTTCTTGACTCCTTAAAAAATTTAGTATATAATTACTTATATATCATAAATAGAAGAGGGAGAAAAAACTAATTATGAATTCAATACCAGAAATGTTTAATAATCAAAAATATATTGTATTTAACGAAGTAATCAGTCATGAGATGGCAAGTCTTATGACTGATTATTTATTTGTCAAAAGAGATGCAGGACTATTAGTACCTCCTGTATCTTTAGGAGGGGATGATTCACAATGTCCTTTGTCTTGGTCAATTTATGGAGATCCTTTATTTGATACCCTACTAGCAAGACTTGCCCCTCAATTAAGCAATCTAATAGGAGTAAACCTTATTCCAGCTTATACTTATTCTAGAATTTATCAAACAGGCGAAGAGCTAAAGTATCACAAAGATAGGCCTTCATGTGAAATTTCAGGTACTTTAACTCTTGGAAGAAAACAAGGAGAACCGATTTGGCCTATATATGTAGGTAAAGATGAAAATGATAAAGTAGGTAAACAGATTGATCTTGATATAGGAGAAATGTTATTATATAGGGGTTGTGATATTCCTCATTGGAGACCTGTTTATAAAGGAGAGTGGCAAACTCAAGTATTTGTACATTATGTAGACGCGGATGGTCCGTATGCAGAAGAGTGTAAATTTGATGGTAGACCTACGTTAGGCATCTCAAAAACTCAACAAGCTGCTACTAATCAGCAGCAAAATCAAAACTTTCAACAGGTTAACCATACTCAGCAAAAATTACAAAAACCTTGGTTAAAAACTCAAGAAGAATCTATGATAAGTTCTAGACCTTCAGGTCGTCCTCTTCCTCAAAACTTTGAATTTAAGGTAGGTGAATAATGGCAAAATTTATGGCTCCAAGACAAAAACCTAGAACTCCGGGTTTTGTTGCTCATACAGCAGAACACTCAAAAAGAGAATTATACTTTACACCTGACGAATGTGATTGGGTAATTAATTACGGTAATCAAGAGTATCCTCAATTTGCTTCAGTCGGAGAAAATGGAGGTGAAATTCGTAGAGAAATTCGTGATGTATATGTAAGAAATATATTCTTAAACGAAAAAACTAATGGTCTATTTGAAAAAATGATGTTTATCGCTGATGTTACAAATCAACATCATTTTGATTTTGAAATAGCAGGAATCATGCACGGACTTCAATTACTTGAGTATACTAGTAATGAAACTAAACAACATTATGGGTGGCACATAGATGTAGGAGGCGGGAGTTCTTATGGTAGAAAAATTTCTATGATTGTACAACTTTCTGATCCCGCAGACTATGACGGAGGAGAGCTTCAGGTAGATGAAGGATCAGAAGTTGTAATGCCAAAAGAAAGAGGAAGTGTAATTTTATTTCCAAGCTATATGCGACATAGAGTAACTCCTGTTACTAGAGGCACACGCTGGTCTTTAGTTATTTGGGTGCAAGGGTATACACACTTTAGATAATGAATCATTTAGATTTTAAAGAAGAAATTTTATCTGTTCCAGTATGGGGGTTTAATATACCTGATAGTAGCTCTTTTAATGAAGAGCTACTTAATTTTGTTTACTGGTTACGAGATAGCACAGAAGGAAAAAATAGATCTAATTTTCTAGGTTGGCAAAGTCATGATTATATTTATCAAGATTATGGAGATTTTTTGAAACCATTAATCCAACCTCTTTTAGATATGAGTAATAATATTGTGAAAGATTTTAGTGAAAGAATTAATAAAGAAGTTTTTATTGAATCTATGTGGGCAAATATTAATTCTCAATACTCTTATAATGCTCATCATGTACATAGCGGTACTTTAAGCGGTGTATATTGGGTATCCACACCAGAAAATTCTGGAAAATTAGTTTTAGTAAATCCCGCAGGTAGATCAGAGACCAGCCGGATTAGAATAAAAAATTATGGTTTGACACCTGAATCAGGTTCATGTATACTATTTCCATCATGGTTAGAACACTATGTTGAACCAAATAAAAATACTCAAGACAGAGTATCGATCAGTTTTAATATAGAATGAGGGGAAAATATGTCTGATTTAACGACAACAAACAAAGAAAATAAAGATTTAGTAGATGTTGCTGAACAAGCAAAGGGTAAATCTATTGCCGAAGTTTTTCAAACTTCTAATTTAGCAGAGGTTAAAAGTTTTGGAGGATTAACTTTAGCTGAAAACGCTAAAAAAGTAGATTTAGCTATTTCTAATGTAGCAGAAACAGAAAGAATTTGGAATAGGTCTCATTCTCAATGGACTTGGAGGCATATTAATTTAAGTTATGCTGCTCCTATGAAAAATATTAGACAAATTAGTGCTGAAATGACAAGAAAAAGAGAAGCATTAGAAGAGGCTAAGTGGAATTATATGAAGAATGAGATTAAATTAAAACAAAAAGAAGATAGACTAGCCAAAGAGAAAGACTCTTTAAAAGCACAATTACTTGAGATAGATATAGCTCAGTTAAAAAGTGGAATGGCTAATGGAATGAAATATGTTGAAGGAGCAATGAAAGATGTATTGACTCTTTCTAACCTTTACGATGACTTAAAGGAAAAATATAGCGATTATAATGAAGAAGATTTTGAAAAAGAAGAAGCAAGGTCTCATTTAAAGAGAAGTTTAGTACAGTGTTTAAGAGATGTTAGGCAAAGTGGTAGAATCACTAAAGGAGAACAAGAATATTTAGAACAGATAGGTGTTAATCCTGGAAAAATTACTTTAGATATGCTTGCCTTTTTAGACTATGAACAAAAAATAGATGATTATACTGTAAGACCTATGTATGAATTTTTAGAAGATATGTGTGTAAAACTTCTTGATCAATTAAAAGTAGATGATGTCCGTATGCAGCTTCAAGGACTACGAAATCATCATGACGATGATGCTATATTTCTCCCTAAACAGTCTGAAAAGAACTCAGAGGAGAATTAACAATGATTGTAGAATATAAATTAGAAAAAGTAAGAGCCCGTTCTGATGCAAAGAAAACCCCAATTTGGATTGATAACGGTGGGCATTGGTATAATTCAATTAATAATTCTTACGTTGGTTATATTAGAGACGACGTAGAATATTATATACCTTCTACTTTGAAAACACTTACTAGAGATTCGTTTATCTCTCGCATGCAAGCTATTCATGCTAGTCATCCCCTATATAAGACACCCCCACTTGCAGACGACAGTAGCCCGGATGTAGAGGCAGAACTTGTTGCTTACACAGATGAAGAGCTTGTAACAGCGATGGGTTCTTGGTGGGATACATTTACTGCCAGTCAATAATTAACAATTAGATAAAACTTGAGGGGGAGTTTTTGGAGAAAATGATGGGTACTGAGAGAGAACTCGATCAAATTCATAAAGATATTGAAACTCTTCACGAAAGAACTCAACTTACTAAGTCTGAGTTTGCTACTCATGAAGCCGTTTGTGCTGCAAGATATGAAAAAATAATGGAAAATTTTGAAAGACTTCAAGAACAGATACAATATACTTTTGAAGAAGTTCAAGATTTAAAAAAACTTGCGACACAAGGTAAAACAAGCCTTAAAACTTTAGTGTTTATAGGAGTTTTTATTGCAGGATTACTTAGTTTTATTTATACTACAATTAGTGTTTTTAAATGAACGATAAAGATAAATTTTTTAAAATAAACTTAGAAAAACTATTACAAAAAATACCTATGGTTAATCAACTTGATCTTAAGTTGAATGAAAGCCAGTGGGGTATGGTAGAGGGTCTTGAAAGTAACCGTTTTTGGGTACATATATCTGCTAGACGTACTGGTAAATCTTATGCAGCAGCTATTTTAGCTTTTGCTAAATTACTAGAGCCAGGAACTCAAGTTATGGTTGTTGCTCCAAATTTCTCTTTATCTTCGATTATTTGGGATTATACTACTCAAATAATTAGAGACTTATCTTTAGAGACTGAACGTTTTAATCAAAAAGATAAAGTAATTAGGCTTGTTAATGGTAGCACTTTTAGACTATTATCTGCAAATAATAGAGATAGTTTAATTGGTAGAGCTGCTAACTTGTTAATTGTAGACGAAGCAGCGATTATACCTAACGAAGAATATTTTACTAGAGATTTACGTCCTGCTTTATCAACCTTTCCTGACTCACGTTGTTTATGGATTTCTACTCCAAGAGGTAAGGGAAATTATTTATATGAATATTATTTAAGAGGCCAAGATCCTGAGTTTGAAACTTGGGGTAGTGCAAGATTCACTTGGAGAGCTAACCCTTTATTAAATCAAATTGATATAGATGAAGCTCGTAAAAGTATGAGTAAAAATCTATTTGGACAAGAATATGAATGTGACTGGATAACTCTTGAAGGTAAAGTATATAATATTGACGAAAATAAACATCTACGACAAATAGAAGAAGTTATTCCTGGAGACTACAGATATGAATTTATTGGTGGTTTAGATATTGGATATAGAGATGAGACCGCTTTTGTAGTTCTTGCAAAGGATTCTGAAGGCAAGTTTTATGTAGTTGATGAATATGTAGCAAAAGAGGGAACTACTTCTACTCATGCTATACACATAAAAGAAATTGCAGATAAATGGGATGTAGATGCTATTTACATTGATTCTGCAGCGCAACAAACCAAAGCAGATTTAGCATATGATTATGATATATATTGTGAAAATGCTCAAAAAAGTGTTAATGATGGAATTTTGTCTATAGCAAATTTAGTAGATCATGATAGTCTTATTTTTGATATAGATAATGCTAGGCACTCTTTTGATTCCATGGCAGCATATAGGTGGAATGAGAAAACAGAAAAGCAAAAACCTATTCATGATTGGACCTCTCACTGTTGTGATGCTATAAGGTATGCAATCTATTCCGATCTTAGGGGTCAAGTTAGTATTTATGCTTAAAAGAATACCTATTAAATATATAAGAGATTACATAAAAAAAGAGTATAAATATGATACTTGTTGTTACATATGCGGATCTAAAGATAAATTAGAACTACATCATGTATATTCTATTTCTGAACTGTTTCAACGCTGGTGTAAAGAAAATAAAATTGACAAAATAGAAGATGTAGCGTACATTAAAGAAATAAGAATTAAATTTAAAGAAGATTATGATGAATATCTAAGCAGCAAAAATCTGTTTACTTTATGTAATTTTCATCATGCTTTATTACACAATTTATACGGTCAAGTTTACCCTATTTCTTTTGACAAAAAAATAATTAACTGGATAAATATTCAAAAAGAGAAACATAATGGCAATTAGAGAATGGTTAGTAGAAAAATTAAACCCTGCGCAGTCTTATATAGCTTCTAGAGATCCATACAATCTTCCAGAGAATATTGTAGAATTTGAATCTGCCTATAGAGAGATAGAAATTGTTCATAGGTCGGTAGAGGTTATTATTAATGCGGCTGTTAGTGTTCCTTTACTTGTAGAGGGTGGTGCAGCTAAAAAAATTCATAAAATTATGAACGCCAAACCTAATCCTTTTGAGGATAGAACACGTTTATTTAGAAGGGCAATTTTAGATTTTTATCTTGACGGTAATGCATTTTTCTATTATGATAAAGAGAACGGTGGATTATATTTACTCCCTGCTAACGATGTTGAAGTAGTTGCAGATTCAAAAACATTTGTAAGTCATTATAATTTTCTAATTCATAATACTAATACTTCTGCTTATTTTGGTTTTGGACAAAGCCAATCTTCTAAACAAGAAAAAATAACTTTTACCCCTGATGAGATTATTCATGTAAAAGCAGATAATGAAGATAGTATTTTTAGAGGAGTTAGTAGACTAAAAAATCTAGAAAGACTATTTGAACTCTATTATCAAATGACCGAGTTTCAGAGATTATTTTTTAAGAATAATGCTGTTCCAGGGTTAGTTTTACAAACAGACAGTGTATTAAGCCCAAAAGTAAAAGAAAGATTATTAGAAGCTTGGAGATCAAATTATTCTTCTTTATTTAAAGGTGCTAGGAACCCTGCAATTTTAGATGGCGGATTAAAGATAGATAAGTTTTCTAATATTAATTTTAATGAATTAGATTTTGAAAACTCGATTGAAAGAATTCAACAAGATATTGCTAAATCAATTGGTGTACCTTACGTACTATTAAAAAGTGGTAATAATGCTAATATTCATGCAAATGAAGTTATGTTTTATAACCTTACAGTATTACCTCTTTTAAATATGTTTTGTAGTGCTTTTTCCCATTATTTCAATGGGGGTGTTTTAATTAAACCTGATAAAACATCTATACCTGCTTTACAACCAGATAATAAAACTCAAGCGGTGTATTTTTCTACATTAGTCAATACTGGTATTATAACAGTTAATGAGGCTAGAGAAGGTCTTGGGTTTAGTTTCTTAGAGGGTGAAGAGAATGATCAAATACGAATACCTCAAAACATAACTGGAAGTGCTGTTAACCCAGCAATAGGAGGAAGACCTGAGTCTTCTGATTCCGGTACAAGCGAGTAAAAGGAATAAAAAATGGAAAAAACATTTTATCTGAACAGTGCTTTTGAAACTAAAAGAATTAAAAACTCTAATGGTTTAAAAATTGCTGGCTATGCTAATACTACGGATAAAGACAGGGTCGGAGACGTAGTAACTGCTCAAGCATGGGCAAAAGGCGTTGCAAATTATAGAAAAAACCCTGTTTTATTATATCAACATAAACATGATCAACCTATTGGAAAAGTAGATAAGGTCACTGTTGATAAAAAAGGAATTTATGTAGATGCTATGGTCAGTGATGCTGCTGAAAAATTACACGGAGTACAAACTTTAATTAAAGATGGTGCTTTAAAAAGTTTTTCAGTAGGTTTTCGCGTTAAAGACGGTAAGTATGATGCAAATAACGATTCTATGACTATTACAGAAGTAGAGTTGTTAGAAATTAGCGTGGTTAGTGTACCTGCTAATCAAAACTCACTATTTAGTGTTAGAAAAAGCTTTGAAGGTGATTCTGAGTATGAAGAATTTGTAAAAAGCTTTAAAAACGGAGAAAGCGAGGAAGAAATGGACACAGAAGATAATACTATTGAAGAAAAGTCTGAAGCCATTTCCGAAACAGACATTGTTGAATCTGTAGAAACTGCAGAAGCGATTGAAGTTGAAGAAAAAGCTACAAATGATTCTTCAAATGAAGATCTCTCTGAAGAAATTACAGTAGAACTAGCAGAAGAAACTAAAGATATTTTGGAAGAAACATCTTTAGAGCTTTCTGAAGAAGAATTAGAAGAAATTAATCCTATGGATCCAATTCCTTTTGTAAATCTTTTATCTGCTGAAACCTCTTCATTGAGTACTGATACCTTTATAAAATACGAAGGAAAAAGATTTAAAATTACTAAGATTGCTACTGCCGAATCTCCAAATTTTAAATTTTTAGAGGTTGACGTAAATGGAAAAACAGTGGATAATATAGATACAGTTCCGGCAGAGGAAATGGCTGTAGTAAATACTTGGGATATCGGTACAAAATATGATATTCATGTAATTAATACTAATACACCAAGATTATCCGATTCTGTAAGAGAAGAAATTAAAGAAGCATATAAAAATACAAATAATGCAACTGAACAATATTTATTCTCTTTAAAAGACGAAGAATCTATTACTAACAGTTTAGACTTACAAGAGAAATTAAACAAACTTTTAAATCTAAAAGCAAACGGTGAAGATTGGTCAGATTCTGATTATGTCTTTGCAAACTACTTAAATAATATTATTCAAGAATTGAATAAGATGAACCCAAATGATCATAGAGATCTAGCCCTAAAATTACATGGGCAAATGATTGTCGAAACAAAGGAGAAAGACGATATGGCTACTCAAACTGCAGGCGATGTACTAACTATTGATACTGGTGCAGCCGAAAATAATCAAGCAGAAGCTAAAGCCGCCACTATAGAGGTACAAGAGCCTAGAGTGGCCGAATTAGTTCAAAAGACTGGTGAAGCTATCATGGAACAAGCAGACGTTCGTGATAGACAAGAACTTGTTGAAGAAAAATCAGCATATACACCTCGTGAAAACGAAGCTGTTGCTGAACTTAAAGCTCAAATGGAGAAGTACAGAGACGAAATTGCTGCTCTTCAAAATAGCAAAATGGTGTGGCAAGAGTCACAGCGTAAAGAAAACCCATATTCTGCTAAAGAAATGGCTAACGCTGTTATGCTTGGATACGCTCTTAACAGACGTGATGTAATGGACACTAGACTTGGTAATAAAATGAAAGCTGTTGTTTCATCTGGTGAGAACTTTATTTCTAACTTCTCAACTAACATCTATGAAGAAATGCAGCAGCAATTAGTTGTTGCTCCAATGTTCAACCGTGTACAAGTTGATGCAAAAACTTTCCGTATCCCAGTCGCTGACGAAGATGACGGTTTCTCAAGTAGTAATGATGGTGTAGCTCAATTTGAGTCTGGAACATATGCTACCGGTATTGGTGATAGCAGCAACGTTCCTGATTCATATCAGAACGTGATTAAATCAATTGATTTAACACCACATAAGTTTATGACTTCAACCCATCTTGCTAAGGATGAAGAAGAAGATACAATTCTTCCTCTTATTGATTTCTTACGTGCTTCGACAACTCGTCGTATTGCCCGTGCTATCGATAAATCAATCCTTCGTGGTACTGGTGCTAGCTCAGGCTTTACTGCTAACGCTGCCGCAATTACAGCAGGTACTGGTTTTGCTTCTGTAATTACTGGTATTACTAAGCTTGCTAATGCTGCTGCGTTACAACAACAGACTGGTTCTGCAACTGCTAAAGCTGCTCCTGCTGAAATCGCAGATGCACGTGCAACTCTTGGTAAGTATGGTCTTCAGTTAGGTGATCAATTAGTATATATCACTGGTGTTGAAGGTTATAACTCACTTGTAGCTGAGTCAGACTTCCGTACTGTAGATAAGTTCGGCCCTAATGCCACTTATTTAACAGGTGCTCTTGGAGCTATTTATGGAATTCCAGTTGTTATCTCTGAATTTATGGATAACGTAGGAACTTCATGGAACACTCTTGGAACTCTTGTTTACAAGCCGGGATTTGTTATCGGTGAGAGACGTGGAATGGAAATCGAAAGTGAGTACGAACCACGCCAGCAGGTAACTGCAATGTATATGTCAACACGCTTTGACTTTAAAGCCTTGACTACTGCAGGAACTGCTTCAAGCCCAACTTTGAGCTCATCTTACTCATTCGCTTGTAATATCGCAGCTGGCTAATTTTAAAACTAGTCATATAGCGTAAAAAAGCGTTAATGCAACAGGGCAGGTGTATACAACGCCTGCCCTATTTTACTAAAAGGAGAATTTATAATGGCAAAAAGAGATCCTATAGAGAGATTACTTTCCATCGATGACTATCAAGAATTTTTACTTAAATTAAAATCTTATAGTGTAGATAATGAAGAAATGAAAAAAAAGTGGAAAGAAAAAAGAAAACCTGTACCTTCTACAACTAATAGATCAATGCAGTCAGTGTTTTCCACAAAAAAAGTAGTGACAGAGACATCAGTATCAAATACTCTTGATGAGGAGTAGAACATGGCACAACCTGTAACAGTTCCTTATGTATCTTTAGGCGAAGTTAAAGAATATCTACAGATAAATAGTAATACTTATGATACTAGAATAAGTAATCTAATTTCTTATGCTTGTTCAGTGGTAGAAAGTTATGTAGGTAGAGAAATTAAAAACAACGTTTATACAGAGGTTTTTAATGGAGGAGCTTCTCAGGTATTTGTTTCTAGATTGCCTTTAAACGGCGTAAAGACAATTACTGAATATGACGGAAGTACTCATAAAACACTAATAGGCCCTAGTTCTGATGGATCTTTTGTAAGCGGGGACTTTGATACTTCAACTATTACTTCTACAGCTACCTTAAAAACAAGAAGAAAAAAATTTGGAGAAAGTTCTGTCTATTTTGATGGATCAGCTTTTGTATCATCAAATGATCCAGAAACCAGTAATCCTAAATTTGATTTTCAAACTGATGATTTTACTATTGAAGGATGGTTTAGGTTTGAAGACCTTTCTAGTACTAAAGCAATGGTATCTAGAGGAGATGCTAACACTAAAATAGAATTAGGTTATAGTCCTTATCTAGGAGTTAACTTCAGAGCTTTAAATTCAGATACTGAAATAGCTAATGTTCATCATTTTACTAGCACCTCGTCTACTTCAAGTTATTATTTACCTAAAGCTAATTCATTTAATCATTATGCAGTAAGTAGGAAAGATAACGATATACGCATGTTTATTGATGGTACTTTAGTCAATACTCAGACTACTTCAAACTCTCTTCCTACTATATCTGTAAGTACTCCTCTGTATTTAGGTAAAACCGGAGTAACAGGTAGTGAAAACTATTTTAAAGGATATTTAGATGAATTTAGAATTACTATAGATTCAAAATATGATAAATCATTTTCTGTTCCTACTACTCCTAACGCAACAGATGAAAATACAGTATTACTTTTACATTTTAATGGAAAAAATAACGATAGTACGTTGAAAGACGATTCTAGAACTACTCCAGAATATATTTGGAATTCAGAAACTGGAGGAATTAGAAGATACACAGCTGGAGTACAGGGTATAACAAATATTTCTGTTATTCCCGAAACCATCTTTAGAAATTATCCTAGAGGGATAAAAGTTACTTATGATGCTGGATTTAGTATTATACCTCGTGATATTAAAGTAGCTACATTAGATTATATTAAGATATTACATAAGCAAACACAAGAAAACGCTGGATTCTCTTTACAAGGAGAAAGTGGTAAATCACACGGATTAAGTGCTAACTTTCCTCCACATATTCGTAGGGTTCTTGAAATGTATCGTGTGGTAATGTAGTGACTGTAGTAGCTTATAAAATTTCTGTAACAGACCCTGAACTAATAAATAATTATACAGGTCTTTTACAATCTGTAGGTAAAATAACAGCAGGTAAAGGCACAAGAAGAAGTGAAAAATATTGGGGAGATGCTATTGAGCAAAGTTTAGCTAAATATTATGGAGGTCGAGTATCTCAACAAGCTGAAAAGAACGTAGCCGCTGTACCAGACTTAGAAATAACTAGTGATCGAGTAGCAAAAGCCTTAGCTAGATCTTTTGGGGCTGATATAGAAGATGTTTTAACTCCAGAAGTTAAAGCAAAAAGAGGTGGATCTCCAGGATCTACAATAGGTCAAAGAGCTTATTCTGCTTTTGGCAGCGGTTATCTAGACCAACTTAAATTGTTAGCTACACAATCACAAGAAGAAGGTTTATTAAAAACAGATAAAGACTTTGGAAAAAAGGGTAAAGAAACTTTTGACGTTAATAATCCTGAAGAAGTTTTAAAAGCAGTCAGAGCTAAAATAGGTGGTAGAGGTTTTTTCGATTTAATTGCAAAATACGATCCAGATTTACACAAAGCCTTTTATAACAAAGCTAAAAATCTTTTGATATCGAAAGCAAATATAGTAGGCAACAAAGTTACTTCTGTTGATGTAATTAATATTTATTTTCCTTTTTCTAACTTTAGATCTCCCCCTTTTACTACGGAATTAAAAGGAAAAGGTAAATCTGCAGGAATTCAGTATAACTTAGGTGATGCTTTTGAAAAAGATTTATATAGGCAATTAGGAGAAACAGGCCCTCCTATTATAGCTAAATCTGCTGATGAGTTTACAAAAATTTTAGATTCAATTAGTGGAAAAAAGAAAATAACCTCAAAAGAATTTGCAGGAGCGCCTCCCTTAGATTACGAAATATTATATGGCGTACCTACTGGAGGTTCTATACCGAGAGTAACTGGTAAAGTAAAAACAGGCAAATATGTAAGTCAAGAAAGAGAAGATAAAGAAACTACTACTAAGTTAATATCTTCTGCGCAGTTTACAAGTATACTTCAGGATAGGATTGAAAATAAAATGCCAAAGCTTGGCCCCGCAAACCCTACTGAAGGATTAAAATATAGAACAGGACGTTTTGTAAATTCTTTACAGTTTACAATAGATTATAAAAAACAACTAGTAAGTTACTTTGCCAAACCCCCTGTATCAGAATATTTTGATAAATTTCATAGACGGCCATATGCAGTAGGACAAAGATTAATAAGACCTACTATAAGAAAAACTGTTCAAGAATTATTTGGAAGACAGTTTAGAATAATTAAGACTTAAAAATTTTTAATTTGCCAGCACAAGTTTAAGGTGTTATACTAATAATGTCGAATCAAAGAAGAAACATAATAAACCATATTCTTACAAATTTAAAACTTATAGATGGGTCTATTTCTTCATTAAACTCTAATTATACTTTTCAAAACAATATATTTAGCAATGTTTTTAGAAAAATAAAATTTTTAGACGAAGTAAATGACTTTCCATCAATATTTTTTCAAGTCGGAGAAGAAGTTAGGGTATACAATACTTCAGGTAATACCACAGGTTTAATACCACTAACTCTTAGAATTTATGTCAATGATGAAGAATCGTCTGGTAGTTTAGATAGTTTGATTCAAGACATAGAACACATAATATACAACTTAGATACTGGAGTTTACAGTATCCGTGATATAATTATTTCTAGTATAGATACTGATGAAGGATTAGTAAAACCTTACGGAATATCAGAAATAGAAATTATAATTGATTATGAATTAGATATAGAAAACTAAGGAGTTAAAAATGGCAGGTACTCAGCTAAACCTACAAAGAAATACTAAAGTCTTCTACTCTGTAGAAGATCTAACTCTAAGTGCTACCGCAGCTACTGACCTTACCCCTCAAAATACTTGGAGAATTGAGGTTCTAGCTGGATATGCACTTTCTGCTGATTCTGCGGTACAAGATATCACTTCATTAGAAAGTGGATTAGACCCAGATAGAAGCGTTCAACGCTTTAACACAGCAAGAAACCCCGTGGAATGGAATTTCCAAACATATTTACGCCCTACAGGAGCAGAAGTAAACGATGGCTCACAAGGAACTGGTCTTGCAGAAACAGGCAATAGTAAGCCTGTTGCTGATTGGTATCTCTGGCAAGCTCTTGTAAGTAATACTAAGCCAGCATCTTCTAATGGTGGAGAGCAGTCTATTTGGCATTATGATACAACTACTAGTTCTGCTAAACTAGCATCTGCTAATACAGCAGGTTCTGCTAATACTCACTCAAGTAGATCCAACTTCGCTATTGCACAAGAAAATCATATGTATTTTAAACTTGATAACCTTGTATATCAAGTTAAAAATGCTATTGTTAATACTGGTGAAATTGATGCTTCTGTTGATGGAATTGCTACTACTACTTGGAGCGGTTTTGGTACAGAGATGGTAGAACTTACAGGCGATGCAAGAGCTAAAGCTATTGCAGTATTTGGTGGTGTTGGTAACGATGGAACTACTGTTACTCCTAATGCTAGTATTAGCATGGACGCAGAAGCATCACATCATCCTTACGCTACTATGAACGTAGAGGGCAGTACTTACACAGTTGACTTTATTAAAAACCGCTTAAGTGCTATTTCTATTAGTCATCAAGGAAGTGCAGTAGAAGGAGCAAATATTTATTCGTTCCCAGTAACAGGGCTATCTTTCAGCTACTCAAACGATGTTACATATTTAACACCTGAAGAACTAGCAGCATTGAATACTCCAATTGGACAGTTTACCGGATCTAGAACAATTACCGGTTCATTTACTGCATATTTAAGATCTGCCTCTGAGACCTCTGTTAGAGCTAACTCAGCACAGTTCTTGAATAAAGTTGTTAACGATTCTCGTGTGTCACACGCATCTACCAGTTCTGCTAATATTCAAATTGGTGGTAGTACAGCTCCATATTTACATATTAATATGCCAGCTGTTCAATTTAATTTCCCAGTTCACCAAATTGATGATGTTCTTGGAATGTCAGTCGATTTTCTTGCACAAGAAAAACAAAGAGGTGGTGGAGACGAGATTCAATTCTTTGTAAAGAGTGACAATAATTAATATATGATATTATCTGAGGGGGTAATAAATTTCATGTGGGTGTTCATCATCAGCAAAAGCAAGCTTCCCCCTCAGCTTAGCCTAAGCTAATATATGATGAACACCCTTTTTTTATAACCTAACTAGGGGGAAAAATGAGTAAAATTCAAAATTTAATTGCAACTGAAACAATTTCAGAAGTAGAATATCCAGATATTGAAGGTTTTTTTATTAAGATTGCTTATCTAAATAGAGAAGACTTAGTTAAAATTAGAAATGCAAGTTTAAAATACGCTTTTAATAAACGCACTCGCCAAAGAGAAGAAGAAATCGATAACGATAAATTCTTAGAAGCGTATACAAAAAAAGCTATTAGAGGTTGGAAAGGTTTAAAAATGAAAGATCTTCCTAACTTATTGCCAGTTGATTTATCTAATTCTAAATTAGATGAAACAATTCCTTATTCAGAAGAAGAAGCTTTATTCTTAATTAAAAACTCTTCACTTTTTGATCAGTTTGTTACTGATTGTATGAGTGATTTAGAAACTTTTTCTACTAAGAAGAAAGAGACTGCGGAAAAAAACTAATACACTACCTTCAAACTAGTTTTGTTGGGGGTGGTATTAGTAAAGAAGTATACTGGCAAATGGCTGATCAAATGGGTTGGACTGACTTTGATGATGAGCCTTTAGACCCTAGCGATTTGTCAATATCTGCTCAACAAGCCTTAATTCTTATGAATATCTTGCCAGATAAAGTTGAGGGAATGAGTGGTGTTTGGCTTGGAAAAGAGTATGCAGGTTTAACAGATATAATGAATATATATCAGATGATAGATTGGAAAGATACTTTTGAAATGCTACAAATCTGTATTCAGGAATATGGTAAACATTACGAACAACAACGTAAACAAGCAGAAGCTAGAGCTAAAAGTAAAACGAGGTAGGGATGTAACAAATGGCAGCTAAAATACAAAAAGTTACTATAAAAGCACAAGCACAAGGTTTTAAAAAAGCTGCTGGCCAGGTTAAAACTCTAGGTGATGCACAGTCTAAAACTATTAGGGCTCAACAAAATCTAGGTAAAGCATCTGCTTCTTCAGGAAGACAATTTGCTGCCCAATCTCAAGGTTTAGGTGGTTTAGTGTCTGCTTATGCTGGTGCTGCTGCAACAGTTTTCGCACTTCAACAAGCTTTTTCAGCCCTATCTGCGGCTGCTCAATTTGATCAAATTATTCAAGGTACTAACACTTTAGCAGCTGCTGTAGGTGCTAATGGTACAGAAATTCTTAATAGTGTTAGAGAAATTACTAAAGGACAATTAACATTAATTGAGGCTTCTAGATCTGTAAACATCGCTTTATCAGCGGGATTCAATCAAACACAAATTGAAGGATTAACACAGGTTTCTCTTAAAGCATCAAGAGCTTTAGGAAGAAATTTAACTGATGCTCTTACCCGATTAACTAGAGGTACTGCGAAACTAGAACCAGAACTTTTGGACGAACTTGGTATTTTTACTAGAATAGAACCAGCCGTAGAAGCTTATGCGGTATCTTTAGGCAAATCCGCCGCTTCCCTTACATCATTTGAAAGAAGACAGGCTTTTGTAAACGCGGCTATCGAAGAAGGTCAGCGTAAATTTGGAGCTATTAATACGGTAACTCCTACTACTGCAGAATCATTTGAAGCTTTTTCTGCTTCTTTTATAGATCTAGGTTATAATATAGGCAGCGTGTTAACTAAATATTTAGCTCCACTAGCAGAATTTTTTACGGACAATCTATTAGCCAAAGTTACTTTATTCGCTGTTGTAGGAGTAAAAGTTTTTGGTGTCGCATTAAGAGAACTTGGCAGTTTCGGTACAAAAACTTTTGCTGGCATGTCTGCTTACATAGATACAGGTATTAATAAGATTAATGCCTGGACTACAAGTACTAAAAAAGCTACCGCTTCTCTAAAAAATCTTCAAAAAGGATTAGACCCTAAAAGTTTTGAATTGTCTAGACTTACTAAAGACGGTAAAGCAGATATTTCAGGTCTAGTACAAAAAGGCAGAGAAGGTAACTTAGATATAGCAGGAGTTAATAGATTAGAAAAAGCTTTGCTAAGAGAACAAGCTGCTGTTAAAAAAACAATTAAAGATTTAGAAAAACGCATAGCAACAGCTAAAGCGGCTGGTAGAAGTACTAAAACATTAGAAGGCCAATTAAAATCAAGAACAGCTTCTGAAATACAATTAGCCGCAGCTATTCAAAGAACAAACGTGGTTTTAAAAAGACAAGGTATTATTGCAAGAACCACTGCTAAAAGTTTATTATTTGTAGAAAAAAGTATAAAAGGTATCGGTAAAGCTTTAGGTGTTATAGGAAAAATAGTTAATTTTGTTGTTCTATTCGGTACTGCTATAGCAGCTGTAGTGTCAGTACTTTCTGATTGGTTAGGAATAACTGAAAAGCTAAACAGAATTTTTACTACCTTTGGTAGATATTTAAAAGTGGTAAACGGTGGGTCGAAAGAAGCAGCAGAAGGTATAACAGCTATTACAAACAGCGCAATACAAGCACAAAAAGAATTAAAAAACTTTCCTGGTTTAGAAATAGAAGTAGACATAGGGTTTGGGCCATTTGAAAAAACAATTAAAGAACAAATTAAAGCAGAAGATATACAAAAAACCATTCAATCTAGTGTTTCTACTGCTATAGAATCAGGAGCAAACAACACCGAAACTGCAAAAATAGCAAAAGACGCTATTGAGTCACTTCTTGGAAAAAGTGCAGACGATTTTAGTGAAGCAGAAAGAAAACTTGGTTCGGCGATCCAACGAGCAGTTATAAACGCGGTTAAATCAGCTGAAGGAGCGGGAGTAGAGCAAATAGGAGCTCTAGCAAATTCTTTAGGTATTGCAGGTCAAGAAATTACTAACAAATTTCAAACTGAGCTTATCAAAGGTATAAGCGGAGGTAGCGACAAATTTAAATTAGCTATAAAAAATGAATTAGCACCGGCTTTTACTGACGGAATTGCAGAGACTCTTCAAAAAGGTTTTAAATTTGAAACAGATGCCAGTGGAAGTAAACAATTACAAGAAACACTTGTTTCTGTGACTAAACTAGCTGGAGATTTTCAAAAAGGATTAACTAACGCGGAAGATTCTGCAAGACAACTATCAGGTATATTAACAAGAATTAAAGATCTTGAGTCTTTAGGTAATTTAAATAAAGAAAACCAAGAGGCATTGAAGATTCTTAAACAAGCAGCAGAAATATTAAAAATTCAGACTGAACAAACTAGTGTGCTTGTTACAGAAAGAAAAAAGATAGTACAAATATTTGGTGCCGAAATAAAAGCTTATGAATCTTTGCTTGGTTATGCTAATAAAGAAGGTAAGTTTGCTGCAACGGCTGAAGAAAGAAGATTAAATCAGGTTAGGTATTTAAAAGAAACAGTAGCAAACGCACAACTTGAATTAGACATCGCTAAAGAATACGGTGATGAAAGTCAAAGAACCAAAGACTTAGAAGTATTGCTGTTAACTACAAGAAAAGCTTTAGTTGGTGCAGCTGAGAAAAACTTCCAAGCACAGAAAAAAATTACAGATGAACTTAAAAAACAAACCAATCAATTAACAAAACAAGCTAGAGAGCTTAATGATAAAACATTTATTACTTTAAATAAACAGGCACAAGAACTATTAAAATCTAATTATGATCTCAGAAATCAATCATTGACTGTTCAAATTAAACAAGTTCAACAAAGTAGACAATTAGCCTCAGCTTTAAATGAAGTTAATAGAACAGCTAGAGATTTTGAGTTAACACTTCAAGAAGCTTTGAGTGGTACTCCTTTAGGAGCATTATTAAGTTCTTCACAAAAAAGAGAATTAAAAATTGAACTTGAAACAAGAGCTTTTGAAGACTCTTTAGCTGATTTAATAGCTGAATTTAATTCTTTTGCAAAATCTACAGCTCTTCAGGCAAAAATATTAGATAATAAAATTAAAGTAGAGATACAGACTCAAAGATTACAAAAAGTAGCTTTTGAGAAACAAGCAGATGTTGCTCAAAAAACAGCAGAAGCACAGATAGCCTCGTCAAGATTACAAAGAGAAAGTTTTGAAAGAAGAGCTAATTTCATTATACAAGAGGGAGAGCTTTATAAAGGACATGTTAAAGGTATCGCTGAGGCTTTAGCCCAATCTAGATTTCAGGAAGCATTTGCTAAAGTAGACCCAAAAACAAGCCCAACGCAGCTAGGTAAGACTTTAGGATTACAGGACTTTAAAGCTGACAGTCTTGAGGAAGTCAGAAAAGAATTTGTAAGAATTCAAACTGGGGGAATAGCTGCTTTAAATGATTTAAGCGGTGCACAACGTATAAGCAATGATCTTCAAAAAGATTATCAGGTTGCTATTACTAAATATGAAAAAGCTGTCAGGGCAAGTGCTAATGCTACAAATAATGCTGCTCAAGCACAAATTAATGCAAACAAAGGGCAAGCAAGAACAAATGCTTTAGAAGAAGAAAGAGCTGCTCTATTAAAAAGTGTTGAAATAAAATATAAGGAAACTGAAGCGGCTATACAAAATCTTACAGTAGGTTTTAGTGTTTTTCTTGCTCAAATAGAAGCAAGTAATAGTATGTTAGCTGCTGTAGTTTCTACATTTGTTCAATCATTTGAAACTAATTTGCAAGGGTCTTTAGAATCTTTATTTGAATCAATTGCTAAAGGTACTCTAACTTTAAAAGGTTTCAGAGATGGCTTTAATCAATTTCTATACAATATATTAGCGGATATTCAAAAGAGCATTATTCAAGAAGGTCTTGTAACTCCTATTACTGATTATCTTAAAGAAAGTATTACCAAGCTTCCTGGATTATCAGGGTTTGCAGATAAAGCTAAAGATCAGTTGGAAGCCCAACAACGTAAAGTTCTAGAAGATCTTAATATGACCTTAAAACAACTAAACCAAACACTTTCTGGCGGAATTAGTGCTGCATCAGGAACTAACACAGGTAGATCAGCTGACGCTTCTGCTAGATTAACCGGCGGAGCATCGAGTGCTGTCACTGATCCTATTGCTTTAAGACAAGGAGCATATGTTGGGTCTGATAAAGGATTTGATGTAAATGCTGAAAAGAAAAAGACAGCCGATTTATTACAAGGTACACAAGAGCAAACTACTGGATTTTTAGATAAAATATCTGGAGCTACAATAGCAACATTTGGAACTGTTTTAGCTGCAACAGGTGATTTTAAAACTGCAATGATAGCTACTTTTGTACAAATGTTCCTTGAAATTGCGGTTCAAAAAGCTATAGCTTCATTTGGTGCCAATATTGGTGGAAAAGTTCCTTTAAATAATACAATTCAGCAGTTTGCTGCTGGAGGCTCTGTTGCTAGAAGAGATAGAGTGCCTGCTTTACTAGAACCTGGAGAGTTTGTTATAAGAAAACCAGCTGCAAAAGCAATTGGAGGTTCTGCTTTGAACCAGCTTAATGCAACAGGTAAAATGAATTCTGGTAATAACGTAGTTGTAAATGTTCAAAATAATGGTACACCTCAACAAGTAGAAACCACTAAAGTAAGAAATGATACAGGTCAAATGATTATTGATTTGGTTGTTAAAGATATTCAGAATAATGGTAGAGTAAGAAAGGCAATGCGAGGTTAATTATGGCAATAGCAAGATATCCTAATGACGCAAATTTTAATCCTATATTAATCCCTGCTCTTTCTAGAATTAATTATACGGCTACTGGTTCTCAAACTAGTTTTAATCTATCTGAGCCAGCAGAAAAAGTAGGAGAAGTTATTGCCCTTGTAAACGGTGTTGTTCAATCTACCGATGTTTATACTTTAAGTAATGTAAATTCTTTAAATGCAAGTTTAAAAAACACAGTTGTTTTTGATGAAGCCCCTATCTCTAGCTTAGATGTAGAATTAAGAGTAATTAGAATACCTCGCTCTATGGAAATATTAAGAAGTTTTCCAGATGTTAAAACTATTACATATTCAGGATCTAATGTTAGTGTTAATTCTAATAGTTATGCTATAAATGGAAGTCAACTAAATTTTGCACTTCCTAGAAATAGTAAAATCGATGTAAAAGATGATATAATAATTAGTATTGGTGGTGTTACTCAAAATGCAAGTGAATTTATTTTTCCTTCTTCTACTTTAGGCACTCAAGGAGTAACTATAGGAACTGATGCTACAGGTACTATTCCTTACTCTAACACTGCCGCAGACCCTTCTGGAGGTATAGATACACTATCTATCACTACTTTTAATAAAGAAACTTCAATTTCTAGATTAGAATCTATGGCAGATAGAAAACCAGATAGATCAGGTATTAGTTATGAAGAAAATTATAACTATAGCGTAGCAGAATCACAAGTAGGTTATGAAAAAAGGCGTTTAATAAGTCGCCGTCCCAAAAGAAAATACTCTATTAGTTATACAAATATTACAGGAATAGTAAAATCTGCAATCGAAGAGTTTTACAGAGCGCGATCTGGAGGTTTTCAAGCATTTTTATTCGAACTAACACACATTAATGAACCTGGAACTGTCACAGTTAGATTTGACGGAAACTTACAAATTGAGCAAGTATTATCAGCAGGAACTAATCCTATCGATAATTTTTATACGGTTAGTTTTAACTTAGTTGAGGTATTTGATTAATGTCTACTCGAGTTTATGATTATACCCTAACTTTATCAGGAGGAAACCTAGACAACTATTTTTCTGGTAATGTAGTTGTAGGTAGTACTTCTTCTACAGAAGGAAGAATAGTTGATGTTGATAGATCTAATAGTAAAATTAAAGTAAAGGTAGCTAATACTTTACACACTTTTACAGAATCAGAATCGGTTAGTATACAATCTGTAGTTTTTGGAAGCGGTAATACTAATTTATCTTTTGGTGATCTTGCTTTTACACCTCCTGCATATTCTTCAACTTCAAGTTCTTATTCTAGAACTGTTGATTCTATTGCAGAGACAGGATTTGCTTCTTTTAAAAATGCTACAGAACAATCTCCTTTAGTTAGATTAATCTCTATTTATTATCCTGGAGAGTTTTATCCCCCAAATCAATATGGAAATCCTTCTAATGGCGGTGAAGGATTAGCTTGGCCTGTAGATTTTCCTTATCATTTTGCTTCTATTCAGGGAGATTTTTTATCTGACATTGACTATAGAGCTCACCATGATGGAGTAGAGTATTTAGTTTATCCCATTAGTTTTGGCGGAGTAGATGTTTCCTCAGATGGTAGAGTTAATCAAACTACTCTTGAGATTTCTAACTTTGACAACTTAATTGCGTCCGTAGTAGAAAATCCATTTATTTCAGGTAATAATACCACTAATTCAGTATTTGCTACTGTTGGTGGTCAAGTAGTATCTAATATTGATCCTAGAACAGATCCAACTCATGCAGATTACGATGAGGATGTATTAAATAGTGTTTATGCAGGAAAAGCTAATTCCGCGTTTACATACGAGCAAACACTAGCTGTTAATGGTGCTTGGCAACAACTAAAACAAGATTCACGAGATTTGCTAGGTGGAATAGTAGAAGTAAAAACTACTTTTTCTGCTTGTTTAGATTATTGGCCAGAATATAGTACGGTTAGAGAAACTAGAGCAAACGTAGTAGAAGTTTATTCTTCACTACCTTATAGAGTTGGAGATAATGTAATAGTAGCTGGAAGTAGTACAAAACATTCTGTTGTTAGAGAAGTTAGAGGAAACTTTTTACAACTAGAGAATTCTATTGATACTATTATAGGAGATAAAATTTATATAGTAAATCCAAATAGAGATCCTCATTCTTATGTAGAAGATATTTTTAAAATAGAAAGTTTAGCAGGATTAAATAGAGAGGTAGGTGCCTTTAGTCTTAGTAACTGGTTAGAGTATTTTAAGTTTGTACTACCTAAAAGACGCTTTTATAAAAATAGTTGTCAATGGGTTTATAAAGGCGAAGAGTGCCAATATCCAAGTGATGGCACTGGTAATATACCAGGATATCCTACTGGAAAAACTAAATCAGCAAACGGATTTTTTAGTGTTAATAATGTCACAGTAGCAGATGCTTCACAAGATGTCTGTGCTAAAAATTATGAAGCATGTAGGTTAAGAAATAATCAAATTCATTTTGGGGGATTCATTGCAACCGGAAGAAATTTACCGCAATAAATATGAAAAAGCTATAGGCACTATGCCTAACTGGATTATCAATTATTTAGGAATACCTTATAGACATTTAGGAAATGATTTAAAAACAGGTATAGATTGTGGTAATTTGTGTGCCAAAGTAATATATGATCAGACAGGTGAAGATTTTAAAACACATACTTGGGATCATTGTGATATAGTAGAAGAAACTTGGTATAATAAAACTCATGAAAGAGTTATGGAAAATTTCTTTCAAAATGAAAAAAATAATTTCATAGAGGTTGACATTTTACAACCTTTTGATATAATATTAATGAATATAGGAAGTTCAAATATAGCAAATCATTGTGCTTTGTATATTGGTAATAATAAAATGTTACAAACTATGGTAGATCACACCTCTTGGATTGCTCCATATGGAAAGTGGTATAAAAGATATACAGTGGGGGTATATAGATGGAAAAACTTCAATTTTTAAAAGAAGAGTTTAAAAAACACTCTTTAAAAGAGTACCCAAACGAAGCATGTGGTATTATCACAAAAGATTTTAAATATATTCCTTGTAAGAATATCAGTAAAGATCCTATAAATAGTTTTGTGTTAGATCCCCTAGCTTTATTAAAGTATGAAGATAATTGTTGGGGATTTTTTCATTCACATCCTGATGAGGCTCCAACTCCTTCAATCGTAGATGGAAAAAAGATTGCAGACGAAGAATATACTTATTTAGTAGGTTGGGAGGATGATGTTTTTGTTTATTGGTATGATAAAGATATTCAAAGCACAAGATTTAAAAAACTACAGGAAGAAATGTTATCATGAAAGTAGAATTACGTTTTCATAAAAGTTTATTAAAATATACTAATGAAGTTAGAGAAGTAACTTTTGACGTCTCTACCTATGCACAACTAATTTCTGCTCTTGAAGTTACTTTTCCTAATTTAAAAAGTATTATTAAACAAATTAGAAATAAGCAAATTACAGACAATTTTAGTATAGTTGATTTAATTAATAATAGGTTATTAACCTTTCAAGACTATTTTTCTAAAAAAATTAAAAGTGCCAAACTATGTTTACTTCCTATAATTGCAGGAAGTAAAAGCAGTCTTGAGACTTTTCTTATTGCAGCTGCGATTATAGCTATAGCTGTTACAACTGGTGGTAGTGGCCTTTTTGCTACTGGGGGAACGATAGCATCAGGAGGTACAGCTACTGCTCTTGGTACTGCTTTAGTAACAGTAGGTACTACTATGATGATTAGTGCTGTAATGTCGGAAATTATGAAACCCCCAAAACCAGATAGTAGTGGAGATAAAGCTGCAAGACAAAACGATGCTTTTGGTCCTTTACAACATACCTTAGCATCTGGTACTCCAATACCCATAGTATATGGTAGACATAGAGTAGCAGGACATTTATTAAGCGGAGAAATTAGAACTCTAGATAAAGGTCCTGAGAGAACTGCTGATTATATAATGAAAAGAACTTTTGGTAATCTATTTCCTGGATTGTGGGGATAAGAATGAAAGTATTTGAGGTAAGCGGACACAAAGGAGGAAAAGGAGGTTCAGGAGGTGGTTTCGAAGCCGATAATAATCTTTTTTCTCAAGATTTAATGCTTCTTACTACAGGAGTCAGTGAAGGACCTGTTTATAAAATTAATCCTAATGGTGTTTTTGATATAGAAATAAATGAATCTTCTCCTGATTCATTTATTAACTATGATGATGGAACTATGAATACTGAAAGGTTTATTTATGTAAGTAGAAATGGCACAGTTAATCAATCTGCTTTACCTTTATTTGGTGAAGAAACTTCTCAAGTACAAAATTTTGGTAGTGCAGTTGTACTTAAAAAAGGAAACTTAAGTGGTATTCCTGCAACAAAAATAGATCTTCAACCTACTTCAGCTTTTGCTTGGGATACTTTACGTTTTAAATTTTTACTCAATTCACTACAAAAAATGACCGATGATGGAGATATTCTTGATCATAGTGTAGCGTTTAAAATTACCGTTTTTAAAAGTGATGGAGCAACTCTAGCTGCACAACCAGTTACTAAAAGAGTCTCTGGAAAAACTAATGTTGCTTATAAATTAGATGTAGATGTAGTAATAACAGACTTTGATTCTAATGGTTATAAATTTACTATTGAGAAAACTAGTAACGATACAGACAGTAGTCGAGTTCAAGAAAATATAGCGGTTCTTGGATGGGCCGAAATAGAAAACGATCCTGTTGCTTATCCTAGAACAGCTGTAGTAGGATACTCTTTAGAAGCTCATAATGATTATACAGGGCAAATTCCTAGATTTACTTCTGTTGTTAAAGGATTATTAGTAAAAGTACCTTCTAATTATGATCAACCTACTTTATCAGATGGAGAAATTGATTGGAGAGAGCTTGAGGTTCCAAGCACTGGTATTTACTCTTCTAGTTATGTAGGATATAGACAAACTAGCACAGGAAGCACTATAAAATATACTGATCCTATTATATATAGGGGTGCATGGGACGGTACTTTTGTATATTCTTGGACTCAAAACCCTGCTTGGATTATTTATGATATATTAACTAATGATTCTTATGGGTTAGGTATAAACGAAGAAAACATTGATAAATATAAATTTTATGAAATTGCCCAATACTGTGATGCTTGTGATCCAGTAACAGGAAAATTTGTAGGTGTAGTTGGTAGAGCAGATGGAAGTTATAGATATAAGCCTAGAACCTATTTTATACAACCTCGACAAACATTACAAGGGCTTGCAGAAGGTACATCGGTAATAGAAAGAAGGTTTATCTATGATGGTATTATTGCTGATAGAAGTCAAGGATTTGAGCTACTAGAAAAAATTTGTGGAACAATTAGAGCTACACTAGTATACACACCTAGAGGACTATCTATTAATATTGACAAACCTGGAGATATTCCTTCTGTTATTTTTAATGAAGCGAATATATTAAAAGATAGTTTTACTATTTCTGGAACAACGGAAAGTGCTCAATTAACTGGAGTAGAGGTAACCTTTGTTAATCCCACTAATCATTATAAAAGAGAAAGTTTTCAATTGGATGATGATAAAGCTTTAAGAGAGCGAAACATGGTTGAAAATATTACTTCTATAGATTTGCACGGAGTTACTAGAAGAAGTCAGGCTATTAGATATGCCCAATATATTCTTGCTGCAAATAAATATCTAAGGAGATCGATTGCTTTTGGTACAGATGTTACTGCATTAGATTTAATACCTGGAGATGTAATAGCTGTTCAACAACAAACTCAAGGACTTTCTTGGGGTTATGGAGGTAAAGTAAGATCTAATAGCTCTTTATCAACTTCTAATGTATATATTGAACACTTTGCTAGTCCGGCTATAACAAATAATACAATAACTGCTAATACTTTACCTCTTGCTTTAAGAGTAACAAAGTTTGAGACAGATAAGACTGATCTATACATATTATCAAATACTAATTTTCAGTCAGGCACAACAACCTATGTTAAAAATATTCATAAAGGTACATATTCTAATGGTCAGAACTATCAATCAACAGAATCTGTAAATCAAAATGTTAGCAGCGGTTTAGATTTCATTGATTTTACTGTTGTTAAGAAATTTAATCCTTCTTTAAAAACTTTTGAAGACTTTTCTGGTTTTAATAACTCTGACAAACCGGTCAGAGGAGATATATGGTCCTTAGGAGAAACTGATCCTACCAATTTTTATAGAGGAACTAATGATAAGCTTTTTAAAATAGTGCAGATCAAGAGAGATAGTGTCGAGACTGTAAAAATAGATGCAGTTGAGTATATTTCAAATGTTTATATTGATTCAGAATCTACTATAGCATATACTCCTGTTGTATACAAACAAACATTTAGCCCTGGTAAACCTCCTCCTACACCAGATTTAGACTTAGATTTAGTAGTTAGAAGAAATCAAGACGGATCTGTTAGATATGATCTTCAAGTATCACAGGGTACAGATCTTACTGATTATCCTATTCAAATAGCTACTGAATATCAGCTAGCTAGGCCTGATGGTTTTTCTGAGATTGAGAGTATAAACTAATGACTGTTTTAAATTTTACAGTAGCAAATATCCAGCCTTTTTCAAATACAGAAACAGCTGTATTATTTGGTAAAAATGGTTTTAAAACAACTATTGGTGATATTAGATTACTTTGTGATTCTTTTAGTATAGTAAATGATAATATTAGATTTTATATTAGTTCTTTGGACAACTGCTTTGATGAAAATTTTTATAAACATGTACTAGAAGTTAATGATACTAATCTATATCCTAATAGATTAAGAGGGGAGGATTATTTAGCTTTTCCTGTTAACGAAAAACTACCTGATTCTTTTGTTGAGAATTTTTCAGCATTTAGACCTAGAGTCACACAATATACTTCTCAAATAGTTAATTATAACACTGCTTCCGGTTTTATTGAGATAGGTAATGATGCAAGTGGTGGAGGATCTTTAGTAGATAAATTGCCTGATCCACCTTTTTTTGTAGGAATATCGCAATTAGTCGATTTAAATTTAACAGCTAATAATTCTGTTTATATAAGAGGAAATAGTAGAAAAGTAGTTAAAGAAAATTCTATTTCGACTATAAGTTCAGCTGCTTTTAATCAACCATTAGGGATAACTCCTTTAAGTTCTAATTTTATTAAAGTTTTTATTGATGGCATTGAGGATAGTTCTTTTACTCATATACCAAATACTAATTATGTAACCGTAAATTTAGATGCTTTTAGAACTTTAGGAGCAGCAGTATCGGCTCAAAAAATTAGAACAGAAGTACAGCACTATAGTGAGCCTTTAATTGAAAAAGGCGATAATATCTCTATTATTTCAGGTAATACTTATTCTATAGCAAATGTAAGCTATGATCCTGCTGATCCAAGTTATAATGTGGCTTTAACCGCAAACTCTATTTATAGAGTTATTTTTGCAGAATCACCGAGAGCAAATTTGTCTGGAAGAACTGCCGCTAATATAACAGAAGACCCTTTAGGAACTGTCTCTAATGTAGTTGCACTAGCAGGAAGTAAAAGAGGTACTTTAAGTTTTGGATATGATGGTACAGACTACCCAGGTTCTTTTAATTTATCTAATACTGGAGGGTATGCATTAAGTAGTACTGCTGATTTTGAAGACTTATTTTTTGGAGCTACAGGACAGCAAATAATAAAAGATAATCCAATAGGGTTAACTCTAGTAAGAGCTAGAAATATAAATGTAGCTAGAAGACAAAGTGCTTATAATACTCAATCTGTATTTATTAAAAATATACCTATCCCTAGAGTTCAAAATTTAACTGTTGAAGACTCTTTATATATTGACGTAATTAGGGGAGCTAGTTTAAGGGTAACAGTTAAGTTTGATAAGATTAATTTTAGAGATGTAACTGATTATGAAATAGCATATAAAATGGCTGGTTCTACAAGAACTGCTTTAGCAGATGATAAAAATACAATTACTAATCTAACTAATTTTAATGTTGTAAAAATACCAAATAATACTTCTTCTATAGAAGCCGGAGTTGAAAAAGTAAGCTTTACTATTAATAATTTAGATAGAGGTCCTAGAAACAATCCAAATAGAATTTTAGTAAAAGTAACTCCTTTAAACGGAGATATTAGAGGAGAGCCTGTAGAGGTATTTGCCTCTCTGTCTGGTAAAAGAA
>Ga0208899_1000444_pt1 | contig 30973 bp, 19 predicted proteins | sample VirMetDEL_Nov_24_FD_184518 | JGI IMG/M metagenome (GOLD analysis project Ga0208899, IMG submission 184518) | Aqueous microbial communities from the Delaware River and Bay under freshwater to marine salinity gradient to study organic matter... | ecosystem: Environmental > Aquatic > Marine >... | reverse complement strand
AATACTCACCCTTAAGTATATATTTGTTGTCAACAAATCTTATAAAGTGATGCTGATCTAAATATTCATTACCTTGTTGTCTTTTATAATCTATTTCAAATAAAAATTCTAATCCTTTTACTTTACCTACGTTAGCACCATCTGACCACGAGTTTTCAGTACCGTCGTAAAATGTTTGTGCTCTGTTTTCATAACCAAACCTAGCTATTTTACGTATACCTAACGCTAAGTTGTAATCATAAGGTGTTTGTATTGTAGCTGTTTCTAGCCCGTTTGTAACTGAAAATGTTTCTACATCTGATATAGATGTACCACCATTTGCAGCTGCGTAAAACGTGGAGAACTTAAATATTTTCTTAAAGTTTTGTGAACAACATTTTTTTGGCGCTGCGCAAGCTGCCAATGCTATACACATTATTATAATTAGTTTTTTCATTCTTTTATTTTAATTGTTATATCATGCGGTGCATATTCATTACCACCGAAATAGGGATATAGATAATATCTACGTAGCAAACCCCAATTACCCTCAGGTCTTCTACGCACAAGCGTAGTATCGTTATCTATTACTATTACATAATAAAACGTTTTTATATCAATTGTAGCGTCATAAATTACATCTGGCTCTATAGTTCTTATTGTAGCAGAACTATGCCTACCTTCTTCATGGCGTAACCAGCAAAGTTGTAACTCGTTGTTTATATACCTCCAACCAAGTCTTATAGAGTATTTTTGATGACGCAAACCAAAATCACTCATGCCGTATATTTTGTTTACGTCGTGTTGGTTTTCTGGTATTTCACTAGTATATATAGCTGATTCATCTAATATAAATTGAAAACTTATTCTAGAGTTATCTGGGTGGTTTAAAAAACTACCTGAACTATGCTCACCCGCGGGTATTGTATAAATTCTAAAGCCAAGATCATCAACTTCTTTTGAACACGAAAACATAAAAAAAAGTATTAACAACTTTTTCATTTAAAAACCTACAGACTTAGATTTTCTTTTTCTTTTCTTTTTGTTTTTAGCTTTTACTTCTTCTTTTATTTTTTTCATTTTTTTAGTATCACCAAGACCTAAACTCCAAGTAGTATAACCAGATAAAAACAACAATCTTTGTAAAGCTGTATAATCTCTATCAGCAGCGTTTCTAAGATTTATTGTTTTTTGGTAAATTTTATTTGTTGGTGCTGTAGTAATAGTTTGGGTATAATTTGTAACAGCAGACCACACAGGGTTGTCTATGTCAAACGTTTCCATTTCTTCAATTACTTTTTTATTATAATTTAAAGTTTTTTCTGCGTTAACAATTCTTCTAGCTTTAATACCCACAACAGGTGAAAAGTTTAATAGCTCCATAATAACAGCGCTTTCGTCTTTGTTGTAACCAGCTTCTCTTTGTTCCATAAACTTAATAGCCATGTTTTTTAAAGTAGAAACTGCAACTCCGTATATACCAGAACCTCTTAGTATAGTGTCTATTGTTCCGTTTATAACTCTTTCTTTTTTCTTTAAAAACTGCTCAGCTTTTTCATCTTCGTCTTCGTCTTCGCTTCCAAACATTACTGCAAATAACGCGGTTTGTAGACTGTAAAATATTAAGTTTTGTGCAGCGCCGTAGTACAATATTCTAGACATGTTAGACATATCGCTCTGTGTTTGCGTGGTGTTAGGTGGTGTTATTCTTCTGTTTAAAAGATCAAGACCTGCTTTTTTAATTATTCTGTTATATTGCGATGGCGTGTTTAAAAAGTTTAACACTAATTTTCCTACCCATATAGCTTGCTGGTAAGAAGTCATGTCTGGTCTAGCAGACTGCTGAGTTGATTGTGTGATGTTTTGAAAATCAGTAAAAGCTTTTTTTTCAGCTTGGTCTACAGGAAAACCTTCTCTAATATATTTATTAACTCTGTTTCTATAAAAAGCAGCGCCACCTGTAGCGATCGCAATGTTATCACCAATTTGAGTAGGTAAAAATCCTAATTTAAGAGCTTTACCAACAATTATAGCTATTTGATCAAATAAGCTTCCTGGTCTAGCGCTTTTGATAGCTTCAGCAAGCTCAGCACCATTAATGTCTGTTTGTAAACCACCACGCCTTTGCTTTAGCATATCAGAGTTAAATATCATCGCAAAGTCTTTCCAGTATTGCGGTTGGTTGGCGAAAGCTTTACCAGCAGCAAGTATATTGTTGTCAGCAAAATTTAAATAGTTTACGTTTGACATTTGCTGTAGCAATGCAGATCTAGTGTTAAAAAACATTACACCTGAAACAGAAGCGTTCAACCAATTCATAAACATATTTGGTTTTGCGTTAGCTCCTTTAGACCTGTTAACACCAATTTTTATTCGATACAACATGTCTTCTAAAGCTTCTCTAACGCTTTTACCGTAAGCGGCCTCAATTTTATTTAAATTTTCTTCACTAAATATTGTGTCAGCGTTTTCCTGAAACTCTGCAAAGTACTTAGCTCTACCAACTCTACCAGTTGCATCTATTAAGTCTATTCTTATATTACCAGTTTCCCAGTTAGGACCTGGGTCTACATAGTTTTCTTGTTTAGATATAGCGTTTATACTTTCAGCGTAAGCCTGTAAGTTAGGGTCTTGCTTTACTATATCAACTAAACTTTTTTGATCAGCCTCGCTTAAACCTGGTATTGAATAACCGTGTTTGTCCCATAAGTATACTCTTATAGCATCTTGATACGTATAATCTCCGTCAGGTGTTTTTTTAGTTAACATTTTTCTAACGTCAGGCATTTGTTTACCTAGCGCTTTGTAATCGTTTGCAATAGCTTGTTTGGCAGTGTCTATTTCTCTATAAGCCCTATTTAAAGGTCTAACTAAAGCTTTTTCAAAAAAATCTCTATGAACGTCTCCTTTTCTACCTTTACCCATAAAGTTGTATAATAAGCCTATAAAGTCCTCGTGTGACGGTGGTATAAAAAATCTAAACTTACCTTTGCTAGCGCCACGCTTTCTAGCTTTCATAGTGCTAAACCTTTTTCCAGACTCTATACCAGTTACATCTTGTAATATGTCATTAAAATCATCACTTAGTGTTTTGCTAAACTTAACTTTAGCTTGTTGCACTTTTGATTTAACATCAAATTGATCTAACATGTTTTTAACCGCTTGTACGTTTTGCAACGCATCATCAGCAAAATAAAAATCATTATAACCCTCGCCAACTTTACCAGCTATCCATAATGCTTTTGCTTCAGATGTAGAATTAGCTAATCCAGTTATATTTTTTAAAGGTATATTTAAACCATTGGCCTTTAAAAAGTCAAATATAGCTTGAGCGGATTCTGGTGGCCTAGCTGTTAATACAAACATATTTTCTGGCCCAAACTTACCTTGAAGTTTTATAGCTTTGTTAAACAACGGCGCTAATTTACCTTTTACAACTTTATTAAAGTCAGAAAAATCAAATTCATAGCCTTTGTCTAATAAACTTTCATAAGTGCTCGCGTATTGTTCAGCGTTTAAAGTGCCTGTCTTACCGTCTGGAGTTGTGTATTTAACTAAAGATTTAGTCGTAGCCAGCGTATCATCAAAATCTAAAACAGTTATGCCCTTTGGCTTGTGTATTGTTCTTGAAAAATTAATAGCGTTGTATAACCCTTCAGATTCATTAGCTTTTTCAACCAAAGTTTTAGAAAACTTAATAGCTTCTAATCCCATTTGAACACGCTTGTCGTTAATTATTTTCTGTATTCCAGCAATGTTTTCAACTGTTTGTGGCGATTGCATCTTGTCTAATACCTGCTTGTTTATGCCTGGAAAAGATCTAAAAGCGTATTTTTTAAACGGTCTTGGTACTTTCCATTTTTTACCATTTTTACCGTTTTTAAACATACTTTTATTTGGCATGTTTTTAGCGTCAGCTTCCGTTGCTGCAGTTTTATAAGTGTTAGAACTAACTCGCATAGTCACAAAACCATCACCACCGCTTTCTAACGATGTTAAACCAAAACCGTAAATATCACCACCCATGCTAAACAGCCCTCTGCCCATTAACTGTATTAAATACACCTCGTGTTTTTTAAGATTATAAAGCTCTGCAATATATTTTAAAGGAAATGGTATTGTAGCTCCTATACCTCTAAAATAACTTTTTCCAGTTTCAGGATTAATATTATAAAGAAGCTGGTTATGTCCCTCTGTTGGTATTATTTTTATACCGTCCCACTCAATGACTTGCTTGTTATTACCGTTGTTATCTTTTGGTGATTTCAAAAACTTTCTAGCAGCTTCAATACCTTTTAAAGTCTCTTTTTCTAATTCTTTTAAAATTTTCTTTAGTTCTGGCGAATATTCTTTTTTAACATTAAAAATTTGTTTTCCATCTTTATTTACAACACTATGTGTAAAACTACCGTATTGAGCATCAAACATTTTAGCCTCAATGTTCATTTGAACACCGTGTATTTCTACTACCACATCTGGATTAGCGTCTTTTTCGTTAGGTTCCCTGCTTATAACTTTAAATATTTTTGGGTCGTTAATTGTTTTTTCAACAGTTATAGCCGCATCAATTAAATTTCTTTCATAATCAGTGCCTCTTTGACCAGCGTCAGCAAGTTTATCATAAGCGCGTTTTATAAATTGATTAAAACTTTGGTACCCTTGAAGCAAAGGTGTGTTTGCCCAAACAAAATCACCAATACTTTGCATAGTTTTTTTATCTTTTAAAAAACCATTGTATGGAGGTAATAGCTTACCGTTATTATCAAAAACATTTTTATTAGACATATACGCGTCTGAAATTAAAAAAGTAGTGTTAATAATTTCCTTAGAATATTTAACGCTGTCAAAGCTCTTGTCTTCAAGTTTTTGTTTTTCTACAGTTTTGCTATCAACAAAAGTTCTAAGTGACGAGCTAAAAAGCTGCCCTGGATTTGTGGAGTTATTTTGTATATAATTTTCAGCAGCTCTAACAGCCTCGGCTTCAGCCCTCATTAAAGCTAAATTTCTTTGATTAGCTATTAATTTATTCTTTTTTCCTTCTGTATGATACTTTGTAAACTCAGCTTTTGTAGTTATGTTTCTAAAAATTTCTTTTCTATAGTTACTATCTTTTTTAAGGCTAGGCTTGTCAGATTTTTTAGTTTTATAATCTGCAAACCCCATATTTTCTCTTTTAAATAAGTTCTTATAATTAGTTCTTATTTTAAGTATTTCCATACTAGAGACTGTTTGTTCGTAAGTATTTGCTAAATAAGCCTTGTAGGATTCAGGTATGTTTAACTTACCGTCTTTTTGCCCTATAACACCCATTTCTTTTCTTATAAATTCTGCTAAATCAGGTATTAATGTTTGTTCTATTTGCTCTACAGTGTTTGCAGGACTTTCTTCAATTATTTTATTTAATTGCTTTTTAGCAACTTCTTTTAATATAGTGGTTTTAGCACCATCAACAATTACGGTTTCGTTTTCTATATCTAAATCAGCTAAACTTGTAAGTTGTCTAGCTTTTGTTTGAACTAATTTTGTTTTTACACCTTCTGTTTTTTTAGTAGTAGTAGCGTCTTCTGTTGTTAAAAATTTTGCAGCATCTTCAAGATCTACTTTTGTAAAATCAGGAACTATAGTAGGGTTTTCTTTAAAAGTATCTAACATCCTATAGTTAATTCTTTTATTTAAATAACCATATAAAGAATCATTTATTTTAGGTTTAAAACCGTTTATATCAGTTCTACCTGTTTTTGATGGGTTTATTAATCTAAACAAAATTTCAGCTTGTACTTCTTCTCTAACTGATTTATCAGCTTTTAAAGATGGTCTATTATTAAAGTAGTTATCAACCTGTACTTTTACCATAGCAGGAAGTTGGTTTGTTATTTCTTTGTTAGAAGCATCAAAGTTTTCTGCTTTACCTATATCGTCTAATGTTTTCTTTGCAACGTCTTTTTGTGTTTTAGAAAAATCTACTTTACCACCTTTCATTTTAACACCTAAAGCTGCTAAGTCTTTAAACTCTTGTCTGAACTTACCTTTCTTAGTATCTTGAACATAAGCATCTAAAAAGTTTTGTATTTGCTCACCTGTTTCAAACCCTATTTCTTTAAAATCACTATTGTTATTCCAAAGGTTTGTAAACCAACTAGCCGCTTTTTGTAAAGAATTTTTGTTTAACGCCCCAGCTTTTGAAAGCTGTGCATATATAGTTAAATACTCTTCACCATATTCTTTAAAATCTTTTTCAGTGCCGTCATCGTTTAATTTGTAACCACCTTTTTCAAGTTCTTTTTCTATTTTAGCTAAAGTGCTACTACCTATTTGGTTAATAAACATTTTAACCATGTTTTCTCCTTTAGCGCTTAGATTACCACTAGCGTCATCAGCTTGTAAAGTAGACTTAACAATACCGTGCAATACTTCGTGCGTGCTTGTGGCTACTGCATTTTGCTCTGCAGCAACTTCCATATTTATTAGTAACTTATTACCAATTTTTGTACCGTTAATTCTTACTTTTTTCATGTCAGGCATTTTAATGCCTTGAAGTTTATATTCTTTTTCTAAAGCTTTTAAAAACTCTTCGTTAGTTTCGTATCTAACTTGTTCTAAACCTTTTACATCACCTACAAAAACATCTCCAGAATCTAAATCAGCTTTTAACAAACGCATGTTAGCATCAACTTTAATATTTTTTACCTTAGCATCTATATTGTTTAAACTTTCAAACAAATCTTTAACTTGAATGTCAAAACTAGCTTGTGATATGGCTCCTTTGTTTAAACCTTTTTTTAAGCTTACTATTTCAGCGCTTGTGTTTCTTCTTTCATTTACAAGATCAGTTAAACTTGTAATTTCACCTTCATTTAAATATTCACTAAGCTTTTTATTAGATTCTAAATAATCTTTAAGATCTGTTTCTTCTATTTGAATTTGATCTTGAATATCTTTTAACTCCTTTTCAGAAGTTGCTTTAGCCATGCTTTCTGTAAGACCGGCTATGTTGTTTATTTTTTTGTTTACGAACTGATTGCTTGTAGGGTCGGATCTTAAAGCTCCTTGCACAATTTTTCCACCACCAGTCATACCTGTACCACCAATAAGTCCTGCAAAATAATTGTCCCAAGCTTCTTCAGTCCACATGTAGCTACCAACATCTTTAACAGACTCTTCTAAACTCATTTGTTTACCTAAGTTTTCGTTAAGTCTTTCTGTCAAGCCTTGTCCGTATTCTGTTACACCCTCTTTATTACCTGTCATAAGAAGAGAAACAGCTTTTTTACCGGTAAAAGATTTTTTAGCTAATTCCTTCATCATGCCTTTGTAACCAGCTCTTTCCATAACATATCCAATAGCTCCTAAAGCAGCTGGTATTGCGGACTCATCTTGGTCATTTTCAACTAGTTTAGAAAAACCATCTGGATCATCACCGTAAATAGCTTTTGCTTTTTGCTCGTTATAAGCGACCCAAGAACTACCTATCATTGTTGCAGCCATACTACCACCAAGCGTAAGTCTAGCGGCAATAGCGTGCATAGCGGTCTGTTTTATAAAACCTATACCAGCAACAAGAGCATCATCAAACTCTCCTGATTTCACAGCGTTTAAAAATCCTTCGCTACCAACATCTACAGTTTGTCTTCTGCTTTCTTCAATTTCTTTACCTTCGTTAAATCTTTGCTGTAGCATTTTAGCGTAAGCAACACCAATGTCTTCTCCTGTTTCAACGTTTACTTGTTGTATACTAACACCGTATTTTTGGTTTTCTTTAGCCAGCTCGTAGTACCTTCTATTTTCAACAGCATCGTAACCGTCTCTGTCATAAGCGGCTTTGTCAAACGCTACTATTTGCCCGTTATCAGGGTCTACCCAGCCAGTTTTATCACTAACATCACCGCCTAAAAAAAACAAAGCTGCTTCTTCTCCTAAAACAGGTTTTATAAAACCTTCAGCTGCAGCAGTCCATATATCATAACCTATTTTAGCGGCCTCACCTTTAGTGTTTAATATTTCGTTTTTTAAACCTTCAATTATAGAAATATCGTCAGACTCGTCAACACTAATATTGTTTTGACTCATATAATCGTCTAAAGACAACCCGTCGGCTTCAGCGTATTTTTCTAAATCCTCTTTTTTGTACTCAAAACCGTTAGCGTGTACGTACCTTGGCATATTATTTTATATATTTATTTATATAATTGTCAAATTTATTTTTAGACTTTAAAGATCTTTGTCCTGTAAAATTATCAGTTCTGTTTGTTACAATTTTAACCGGATTTTTACCGTTAAAAGTAAGAATATAGTTGTCACCTTTTCCCTTGGTCATTTTTAAACCAGGATATAGTTTTTCAATTTCTAATACTCTTTCTGGCGTCATAGGACCTTTAAAGTAATTTCTATCAATTCCTTTTGGTTTAGGAGGTTTTTCATCACCACCACCACCATCATCATCATCGTTGTTGTTACTTGGCTTTTTTCTTCCTTTTACAACTAAATTTTTAAATGCAGGGTCAGTAATACCCATTTTGCTAACAAACTCTTCAACGCCATTGTAAGTTCTAAGCGCTTCATCGCCATATTGAGTTGTATATACGTCGTTTATAGGATCATAAGTAACTCGCCTACCCATAAACACAAAATCACCAGTACCTTCTTTTAAACTTTCAAGCAAGTAAACACCTTGGTCCCTAGGAACAGTGCTTTGCGTAGCACCAACATAAAGCCCTTTGTTAGGTCTATCTAAGAACGATATGTTAGATTCTTTGTCAAAACTTCCTTGCCAAGTATTGTTGTATATATCTTCTTCTGCATTAGACAAGTACTTAGCCATCATTGCTGATAGTTTATCAGAATTTTCTGGTTTTTGCATCCAGTCGTTACCACCGTTTTTTGGAAACTCAGTGTAAAACGATTCATCTAAACCACCTTGGTTCCATTGGTCAGCAAAAGTCATTGGGTTGTTATCTGTTTCTACTAAATCAGTTTGTGCTAAAACCATAATTCCCTCAGCGCCCGTAAGGTCAAAGTCTTTTTTATAAGCGTTATAAGCATTGTCCCATATAAAGTTTTTATCACCAGTTCTACCATCATTAAGAGCTTGTTTTTGTGCGTTTGACACCCTTGTTTTTATATTATTAGTTGATGTTACGTTTTTCACGTTCCACTTACCTTCTCTACTATCAAAAGAATCGTTGCCAAAAAATATTTTACCTGAGCTTTCAACACTAAAAGTTCCTTCAACATCACCCGTGCTGTCATCATCTTTAGCGTAATTACCAACATACCACTCGCTACCTAAAACACCTAATTTTAACATTTGTTGACCACCAGCCTTTGCATAAGCTTTTTTATCTAGCGCTAACCTACCTAACTGGTCATTTAATGTAGCAAACTCAAGTTGTATATTCTCTAATTTTTGCCTGTCCTCTGGGTCTTGACTTTCTTCATACTGTTCTGATATGCTAATAAATTCAGCCTGTTTTTCTTTTACCCACTTATCTATAATAGGTCTATAACCGGGTTCTATTTTTACCACGTTTTCTGGCGTACCAATTTTACTTAGCCAAGCGTCTATTTTAGCCCCTTCTTTTTGGGTTTCTTCTTGAATTTTTTTCATTTGACTAGTTAGTTCGCCAAAAAAAGAAGAAACAGAAGTGTCTCTACCCGCCTCAAGCATTGTTAACTGCCCTTGTATTAAATTTTTATCTGCCGCCATGTTTATGTTATTTTTCCAGTTACTATTGAACCAACTACTTTACCAATACCCCCATACAACGCGGAATTTGCATCTGCCACAGCTTTGTCTGCGGCTGCTTTTTCCATTTGAGACATTCCAAGCAAAGTAGCTTCTTTGTCAGTTTCCATTTTTCTTGCCATTTCGGCTCCTTTATATTGTATTTGCTGTGCCATCATTTCTCCTTTTTGAACGGCTAGTTCACCTTTACCAATTAAAAGTTGATTTTTTTGCTCTTGAGCACCTATTAACGCAGAGGCTTTTTGATTTGCAATAGTCGATTGATTTGCCAACGCTTGTGCTAAACCAGCAATACCAGAACCACCAGCAGCTCCACTTAAGCTTTGCATAATGTTGGCTTGGTTTTGTTGTTGTTGTTGTGCCATAAAATCTGCTTGCTGTGTGTTAACAGTAATATCTTCATATACGTTTTCCGTAAAGGTATTTTGAAAGCCAGCTGCTAAATTACTAGTGTCCATGTTAGAATAGTTTTCCATTCTTTCTTTATATAATCTATCGGCTTTTAACTGGTCTTCTCTTCTAGCTCTTCTACCTATTAAACCAGTGGTTATACCAGCCACACCTTCAATAAGCCCTAGCTTTTCTGTTTTTTTCATATCCTCTAAACCGAGACTCTTGCTTAATTTATCAAAAATTGAATCACTCATGTTTTGTTCTTTATTTATTTATAATTACACTTTTTATGTGTTATTTACTACTTTCTACAGCGTCAGAACCAACGGCAAATATTTCAGCTTCTGAGGTCGACGTGTTTTTCATTTCTACTTTAGCAAAGTAACCACTAATACCAGACATACCAACCTCTGTGTCTTTTACAAAAAATATAAAATCAGCAGCAGTTGGCGTTGGTATTGTTCCTTGCACTCTTACTGTTATAGTTTTAGTATCTCTATTTAACGCTATGCACTCTCCTAAAAACCTAGTTTTTGTTTCGCCATCTCTAACAAAATATACCATATCCCAAGCTGAATTATTAGCTATAGGCTTTGCTTGTAGTGAAACGTTAAGTTCTTGTGTAAGTGTTATATCTATATTAGGCATAGTTAAAATGAATTTGCAGATTGATCAAACCAACTAGGTAAACAAAACTCTACCACAGCATCGTTACCAGTTGGATATTTTATTATTTGTAAGTTTCCTGTTATTGTTAATTTTGCTTTATCAGTAGCAGCGCCATAAGTCGTTAAAGCGTTTATACCACCAATAGAAGCAACACAACCATTTGCATACTCCATTATTGTAGAAACGTTGTTTTTAAGACTTCCTTGCTTTGCTACAGTGTTGTCTTTTCTCCAAGCGTCAAAATTTGAAGGGTTTATAATGGTAACGCTTTCGTTTGCAGCTATGTCGCCAGACGCGCTAGCGTCGTTAGCATAAGAATCTCTCTCGCTACCACTAGCTGTGTAAGTGTTGTACTTTATTTTTTTATTTGCTGTTGGTAAATAAACATCAAATTTAAAATCGTAAGAAGTACCCTCTTCACTACCAGCTTTTGCTGTCAAAACAGCGCTAGCATTAGTTTTTAACTTTTTAACAACAAAATCTTTTACAGAAACAACCTGACCAACTTGTAATTTACCATTGTTTTCCTGCCCTCCAACAAAAAACTTACAATCGGTTGTTGTTGGTGTAAACTGCATTTTAACCGGTCTATAGTTTGATGTGTCTCCCGTGCTAGAAACAACGACTAGTCTTGAGCCACTTGAAGATTTTATTTGAAAATCTATACGACCACTGTTTCCTGTTGTTTTAGCGTTAAAAGTCATTTCGTAAGTATCTCCAACAACAAAGTTAGGTGTTGTTCCTGAACACAAAGCCTTTAAACTAGCGTTTTCTTGAACTGTTATGCTACCACTGTTATTTGTTATTTGAATTTGGTTAGAAAATCCAGCTACAGCAATACTACCAGCCGTACTCCAACCGGCGGTGTTAGTATTTGAGTGCGTCCATAAATCTTCATTAGAAGTTATAACGGTGCCACCGGCGATTTGCCAAGCAGTTCCCGACGCGCCTTTACTAATGTTTAAATAAACGTTTGTATTTCTATACTGATTAAGGTAAACAGTTGTGTCTGAAAAATGAAGCGTACTACCACTATTTGGACCAAATACAATTTTTATTTGTTGGTCATATAAAGAAGCACCACTAGCTATATCACCGTTCCAATACTTTAAACCAGGTATTATTAATCTATACTCGTGAATACCAGACTGAGGTATTGTTTGAACAACAGCTCCTCCGGAAATATCCTGACCACCATAACCGCTTGTTTCGTTATCAATGTCTATAGTATATTTAGCACCAGGATCTCCAAAAACTTGAATAACTCTAGTTTCGCCTAAGTTGTTTAAAGGCGACTTGTCCATTCTATAAGCGTAAATATTATTAGTACTTGCTGTAAAATTTTCTTCAGCTTTAGCTTCAAAAGTAATAACGTCACCAATTGGTTTTTTTGTCCTAGGCTTGTATACAATTGAAAATTGCCTTGCTGTTAAGTTGTTATTAGCAATAGAACCTGTGTCTGTAACAGTAACAGAATAATCGCCTGGAAACTCTACATCGTCAAAAAATATAGATGGAGGCGTTTTAAAAACATAATTAGAATCAGCGGTTATAGTTTGGCTAAAAGCGGTATTTGGCGTAAAAGGAGCGCCAGTAACACTGTACTCGTCATTGGTAATATTTACCAAAGAACCTGATGTGCATTTCTCTAATATGTTGTTTATTTTTCCCGCCATGTTAGTTTTGTATTAGTATTGGTGTGCTTGAAATAGTTAAAGTAAAAGACGCAGGGTTATTAGGCATAGTTCCACTTACAGGGATTGTGCATATAACATGCTTATCAGCACCGCTACCTGATTCTGTTAAAACCGGAGTACCTATAGTCAAGCCAACAACAGAACTAATAGTAGCTGTCGTACCAGCTGCGTTTATTTCCCACTTTTGTCCGTTTACAATATTTGAATGAACGTAAAAAACAACACTGCTAAATGAGGTTTCATCTTTTTCGTAGTTTGTTGTTATTACGTTTTCTTTGTTATTAGTATTTGTAGAAGTGTTAACAAAATACCTAAGTTCAGTAGAAGAACTAATTCCAGCTGTTGAGACAAGCTCGTGATACACAGGGTAAGAACCTAAACTAACAGTATCAACGCTGCCTAACCCTTGTGTTGTGAATTGTTTTTCGTCTAAATTAGCCTCTGTGTTAGCGTCGCCTTTTATATAATTAAACCATAGCCCTTCTTTTTCCGTAAAGCTAGGTATTTTACCTGATTGTAATTCTGTCTTTATAGAGTCAGCAATCCAACCTTCTGTACCTTCGTAACTTAATGTTTTAAAAGTTTTTACAGTAGAAGGCGATTGGTTAAACACAAACTTAACGCTAGAACCGTGAGAATATTGAACTGCGTAAAAATTATTTCTCAACTCATTAGATCCATGAAGCCATAGTTTACCAGTTCTAAAAGTATAATAACCACTGTCCATTGACAACCCACTTTCTGGAACAAAAGACTTTCTACTAGTCCAACCTTTAACATCTTCTGAAAAGCTTACTGTTTCATTATTTAAAGTTAAATTGTATACTCTAGAATCTTCGTCATAACTTCCTATAATTTTATCTGACGGCTTTAAATTATCTCTAAAATAAGTAGCCATTCCAGTTTTTGATATATCTGTTAAACCGTCTTCAGATAATCTTAAAACCGCGTTTCTATCTTTATCACTAAAATAAATTCTATAACCGTAGTTAGCAAAAGATTCTGGGTTTTTAGATATTCCAAATTCGCCTAAAAACGGAACTGTTTGTCCTAAAACTTTATTTGTAGCAATAACGTTTGGGTTTCCGTCGGCGTTAAATAAAGCATCTTTATTTGATAAAACTTTTAAAATTTTATTTTCACAAAACACAACAACATTAGTGTTTCTAGTAAACAACTTTTGTATTGTTCCATACTCTGGATTTAAGTCTTTAGTTATTTTCTCAGCTTGTATAAATTGATTTAAATTATTCAAACTACTGCTTTTATTGTAAAGACCAGAGTATATTAAGCTATTTGTTTTAATCTCCTCCATATATTTGTCATCAAGCGTAGCAGAAACTTTAGGCCCTTTATCTATTGTTACCGCGTTAAAGTCGTCGTGAATTCTGTTTGACTCTACACCATTACCAAAACTATAGCAATTATGCCATTTAAGTTGTGTTGCTGGTATTTGTAATATTTGAACTGGATTACCACTTACACCATTCCACACGCCGTTGGTTTTAGTTGCTCCTGGAAACTTTGCTATTTCGTTAGGCAGTGTAAAGCTTTTTGAAAATTCAACTTTGCCATTGGCATCTTTTGTAAATATAGTTATTGATTGCCCTGCGGGTATAGTGCAGGTTAAATGGTTTTGAGAAACTTGAAAAGCACTTGGGCTCCATGTTTTGTACTTGCTAACAGTAGCACTAGATGTTAAAGCGCTTACACCTGTGTTAGGATCAATGTAAGTTGTAGATATACTCATGCCATCTCTAATTATTAAATCAGATTGAGGTGTTTCGTAATATATATTTAAATCTACTTTTTCTTTTGGTTCTGTTTCAAAAACAGCTGGATCTTTTGTTGAAAACGTATTTTCAGTTGGATCTAATTGTAATATTTCTAACGTAGAAGTGTTAGATGATTGTCTACGAGAAGATGTACCATTTAAAAATAATATATTAGAAGAATTTGAGTCAATATCTACAGAGGTTGGATCTGCTGGACTCCATGTAATTTTTTTATCTAACTTTAAATGTATTCTAACACCCTTGTTTGTTGCTTTATCAAAATTTGACGTGCCAGCTTTAAATTTAGTTGTTACATTAGCTGTGTCTATAATTTCCGACGCTAAAACGGTATAAATTGTTGATTTACCGTTCCAAGCACCGTTTATATATTCCCCAGGATCATTACTCCACCTAAACTTTGTTCCAGGTGTTGTTAAAGCTTTAAAAATCTCGTAATTTTGTATATCCTTGTTTTGGGGTGGGAATTTATAACCTTTTTCAGTTTTATAATGATTAGCAACGGCACCCTCGCCTAAATTAAATACTCTAAAGTCACAATGATCTTCTCCAGGAATAAAACCATGACCCATATACCTGTTTTCAACATCATTAGCTAAGTTACTACCAGTAGCATGCAGCTTTAAATCTTTTGTTAAGTGCCATGACCAAGCACTGTCTATAGCCCAACCCTGAACGTTTGTTCCTAAATAGTAATCCGAAAGTTCTTTTGTACCCGCTAAAAGCCTTTGGGCAGCATTACTAGTAACAACATTGTTGGTGTCGTACTTTGACCCGTCATCGTCAGTGCTAACCGGTGTTACCCAGCTAAAAACGCTAGGATCTCTTAAATAATTTGAATTAAACTCATTACTATTAATAGTAACACCACCTTGAATCATACCTAAAGTGTTGCCTGGTGTGTAAGGCCCAGGGGAAGTTCCAACGGCTGCTCTAGCATATGTATGAACCCAATACATTTGTTGAGAATTAACAACAATATAGTTTTCGTTATTTTGAGCTTTTAAAACATTTTCGTTTAATATATCGTCTCTTAATATTTTTACAAAAAATCTACCCTCAAATTCAATTAAATTTTTGTTGTCTTGTTCTTCAAAAAACTCAGCGTATATACCTCTTGTTGAACTACCGGGTGGATTACCAACAAGTGATATATCCTTGCCAAAAGGTTCTTTTAGTCTAAAAGTATAATAAACAGCCCCTGCTTTTAAATCTGTAACACTCCACTCAACACTTTCTATTTGATAATAGTCTGTTGTAGCTCCAGATCTAGAATTACATATTTTTATATATTTATTCTCCATTAACTGAACACCAGCAACTTCTTCAAAAGTTTGTGTAAACGCAGCTATGTTCGCCGCCCTAATTGTAAAAAACACTAAACCTTCTTGAGGATAACCGTCGGTAACACTATTGTTTGTGGCAAAGTTTAAACCATCTTCTGACCTACCTATGCTAACTTTTCTTTTTCTTATAAAAGCTGGAGCGGAGTTTTCTTTCGCTAACACTTTGTATTTAGCCGTTATATTTGATTGAGCAGTGTTTAAATGGTCTTTTGAGTCATGTTTCTTTTTTAATATTATAAAATCATCAGTGTCAATTTTGTTTGTGTCATTAGATGAAAAAGAAAGCCAAACGTGATCGTCTGATTCGTCTTGATAAAACCTATCCATAGCTAAATTGTAATACTCACTAGAATTATCTTTTACAAAAAGCTTGTAGTGAGTCGCCCAGCTAGGAGCTGTTGAATTTATTTTTGCAGAAATAGATGTAGCATTGTTAGCATCGCCAGGTTTTACTTCAACAACAGCGTTGTCACTTGAAAAAACTGGAGTTTGCCTACCATACTTATCTAATAAACTAGCACCCACTTGGTAAGTTCGTATAGATTTTGCAGATTTAACTGGCTTGTTGTCAGTTACAACGGTGGAAATTAAACCAGCGTCGATATTTATATCTTGCTCTATGTTGTATTGTTGCGTGTAGTTTCCGTATAAAAGTCTATTACCAGTTATTTCTTGTGCTTTTGCTTTCCTAGGCACGTTGTCATAAGGCCTTAAAAGTTGATTAGAGGGTAGTAAGCCTTGCAAAAGCTCTGTTGTAACCTCGTAACTAGTTAAAGTTTCAAGTTCTTGCTTTTTTAAGGTTTTTATAGTATATATATTAGTGTTGTTAGATTCTTTATATAATATGTCTAGCTCAATAACGTCATTTGGAATTTGTTGAAAGTCTTTTAAAACAATAGATCTAACGTCATTTTCCATGGTAACGTTGTAGCCAGAAATAGAATCATACTCGTACTCATTATCTATAGGTAAAAAAGCTACTTCTGTAAATGGAGATATTGCAGAATACTCATTATCCATATATTTCCATCTATACCCAAATCTAGGAAAAATATTTGTAAATAAAGAATCATCTTTTTCTCTTTTACAATCCCATCCGGTTGATGCGTCCGCAGGTGTTAAATTTGCTATTCCAGAGTCTATGCTTATTATTTCACAATTAAATACTTTTCTAAAACCGTTTGAACCTGTTCCACCATAATCTTGGTTTGACCCACCAGGACTTGTAGGTGCCGATATACCAGTAGCATCTTTATTTTCTTCGGTTAGTTTAACCCTTACAGAAACCTCATCTTCTTCGTTAGAACTGTTTTGCTGCAATGTTTTTGTTAATTTTATCACGTCTCCAACGTTGTAATCAACTTGTCCGTCAAAAATTAATTCTTGAATTTTAACTTCTCTTGGTCCTGATAAACATACAACAGAAACTTTTAATGTAGCTGCAGCTGTACTTTCTTTTTGAAGTTGTAAGTTTCCAGAAGTTCTACACTTAAATGTGTAATACAAGGTTCCGTTAGCACTTGTTCTAGGAGTTCTACTAGCACCAACATTGTCAGTTGTTAAGCCTACATAACCACTACCGCTATAGTTACTAACAACTATTTCAACTTTATAAATGTGACCAGCTATAAGACCAGGTATTATGTTACCAGTAGACGATATTGCACCACTACCACCAGTTGTTAAGGTAAACTCGTTGCTAGAACTTCCAGCTGCATAACCCGTTCCACCAACTGCACTTGAATCTATAATTATGTCACTACCAGTACCATCATTTAAAAGACCAGCGTCTCTTAAACCGTTAGTCCATTTAGCGCTAGTACCAACTGGTTTTATATTAACGTCACCACTAGAGTCTTTATAAGTCCAAAAAGAGTTGTTGTTATAAGCCTCGTGAAAGTTTACAAAAGTTATAGTATCGGCATTTGTCACCCCGTTAGCTATACCGTTAGCACAAGAAACCGTGTGAGCAGAGTAGTTTATTGCAGAAACTTTTTCATATCTATTATTTTGACTTGTAAAAAAATACCAGTCTGTTGTAATAGATTGCCAGTGCCTTTCATTTAAACCAGATGTGTCAATAGTTATCGTGTTTGCAAACTGGTTTGTTGTAGCGCCTATATCAAAAGTCAAGTCTTGATTGTAAACAACAACATCTCCAGAACCTCTAGTGTATATATTAGAAAGTTTGTCTAAACTACCATCTCCAAATTCACCTCCAACAAAAGAAGTATTTTGCGGTTGTTGTGAAAGCGAAGATGAATCTTCTCCTGTTCTTTTTGTTTTTGATAATTCTATACCTGGAGCTTCAAGAGGATATCTTTTTATTATAGTTAAGTGTTTTTCTAAAATATTACCGTCTTCAGTACCGTCTTCTTTTATAAACTTAGTTATTGTAGTCCAAATATTAGATGATGCAACGCCTGACTTACACCTTTCAATGTTAGCTTTTTTTGGTTCAGAATAATTATCTGTCCAATACAAAAAGCCGTCCATAACATTTATACCTGTTATTAAACGGCTTGAATCAAAATTTAAAAAAGCACCTGCAACACCTTCTTTTGCAGATATTAAAACAGGAAAACTTTTTTGAGTAACTGGATCGTATTGTATTATACCATCGTAAGTTGTTCCACAAACAAACCATATTATAGTTTGAGTTTCTTTATCTAAAACAGAACCAACACAAACACCACCAGCAATATTTGCAGAATCTTTTCTTGTATTTCCAAAAGAATTATGAACAGACCCAACGTTATCGGTTGTTGATGCCGCAACATCTATGTTCATTGCATCAATATATTGCCCATTTGGCACTAATCTCTCATCAAGGTCTTTATTCATTTTCCCTGATGTGAAAGTGTTTTTGATATCCGCCATTATCTAATGTTTTATTTGCTTAGACTTACCTCTAAGTATTTGACTTAATTCTTCTAATTTAATATTTGACAACCTTAATTTTGCTTTTCTTACAGCTGCAAATTTATCTTTTTGATACCTTCTAACGATATACTCTTGAACATTTGACCTTGTAGCCATTATAGCGTATGCTATACACTTGTACATTGCTTCTTCAGCTAATTTAGGAACTACCATTTCAGCATCAGTGCCAAGGCCGTCGCTTATGTAGTGTAGTATTAAAGTTTTTCCACCTAAACTTGACCCAAAATGTATTTTACCTGTTAATGGATCTATATACCAAGACCCATTTGCTTGGGCATATTGAGGGTCTATACCATATCTTTGACCTACGTTGTAATCGTAAGCAGCGTCGTCAAATTTATATCCTTCACTTGTGCTTGGGACAGCAGGGTCAGACTTAAAATTTTGCCAAGTGGTAGAGTCATTAGATGTAGTTAAATCGTCTCCAGTAAATTCATACACACCGTTAACATCTTGAGATATTTTTAACGGGTTTGAAGTTTTTCCAGTTGGGTATATTATTCTTTCCACACCTTTGCTATCAGACCATGTTATCTTAACGTAGTTGACGTAGTCTTGTGGTAATACCATTGTTAAAGAATCAGGAACTTTAATTTCTTGAGATTTTTGACTTTTAAACGTGTCGTAACTTAATTCTTGCATAGCTCTTTGAGCGTGAAAAGCTACGTCATTTCTTTGAATTTTGCTTATTAATTTATTTTCACCAACATACGCAACTATAAAATTGTTTATAATATCTTCAAGAGTGATAAATTGATAATCGCCAAACCTAGAAGGAGAAGCTGTGCTGTAATATTGTTTTTGTGTTTGTTTTAGTAACCCCATTTATTATGATTTTTCTTGTTGAATACTTCTGTTTTCTTCACTAGTAGCTATCTGATACATACTAGGGTCTTTTAAAGCAATACCTGCCAATGCTAATATTTTTATTACTAAGTTAGTTTCTTCTGAATCGTGTAGTTCAAAATCAGTTGATAAACCAGAATTATATAAAGCTGTAGAGTTTACAGAGGTGTAACCCCATGCCGCGTTAATAGGTCTTCTTATATAATTACATTTTATATCATCAGAAGCAAATGTTAAAGATACAGTACCACCTGATGTAGGCGCTGCACTAAGAACTAAAGTACCAGTACCATTACCATTGTCAACAATAGAATCAACAGTAGTATTAGCGTTAATGCTACCGTGAATTACTGTTTGGCCAGGTTCTATAAAGCTAAAGTTACCAGTAACGTTATTTATCGTAACGCTTGTGTTACCACCAACTAAAACACATTGTGGTTGTGTAAAATAAACAGCTGCAGATAACGATGGCGTGGCGCTATGAGGATATATTTTTATAGAATTAGAGCCCGTTCTTAAATATACGGGTCTTTGCACTGAAGGTGCTGCAAGTGGAGAGGCGTTGTAATATAATAACTCTTCTTCAGTTATTACTTGTATTTCAGCGGTTGTAGAGTTTGCAACACCAGTTAAAGGGTATCTTAATAAAGTTCCCAACCTATACATGTCAGCCGGTAAAGTTCCGTCTCCAAACTCATTAGTTATCGCAACTGCTTGATGTCTTTTTTTAAATATGCTTATTTTTTCTTCTAGCAACGTTATCATATCTGAATATGAAGTATCGTTGCCTGGCAGCCTGTCAAATTGATTTATATCGTAAAAATACTGTTCAAATATAGACATTTGAGCTTGGTTAGCAAATAAGTTAAACTCTTGAGGTGTTATATAACCTCTTTGTTCTTTATTAGCTATTGCTAACACTCTTTGATATACTGTATCAACGTTTACCGCCATAATTTCTTTTTAATTTGTAGTTTGCAATCGCCCCGTAGAGCGACTGCATCTACAAAGGTTTTTACTTTAATTGTTTTTCAATATTAGTGTAAATTTCCATACCTTCATCGGTTTTAAACCAAGCAGCTAATGCTGAGTATGGATGTTCATCAAACGGAACATTCATTAGTTTTCTCCCGTTAGTAGCCCAAGAAAAAGTTCTTTGATCTTGAGAAAGATTTATTATTCCCATTTCAGTAGCTTTAATACCAAAATTTCTAAGCTGAACATTGTCATCATTAACTAACTCTAAGAACAAAACAGGGTTTCTTTTAGCGTAAAGTAACGCGTCTCGTTTTATTTCCTTAGAACTCATCTCTGATACCTCAGAGCCTAGCTCTACACGCATAATAGCTTCTGCCATATCTATATCCATGTCTTTTGCTATCATTAACGCTTCAACTTCTAAATTTAACATTTCTAAGTCATCTTGAGCTTCTTGAACAGGGTTGAACTCGTAATAAATTCTATCTTTAGCTGGGTGATACAAAGAAAGTAGCTTTTGTAAAACCGTTTTTTGCTTTGGAACAGTTAATACACCATCATAAAAAGTTACGTGAGCTAATCTAGAATCTCCAACAAACTCGTCTACAAAAGGAGTTTTTTGGTTAGAAGTATATCTTAATTCTCTTTCATAACCTTTTTCTTCATCAAACCAATATATTGCACTGCAACCTAAAGTTAAGGTTACTGGCTCAGCACCATCTTTTAAAAGATAAGTTCTGTCTTTTATAACCCAGTCTTGCTCAGGTTTTGGTTTGTCAGATTTTGTTTTTTTAGGTTTTGGTGTTTCAACAACTGGTGTTTCAACAACAGGTACCTCTACCTTTTCAGTTTTTTGTTTTTTTGCCATAATATAATATAATAAAAGTTAATAAAAAAAGAGGGGCAAACAAGGGTTCACCCCTCTTAATAATGATAGTTAATAACTATTAAGTAGCCATTAACATAAAGTTCATCGCTCCTTGAGTAACTAAACATCTTTCAGATAAGTAGTTTACTTCCATAGCGTCAAGATCAGATGTTGTTGCTCCAACAGATCCAGTTAACCAAGTCTTCATTTTTCTGTTATCAGCTTGAGAAGCTCTATAACGTACATGTAAGAATGGTCTTCTAATGTTTCTACCTAATTGTTGGTCGTAAACATTTGAAGTACCTGCAGGAATAATAACCCCACTGATATCACTGATTGTTCCTCTTGTTGAAACATCGTTTAGGTATTTCCAGTCAGACTTATAGAAGTCATAAGAACCTCTTCTAAATCCAGTGAAACCTAAGTTTAATGCCATATCTTCTGAGTTGTTGAATAAACCAAATCCAGATCCAGCGTTTCCACCAACTGCAGCTAACATATCGTCAAACTTTAAAGAGTAATCTCTATTTAAGAAAAGCATGTTTTCTTCAATTGCTCCTTGAGCATCAAATTTCTTTAAAATCTCATCAAAAGTTAACAAGTCGTTTGAAGCTGTTCCAGTCATACCTGTAGTTAAAACATTACCTCTAGTTCTGATTGCTGCAAATAAACCTTCAGTACCAGCTCCACCAGCTCCAACAGTTCCAAGTTCAGCTAAACCGTCTAATTGTGTTCCAGAAACTAATTCACCTTCAATCATTGCCATTTCTAAGTAATCAGCAAATCTTGATCTTGTTTCAGCTTCTGCCTTAATGTACCACATGTAACCACTCTGTCCTTCTTCTCCAGATACTTCAACCCAACCGATTTGAGCTGTATCAGATCCATTGATCTCATACTTGTCTCTTAATATGATTGGCTTGTTAGTATGACTTTTGAATCCAGGAGTGATTGGATCACGGTCATAAGTTTTACCTTTCGCTAACTCAGTACCATACTTTAGTACTTGTAAGTGCGTTGACGCGTGAAAAGTACCAGTAAAATTTGCTTGAGTATAAGGAATAGCTGTAATTTTATTAGCAGTTGGAAGTGCTGTAACAAGACATTTTAATGTTGCTCCAATACCAAGTGCGTTACCACCATCTACACCATGAACCATAACTGTATCATTAACTTTAAACGGGTGAGCCGCTCCAAAGTCAATTACACACGTTGCTAGTACAGTTGCTGCTGTTGCTTTCTGCGTAAGGTGAAGTCTACCTTGCTCTGACCATACTACTTGATCAGACTCCATAGCTTCTTCAGCACCTACTTGCGCTAAAAATCCAGAAATCGTTCTGTTGCCGTATACCTCAGCTTCTTTGTCCATTAGCTCAGGTAAATATTGTTGTGCCCAGTTTGCACTATTTGTTCCAGCAGATGTGAAATCAATATAGTTACTTGCAAGGGCCGTTTTTGTTGGTGCCGGAGTTATTGTTGCCGCTCCGTTATACACCGGGACTACTGCTGCCATATTTTTATATTTATTTAGTTAATTATTTGTTTTTAAATTTTAACTTAGAATTTTTAGAAACAGTGTCTAATATTTTAAACTTAGGCCCACTCTGTAATTTGTTTTCACCATGAGTCTGCCTTGGGTTCATATTAACGTTTTTGGCTTTTGCAACGCTTTGTTTTAAAGCATCTGCCTTGCCTTGCTCGTAAAAGTGATTAGCAATAACATCGGGATTCATCGCTGTGAATAAAGATTTGTGATAACCTTTTGCATCTGACATTTCATTTTTTTCATTCAAGAACTTCTTGACAAAATTATTAATATCGCTTTGTGTTGTCTTAATCTCGTTAGGATTTTTCACGTTAAACCTATACTTTTTATCTCCGACGTTGTATTCAAAACCTTTGAATTTATCGTTAAAAACTTGTTGTGTTTTTAATTTAAAAGTGTTAGTTTGTTTTTCTGTTATTTTCTTTGTTTCCTCAGATTCTTTGTTGTATCTATTAAAGAAATCTACAGCTTTTTGTTGTTCAGAAGTTAATCTTGAACCAGCTTTAATCTCTTCATAGTATTTAGACTTTTGCCCGTCTAGGTGGCTTTTAGCGTTGGCAACTTGCTCTTTTAACGCTATTTTTTTTCTTTTAATCTCTCTTTCTTCGTCTTCATCTTCATCATATGAAAAAGACTCTTCAATTAAAAATTCAATTTCATCTCCTGTTAAGTGAGATTTTGTTTGTTTATAGTACTCTCTTAATACTGTCATGTCGTCATAACTAGAATAATCTTGGTTAAGACGAACGTAATCTTCTAATGTACCACCAGTTTCTTCCATAAAATCTACAACTTTTTGTAAATTTTCAGGTATTGCTTGACCAGTTTCTTGAGCTTGTTCTATAGCTTCAGTTACTTCTTCAGCTAATTCTTCTGTTTGCTCTTGAACTTCTTCTTCAGTAATTTCTTCTAATACTGGAGTTTCTTCTTGTGCTTGTTTTTCCGGTTGTACTTCTTCTTGTTTTTCTGTGGCATCGGCACTTTCATCGACTCCAGCCACTCCCTCGTTGTCAGGGTTGTTTTCTTCAACTTTTTCTGTGGTTTCATTTTTTTCTTCTTTTGGCTCTATTGGTTTTGACAAATCTATCTTGTAATCATCTTGTTGTTGACCTGATAGTTTTGGTTTTACTTTTAAATCAGCCGCGCTGTTATCAACAGCTGGCTGTTCCTGATTATTTTCTTCCATAATATAATATAATAATAATTAATAATTGTTATCTAGGGTCAAACGCACCTAAATCAAATCCGCCTCCTAATATATCATTACTTGCAGACTCAAAGTTTTTAGGTGGTTTTTCACTTTTTCTTTGATCTATAAGCTCGCTTTGCTGCGTAGCTTGTATTCTTGTTCTTTCGTCTTTACGATCTTCTTTTTCTTTTTCTTTAGATTTTTGACCTTCAACTTCCATATTCTTTAACTGCATGTTCATTTGGAACTCTAATTGCATTAGTTGTTTTTTGTATTCAACTTCTTGCGCTTGTTTTTGAGAATCTAATCCAGCTTTTAACTGTTCTAATTGCGCTTCGCTTTGTGCTAGCACTTGAGCTTTTTGAACCTCAAGCTGTGCAGAAGCTTGTTGAGCTTGCATATTAGCTTGTGACTGCGCTTGTATATTTTGCTGTTGAACAGCCTGGTCTCTTTGTTGCTTTTTAACTCTTCTTAATTTTAAAAGTTGATTAGCAAGTTTTATGTTTTTAATTTCCCTAATATCAATAGCATCTTCTAAATCTATACTTTGCTGAGCAATTGCCACTTGTATATTATTTTCTAGCATTTGTTTTTCTTCTTCGTCAGGCATTAATTCTATAAATATACCAAAGTCATACAAATGAAGATTTTGCATTTCGCTTAATGTAGCAACGTTGTGAGCGCCTATTTGCTGTATAAACGCGTCAGCTGTCGGTGAATATTCTAATATATCAGATATTCTTAAAGAAAGACATTCCGCCATGTTTTGTGTTAAATACAACCCAGCTTGTAATATATGTCTTGTTGCAGTATTACTATTTGCAGCTGCTAACTTTTGTACTCCAACCAAAGCATTTTTATCAGGTAAACTACCATCTCTAGCTTCGTTAAGACCAGTCACGTCTCTTATCATTTGCAAGTAGTAATTATATGTACCAATTAAACTTTGCATTTTAGCACCACCACTACCTGATTGTATTTCTTGAATAGGTACTTTGCCTGGGTTCATATCACCTTCAGAAGTAAATGATCTACCTATAACAGAACCTGTTTGGAAGAACATGTTTAAAGCTTCTTGTGGATTGTAGTTTGTTCCGTTACCTAAATCTATTTCAGCTAAACCATCAGCATCTAAATAAACACCATCTGGTACCATGCGAGACAATACTTGTTGTAGCTTTAAGTGAGTAAGCTGTATCATATCAGCATAACCTGTAATACGTTTTACTAAAGAAGAAACAACTCCTTTGTACATTCTAGGTGCCACAATGCTATAATTCATTTTAACTTTAGTGTAATCGCTTTTTGGCCTCATCATATTTTTAGCCATTTCCCACTTTAACAACTTGTTTGTTCCTAAAACTAAAGCTCCTTCGTAAAGCACTTCTACTGCCGTTGAAAGTTTTGAAAAGTTTTCGTTTTCTTGAGGGTTAAAAGAATCTGTTTTTTCTATTGCTTTTTCACCACCCGCAGCTGTAGATTTTAATTTGTAAACTTGATTCATATAAGTTTTGTAATTAAAATACAAAACCTGAACCTTGTTAGCATCTGTAGTGTTGTTGTAGTCCCAAGAATTGTCGTAGTTAGAATTGTTATAAGAAGGATCTTGAACAATATCTTCTAACTGTTCTTGAGTTAAATGAGGGAATTCTTTTATTAATTCGTTTACAGGTATACTTTTAATCTCTCCAACATAGTAAATATCTTGAAAATAAGGATCTTCAGTGTAAGAATAAACAAGATTTGCTGGGTCAACGTAATCTATAGTAACACCTTGTGATGTTGAGAAATTGTTTTTAACAGCTGCAATACCACAAACTGTTAAGTCGTAGTAAAATCTTTTTTTAATTAACTCGTATCTATTACCTTCCATTAAAACATTAATAGCTTGTTCTTCAGCTATTTCAACAGCTTGTTTATACGTTAGCTGCATATGTAAGTCTAACTCTTCTTTTGTTTCTGGTAATTCTTCTTTTTTGTTTGTGTACAAGTTAACACCAAAAGCTTCGGCAGCAAAATCGTTTAGGTCTTTAGACATCATATCAGCCTGCAAAGACTTCATGTACCTTGTTCTTTTTGCTACGCCATATGGATCTTGTGAGTATGCTTTTATATCATAAGTTCTTTCTGATATACCGTTAACTACAATATCAACAAACTTTGATATAATAGGTACTGGTTTCCAGTCTAAATTTAAATAAGACAAATCACCGTTTATAGATAACTCATCTTTATATTTTTGTATTGATTGTTCTCCTCTAGCGTATAATCTTAGTTTTTCGTAATTGTTCTTTGAAGAATTCCATCTGTTAGAAGTTCTAGAAGAAACAAACCACTCGTTTTCAATAGCTTTAGCTACTTTAAGTCCATATTCAGGACTCATTTTTTCCAAGTCGCTTACAACTTGGCTAGGAAAATAACTTCTTACAACTGCCTCTGCCATATTTATTTTATTATTTGTGAATTATATCCAGTATTTTTATATTTAGATATATTTATGTTTAGTTTTGGTTTTTGTACTGGTGCATTTGGCCGGTATAAGTTTTTATTATTAGCCATAATTGCTAATCCAGAACTTATAGAAGCATCATGCTTTGTTCTTTTGTTTATGTCAAATTTTGACCAGTCATTTAATAATTCGTTAAAATAACAACTACCAAATGTTCCGTCTTGTTTCATGCCCACGTGGTTTTGTATGTACATTTCTATTGCTGCCGCGTGAGCTTGTTTTATATCTTCGCTTGAGTTTGGTATACCACCTATTTCTTTTTCAGCTACAGACAATTTGTTCCATATTTTGTCAGGCCTGTTCATACTAAAACCTCTGTAACCACGCCTTCTTAAATAATACAATAGACGAGGTTTGTTATTCTCTGCGAGTAAAGGCATCCCGTAAAAAACTAAAGCCATTAGAACGTCTTCAAAGAACATCTCTGCGGTCTGAGGTCTTGCTAAATACTCTAAGAAAAAAGTATTGGCTGGCGCGTCTTCCATGCTAAACTTTGTTAAACCGTGTAAAGCGCCTTTAGAGCCTTGACCGTCTACAGTTCCTGATATATCATAACTATCACAACCAAAAGCGCCTATATGTTCGTTGCCAGGATATTTTATACCATTTTTAATTACAACTTTATTTTGCATGTGTTGAGGTGGGACCCAGCTTATTTTAAACCTACCTTTTGCGTCTGGATAAAAAATAACGTTTGAATCTTTTACACCGTTAATCCATTGAAAATTACCTGTTGAAATACCTAAACTTCTAGACATTTCTTCATTGTAATCTATTTGTTCATACAGCTTAACAAGATTAAAAATAGAATTTTTAGTTTCATCTCTAAACGCGTGCTCTGTAGTTCTTGGAAACTGGCGATAAAATTCATTTAAAGCGTCTTGATCATTTTTTAAACCATCAGCTTCATTTTGCCAGTTATCTATTACACCTATATCTATTAACTCTCCATGGGGGTCAAAGACGTCATCACTCGGAGTATTGAAGACTGGGCTTCCGTGCTCATCAATAAATCCTTCGTAGTTCCACTCCATTGGGATAAAAAGAGAATATAAACCAGACGCTGTTTGTCCATTTCTGTTTCGTTTAGTAACGTCGGATGCATTGTATAATTTTTTGAAGTTTTCCCCACCTTTGTCTAATGCGTTTGATGTTGAGCCCATCATACATTTACCTATAATCCTACTACCTAATCGTAAACATGTTTTTGTAACTCTCCAGTTATTTAAAATATTATCGGGTCTTTCCCATTTACCACTTTCATCGTGTACTAACAGCTGAAGCTTTTCTCCATCATAACTGTTGTCACCTGTATTTTTCCAATCAATAGTAGTATCAAGTCCAACCAAGTCTTCCTGCTGTTCATTTGCAGTAATCTTTTTACGCGTGAACTTACTTGCAGGAACCCTATAAGCAAGCTCAGACTTAGGTCTATCCATACCATCTTGAATCGGTTTAAAAAAGAACGGGTAGTTAATTGATATTGGAACCACCTTGTCTGTAAACATTTTTTTAGCATCTGCACCTGTTTTAGAAAGTATACCAAATCTACTATCACTTGCTAATGTAGCTTGGTTAACTGTTTCTGCTGAAGACATGAAAGAAAATCCAGACCTACGATTTTTAAGGTAGCACATCCCGTAACATCTTTTGTCGGCTTTACAAGCTTCCCAGAATATATAGAATAGTCTATTGGCCTCTCTAAAATCAGGTGCACCTACATCTATTTTACTCCATTGCAAGTACATATAATGCGTACCTGTTATGTATGTTGGTGTACCGTTGTTATTAAACCAGAAACCTTCCTCTCTTCTTTTAAACTCCTCGTCTATATAATCATACCACTGCGCTTTCTTTTCTTCAGGGTATGCTCTCCAGTCAAATATATTTTTAAGTCTTGCTAGTTCTTTTGGATATTCAAATTGTTGCCACTTCTTTACTTCGTTGCTATACACACGCACTGGTCGCATTGGCAGAGCAATTTGCAAACCTTGCATCTCAATGATTTCACCAATCTTCCCAGTTTTTGATATAACGACAATATCATGTTCTTTATTATATCCATATTTCCATTTGTTTTTTTTATTAAGCCTTTTAATTGTATTGATTTTAACTGGCTCAACTATTTTAAATAAGTTTTGCTCGTACATTACTTTGATCTACCTTCTGCAAATCCTTTAAACACTTGTTTCTTTTCTTCAACCTCTTTACCTTCTAACAAGTTTTCTTCTTCTTGGATTCTATTTAATATTTCAAACGCATCGAATATCGCTAGCTTTTTTGTAGCTGCAGCATTTTTTAATCTATCAGCTGATATATCATCATCACTATCTACAATATCTTCTTTAGCTACTTTAATTAACTCTTCAACAGCTCTATGCCCAGCTTGGATTATATTCTTTTTCGTTTCCTTGATATTCATATTTAATTGTAATAAATTGTGTCATGACCCTGTACATTCTTTGCCCGTCTAAAACAAACTCATATTCATCAAAAGGACTAAAACCTACTAAGTCTCCTTCTTTTAAACCAAAAGATTTTGCTTTTGTGTCAGCGTGTTTTAAAATTCCTTTTAACGGTTGTTCTTTGCTAACGTTAAACTTGTCTTGAGAGAATATTGGTTTTACAAAACAATAACCATCAACAGCTATATACTTTCCGTTTCTTTTTATAAGAAACACTTGGTCTTTTGAAACAAAATAATTTTCCTCATTAAAATAACCGTAACTATTTTTTTCTTCCCCTCTCACGTTGTGCCACCTTCTAAAAAGATTGTGGTGAACAACAACAATATCACCAACCTTTACATTTGTCTTACCTATTATAGGCAGGCTTTTAACAACAGCCTCTCTACTAGTAAACTCATGGTTGTAAATGTTTGTGTTTATTAAAAGCTCTTTGCCATTAATAATTTTTTTATTGTTATACCTAGAGTTTAAAGGTTTAACAACAAAATCATAAACACTTTTCATTAATATTGCAAGTTATACTCTATAGCAATAGCCATGTTTTTGTTAAAGTCTTTCCATGGTAAAATATTGCCACCTTTTTTTATATATATAGAATAGCCTTCAGCAGTTTCTAATATATCAGAGATTACATGTCCTCCGTAGACCTCTTGGCCCACGGAGTAATGCATTGCTTCGTTTTTATAGTCTTTACCTATACTAATCTTCCTTATCAGCTTGCTCATCTTCTGGATATTGTATAGTACCGTCTTCAATACTAATGTTTACAGTTCCGTAATCTTTTTCAAGCTCGTCCTGTATTTCTTTTAAAACATCTTGCATTTTTACAGTTTCGTGATTTAACATATGTTTTTGAGTTTCAAGTCTACCTATTTCTAGTTGAACCCTGTTAATATCACTAACAGCCTTTTGTACTTTTTCAAGTTGTGAAGGGGTTATTTTTTCTGGTTTTGGATTTAAATCCACTATGTTATCTTTTTCTGTCATTTTATTTAATTTAATTGTTATTTATTAATATTATTACACGTTTACTCGATAGTCTAAATCTCAGAGTTGTCTGTCCATTCTGATCCTCTTACTATTGCTAGTATTTCCTCGTGAGTATATTGGTCTAATCCTTCTAAAAAAGAAGGAGCTTCGCCGTAAAACTTAGCAATAAACTTTGTTCCATCTAAAGAACGTCTAACAGTTGCTGCAGAGTTTTCTACTATTTGAGAGAAATCAACTACTGGGTTTCCTTCCTCGTCAACCTCTTCTAATAAACTTGTAGGTGGTGTTGTATATATCATTTGTTTTTATTTTTAATTTTATAAATTTCTAGGTACGTCCTTTTGTATTACACCTCCTTGGGTAGTACCGTAATTATTTTCTTTGAATAAATCTATTGTTACAGGTATACCTTTTGTTGGTGCATACGTTTCTGCTTGTGTTTGTTCTTCTAACTGTGCACCCCAAACATCAAAAGTAGTAGCAGTAGCACCACTATCATCTAAAGTTATTGCTAAACTCCCTGATGTGCTATTAAAAGTATGTGTATGACTGTACCTTACCCAATCAGAAGTTAGTGTTATTATTGTACTACCTGCATTATCTACGTTGTTACTTAATTGTAATCGTAAAGTACCACTACCTTTAAGATAAACTGACAAAGTAAATGTTTTAGATGCAGGGTCTGAACCCTGTGTAAATCTCAAATCATTACTACCTGAACCTGTTAATCCTGTAATTCTAGTTGCATTTGTAGTACCTATTGGACTTGTTAAATTTGTAGCACTTATTGTAGTTGTTCCTGTTTTTGTCCAATCACTAAAATCTTCACTATAATCTACTAAATTAGTAGTAGATGATTTTCTTACTGCTGCTATACCATCTGACTTTATGTATGCAGTAGCTTGTGATTGTTGTTCTATTTGTGCACCCCAAATATAAATACCACTTGTACCATCTCCTGTGCTTACGTGGTTACCATCACTAGAAACTCCAATTTGCACTAAGGCATCAGTTCTA
>Ga0208899_1000441_pt1 | contig 31010 bp, 35 predicted proteins | sample VirMetDEL_Nov_24_FD_184518 | JGI IMG/M metagenome (GOLD analysis project Ga0208899, IMG submission 184518) | Aqueous microbial communities from the Delaware River and Bay under freshwater to marine salinity gradient to study organic matter... | ecosystem: Environmental > Aquatic > Marine >... | reverse complement strand
GCTCCACCAATGACGCGTCGGCGGGCACGGGGGCCAGAACCGTTGAGTTGTTTGGACTTGATGGCGATTACAACGAAATATCAGAGACTGTCACCCTAAATGGGCAGACGGCGGTCAACACCACGCAGTCTTATCTGCGGATAAACCGGATGATTGTCCGGTCTGCGGGGTCTGGAGAGGCAAACGCAGGGAACATCTATGCGGGCACCGGCACTGTCACCACGGGCGTACCAGCAAACATTTATGCAATTATCAATGGGGACGGCTCAAACCAGACCCTGATGGCGCTGTGGACTGTACCGGCGGGCTATACAGCCTATTTGATGCAGTATGATGTTTCTAATGGCACAACATCAAACACGCCCGCAGTATGTAAGCTATCGCTGGTTGCAAGGCCGTTTGGTGAGGTATTTCAAATCAAGGATGTGAAATCGCTCACCACGGGGATGCACATCGAAAACACGCTTGTTATCCCAGTTAAATTCACGGAAAAGACGGATATTGAGGCGCGGGCGATTTCTTCCTCAAACAGCGTGACTTTTGATATATCCGCCGCTTTTGAGATCATTTACATCAAGAACGGCGATGAGTTAGCGTAATGGCTACCACCAAAGATGTAGAAAGACTTCCTTCGGGCCGTTTAAAGTATCGAGGTGAGACGTTTTCTGGATATAACAAGCCCAAGAAAACGCCCGGCAAGTCAAAGAAGAGCGCCGTTTTGGCTAAAAAAGGCAGTGAAATAAAGCTTGTTCGTTTTGGTGACCCCAACATGTCGATCAAAAAAGACCAGCCGGGGCGCAGAAGTAATTTTAGGGCGCGACATAATTGCGATACCGCAAAAGACAAGTTTTCTGCTAGATATTGGTCTTGCAAGGCGTGGTAGACATGAAGGTAGAAGAAGTTTTATCTCGGCTTGAAAAGCACGAAGCGGAATGCAACTTGCGTTATAAGCGTATTGAAGAGCGGTTAGACGACCAAAAAGAAATGGTGTCAAAAAACTCTGAAGCGTTGACGCGTTTAGATATGAAGATTTGGGGCCTTGCCATATTAATTATTGTTTCGCCATTTGCGGCCAAACTTTGGAGCTAACATGGGCGGTTGCGGATCTAGGGTAAAAACCGGCCCAAAGCAGGGAAAAGTCACCGTTACGTACATGCGTAAAGGGGGTGAGGCGTCCAGCAGAAGTCAAGGCAGTAAAATTTGTCCGGCGGGCAAAGCATGGGCAAAACGCACGTTTGACACATATCCTTCTGCTTACGCCAACATGGCGGCCAGCAAATACTGTAAAGACCCCAATTATGCCAAAAAGGCAAAAGGCAAAGCCTGATGGGCGAGCTTAAAAAATGGCGGGATCAAGAGTGGGTTCGTATTGACAGTAGTGGCAATATTGCTGGCGAGTGTGGAACGTCTAAGAACAAAAAAAACCCAGATCGTTGCCTGCCGCGCTCTAAAGCCAACAGCTTGAGCAAATCGGAACGCGCCGCGACGGCCCGCAAAAAGAAAAAAGCGGGTGCTCAAGGACAACAAGTTGTTTCAAATACCAAGGCGGCTAAGGTACAAATGGCCGCTTGTGGCGGGGAAGTACGAAAAAATCACAAAGGTTGTGGTGCGGTGATGTCCAACCGCAGAAAAAAAACTAGGTATGCCTGATCATGGACGTAGAAAAAGGCGTTATGGAGGAAATCAAGGCTTGGTCTAAACAAGCTTTGGAGTCCCCTCACCCGTTTTTTAACAACCTTCCGGCTTGTCCTTATGCTCAAACTGCTTGGGCTAACGACAAAGTCGGATTTTGCTTTAGCTACACCGCCAAACGTCAGGGTTTGTACTCGGCGCTATCTCAGTTTGACGACCGCTGGGATGTGATTTGTTACGTTGAGTTTCAATATGAGCCTGATGCGGAGTCTTTTCACGACTACATTGCCTCCATTAACCATGCTATTTCTATGGGTTTTTTCATTCAGAAAGACCTGTGGGTCATGGGCTTTCACCCGGATGACGCTCAAGAAGAAGCATTTGATGTGCCTTTTGAGCCAGTAGTCGATGATTTGTATGCAATAACCTTTATTCAGAGGCTGTCTAAACTGGAAAAATCGGCGGAAATGCTGAGAGAAAAAGGGTATTATGAAAATTATTTAAAAAACCCGGAGATGGCACATCTTTGGGACGAGCGGCAAGAAACCTACAGGAGATTATGCGATGCCGGGATCAAATAGAAAGATGGCGAAAAAGAAACAAGCACCAATCAAAAGAATGCGCGGCGGCCCTGCGATGTTGAAGAAAGGTGGTGACGCGTCAGGCAAGGCGGCGGTTCGTAGTTCTTGCCCAAGTAAAGGCCTCTAAACATGGCTGTTTCAGGTTCAACAGACTTTGAGTTAGATGTAAGCGATTACATTGAAGAGGCGTTTGAGCGGTGCGGGCTAGAAGTTCGTACTGGTTATGACCTTAAAACGGCCAAACGGTCGTTGAACCTGATGCTGGGCGATTGGGCAAATCGAGGCCTGAATCAATGGACTATTGAGCAAACTACGGTGGTTTTGACGCAAGGCACTGGAAACTACGCCCTTGGTTCCTCGACAATTGACGTTTTAAACGCTGTAGTACGGCGTAGCAACACGGATTACGCTTTAGAGCGGATTAGTCGTAGTGACTTCATCAATATTCCCACTAAGACGCAACAAGGTCGCCCGTCTCAATTTTTTGTGGACAGGCAGATAGATCCTACGTTGAAACTTTGGCCAGTGCCTGAAAACAGCACTGACACGGTGATTATTGACAAGCTTGTACGGATGGACGACGCCGATACGTTTACCAACACCATGGATATTCCGTTCCGGTTTTATCCCTGTTTGGCGGCGGGATTAGCGTATTACCTTGCCATTAAACGCGCCCCTGACCGCGTACAGCTTCTCAAGGCGGTGTATGAGGAAGAATTTGAGCGGGCCGCATCAGAGGATAGGGACCGCGCTTCGTTCAATATACAGCCGTCTATGGCGTACTCAAGGCTCCTCTAATGGGGAAGTTTGCTACAGGGAAGTTTGCCTACGGCATTTCTGACCGCTCCGGATTTCGTTACAAGCTTAACGAGATGAAGCGCGAGTGGACCGGGATGCTAGTCGGTCGTGACGAATATGAGCCAAAACAGCCTCAGTTGGAGCCGCGTGTCAAGGCGGTAGATCCGCAGGCCCTTCTTAATCCACGCCCAGATCGTGTAGAGCCTTTGGACGTGCCCGTAGCGGTCCCCCTTGTGGAGGGGCCTGCATTTAGGCCAACAGTAGGGTTTGGCATTGCTGGTGCAGTAACGGTGACGACATCATGAGTTTCACATACGGTGAATTAAAGCAGGCGATACAAGATTACGCGGAAAACGACGAAACCACGTTTGTTAACAACTTGCCTGTTTTTATTCGTAATGCGGAAGAGCGCATTTTTAAAATGGTGCAACTTACGGACTTCCGTAAGAATGCGTTGGGTAACACCACGGGTAGCATCAAATATTTAGATTGCCCGTCCGATTTTTTGGCCCCATTCTCCTTGTCTCTTGAGGTTTCTGGCGAAAAAGTTTTTATTGATTATAAGGACGTTAACTTTTTACAGACATATGCCCCGGATAGCTCTGTCACGGGAGCGCCTAAATATTACGCGTTGTTTGATCGGGATAACTTTATCTTAGCGCCTACGCCGGATGCCGCTTATGTGGCAGAACTGCACTATTACTACCGTCCTGCCAGCTTAACCAGCTTAACGGATAGCGGCACTTCTTGGTTGAGCGAAAACGCGCCTCTAGCCATGCTTTATGGCAGTCTTTTGGAGGCATACACTTTCATGAAAGGCGAGCCAGATATGATCGCGCTGTACACGCAACAGCTTCAGATGGCGTTGGCAGGCATGAAACAATTTGGTGAGAACAAAGAAGTTACGGATCAATATCGCACTGGGATGCTAATAAGGCCTAAACAATGATGGTAGAAGGGGGTAAAATAAGCCCCGGAATAGTCGAAATACAGACTACCAACCATCGTGGCTTCACTCCGGAGGAGGTTGCCGAGCGATGCCTTAGCAAGCTTCTGAGCGTTTCTGATACCGCCCCGCCCGCAATTAAAGAGCAGGCGAATGCTTACAAGGATCACATGCGCGCGGTTCTTGTTTTTTATATGAAAGAGGCGGTCAAAAGCGACCGAACCACTGTGTATAACGCCCTGTGTGATGCGGGGCAAAAAGACTTAGCCGAACTTATCAGGAGACTTTGATATGGCTTTTACAGGTAACTTTATGTGTACGTCCTTCAAGCAGGAACTGCTTCAGGCCAAGCACGACTTCACTGCCAGCACAGGTCACACCTTTAAGCTGGCTATGTACGACAACAATGCAAGCTTTACGGCGGCCACGACTGACTACACCGCGACTGATGAAGTCAGCGGGACGGGTTATACGGCTGGCGGCGGTACTTTGACCAACGTCACGCCCACCACGTCAGGAACAACAGCGTTGACTGACTTCGCGGACTTGACGTTTAGCTCGTCAACGATCACTGCTCGCGGCGCGTTGATTTACAACACCACTGCTGGCGGCGGCTCAGGCACGACTGAGTCAGTTGTCGTTTTGGACTTTGGCTCTGACAAGTCATCCAGTGCGGGCGACTTCACCATTGTGTTCCCAACTGCTGACGCATCTAACGCTATTATTCGGATTGCATAATCATGGCTCTGGTCGTTGCTGATCGCGTAAAAGAAACCACCACCACGACAGGCACGGGAGCGATCACGCTCGCCGGGGCAGAGGTCAATTTCGTCGCCTTTTCCTCGGTCTTGTCGGACGGTGACACCACCTACTACGCCATTGTCGATGACGCAAGCCAAGATTTTGAGGTTGGCCTCGGCACTTATGCGACCAGCGGGAACACTCTGACGCGCACCACGGTGCTGGCAAGTTCAAACGGCGGCTCTGCTGTTGACTTGTCAGCAGGTAGCAAGGAAGTGTTTATCAATTACCCTGCGGGTAAATCCGTATATCTGAACGACTCTGGGCAGTTGGTTATTGGCGGGACAGCGGTCACATCAACAGCCGTTGAGCTTAATATCCTTGATGGTGTAACGGCGACCACGGCGGAGATCAATATCCTTGACGGGGTCACTGCCTCTACTGCCGAGATTAACATCCTTGACGGGGTCACTGCCTCTACTGCCGAGATTAACATCCTAGACGGCGTTACAAGCACCACGGCAGAGCTAAACCTAGTTGATGGCTCGTCTGCGAATACCGTCGTTAATTCAAAAGCTGTAATTTACGGATCAAGCGGAGAGATTACCTCCACTCAGTTAGATATAACAGGTCAGGGCGATCTTCGGCTTCAAGACAGCACTGGCGGTGAGTATGTTGGTTTGCAAGCCCCAGCCACCGTTGGGTCTAGCTTTACTCTGACATTGCCATCGGCAGATGGGTCTAGCGGTCAGGTATTAAAAACAGACGGGAGTGGTGCATTGTCGTTTGGTGCGGGGGCTACCGTACCGTTTCAACTCACGCTGATATCTGGACAAAATTTCGCCACGACAAATGCTTCACAAATTGAATTTACGGGGCTTGATAACAGCTATGATTATTACCTGTTGTTTACAAATGCGTTGAATTTAGGAAGCCAACAAAACCCCGATTTGCATTTAAGCTCCAACAATGGAACCTCATATGCGTATGATGGGGCAGATATTAACTTTAGGGCTTTTATGGGTAGAGAGGTAGCCGGCTGGAGTGGTGAATCTGATAGCGATAACAACAGGATTTGGACTAATTCTGACAAGGTGACTGCGTTTACCTATTTATACGGAATAGGAAATTCAGAAATAGTTAGATTTACCACTTGGTATCACAGTTTTGACGATAGTTCTAATTTTGGGTGGCAAGTGGGCAAAGGCAATAACAGCACCAATAACATCAACGCGATCAGGTATAGCTTTAATGCAACTGCAACCTCGGGTGCTGTTTATCTTTATGGGGTGACTATCTAATGAAGAAAATTGTAGATGGTGTTGCTGTGGACATGACCTCGGATGAGATTGCGGAGTTTAATGCACGGCAAGTAGCGTGGGCGGCTGGGGCAGATGATAGAAAAGCCAAAGAGGTTAGAAGACAGCGAGACGCAAAAATTGCTGAGACGGATTGGCGAGCGTCGGTAGACCTAACTTTATCAGCAGAGTGGGTAGCATATCGCCAAGCCTTACGCGATGTGCCACAGCAGTCAGGATTTCCAAATGACATAACGTGGCCCACAAAGCCAGAATAGTTAATCGGAGAAGACAATGGCACTTGTCCTTAAAGACAGAGTAAAAGAGACAACATCAACCACCGGCACGGGAGCGATATCGCTGGGCGGTGCCGTAGCGAATTTCCAAGCGTTCTCGGCGGTGTTGTCTGACGCAGATACAACGTACTACGCAATCATTGACGTAACCAACTCTGATTACGAAATCGGGTTGGGGACGTATTCCAGTGGTGGCAACACGTTGGCCAGAACAACCATCTTGGAAAGCTCCAACGGCGGATCGGCAGTTAACTTCGGCGCTGGTAGCAAGAACGTGTTTATTGCGTACCCTGCGGAGAAGTCGGTATATCTGGACGGCTCAAATCAACTTGTTATCAACAGCACGGCGGTCACTGCAACAGCCGCAGAGCTTAATCTTCTAGATGGCTCCTCTGCGGGGACCGTTGTTAATTCAAAGGCGGTAATTTACGGCGCGTCAGGGGAAGTAAACGCCACAGACCTCAAGGTCGGCACGGCTATTCAAGACACCAACGGTGCCGAGTTAATTAAAGTTTCTGCAACCGGTTCAGCGGTAAATGAAGTCACTGTTGCGAACGCGGCCACAGGAAATAATCCAACCCTGTCGGCGACAGGTGACGACACGAACGTCGGTATCGATGTGACGCCGAAAGGGACGGGTGAGTTCAATGTCACAGCCAGTTTTATGTCTGGAGTTTTTTCTGATCGCGTGAATGCCATAGGTAATACTGGGGCCGCGACCACAATTAATTGTGATGACGCAAATGTATTTACTGCGACCTTAAATGACAATTGCACGTTTACCATAGCTTCTGCTAATGGTGTGTCGAATCGCGCCTCGTCATTCACTTTAGTCTTGACCAATGATGGAACTGCGGGTCGAACGGTCGCTTTTTCGGGGGCTACGTTTAAATACCCCGGAGGGTCTGTGCCAACTCGCACGACTACTGCGAACGCGACAGATATTTGGTTTTTTTTCACGCCAGACGGCGGCACGACCTTTTTTGTCGTGTTGCCTGCTAAAAACTTATACAATTAATTGCAATATCAAGGAGGCTATAAATGGCTTTGACAGCAGAACAGCAGGCAGAGGTGGATTTTCAAACCGCTTTAGAGGAATCACGGAAAAATGTGCGATCTTCTGAAGAGGATAAAAGAATCAGGCTTGAGGCTGTGCGAATGGCAAAAGATTGCTTAATCGAAAATCGTAGAACTCAACTGGCCTCAGAAGCACAAGACATCACGGCGGAAGACATCACTGCGATGGCGACAACAATTGCTTCTCACATTACGGGGTGATGAACAAATTCGCGTATTTTTCCTCTCCAATATATAGAGAGGAAAGACCGCAATGGGTGATCGAAACACTTCAAAACACTGAAAAGTATTACAGCGAAACGCAAAACTGGTTGCCTGAAAACGCGGTTGTAAGGCAAACGGTGCAGATGGCAAATGACCCGAATCTTGGATATTTGTCTTCATATTTTCGCGATGCAGGGATAGGTATACTCAGGGATCAGGGCTATTTGACAGAAGAATACGAATTCTTCGTGTCGGATATGTGGGGACAAGAACTCGCGTGCTCTGGAAGTCACATGACTCACACACATGGGGATAGTCAAATTTCCGGTTTTTATTTTTTAGAGACCCCCAAGGGGGGGTCTTATCCAGTTTTTGATGACCCGAGGCCGGGTAAGCGCATGAGCGATCTGCATTATCCTCAAGGCGAACAAGTCACGATGGCCACCCCGCAAATACACTTCAATAACGTGCTTGCTGGAACCATCATTATGTTCAATTCATGGCTTCCTCATGCCTTAACGATCAATCGGTCTGAAAAACCAACTAAATTCATACACTTTGTTTTGTCACAAAGAAAAAGGTTTTTGTGATGGAGCATTTGTTGACGCCGTTTAGCCCAGATATCAACCACTCGGCTTGGTGGGATGATGGTTTTACAGAAGAAGAGCTTGATTGGTTACAAGGGGAAGCGAGAAAGGCTGACCAAACAGCACACATTCGAGGCCCCGACACCTCTTTTGTGGACAACAACACAAGAAGATCCACCGTAAAGTGGATTTCCTCTAGCGAAAACACACGCTGGATCTTCAAAAAACTTGCTCATATTGTTTCAGACTTAAACGCCAACGTCTTCAGGTTTGATTTAACGGGATTTGGTGAGCCATTACAGCTTACGAATTACAACGAGGAAAATCAGGGCCTTTATAAGTGGCATCAAGACTTTGGTAATCAAAATGTTTCTCGAAAACTTTCTTTGGTTTTGCAGTTATCTGATCCTAGCGAGTATGAGGGCGGAGAGTTGCAATTATTGGCCAAAGAAGAGCCTATTGTCGTTAGAAAAAAAAGAGGCCTTATAACCGTATTCCCTGCATGGACTTTACATCAGGTTACGCCAGTTATAAGGGGTTCTCGGCAGTCTTTGGTTGCGTGGGTTTCTGGAGCGCCTTTCCGATGAATGTTGACTTTAAGGATTTTATTGGTGTTTTTGAGGACGTGTATCCTGAAGGTTTTTGTCAGCATTTGATTGAAGAATTTATTTCGTACAAAGGTCAAGGCGCAGGGAATAGCCGACAGGCAACAGGAGAGGCAAGAGATCGCAAGGACGACTATCAAATATTTTTCAATGCGAAAAATATTTGTCCTGAAGATTTTCAGGGAAAAGATTGCGTGAAGCTATTTTTTTCTGGGCTACAAAAATGTTTCGACTTGTACTCACAGCAATATTCTGTAATGAGGCTTCACAACGTGCGATGTCACGACATGAAGATCCAAGAAACTTCCGGTGGCGGGGGATATCATATTTGGCATCAAGAGCAGGGAAATGGTACCGCCGCAAATAGAGTCACAGTGTATACGCTTTACTTGAACACTTTAAAAAAAGAGTCGAACGGCGAGACAGAATTTTTGTATCAAGAAAGACGGGTGCGCCCTAAAGAAAATACCATGATTTTATGGCCCGCCGCATACACTCATCCTCACAGGGGTAATCCAGTTTACGGCAATGAAAAAAAATACATTGTGACGGGGTGGTTTTATCTTGAAGAATAAGTTTGATGAAAAAGGATATTTGCGTGTTGAAAATCTTCTTGATGAGCCCACTGTCAAGGTTATTTCTGAATATTTTGAAAATAAGATCAAGCGTGGAGAGTGGTCCCCAAAAGAATTTGTAGGCCCAGAAGATTCTAGTAAATTCGGTTACTACGCAGACCCTTTGATTGAGGTGATGTTGGCACGTTGCCTGCCTGTAATTGAACAGGAAATAGGTATATTTCTTGATCCAACTTACTCTTACGCAAGGGTTTATCAGGGCGGAGAAGAGCTCAAGCCTCACACAGACAGGGAGTCCTGTGAAATTACTGCTACTGTAAACGTGGCATTTACGGGCGAGCCTTGGCCAATTTGGATGCAATACAAAAATAATGATCCGGTTAAGTGTGTCTTGACCTCGGGAGATGCAATTGTTTATAAAGGCAGGGAGGTCACACACTGGCGGAGAGTCTTGCCCGAGGGCGAGGTAAATGTGCAATTCATGTTGCATTATGTAGAGAAAAACGGCGCATTTGCTGATTTCAAGCTAGATAAAAGGCGGTCTCTTGGAATGAAAGCGTCATTGGGCGGAGGTTAGCCATGCCTATTGGATCAGGCAAAATAGGACTTTTTCCGGGGATTACGGTAGAGGCCGGTTCTCAGACTTTTAACTCTCCCGGCACGTTTACAGTCCCACCGGGCCTCAACATTGTTTCTGTTACAGGAAAAGGTGGGCCGGGAGCCGCAGGAAACCCCGGAGGCACTGGAGGAATCGGTGCTGGGGGAAGTGGCGGCAGTGGCGGAAACACTCCGAAGCAAAGCGGCTTCAATGGAGGATCTGGTGGCGCGGGAGGTGGCTCTGGAACGCCCGGCAACACAGGGGCCGCTGGCACGGCGGCTACAGTGTTTGGCTTGAGCTTCCCCGGTGGCGCGGGTGGCGCGGGTGGCGCTGGAGGCTCACAAGGGGCGTCTGGAAATCCCGGCTCTTCAGGAAACTTTATCTCGTTCAATCAAGGAAATCCCGGCGGGAGTGCGGGCAACCCCGGTTCCGGCTCTGGACCTGCCGCTAGTGGCGGTAGGCAGGGAGATGGTTGCTTCCCTGTACCAACTGGCACCAGAGGCTGGGGCGGCGGCGGTGGCGGCGGAGCGGGCGTCAATGGAAGTGCGCCGTGTTTGTCTGCCCCCCCCTGCCGAAGTCCAGTCGGAGGTCCGGGCGGCGCAGGGGGTGGTGGGCCCGGTGGTAATGGCGATGAATTTATCGGTTGCGGACCCTGCACGCAGATAAATGGCAACAACGGCTCGCCTGGGTCGGCCGCAGGCGCGGGCGGCGGTGGCGGTGGAGGCGGCAACGCTTTTGCTCCCACATTTTGTCAAAAAACAGGTGCTGGTGCGGGCGGCGGTGGTGGTGGCGGTCGTGGGGCCTGCGGTTCTGCCGGATCTGCGGGCTCACCGGGATCTGCGGCAAATCCCAGCTCGCAAAATTGTCAACCCGTGACCGCCGGATGCTATCCCGTTGTCGTGCCAAGCTGTGGTCAAATCGTGATTTCATGGAATGACCAGTAAATTTCATCATGGACGAAAAAGAATATTTAAATCGGCTAGACGAAAATAGAAGAGTTGCCCATATAAAGGAGCATCCGGCTCAAATGAAAAGGTCCGGGTCTTTGACTGTAGGGCCCTCGGTCTCAAGCTCGGTCACTGTGAGCATGATGTCTCCGGCTGGAGAGCACGTTTGGACTTTGCTTGATAGAGAATCTGCGGCGGCTATCATTACAAACATTGCTACCAGCATAGGCTGTGATGTTGAAATAACCCCCAAAAAATCGTCTATTATCATCGGCGAATAATTGAGGTAACGATATGTGGCAGTTGAAAAGACTATCTACGGGTGAGGCTTTGGGTGAGGCGGGCGATCTACCCGTCAATTGGGGCCCGATTTTTGGTCTTCACGGGTTTCTGGATCGGCTCGGCAACTTATCTTGGCTCGGAGACGCTTATGCGGATATGGGCTGGTTTCAAATAGAGGCTGAAGAAGAAAAAAAAATATTAATAAATAAGTCCACAAAAATGGTGGAGGAGGAAAAAAAAGCTATCAATTCACGGCTGTCTGATCCAAACATCACTGTTGAGAAAAAACAAAAGTTGATTGACCATCTTTTGAGAATGGATCTCGTGTGCTTACAAGCAGATTTTGACAAAAATCCTCAAATGCCCGCTCTTGTTGAGCCGGATGCCTAAATACAGGGTTAGATTTAATAAATCTAAGGGTCATCCGGGTAGAGGCACGGTAGATCATGCTTGGAGAGTTTTTGAGGGAGATTATGAGTGGCTTGCAAAACACGTCATAATAGAAGTGCCCACTCGGACTGAACGCGAAGGAGAAGATTGGAATATTGTTTGTAATGGACAATTATTGTTTTTCCAAGATACAGACACCGTAGTGATCAAAAAATAGACTCAACATACGATGCCGGTCAATATGTGCAAGTCATTGCCCTTTATTTAGTGCTTGACACTTATGTTTATACATGGGCAATAGGTAGCAGAACCCGCCTTCAAAGTTACAGGATGTGCGTCTACAAGGAGATTGAGGGAGACCCCGAAAAGATGTGGACTTTTTACTTGGATTATCAGACAGGGAGATGTGATCCGTATGTAATACATAAGGTGTCTGATGATCGATCCGATTTCCGCCGTGGCGGTCGCTAGTCAAGCTAATGGACCCCTTGAGCTTGGTAGCGATGGCTTCAACCACCTTCAAGGGGTTGCAGGCACTTGTCAGTAAAGGGGCTGAAATAGAACATGTGGCTCAGAAGCTGGGCCACTGGTACACGCTGGTATCTGATATCAATCAGGCCGAGCGCGAAGCGGAAAACCCGCCTCTCTTCAAAAAGATGTTTGACGGCACTTCTGTCGAGGAGCAGGCGTTAAACGCTGTTGTTGCCAAGAAGAAGATAGAAGAGCAAAACAGGCAGATCCGCGAACTGATCATGTACGCATACGGCGAAGAAACCTATCGCGAAATGCTACAGATGCGTAAGGAAATCAGGGCCAAGCGGGAAAAAATAATTTACAAACAGCGGCGCAGGCAAAGGCGTATGTTAGATATTTCTGCGGTTGTTCTAGGTATAATAGCAATGAGTTTTATAGTTTGGACCACCGTTTCCGTCATTCAAAATTTAAAGGTTTCATAATACGTCATGTTCGGCTCCAGTAGCTTTTCCGCATCCGCCTTTAGCCAGAGTCCTCTGGGGCCGACGGTTGCTGTAACGGGCGTGTCGGCAAAAGGCACTGTGCCGATTGCTATTGAGGAACATGGCGGGGCTTTCGCTGAAAACAGTTTTGCAGAAGCGCCGTTTGCGTCGGAGAAAAGCGAGCCGTTTTTTATAACGGTCAATACCGTAGCTAATGTGTCGGTTACTGGTCTTGAGGCAACCGCTCAGAGCAATGGCGTCGTATTTAACGAGACGATCAATCTTACCGGGCTGGAAGCTACCGCATCTGTCGGTAGCGCCACGGTCAGCCTGCCAACGTCCATATTGGTTACCGGCCTTAAAGCAACTATGCCGGTTATTGCTATTGATAGCGGCGGCTCTCTGTTTGGCGGTATTTCGTTTGGCGAGGAGCCGTTTGCCGAGCTTGAGGATACGGGCCTCAAGGTTATTGTTCAGACCGGCTCGGGTGTATCTGTTACAGGTGTAGAAGGCACTGGAGAGGTAGGTAGCGTTGCGATTGATGCCGCCGCAAATGTTCCTGTAACGGGTGTATCTGCTACCGGCGAGGTGGACAGCGTCAGCGTTATCGGGGAGGCCAACGTCAACCCAACAGGGCTAGCCGCTACAGGAAGCCCCGGAACGGTGACGGTCATAGAAGGGGCCGGGGTTAATGCGGCTGTCACTAGCCCAAGAATGCGGGGTAGCGTTGGACTTGTCACGGCAATTGGTGAAATCAGTGTATTGGTCACCGGAGTTGAAGCGACGGGGCAAGTTGGACAAGTCGGACAATCTTCTTGGAACACAATTGCCCCGAATCAGAATGCAAATTGGGTCGAAATAGCGGCATAGCGAGGAAACCATGCCTAGTACATATACAACAAACCTTGGTATTGAAAAGATTGCAACGGGTGAGCAGTCTGGTACTTGGGGCGGTACGACCAATACGAACTTTGATTTAATAGACAGCGCCATTGATGGCGTCATTTCTATCAATGTTTCGTCTGCGGGCAGTTCAGGGTCGCCTAATAGTTTGCCTATTACAGACGGCGCTGTGTCGAATGGTCGGAACAAGTTTATTGAGTTTAGTGATGGTGGCGATTTGGGGGCTAACGCGTATTTTCAGTTAACTCCTAACAATGCGGAAAAAGTCGTTCACATTCGCAACTCTTTGAGCGGTAGCCGTTCTTTAATTTTGTTCCAAGGGACGTACAACGCCTCTAATGACTTTGAAGTCCCTGCTGGGAAAGACGTTGTCTTAAAGTTTGATGGCGGGGGCGCTAGTGCAACGGTTACTCAAGTTTTTGCAGACTTGTTGGCCACTAACGTTACCGCGCCTTTAACCGGTAACGTAACGGGTAATGTGACCGGTAACGTAACGGGCGCACTTACGGGTAACGTCACCGGTAACGTCACCGGTAATGTCACCGGTAATGTCACCGGTAATGTCACCGGTAATGTCACTTCGTCTGGGGCGTCTTCTTTCACTAACGCAACCATTACGGGCGGATCTGTAAACGGCACTCAGGTGGGCACATCTACGCCAGCGGCAGGTGCTTTTACCACGCTGAATACCACCGGAACGGCCACGCTATCTACAGTCGATATCGCGGCAGGCGAGATTGATGGTACAAACATAGGTGCAAATACGCCTGCCACGGGCGCTTTTACCACATTGTCTGCCACCGGAACGGCCACGCTTTCTACGGTAGACATTAACGCGGGCGCAATCGACGGTACAAACATAGGCGCAAGCACCCCCGGAACAGGCGTGTTTTCCGCGCTTACGACCAGTGGCGATAGCGTCACAATTCAAACCACGCAAACCCCTGCCAGCGCCTCTGCAACCGGCACGACAGGAGAGATTGCGTGGGATGCTGATTACATTTATGTGTGTGTGGCTTCTAACACATGGAAGCGTGTAGCGATTGACACGTGGAGCTAATTCATGCCGCTGACAAAGCTCCAGTTTAGACCGGGCGTTAACCGCGAAACGACCTCTTACACTAACGAGGGCGGTTGGTTTGACGGCGACAAAATACGCTTTCGGTTTGGTGTACCAGAAAAAATAGGTGGCTGGCAAAGAATGTCAGAAAACACCTTTTTGGGCACTTGCCGCGCTCTCAAACCGTTTGTCGCGCTTGACGGCTCACAGTACATGGGCCTCGGAACAAATCTGAAGTACTACATTGAAGAGGGCGGTGCGTACTACGACATTACGCCTATTCGTGCCACCACGGCGGCGGGAGATGTCACGTTTAGCGCGGTCAATGGGTCTTCTACCGTTACTGTTTCAGACACGGCCCACGGCGCAGTAGCCAACGATTTTGTCACGTTTTCGGGAGCGGTCACGCTTGGCGGAAACATCACGGCGGACGTACTGAATCAAGAATATCAAATTAACGGCGTGATTGATGACAACAGCTACACCATCGTAGCCAAAGACACGTCTGGGGCCACGGTCGATGCAACTGCCAGCGATACGGGCAATGGCGGTAGCTCGGTTGTCGGCGCGTACCAGATTAACGTGGGTCTGGATACGTCGGTTAGCGGCACTGGTTGGGGCGTGGGCACATGGGGCCGTGAGGGCTGGGGCGACCCAGATGCGGCGGCGGGCACTACTTCTGTTTTGCGTATTTGGACGCACGACAACTTTGGTGAAGACCTGATCATTAACGTTCGCGACTCTGGTATTTACTATTGGGACAAGACCTCGGGCCTGTCTTCACGGGCCACGGCCCTATCTGACCTGTCCGGAGCAGATGCTACAACGCCTACTATAGCCAAGCAGGTATTGGTGTCAGATAGAGACAGGCACATTATTGCGTTTGGCTGTGACCCTGAGAACAACATTGGGGTTCAGGACCCGCTGTTAATACGATTTAGCAGTCAGGAAAACCCTACGACGTGGCAGTCTTTGCCTGACAACACCGCAGGGGATCTCCGTATTGGCTCGGGTTCCGAGATTGTTGCGGCGGTAGAAACGAGACAGCAAGTGCTTGTTTTTACTGATGTTTCTTTACACGCCATGCAGTTCTTGGGGCCGCCCTTTACTTTTGGCATCAACATGATTTCGGAAAACATTTCGATCATGTCGCCGTTGGCCGCGATTGCTCACGACGATGCTGTGTACTGGATGGGCTTTGAAGAGTTTTACGCTTACGCGGGACAGGTACAGCGTATTCCCTGTGCTGTCCGGTCTTATGTCTTTGATGACTTTAACCGTGAACAGAAAGAAAAAGTGTTTGCGGCGCTTAATTCGGCATACAACGAAGTCTGGTGGTTCTACCCGTCGTCTGCGTCGAGCGAAGTTGACCGCTATGTCGTGTTTAATTTCCAAGAGCAAGCGTGGTATTACGGCACTCTGACGCGCACAGCTTGGGTAGATCGGGGCATCAACGACTACCCGATTGCCACGTATACCGACGGACGGCAATATTTCCATGAGCTTGGCTTGGATGACGGCACTACGGTGCCCACTACGCCTATTTCCGCGTATGTTGAGTCCAGCCAGATCGACATTGCAGATGGCGAGCAGTTTGCGTTTATCCGCCGCATCATTCCCGATGTGACGTTTGAGAACTCTACGGCAACCTCGCCTACTGTGACCTTTACGACAAAAGTGCGTAATTTTCCCGGTGGCGACTATCTTAATTCTGACGCCGCCGATACCACGCGGACTGCGACGACGCCGGTAGAGCAGTTTACAAACCAAGTTCATTTACGTTTGCGGGGAAGAAGCTTTGCCCTGCGGATAAGCTCTGATGAGTCGCAAGTGCAGTGGCGCTTGGGATCACCAAGGCTTGACATACGACCGGATGGCCGCAGATGAGTGGCCGCCGCCTTGTTTTACCTCAGTTTCCAACCGCTCCGCTGTCATATGACCCACGGTACATGGCAGAAGTGGTGCGGTCGTTTTCCGTGTTTCTGGAGTTGTTTAACAACCCCGGCGATGCACGGCACACGGCCCTAACTTTGACGAACCTGCAAGAAAACGATTACAACCTAGAAACGGGTGCTGTTTTCCAGCAGGATGGGAATTTAAAAATTGTTGTCGCCTATAAGCCTCACCCGGCTGGAGTAGCCGGTACGGGGGGCGTAGGGGCGGTGACTGTATCGACCCCGTAAAGGGGGTTTGATACAATAACGCGTTATTATGGGATAGCTATATGACTGCCGCCGCATTACCACAAAGCCAAGAGCCTTATGAGGTCCCTGACGGGGGCCTCGCGTCGTTTTTGACCGCAACGGTTGGTGATTGGTCCGACGAAGCTCTTAACTCTGACAACTACTATGACATCGTTAAGCCCACAGCCGAGCAACTGGCGGCATTTGGCCGTGAAGAAGATGATCGCATAGCGCACGTTGCAACGGGCGAGACAGTCATACCAATGGCGGTATTTGAAGAAGATCCTGCCTTGAAAGAGGCGCTTTTTGCCCGTATGCGAGACATGGGCATTGAGCCAGAGCGTTATGTTGTCGGTAACGAGCTAAACAGTATCAACCCTGTCACGGGTCAGCCTGAGTTTTTTCTGAAGAAGATATTTAAGGGCATCAAGAAGGCAGTTAAGGGCGTTGTAAAAGTCTTCAAGAAGATTGCTCCGATTGTTCTTTCTACTGTGGGCTTCATGGTAGCAGGTCCTATAGGGGCAAGTTTAGGCTCTGGGATTGGCACCTTGATACAAGGCGGTGACCTTAAAGACGCCTTTAAGTCTGCACTTATAACAGGGGTTACGGCGGGTATTGGACAAGGTATTGGACAAGGCATTGAAAGTTTTGGTCAAGCAAGCGGCACTTTTGGCTCAAAGTTAGCGGCAGGAGCGCAAGGCTTTGGCGAAAGTATAAGTAGTGGCCTAAGCGGTGGCTATCTTGATCAATTTACAAAAGGAGTCACTAATCTTCTTCCGCAAGCCGCAGGAGACACGTTAGCGCAAGAACAGATTACCAAAGCGATGGCTCCAGATCCCAACTTCGGCGCAGGTCCTGCCCCGGCAGGCTACGATCCTGCAACGATGCTTGCAGAAAATGTTCCACCTTCAGGTCCCACGGGTCCGACAGGAACGCCTACAACGGTCACTGATCAACTTTTAGCCGCCAACCAAAAGACTTTAGCTCCCGCCGCAGGCAACGTCTTAGAAGAAGTTGTAGTAAGCGCCCCAAGAATTACGGCTCAAACTCCGGGAGTTCCAAAGTTCTTTACTCCAACAGTGGCTTCGGCAGTAAATACCCTTGCGGACGAAAAAGCTCTTAGGCTTCCACGGGAAGAAACCCCGGTAACGGAAAGAGCAAAAAGAGCTTACGATAAAATATCTGATTATGCTGTTAGGGGAGGAAAAACGCCCGGAGAAATAGAGCTTCAAAAAGCTCTTAAAGGAAAACAAGCGTATGAGAATGTCATAAGCAAATTCATAGAAAGTGTACCGGAAGGAACGCCTATTCCTGAAAATGTGATCTCGCGCGCCTATGATGCAATGGAAGCCGCTGAAGCCGCCGCTGGACCCGGATTTTTCGCTAAATATGGTCCTTTAACGGCGGCAAGTTTGGGTATTTTGGGGCTTGCAGGGGGCTTTGAACAGCCCGAAATGGAAGAAATAGAAGGCATGTATGGTGGTCTAACGGGGATGGATTTGATCCGACAAAACCCCGGAAAATATTCAGTGGGCGTACCTTTTCAATCTCCGCCACCGGGAGCCGCTAACGGCGGAGACATTCAACATTTTCCACGCAAAAACGGCCCAATTTATGGCCCCGGTACGGAAACTTCAGATGACATTCCGGCAATGCTGTCGGACGGAGAGTTTGTGATGACGGCAAAGGCTGTAAGAGGTGCCGGAAACGGTAGCCGAGAGGCCGGAATGCGGCGCATGTACGACATGATGCGTAAGTTTGAAGGGGGTGCCGCGCGTGGCTACTGAGACCACAATTCAACAGATTCAGGAAAACCCTGAAATTGAAGCGTACCGCATTTCTTTGTTGGGCGATGTTAATAGATTCATTGCCAACAATATGGATTACATGCGGAACTACGCGCAACCGCCCGTATTACCTCCAGCATATCAAGTAGCCGGTCTAACGCCTCTTCAGCAAGAAGCGGCGGTCATGGCAAGACGCGGCATTGGCGCGTATCAGCCCTACATGCAAGCGGGCTTGGACGCCATGCGCCGTGGTGAGCAGTACGCGGAACAGTATGGTTTTGGCGGCCTACAGGAAGCTTTAGGCGCTACCCGAGCGGGACAACAGGTTCTGGGCCAAGCCGCCGACATTGCCGCCGCACAGCGGGCACAGCCCTATGCTTATCAACAGGCCGCCGTAGCCGACATTGGTCGCGCGGCAGACATGTCTCGCGAAGCGGCACAGGCAGGTTATCAAGCTCTTGGTGGCACAGGCCGTCAGTTTGATCCGTACCTGACCAGCCTGTACATGAACCCCTACGAAGATGCGGTGGTTCAGCAGGCCATGAGCGACATTGATCGTGGTAGTCTGATGCAACGACAACAGCTTGGCGCACAGGCCGCCGCTACGGGAGCCTTTGGCGGTTCTCGACAAGCCGTGGCAGAGCAAGAACTGAACCGTAATTTGGCGGAGCAGAAAGCACGGACCGCGAACCAACTTCGTATGGCGGGTTACGGCCAAGCAAGTCAACAGGCACAGCAGGCCTTTGAAGCGGCACAGCAAAGACGCCAACAGGCGGCACAGCTTTACGGCGGTCTGGGTCAGCAAGCGGCGGGCACAGCCATGCAGGCAGGCGCAGGCCTTGGTCAGTTGGGCTTGCAATATGGCCAGCTAGGTCAGGCTGATGTGGCACAATTGATGGATCTGGCGCAAGCTAGCGGCCAGATGGGTCAAGGACTCGGCTCTTTGGCACAGGCTGGAGGTCAGTTGGGCGGTCAGCTTAGTCAGTTTGGTATTCAGCAAGCAGGCCTTGGTCAGTTGCAACAGCAACTTAACCTTGGTGATGTCAAGACGATTGAAGCCTTGGGTGCGCGAGATCAGGCGCTTCAGCAGGCCACTCTGGACGCCCAGCGTCAAAGCAACATGCAACTGTATCAAATGCCTTATCAGCAGTATTCGTTCTTGAGCGACATCTACAAAGGCACACCTTCTTCACAGCAGGTAACACAGATCAGCCAAACGCAAGACCCGTCCACCTTCCAGCAGATCGCCGGATTGGGTATTGCAGGACTTAGCGCCGCAGGCGGTGCCAAAGCAATGGGAATGTTTTAATGAGCGTATTAAGTAGACCGTTATTCCGACAGATGGGTGGCCCCGCACAACCCATGCCGCAGGATATGGCTCCTCCGCAGATGGACCCTGAGATGGCCCGTCAGGCAGGCGTGTTGGAGAAAGCTGAGATGGAGGCGCGGGCCACGGGCGAACAGCTTGGGGCCGAATACGCGCAGAAAATGATGGCGGGGATTGACGGCGCTCAGTCTACGGAAGACCTTATCAACGCGTTGCGCGGTAACGATAGGCCTTTGGATGCTCGACGCGAAGAGCTTGCCGGATATGTCGGCCAATCTGACGCAAACCAGACACCAGAGTCCGTTCTCGCGATGGTTCAGCCGGTCATTATGATGACGGAAGAGGGGATGATGGACAGCGGGATCGGCGCTCTGGTTCAACAGATTGCGGGCGACGTGGAAATGACCACGGCTGACGGCGCTCCTACCGATATGGGCATGGGCGTGGGTAGTTTGATGGCCGCAGGAGCGCAGGAGGCTCCCGCCCCACAAAATTTTAGATATGGCGGTGCTGTTCAAAGGTTTGACAAAGGTGGTGCCGCCCTAACTTTTAGTGCAGATAACGTATCAACGCAATACGAAGCTTTACTGCCGTTGTTCCAACAAATTAACTCCCAAGCGGAGCGCGATGCGGAGGCCGCTGAACGAGAAAAATTAGATAAGATGATGTTTTATTCTCAACTTGGTCAGTTGGGATTAAACCTTGCTTCAGGTAGTGGCAAAGGCGGCTCTTTTGTGTCGGAGTTAGCTGAAGCCGCCAAAGATCCTGTCGCAAACCTCGCGGCCCTCGGGGCACAGGCGCAAGAGCGTCGTTCTGCGCTTCGTGCAGAAGACCGGGCTTTACGAAGTGCCGCCCTACAAGGCGCTATAGGGGTTGAGCAGGCGGCAGTATCTGATCGTCAAGCTTTAGAGTTGGCTAGATTACAAGCGGGTCGGCAAACATACAATTTTGACACTTATGTAAGACCCCGAGTGGATGATCCCGCAACGGAGCAAGTTGAGTCTGGGTTAGAAACAATTACGGTTGACCCTAGAGATAAAGCAGATATAGATAGCGCAACCGCACAGGGCTATAAAGAAATAAGTGTTTACCGGGCAGAAACGGGCGGCGATAAAACGCCTCAACCCATGATAATTAAAAACCGTGATACTGGCGTGGTTCTGGCTAACATTGACTTATCTACGGAGGCTGGTCGTGCGCGACGCGATGCAATGACTCCTGACGAACAAATGGTAGGCCCTCGCACAGAAGAAGCGCCAGAAAGAGCGGTGGTTGTATTGGATGACGGTAGTGAGTACCCCAGCACTACGGGGGGCCGATCATATGTTGAGGACGGCGTCACGCTTCAGACTCCTACCGATGCAAGAGTATTAAAAGGCAATGATCTGGCCGATCATCTTCAAAAGAAGAGTCGCGCAGAAAAATACTCCACCATTTACGATGCCACTATGGCGGATATAAACGAGAACCAAAATACGGTTGGTTTAGACCCCTTAACCATAATTGTTAATTCGTCTAAAAAAGGTGTAGACATAGGTAAACCTATGATGGTTCAAGGCGGAACGGGCGTTAGTCAAATGGGCGGTAATGTCGTACCTGCACAATTAACGGACCCAGAAATAGCGCAAATTATTCAAAATCTCACGCCCGATGTTTTCCAAGCGGCTTTGGACGGAACCGGACCAATAGCCGCGATTCAAGCTACCTTTGACCGTTTGTTTGGCGCGGGTCCCATTGACCCCTCGATTTTTGTAGGCGACACCGCAAAAACGCAACAAGCCAGACAAAACCTTAGAGCCGCAATGATCCTATCGCGTTCTGCTTTGGTTGATGAAGACTCTAATCGTTATGTTGTTTCAGAAAATGAAGCCATTGGTAGTTTGTTTGCCGACCCGGATTCATTCTTCCAAAACCCCGAAACACAGGCCGCAAAACTTTCGCAATTGAAACAAGCCATATTAGGTCGCTATCTTGCTCTCCTTGAACGAGGAAAAATCGGAGAGCTTGGCTCTACCGCGTCATCCAGAGAAAAAAGAGAGCAAAAAATAAATCAATTAGCTACGGTGTTGCGTTTGTTCCAATCTGTTCCTATAGAAACACCTATAGATCAAGCACGTATAGATCGTAATCAGGAAAGAATGAATGAGCTTCTAGGTCTAGGGGATTAAAACTAATGGCTATCGTTCCTACAACGACGCTTTCTACTCAAGACACGACAATTGCACAGCCCGATGTTACAGAACAAATGACGGGTTTTGATGTTGTGCCGTTTCTTCGCATGTCAAAAGAAGAGATGGATGATCTTCTTTTTGAGCAACGGCTACAACAAGAAGAAGCTAGAGAAGAAGGTAAAAGTATTCCGGGAACAAGAACGACGCGGTTTGCCAAGTACGTTGCCGACACGGTTGCGACGCAAGTTCCGGGCAAAATGACTTATGAGTCTTTAAAAGACGGAACGGCCCCAATATTTGAAGAGCTAACGCCGTATCAAGGTTTAGACCCAAAAGAACGAGCTTTAACCGACGATCAAATCTTACAAATGCTCCTAAGAAACCCGGACGGTAAACGAATAGAACGCGGTAGTTTTATAGAGGGTGTAAAAGAAGAAATTGCACCGCAAGCGGGCGGGTTTGCTGGAGCAGTGGCTGGAGCCACAGCGGGCGCGGCACTCGTAGCGGGTGTGCCCCCTGTAACGCCTCCCACTATTGCCGCAAAGTTCATGGTCCCTGCTGTAGGGGCCATTATCGGCGGTTTATTCGGTCAAGAGGCTGTTCGCACAGGTCAGCGTAAACTTTTTGGGGAAGAGTCTTTAATTTTACCTGAGACAACCGGCCCATATGAGGCCGGAAAAACCACGGCTGGAGTGTTAGGTTTTTTTGCAACCCCATGGGCACTGGGAAGAAAGTTACTAACCGGAGAGGCACGGGACATAAATTTTGGTGCCCAGCAATTTATAGAAAATGCACGACGCTTAAAGATGGCCGCCCAACCTGCACAAGACGCGGCCAAGTTGGGCAAAAATTATATTGGCACAGATTTATCTCGTTTGGCCCAGCAAGCTGAAAACATACCGCGAAGTACTCGGACAATTGCCGCCATAGAAAAAGGCTTGCAGGGACTTGGTCGTCAGGCTCGGGAACAACCCAAAACACTTGCCGCTATAGAAGCGGCGGCAGGAGCGGGGTCAGCTTACCTTGGTCAGATGGCTGAAGAGGCCGCACCGGGAGAAGTTTTACCAAGAATTGCGGGGGAAACGGTAGGGGCCATTGTAGGTTCCGCCGCAGGTCAGCCCGCTATTAGTATAGTAGGTGCGTTGCCCACGCTTCTTACAGATCCGCTCGCTCCATTTCGCTCGTTAAGAGATATTTGGCGGCAAGGCGGTTTAGAGGGTGTTTTTGAAAAAGTCACGGGAAAAGATGCTCGTCGCGAAAAAGCAATACGGTATCTTTTGGAGTTGTTTGAGCAACAAGGCGAAGACGTAGACGAAGTCATAAAGCGTCTAAACGAAGTAAACACTTTTTTAGTTGACCCTGAAACCGGAAAGACGATTGATCTTACTGCGCCAGCTAAATCGGGTAGTGGAACGTTGTTAGGGGTGGAAGCGGCCCTTAGTAATATTGCGCCGACTCTTGCAAAACAAAGGATTGCGGGGTCCGAAAAAGCTGTTCAAGCGATGCGGGCACAAGTTCGCATGTTAGCCGCCGTAGCAGGAAGCGACCCCGATCTTTTGCAGGCTTTAGCTGATCAAATGAAAGTAGTGTTTGATGCAAATTTTGCGTCAGATATAGCGTATGCCACCGAAATACTTACCCGAGCTTTAGGGAGAGAAGGTCTTGGTACTACCGGCATGGAGGAGGTAGATGCTTTAGCCTTAAATCAGCAAGAGTTGGGTCAAAAACTTTACGACGTAATGGACGCTCAACTAAAGCGAGCGAGAGCGCAAGAGCGAAGTTTGTGGCGCAACGTACCTATAATAGAACAAGCCATAGACCCTGAAAACATACCTAGTTTTCAATTTGAGTTTAATGAGTTTGATGGGCCGGTAGACACTAATTTTATAGCGGGGTGGGACCGCTTATTGCCTTCAACGCCGGAAGCAAGGGCTGTGTTTTTCAAAAACGCCAACGTTTTGAAAGAAATACAGAATTTTGTAGATCGAAAGCAAAGAGAGTTTTTAGAAGAAGGGGGGGAGGGGTTTAATTTATTTAGATCTGGCCCAATTTTAAGTTCTCAAGAACTGACAGATATGCGGAGCATTGCTTTGAGCGCGGTTAGACAGCTACGCGCAGAAAGCAAATTTGATGAAGCCCGAATAGCGGGCAAATATGCAGACATTTTGCTTGAACAGTTAAATCAATTGCCTGATGAAAGTTTTACGGTGCCTTATCGGGAAGCTCGCGCATTTTCGCGGGCTTTAAACGACACCTTTACCAGAGCTTTTGCTGGCGACATTTTGCAACAAAATGCTAAAGGCGGAACACGAGATGCGCCGGAGTTATTGGCGGATCAATTATTACGTGGTAGTGCATCTGCTACGTTTTTACGTATCAACCAAATACAAGAAGCGGGGCGGTTTATGGGTCCTAGCTTCGTGGGACCCGTTCAACTTGTTCCGGGTCTGTCTCAAATTCAAGAAGCTATATTACGTGAAGCACGGACAAGGGCGCTTACACCTAATACTCCGGAAGGCGCGGTTAATCGAAACAATTTAGGTCGTTTCATGAAAGAAAATGAAAACCTACTGAACTTGTTTCCGGCCCTGCGAGCAGATTTAGAGGACATAAACACGGCAAGCGTGTTGTTAGATCAAACAGAAGAATACGCTAAGAGAAAACAACGCGAGTTAAACCAAGATATTTCTTTTATGAATCTGACTTCTTCAGAAAAAAGAAGTCCGGCACGTGCTGTTGCTCAAATATTTTCTCCTTCTACGGAATTTCCTTACAAAGCATTAGATAGGTTTGTAGAGGTTATAGACAGCGCCTCTGACGTAACTAAACGAATTGACCCGGCTACAAAAAGAGAAATCACTGTACGTGGGCCAGAGGGAGAGGCCGCCGCAAAGGCGCTCCAAGGTGCCATTGTTGAGTGGGCGGCTACGTCCGGAGGATTAGGCTCAAACCAACAATTTAAGCCCTCCGTCATGTACAAGGCTTTGTTTACGCCGGATGCAGTGAAGTTTCAAAAAAGAAGCTCGTCTATCTCCCCAATAGAGTACATGCAAGAAAAGGGTTTAATCACACAGGCAGAAGTAACCAACCTTTCAAAATTGTTGAAAGAAATGATTAAGTATGAAATAGGCGTACAGCAAGGCAACATTGAGCAGTTGGCCGCAGAAGCGGGACCGATGTTGGACTTTTTCTTACGCGTTTCTGGTGCAACTTTAGGTGCCCGAGCTTCACAAGCCATGGGGAATAGGCAATCCATTGTTGCCGCAGGGGCCGGTTCTAGAGCCATTCGTAACGTAGCCTACAACCTGCCGTTGGCCATGCAAATGGACGTAATGAAAGAGTTTATGGAAAACCCTGAGATGTTGGCCGCGTGGCTGACTAAATTTAAGGGCACCGACGCGGCGGAAAGAGAAGGCATTTTAAATAGCGCCATGACTTACCTGCAAAGAATGGGAATTAACATTTTCCGTAGACCGGCTCCCGGTATGGGTAGAGAAGCCACGGAAGAAGGTTTGATTATAGAACCCGCAACAGAAGCTGTTATTGGAAAACCTGTTGAGCGGGAAGAACGGTTTGGCGAAGACAGAACACCTAGAACTGCTCCTGCCCCACAACCACCGATAGCACAAGCCGAGCCACGGCCCACGGGTCCGCTGTCTATCCAAAACAACAATCCCGGCAACTTGCGGTTAGCAGGTCAGCCCGGTGCGACAGAAGGACAGGGCGGCTTTGCGGCATTTTCGTCTCCCGGTCAGGGTTTGCGGGCGTTGACTCAACAAGTTGTTTTGGACACTCAAACACGCGGCATGAATCTTGAGGATTTTTTAAATAAGTACGCGCCGCCATCTGAAAACAAAACAAATCAATACATTTCGTTTGTAGAACGACAGACGGGCTTAGACGCTAAAGGCAAAGTGCCCGAGTCAAAAATTCCTCAACTTGTTCGCGCTATTGTCCGAATGGAGGGCGGCCAAGCGGCAGTAGATTATTTCTATGGCCAGCAACGTGCCGAGGCGGCTCCTGCCCCACAACCACCGGTAGCACAAGCCGCGCCCCCTATGCCCCCGGCTCCGGCACCCGTCAGCCCTCAGTCGTTGCAGAGAGCGGCACAGATACTGGGTCCGCAGGATGAGATCGGGATGCTGGCGTCAGAAATGCTGGTGAGGCAAAGACCGGCTTAAATCAGCCAGTTCTTTGCCGATTCGCCTAAAACGTCGCCCGCAATGTTTATTTTGTCGCGCAAAGCGGTTAGAATCTTCTCATCAATTGTTCCCGGACTGACCAAATCAACGTAAGTCACGTTGTCCTTTTGGCCTATCCGGTGTGCGCGGTCTTCTGATTGCAGACGTATCTCTAAATCGTAGCTATTGCTGAAGTAAATCACTGTATTTGCTTCAGTTAATGTAATTCCGTAACCACCCGTCCGGGGCTGTCCAACAAAGAAACGCAACTCGGAGTCAGGGTCTTGAAAACGGTCGATAATGTTCTGTCTATCATCTTGGTGAGTCTCACCGTAGTAGGATGCTACTACGCCACTGCCCCACTTTTTCTTTAACGCCTTTTCGATGCGGTGAATATCGTAGGTGTAAGTGGCCCAGATAATAGCTTTACCTTGGACCTCTTCGACCACGTCCATCAACTCATCTAATCGGTTGTTTTTGATCTCTTGTATCGGCCCTTCGTCTGGTTGAAGGTGGCCGCAACAGATTTGTTGTAGCCGCATAATCTGCGTCAGCACGGATGCCGTCGTGGCCAGCTTGCCCTGCTCCAACTGAGCCAACGCTAAGTCCTTCATTTGCTTATATAAAACCACCTGCTCCTTGGTCAGGTTGACTTCGCGCCGTTGATAGACTTTCTCCGGCAAGTCCAAACAATCCTCTTTCAACACCCGCGTACTAAACGTGTCCAGCTTCTCCCCAAGCTCGTCTAGGCGACGATAGCCCGTTATCTCGTTGAAGCTGTGGGGACCCATCGAACGCCGCTGTACGGTCGCGTAGCGCCCCTGAAACGAATAGTAACTCGCAAAGCCCAGCGCCTGCTGATCCAGAAACATGCACTGGCTGAACAAATCCATGGGGCTTTTAGTAATCGGTGAGCCGGTCAAGATGCGGCGATACTTCGACGCCTGTCCCACCTTGATCAGGTTCTTCGTGCGCTGTGCGCCCTTGTTCTTAATGCTGGTGCTTTCGTCCAGAATAGTCATGCAGTTTGGATTCAACTGCACAAACTTCTGAGCCGCCGACGCGCCCTTCGGCGTTGAGAACGCTTCTGTGTTCATCACCAGTATGTGCAGGAACCCCGGCTCACGGTTCTCTGGGTCGGCAATCTCCTGAATCTCTGCGCGGAACTTCTGCGTGAAGTTAGGTTGCCACTTGACCAGCTTAGTCTGAATGCTGTCTGGCAGATGAACCGGGATCTCTTTTTTGACCCAGTTATCAAAGACGCCCTTTGGGGCAATGATCAACGCCGTATCGATGTCACCGGCTTGGTAAAGCGCGCCCATGGTATCGATGGCGACTTTTGATTTGCCCGTCCCCATCTCCATGAACAAACCGAAGTAAGGCCTACGCCACGATTCATCGAAGGCGGTACGTTGATGATCGTAGGGTGTTGTTTTGAATTCGTACATGTTTTCCCTCAACGCTTGACATAGGAGGATATAGGATGCGAGACTGCGCGTCCAGCCCCCAAAAAGGGCCTGACCACGAAAGGAGAAAAAATGAGCGAGTTGCTCTTAAACATGGAAGCAGATCAAGCCACTGCTTCCTCCATCGAAAAGGTGGCAAACACCGGCTTGGCCAGCGTAGCAGAGATTGCTCGCGCTGTTCGTAACCAAGAGGATCTTGTGGGCAAGCTAGAAGATCAACTCAAGGAAGCGAAGCGAGAACTGCTTAAACTCACCGACGAAGACCTCCCTGCCATGTTGCTTGAACTCGGCCTTAGTTCGTTTGAACTGGAGGACGGATCAAAGGTGACTGTGCGTCCGACGTATGGCGCGCACATCAAGGCGGAAAACAAAGCTACGGCATTTGATTGGCTACGGCAAAACGGTTTTGATGACATCATCAAAAACACTGTTAGCTGTAACTTTGGTCGTGGCGAAGACCACGAGGCGTCTCAATTCATTGAGTACGCGCAAGGTCTTGGTTATGCCGCAGAGCAGAAAACAGACGTGCATCCCAGCACTCTGAAAGCCTTTGTCAAAGAACGTGTACAAAACGGGGAAGCCTTCCCTATGGAACTTTTCGGGGCCTATGTGGGCCAACGTGCTAACATCGCGAGGAAGAAGTAATGAGTAAAGCAGTCGCAGAAACAAAGGAGACAATGAATGAAATTGTCACGTTTGACGCAAGCATCTTTGAACAAGATGCGGGAATGGGAATGGGTGACCTCAGTCAAGATGACATGGCAATCCCTTTCCTCAAAGTTCTCAGCCGCCAAGACCCAGTGTTGGATGACCTTGATAACGCTAAAGCGGGCGATATTCTCAATACCGTATCGAATCAAGTGTATGCTGGTAAGACAGGTATTCGTGTCATACCTTGCGCTTATCAGCGGCGCTATCTTGAGTGGGCTCCTCGGGGCAGTGGTAACGGCGCTCCTTTAAATATCTACACGCCTGAAGACAAGCGGCCTCGCACTGAGCGCGGCGATGACAACAAGGATTATGTTGTCGGCGGCTCGGGCACGTACATTGAGGAGACTCACCAGCACTACGTCCTGATCCTCAACGAGGACGGAACAACCACCACGGCAGTCATCGCGATGAAGTCTACGCAGATGAAAAAAAGCCGAAAGTGGAACTCCACGATTGCCCAGCGCACCTTGATGGGTAAGAACGGTCCGTTTACGCCACCGCGTTTCAGCCACGTCTACCTGCTTAAAACTGTCTCGGAAGAGAACAGTAAAGGTAGCTGGCATGGTTGGGACATCAGCCTTGAAGGTGTGGTGGAAGACGGCTCTCATTATCAGCAGGCCAAGGCCTTCGCAGATAGCATCATGAAAGGTGATGTGGAAGCGAAGCACACCGCAGAGGGTGACGACACGTCAGACGACGCGCCGTTTTAAGTTGTACGGGGGCCTCGCGCCCCCTTTCTTGGTCTATAAAAAATGTCTGATGCAAAAAGATTTGCGGCTATCTTCGATGGCTTAAAGCAAGCCTATGGCACCTATGAGATCGATAGCACAAAAGCCAACGGTAAGAACACCGGCAAAGCTCGCGTCGTCCGCGAACCACGGACCACGGAGCATTTTGAACAGCACCTTGCTGGGGAAGGCGCTGGGATTGGAATTATTCCGATTAACGAAGACGACGCCTGTAAATGGGGTTGTATTGACATTGATGAATACCCGCTCGACCACACCCGACTGATCGAAAAGATCAGACATGGGAAGCTCCCTTTGGTAGTATGTCGTTCAAAATCTGGGGGCGCGCACTGCTTTTTATTTTGCAGTGAGTGGGTGACTGCAAAGGCGATGCAGTCAACGTTACAACACTTAGCTAGTGGCTTAGGCTACGGCGGCAGTGAAATCTTCCCCAAACAGATTAAGTTGTTTTTAGATCGGGGGGATATCGGAAACTTCTTAAACATGCCGTACTTTGATGCGGAGGAGGGGTTGCGCTATGCGTTCAATGATGACGGCAGTGCGGCAACTCTGGAAGAATTTTTCGGACTACATGCGGCGCACGTCCAAACGCCAGAACAACTACAAGCACTTACGCAAGCCACGGTTGAAGGAACAGCAATTGTGGACGGTCCGCCTTGTCTCCAAACCTTATGCGCCCAAAAAATCAGCGAAGGAGGACGAAACAACGGACTCTTCAGCATAGGCGTGTATCTGCGAAAAGCGTACCCAGACACATGGCAGGATGAAGTGTTGCATCACAATATGGCGTACATTGATCCGCCGTTACCGTTGAGTGAAGTCAACATAGTCGTCAAACAGCTTGAGAAAAAAGACTACGCCTACCGCTGTAACGACGCCCCCATTCAGCCGTACTGCAACCGAGAGTTGTGTCAAACCCGGAAGTACGGCATTGGCGCGGCTGTCAGCGACATGGCTGTGGCAAACTTACGGAAGTACAACTCCATACCGCCTGTGTGGTTTCTTGACGTTAATGGCGTACCGCTTGAACTGGACACGGACGCGCTCCAAAACCAGACCATCTTCCAGAAAGCCTGTATCGAACAGCTTAACTTCATGCCCCAGACCATGCCCCGGCGTGGCTGGGAAGGCCGCATCAATCAGTTGATGAAAGAAATGGCAGAAACCGACGGGTCCATCATGGAAGTGTCGGAGGACGCTAGCATCAATGGTCAGTTCTACGAATACCTTGATGAGTTTTGCACCTCGACGCAGAAAGCGGAAGACCGCGAAGAGATATTGCTCCGCAGACCATGGGTTGATGAAGAGAGCAACGCCGTTCACTTTAGACTAAAAGACTTTGAAAGCTTTTTGAGAAAGAACCGCTTTAGTGAGTTTAAAACCCACAAAGTGGCACAACGTTTACGGGACATAAATGGGGAATCCATGCTGTTAAAAATAAAAGGAAAGCCGACACGCGTGTGGCGCGTACCTGTGCAGGACATCCCGCACGATCAAGTAGAGTCCAAAAGTTTTGAAACACGGGCCACGGACCCGTTCTAATGTTTCGCATCTTTGGACCTCCGGGAACGGGGAAAACCACTACGTTGTTAAACATGGTGGAAAAATCGTTAGAGTCGGGAATAACCCCTTCACAAGTGGGGTTTTTCGCGTTTACTAGAAAAGCGGCAAACGAAGCTAGAGATCGGGCCGCTAAACGGTTTGACTTGGACCCCGTAAAAGACTTGCCGTATTTCCGCACAATCCATTCTCTGGCTTACAGGCTAATGGGCGTGAACGAAAACCAGTTGATGAGCGACCAAAACTATAAGGAGTTGTCTAAAGCCATAGGGTTCACGCTTCATAGCTCAAGTAGCGAAGAGGAGGATGTGTCGTTTAAAGCGACAGATCACCCGATCCTTCAGCTAATAAACCTTGCAAAAACAAAAAAGACCGCGCTTCAGCATGAGTACAACCACT
>Ga0208899_1000440_pt1 | contig 31016 bp, 29 predicted proteins | sample VirMetDEL_Nov_24_FD_184518 | JGI IMG/M metagenome (GOLD analysis project Ga0208899, IMG submission 184518) | Aqueous microbial communities from the Delaware River and Bay under freshwater to marine salinity gradient to study organic matter... | ecosystem: Environmental > Aquatic > Marine >... | reverse complement strand
AGGTAAGTTTCAAGATGTTGTATCAGATTTAGAACCAACAGGTGGGGGCGGTACTAACCCATGCTGTGTAGTAGATTACGTCAAGCTCAAGCAGTATAAGTTTGATGCAGTAATTTGGATAACTGATGGGTACTTTTATCACATGCCGGATCAGTTAGCCAAACGTGTCCTGTGGTGTGTGATTGACAATTCAAGATTCAAAGCACCGCATGGCAAAGTAGTACACATTAAATCTTAATAAGAAAGGAATCAACTATGTTAACAAACACAAATGACTTCGACGCAGTAACAACCAACCCATCAACCGACGTAGAACAATCTGTTCCACAAAGTACACCACAGAACACTGAGTACAAGTTACACAATTACTTTTCTATCATTCAGTTTAGTGAGAGGTGCCCACAGTACACACGCAAAGACAGTACAGAAACAGCAAAGGTCGTGCGTGATACTGGTGCTAAGGATGACGCGGCGATTGTTACCAAGCGATTGTTCTGTAGTGATACAGCCCAGAAGTATCTATCAAAGATAAAGGAGGTTAACAAGAAAGCTAAGGAGCTTGTTGCTAATACAGGTGTTCCGTTTGCATTCAAGGGACAGCAGCTTATTCCAAACACAGAGATCATCAATGTGGAGCAGCAGTTTGTTGCGTTGCAATCAGAGTATTTTGCAGCAGTGACTGATCTGGTAGACGCGTACCCTACCATTCGTGCAGAAGCAGCCGTTGATCTAGGCTCTATGTTTGATGCAGTAAAGTTTCCGTCTGAGTCCAGAGTTCGCGGTGACTTTGCTTTTGATTACAAGATTCTTCCGATTGCCCCGGACAATCCTTTGTCAGAGTGTGAGACAGAGAACCAGAGAATCGTAGCGCAGAGTCAGAAACGTATGATGCAACAGGTGATAGACGACAACAGTGCTAGAGTTCGTAAGCATATCAAGGGTGAGTTAGATCGTATCATTGACCAGTTCACACCACACAAGGATGACAAAGCAAAGCAAAAGAAAATATCGCAGTCACTGTTGACTAACAGTAGAGCGCACTGCGAGACTATTCAAAAGTTTTCTGTGTTGTTTGAGCAAGACCCTGAGATATTCAAGTTGCAAGCTAGTGTACTTACTTTGTTGGACAAGATGGAGAAGTATGCAGGCACTAAGGTGGACAAGAAAACTGGTGAGCTTACGCTTGATGGACTCAAGGGTGAAGATGGTTTGGGCGCACGTAACGTATTGAAGATCGAAGCTACTAAGATTCGTGACGCTTTTAGTTTCTAAGAAAGGAGTACACATGACCGGAACAAACAAGCAAGACAAGCAGGCCACTATACCAAAGGACAAACAGGTGTTGTATGACACCTGCTTTGTTCAAGCTAATGGGTGGCTAAAGTTTAATCAAGTTTTACACAAGCATTGGCTAAGCCAACAACCAAAAGAAAAGGAGAACAGCAATGGATGAAGATATGGGAACAGGGGATATCCTAGAAGACGTGAGAACAGGGAGGGTGAAAATAGGCAGTGAGAGGTTTAATTCACATCTCCATGATGTACTTAGACAAGATCTTCTTGGGGATTGGAATTTTGAAGTAATCATAGAATCGGATGACGACTACGATTACATAACTATTAGCGTGCCAAAAGAAAAGGAGAACAACAATGGGTAAAAGATTAACAGGTGAACGACTACGCAAACAACTAGTTAAACGTGGTGTCAATGAGTACGTTATAGAACAGCGTGTAGTTGAAAGTCGTAAGGCAGGCAGTGCTAAACGTGCTAACAATATGCGAGATGTTGTGTGGCAGCGTCTGTATGGAGATAGATGGGCAGCCATTGTTAAAACTTTGACAGCCATAAAGAAAAGTTGTTACTACGAAATTGCATCTTGGAAGATGAGTGATATCATCAACGCCCCTACTACTGAGTACGCAACTTTATTATGTGGTGCGTTGAAGTTTCATCTTCGCAAGTTACAGGAGATAAAGAAACAATGGAAGCCCCTCAAAGATCACGACGACTACTTACTACATGTAGCATTGGATGTGTTTAGAGATGAGGAATTAAACGTAGCGCACATGCGACTTTGTAAGTATGAACAGAACAGACTACGCGAGCCTAGAAAAAACAAGGTAGGGTTGCTGTTACTAAGTGACATGGCTACAAGCCCGAAGTATAGACAAGCGAGGGAGGATTTATATGTCAAGAATGAGAGCGTATCTACACGCACGTAACGTGCAAAAGAAAGAAAAGTATTTCACTAAGAAGAGACAAGAGCGTGTTCAACAAGGACGAGTGTGGAAGCGCAACCAACGTCAAAGAAAAGGAGAGTGAACTGAGTGCGTACGCGAGAGAACAGCCTAGTAAACTGTTCTCTTGCGGTCTGTTTATATTACGATTACAATTAAGTTTAACTATAAGAAAGGAGAACTTATGCGACCGATTAAGGTTCTTGAATTACAAAACAAACACGAGGTAGATTTAATAGCTACCTGTGTGCTTGATGTACTGAGTGATTTCAAAGGCTCAGTGTCCACACAAACGCTGGTAGATGAGTGTAGTCAGGACGGCGTGTCCTCTCCTGCTACTACCAATAGAAAAATTAGTTTATTAAAAGGTAAGAAGTTTATTGACAGTAAGTTTATAAAAGATAAACGCCAGATACTAATTAAAGTTTCTTCTATTGGAATGAACTATCTAAAAGAATGGGAGAAAAATCATGCGTGAAAAATCAAAGCTAAGAGATAAAATTCTAGCACATATCGTTGCGAACCCTAAAACAGAGGGGTATGTTCCAACGTTCTTCGCAGGGAGATTTAAACGTGACGCACATTACTGTAGGCATTTGCTATTAGAACTAGCAGAACAAGGCAAAGTAATTAAACGAACTGGTAAAGCAAAGAACAATAAACTATGTTATAGGTTTTTTTCTACAGGTCAGGACTTTGGGGCTGTTGGTATGAACAACTTTGTTAGCCCTTCTATATTTTCTAACAATAATGTAGAACCTAATCCTGAATCTATAATTAATTCTAAGGCTTGGAAAAACTTTGTGAAAGGAACACGCATACATTATCTAATGGGGGAATCATCAAAGATAGCAGCCGATAATTTTTTAAGAAAGGTACTCAAATGACACATATAGTATCTTTTGTTTTTGGAGCATTGCTTATTTTATTTTTTATGGAAATGAATGTAGGGCAAATGAAATCTTATTGGCAGCACGCATATCAAGTGGGTCGTGATGATGGGTACACACTAGGCAAAGCTGAGTTTGATATTACACATGAAGAACTTGAAGCAAAATGTATGTTTCTTTACGCAGATGAGTATAGACGATGACAGATATAAAAAAATGGTGTCAGTCTTGTCAACAGTATAAGAGTCCTGATATAGGTAAGTATATTGTTAGGGGTAGGGTAAAGCGTTTTCAGTGTAATAGTTGTATTGATCGTACATCTAAATCTTACTTAAAGAGGAGTGCTTAGTGACTGAATTAATTAAAATGGATGGGTTAGACAAAGCCCTCATTGGTCGATCTTGCATTTGGGATTCTTCTGGTAGGCAAGAAGATCGTCTTATATATTCTGGCGAAAAGATTGTTGCCATACTCATAGCACGAGATGGTATGACTGCTGAAGAAGCGCTTGAGTATATTGAATTTAATATAGAGGGTGCGTATGTGGGAGAACAAACCCCATGTGTAATGTGGTCACAATTCATGGACGACTTGGAAAGTGACTACGATATTTACGGCACAGAAAAACCAAAGAAATGATTCAACCAAGAATTTATTGCAAAACTTGTAATGAATTTAAGTTGATTGGGTATTACGGTGGACGTAATAAAAGTGGTTGGATGTGTAAACAATGCCATAACAAAGAAAGGAATAAAATAAATGAACGAGAAGATCGCAGGGAAGTTTAAAGATAGTATAGGTGGCGCACTAGACAAAGCAGATAAAGATAATGCTGAAACATTAAGTGATGCTGCTCGACAACTTGAGTTAGATTTTGGGATATCTCAAAAAGAACAATCAGGTTTAAACATATCTCCAGTAACTCAACCTGCAGTTAAATCTATTCTAGTAGCTACGCCTATGTATGGTGGTATGTGTACAGGGCATTACACTATTGCGTTGATGAACTCTATTAACACACTCAAGGGTTTACAGGTAGAGACTTTGTTAGCAAGCCTAATGAATGAGTCTTTAATACCTCGTGCGAGAAACGAATTAGTTAGATTGTTTTTGAACGAAACAAAATGTTCTCACATAATGTTTATAGATGCTGACATGTATTTTAACGATCAGGCCATTGCTACTTTATACAAAGCAGATAAGGGTGTAGCTTGTGGTATCTACCCAAAGAAAGAACTAGATTGGGACAAAGTTTCTACGGCTGCGAACAAGGGCAAAGCTGACTTACCTAATCACTCATCGTCATTTGTATTAAACCTACCGCATGGTGTCAAGAAAGTAGAGCCTGATGCTGATGGTATGGTGGAGGTACGACATGGTGGCACAGGATTTATGCTTATTAAAAGAGAAGTGTTTGAGAAGTTAGCACCACATGTTCCTGAGTACAGGGCATCGACAAAACAAAACGAAAAGGGAGAGTTTGTTAGACCCCTTGTAAAACAATTCTTTGACACAAGCATTGATGAGACAGGCTGTTTATTATCTGAGGATTATCATTTCTGTGCTTTGTGGAGAAAGCATGGTGGGAAAGTGTATGCGAGTACAAAACTTAAATTTAATCACATAGGTACACATATATTTGGAGGGAGTATTGAATAATGTTTAATAAAAAAGAACCGGGTACAACAGATACACAGGTGGGTGGCACACATTATAAAGATATGGGTAACGCGCAGCCGTGGGAAGTTTTAAGTAAGTGGTTAAGTCCTACACAATTTAAAGGGTACTTGTTAGGAGAAGCTATTGCGTATCTTGCACGAGTAAATATAAAAGATACTCCCGGCAAGGGGGGTCTACAAGATATTAAGAAAGCACATCATACTCTCACGCACTTAATAGAACAGTTAGAAAAGTGACACCAGAAAAAAAAGTAAAGAATAAAGTTGTAAAGATTTTAAAAGAATTAGGGGCGTACTATTTCTACCCTGTACAGACTGGGTATGGAAGAGCAGGTATCCCTGATATTGTTGGATGCTATCGAAGTCATTTCTTTGGCATCGAATGTAAGGCCGGTAAAAATAAAGCTACAAGTTTGCAGCTTGTTGAGTTAGAAAAGATACGAGATGCAGAGGGTATAGCAATAATTATTAATGAGGAGAACGTGAATGAAACAGCGAGACTTATTAAAGGAGAGTAAATGAGTGCGCCGTTTGAGCGCATACTAGTTATTGATTTTGAAACTAGGTGGGATAAAAAAGACTACACACTAAGAAAACTTACAACAGAAGAATACATTCGACATGATAAGTTTAAAGCCTTTGGTGTAGGCTATCGGTACTACGGAGAAGATGCGGTAACTTGGGTATCTGAAAAAGATTTGCCTGAGTTCTTTGACTCTGTACCGTGGGACACGACTGCAGTGTTGGCACACAATGCACAGTTTGATGTATCTATTCTGTCGTGGGTGTATGGACACACACCTTGTTTTATATTTGATTCACTGTCAATGGCTCGTGCGCTGCGAGGGCTAGAAGCAGGCAACAGTTTGATGCAGCTTGCCAAAGAGTTTGGCTTACCTCCGAAAGGTGATGCGGTTCATAGCACTGACGGGCTAGAATTTTTAACTCCTGAAATAGAACAAGAGCTTAGTGATTACTGCAAGCATGATGTTGTGCTATGTGAAGAAGTATTTAATCGCTTGTATAAAGGCTACCCTAAGAAAGAGTTAAAGCTAATTGACATGACATTAAAAATGTTTGTCAATCCAGTGTTACAGTTAGACAGCGATATGTTACAGGTTGCTCTGGAAGAGGAGCAGCAAAAGAGAAAGTCTTTGTTAGCTAAACTTAATGTAGAAGAAAAAGATTTAGCTAGTAACGATAAGTTTGCAGAGGTGCTACGGAGTATGAGTATCAAACCTCCGACAAAGATTAGTGTGCAGACAGGTAAAGAAGCATACGCATTTGCAAAGAACGATGCACTATTTCAACAGCTTTTAAATTCTACCAATGAAGACATAGCTTCTTTATGTCAGGCTAGGCTGGCTGTTAAGTCTACACTGGAGCGCACCAGAGCGCAGAGGTTCTTGGATATATCTAAGCGAGGAGCATTACCTGTACCTCTTAACTATTATGGAGCGCACACTGGGAGATGGTCAGCTAGTAAAGGATCAGGTTTAAACTTACAGAACTTAAAACGAGGTTCGTTCCTACGTAGTTCTATCATGGCCCCAAAAGATTCTATGCTTATAGTATGTGATCTATCACAGATTGAACCTCGTATCCTAGCGCACCTGACAGATGACTACAACATGCTTGATATATTTTCAAGAGGTGGAGATCCTTACGCAGCGTTCGGGGCAAGGATGTTTAACATTCCCGGTATGACAAAGAAGACTCACCCTGAGTTACGGCAGTCAGCTAAGTCAGCATTACTAGGCGCAGGGTATGGGCTAGGGTGGTCAGCTTTTGCTGCTCAGTTATTAACAGGGTTTCTAGGAGCGCCCCCTCTCAGATACACAGAAGAAGATGCTTACAAGTTAGGGGTAACGACAGAAGATGTGTATGACTTTCTTGATATGGAAGATACAAAGCAAAGACTTAGTGATATAGCGTGTACCTGTACAAAGAAAGAATTAATCATACACGCTGTGACCGCTAAAAAGATTATAGATAAGTATCGGGAGGCCGCAGCACCTGTTAAAAGTTTTTGGAGATGGTGCGGTGATCGTATTGATGACTCCTTGTCTGATGATGGGAATGACTTTAATAAAGGTAAGGTGTATACTTATAAATGTTTACAAGTGCAGTACGAAAAAGTAGTATTGCCAAGCGGTCTGTGTTTACGTTATCCTAATTTAAGACCGGATAAAGATGACAAAGGTCGTTTGCAGTGGGTGTACGGTGAGAAGAAGAAACGATTGTACGGTGGTAAGTTAACCGAGAATATAGTTCAAGCCGTTGCTCGATGTGTTATGACAGATGGAATGCTACGAATACAAAAGAGGTATTCGTGTGTGTTAACTGTGCATGACGAAGTTGTATGTGTTGTACCAAAGGTGGAGGAAGAAGAAGCGAAAACTTGGGTTTTGGCTCAGATGACTATGGAGCCAAAGTATTTGCCGGACATTCCTCTTGACGCTGATGTTGATTCAGCACTTAGATATGGAGATGCAAAATGAGAATACCAAAAAAAGTAAAGGTAGGTAGAACTAACTACAGAATATACACATTAAAAGTTGGTTGGATGGATAAAGTTGGAGCAATGGGAGAAATTGATTACGATACTAAAGAGATCACCATTGCAGCACGTAGTAGTAGAAAGCCACACAGAAAGTTTTCTAAGGAAGAAATAGCTGATACATTTTGGCATGAGATTACTCACGCTATTCTTAAAGATATGGACTCGAAGCTGCATGCCAACGAATCATTTGTGACTAAGTTTGCAAACAGACTTACAACAGTAATTAGCACAGCAAAGTTCTGATGGAGCAGAAGATACGCTGGTCACATTCATCATTAAAAGATTATGAGGGGTGCGCTCGTAGGCACTATGAAGTAAAGGTATTAAAAAATTACCCGTTCATAGAAACTAAACAAGTTATCTACGGAAAAGAATTTCATACAGCCGCAGAAAACTTTGCTAAAGATAACACCCCACTACCAAAACAATTTTCTTTTTCTCAACAGTTACTAGACTCTCTTCTTAAAAAGGATGGAAGGAAGTTTCCTGAGTATGAGATGGGAGTAACAAAAAACATATCCCCATGTAGTTTCAATGACAAGGATGCGTGGGTGAGAGGAATTATTGATTTACTAATTGTTGATGATGAGAACTTTACAGCGTGGGTGTTTGATTATAAAACAGGGAATGACAAATACCCTGACATAGATCAATTAAAGTTAATGTCTTTGTTAACATTTGCACACTTTCCCCACGTTAAAGAAATAAAAGCAGCGTTACTTTTTGTAGTTAAAAACAGTATTGTAAAACATAAAGTTACAGTAGCTGATAGAGATAAGTTGTGGTGGGAGTACCGGGAGAGAGTTGCAAAACTTGAAGCATCTTATGCGAACGATGTTTGGAATCCCACGCAGACACCCTTATGTAATTGGTGTCCTGTCAGTAGTTGTGAGTTTAATCCAAGACATTAGTTGAAAGGAGACTAAATGGAAATTGTAGATAACAAGGCGTTGTTACTACGCACACGCAGTCCAGACAAGTACAACATAATACCCTGCAGTAAAGTTTTATCAGAAGAAAATGGTATTAGTTTAGTTGCTGTACGGTGGGGCTTAGAAGAAGTAAGAGTATTAAAAAATTTAGGAGTAAGAGAAGTACCTTCCCCTATCAACGCAAAGTACCCATGGCCCGGACGATTTGTTCCAATGGAACATCAGAAAGAAACATCTTCGTTTCTAACATTAAATAATAGATCGTTTGTATTCTCAGAACCCGGCACTGGTAAAACATTATCAGCGTTGTGGGCAGCAGATTACTTGATGAAAACTAAAAAGGTTAGGCGCTGTTTAATCTTATGTCCTGTATCTATTATGCACAGTGCGTGGATGAGTGATCTTACTAATAGTATTATTCACCGCAGTGCAATAGTAGCGCATCATCAAAAAGCATCGCGTCGTGTAGAGATGGTGCAGGGAGATTATGAGTTTGTCATTATTAATTATGATGGATTAAATCTTGTAGCCGATGAGATCAACGCCAATGGTAAGTTTGATTTAGTAATTGCTGATGAAGCCAATGCTTACAAGAACGTATCAACTAAACGTTGGAAGTCTTTGAACAAGATACTAAGGCCAGATACTTTATTGTGGATGATGACAGGTACACCTGCAGCACAATCTCCTCTTGATGCGTATGGTCTGGCAAAGCTAGTTAATCCAAAAGCTATACCAAGATTCTTCACAGCGTGGAGAGATTTAACCATGAACAAAATAACAATGTTCAAGTGGCTCCCCAAGAAAGATGCACAAGATAATGTTCATCGTGTGCTACAACCTGCTATCCGATTTACGAAGCAACAGTGCTTAGACTTACCCCCTGTAATAACTTTGACTAGAGCAGCTAAGTTAACAGCGCAACAACAAAAGTATTATTTAATGTTGAAGCAAGAGATGATTGTTAAAGCTGCTGGAGAAACAATCAGTGCTGTCAACGCAGCCACTGAGGTTAACAAGCTACTACAAATTAGTGCAGGTGCAGCATACGCTGACAACGGAGAAGTAGTTGAGTTTGATTGTAGCTCTCGACTAAATGTTCTGATGGAAGCGCTAGAGGAAACAGATAGAAAGGTCTTAGTGTTTGCTACTTACAGGCACAGTATAGATACTATTGTTTCTTATTTAGAATCAAAAAATATATCGTGTAAAAAAATTGATGGATCAGTTAGCGTATCTAAACGCACACAGATATTTAAAAACTTTCAAACTACAAGTGACCCTAGAGTTTTGGTAATACAACCACAGTCTGCAGCACACGGTGTCACACTTACTGCAGCAGACACTGTTGTATTTTGGGGGCCAGTTATGTCTACTGAAACCTACATTCAATGCTGTGCTAGATCAGATCGTAAAGGTCAGGATAGCGACAAGGTAACAGTAATACATATCGAAGGCAGTGACATAGAGCGTAAGATGTTTAAGCGCTTGGCTTCACGAGTAAAGAACAATAATTTATTAGTTGAACTATATGAGGAGGAAATAAAAACGCTTGACAAAAAGTAAAATATTTGACAAACTTTTTCTTTAAAGGAGATTCTGATGACTACAGAAAATACAGTACCACTCGACAAACTTGCGGCTTGTCGTAGAAAAATTAAAGCTAAGATTCAAGAGATTGATAAGGATGCTGAGAATAAAAAGAAGTCTTTACAAGACAAACTAACTTTACTCGATCAAGGTATTAAAGATCAGATGTTAGCGTTAGGAGTTAAGAGTGTAAAGACTGAGCAAGGCACTATCATTCTTAGTGAGAAGACAACGTATGCTACGAATGACTGGGCAGAGATGGACAAGTTTGTTGTAGAGAATGCAGTGCCTAGTTTGTTGCAGCGCCGCATCTCGCAAACAAACATTCAACAGTACCTACTTGAGAACCCTGACAATATTCCTGCTGGGTTGTATAGCAATACTAACTATCAAGTATCAGTACGGAAACCCACATGAGTTTTATTAAACTATCAATAGCAAATAGCGTATTCAAGTTGCGTGGGTCTAGTTCTAAGGGAGTAACAGAGTTGGATGTTGTGTTGATAAACGCTGCTAAGAACTACAGTAGAGTTTATTACACATCCACTTATGACTCAAACAATCCACGCAGTCCTGATTGTTGGTCTAGTAATAACGTAAAGCCGGATATGTTATCTCGTGAGGTACAGTCTGATACATGTAGCACCTGTGAAAAGAATATAACAGGATCAGGAGTGGGTGCTACAAGGGCGTGTAGGTTTTATCAATACGTCGCGTTGTTATTAGCCAATGATTTAGGCGGCGCAGTTATTCAGTTAGCTGTGCCGGGGTCTTCTATATTTGGTAAGACAGATGGTGCAAGCTACTCAATGAAATCTTATGCTAAGTATTTAGTGCAAGAAAACATTGATCCTGAAATGCTTGTTACTAAAATGTCTTTTGACTCAACCTCTATGGCAGCAAAGATATTATTTAAACCTGCTAGGTGGTTGACTGCTGAAGAACAAGCTCTTGTTTTAAACCGGGGTAAGTCGGATGCTGCAATGAGAGCAATCAAGATGTCCTTTACACCTGCAGGTGTGAGTAATATTGATGCAGCTAATTTAAAACTTACTGACAAAAACTTTGCAGTATTGTCGCAAGCTATGGGCATGACCGCAGATATTAAATTTAATTAAAGGAGTATTTTATATGAGTGATTTGACCGTGTTGGACAAGAATAACTTTGCTGCTATGGCAGAAGCTATGGGCATGAATGCTGATACAACGAAAAGTAGTGGCAGTACATTAGCACGTCTTGCTATTGATACTAAAGGGGTGTTTGGAGAAACGTCTGTCAAAGGTAAAAAGAAAAAGGTGGAGATTGTTTCTGCTGGTAGTTATGTTCTCAAGAAAACTGATGGCACAAAACTGTTTCAAGAGACTGTAGAGATTAGATTGTACAGTCAAAGATTTCAGTACGAGTTATATAAGCAGGACGGCGATAAGAAATCTTTTATTAGATCCGTGTTAGCAGCTAATTTTAATAGTGATCTTCCTGATTCCGCAGGCGGTATGAATTGTGGTAGACAGCGAGGGTATGTTGAAGATTACAATTCACTTACGCAAGAACAAAAAGATGTTAAACGTGTAAGAGTATTATTCGGAGAAGTAAAATTTACTGACGCTGTAGATGAAGAGGGTAATGAAGTCGGCCCTGTTACATCTCCATTTATATGGGATGTTAAGAACAACGAAGCGTTTAAGATTATGGGGCAGCCTATCACAGAGATGATGGAGCAGCAGATACTTCTTCCAGAGCGTTGGATTTCATTAGAAACAGAAGAGCGTTCATCTCCCTCTATCACATGGTATGTTCCAACTGCTTCACTACTTCCTGAAGTATTGCCGTTAGGTAAAGAAGAGCAGAAACTGTTTGCAGATTTTAATGCTTGGATAAAAAATAGTAACGAGCAAACTATGAGTAAGCACAAGTCAACAAGTGTTGCGCCTGCTACTCAGAGCGTAGAAGTTTTAGAAGATGTTGTTGAAGAGCCGGAAGTTCGTAAGGTAAAAAAGGTTGCGCCAGTTAAACCAAAACAGTCAGACTTAGGTAATGTTGTAGACGAGATTGATAATTGGGATACGGATGACTAATGGCCTACTCAGAAAAAACTAAACAGCTTATAGCTGATGCACCCCCTTCGCTAGGAACTAACCTAGCGCAGTGGGCTGTACAGCGGGGTGTGTCAGTACAGCAGGTAGCGACTGCAACTGGAGCAACTCGACAGACTGTATATAACTGGTTTACAGGCACAACATTAGTAACTCCTGCGTATCAAGAAAAAGTTTTAATAATACTAGACATACTTAAAAGTATTTCAAAGACTGATGATGCGTGGAAGAAAATCTGTGCTGCTTTAAAATTACATTTCTAAGAAAGAAGGAGACTCAATGGAACCAGAAGAGTTCTTATCGGCAGTCCTACCTTCATCGGGACTGTACTGCGTTTGTGAATTTACTACAAAGAACCGGAATCATTTCTTCTCGAAGACTACGAAAGAGATGGTGCAAAATTCAGACAACTTAGTACAACAAAATATAGATTCTTACTTTGCTCTAGCGTCATTCAAAAGTAAACGACGTACTCAGGAGCAGGTTGTAGCACAGAAATCTTTATTTGTGGATCTTGATGTAGATAGTGGCAAGCCTGACAAAGCATATGCTACGAAGAAGGAAGCAGAGAAAGACTTTAAAAACTTTATGAAGACTACAGGGTTAGAAAAGTTTGGGCAACCTATCGTTGTTTCTTCGGGGGGTGGGTATCACATATACTGGCCGTTTGAATCAGAAGTTTTTGATGTGGCTACTAGGTGGGTAGCGTTTACTGAAAACTTTAAACGCCTATGTAAGCAAGAAAATTTAAAGATTGACATGGCAGTTACGTCTGACTCAGCTCGTATACTACGTGTGCCGGGGACTAACAACTTTAAACTTGGGGTGGATAAACCTAGACCAGTAAAAATTCTTAAAGCTAGTAATGATCGGTTTAACTTTGAGGAGTTAGAGCAGTGGGTGTCTAGTAAGGTGGTTACTAAATGGCAGGCTCCACAACAAAAAGTTAACGGCACATCTTCTGAAAGAGTTAAAGAGTTGATTGAAACTACGGAAACAGTTTTTAAAACAATCATTGATAAGTCAATGAAAGATAGTGGCTGTGGACAATTAAAATACTTTATTGAGAACGCTCATGAACAAAACATGGAGCCGTTATGGAGAGCGATGTTGTCATTAGCTCAGCCATGTGTTGATGCAGATGAGCAGACTATGTGGTTGACTAAGCTACATCCATATGAGCCAGAGAGAATGCACGAGAAGTTAGCGCAGATTAAAGGCCCATACTCCTGTGTAAAGATTGATAGTGCGAATCCCGGTGTCTGTGATAAGTGTAAACATGTATCAAAGATTACTAATCCTTTAATTCTAGGCAGACGTGCTAAGACATCTACGAAACAAATAGAAGTAGTTGTAGAAAAAAATCCTACTGCCCCTGTTAAACGCCCTGTACCTCCACGTCCTTTCTCGTATGGTGCAAAGGGTGGAGTTTATATGGATAAAGAATTAGTAGACTCTGATGGCACTAAGACAACTCAACAGATAATGATCTTGTCGTATGACTTATTCGTAGTAGATATTCTTCAACATGAGTCAGAACACATAGTTCATATGGTTGCAGCTAGACCAGAGGGAAGTGTGGCAGTTACGCTACCGCAACGTGCGGTTGTTTCTAAAGATGAAACAGTAAAAGTGTTGGCGCAACAAAACATCATTGCATCCTACGGACAGGGTAATGATAAAAACTTATTTGCTTATGTTCGTGCATGTGTAGAAGAAGCATCAGTGCAACGAGGTGCAGTAAAAGTGCCGTCTAGTTATGGGTGGCAGGATAATAACTCGTTTGTTTTTAATGAGCAGATATATACAGCTAGTCGGCCAGACCCTAGACATGTACCCATGCGAGGGCTACACAACTTAAACTCAGCTTGTTCTCCTGCAGGTAGCCTAGACAAGTGGGTATCTATAGTGAACATGATAAAAGCAAAAGAATTATATGGGGTGTTATGTATGTCACTCATAGGCTTTGGCTCTCCTCTTATGAGATTCACAGGCTTTGATGGGATCACATGGCACTTAGGATCAAGTGCTTCTGGAACTGGTAAGACTTTAGCTCTTGAATTAGCATCCTCAGTATGGGGGCATCCTACTAGGTATAGGGTGGGTAAGAATACATCAGACGTAGCTATGCAACAGCGTCTAGGTTTACTAAATAGTTTGCCACTTATATCAGATGAGATAACAAGTAAGAATAGAAAAGACTTTGAGTGGTTTCCTGCGTTTGTATTTGATATGGCAGAGGGTCAAGGTAAACAACGAATGGAGGCAGGGGCTAACAAAGAACGAGAGAACACAACTTTCTGGGAATCAATGGCGCTACTATCTTCTAACACACACGTTACAGATTACTTATCAGGCGCTCGTAAGCACTCATCTCAAGGAGAAATACTGCGAGTCTTAGAGTGGAAACCTACAGAAAAAATATCATGGGCTGAGGGAGAAACAGATCAGATATCAGCACTTAAATCTAACTATGGTGTTGCAGGACATAAGTTTGCTGCATGGCTAGTTAATAACATGGATACGGCAAAGAGTATAGTAGCAAAAGTTAAGGACAAATTAAAAGTAGAGTTTGAGTTTTCAGATGATGAACGCTACTGGTTGGCAGGGTGTAGTGCATTAGTAGCAGGGGGCATACTAGCAGGCAGTAAACATTCAGGCATAATTGATTACCCGATACAAGGCATAGTTGAGGTACTGAAAAGCATAATCACAGAATCTCGTAAAGCTGTTAAAGATAATGTACGTACTGCAGATGATGTATTGAATACTTATATTAGAGAATACTATGGTAAGTTTGTCATCGTTAGAAAGAGCGATAACAATCTTGTATCTTCATTTGGTAGTGATGGTGTAATAGATCAGACTATAACTCGTAGTGAGATCTTTGGTAGGGTAGAGCATGGCATGTCACCGGGGTATATAGATTTTTATTTAGAAGAACAACTGCTAAAGAAGTATTGTTCTAGTATGAGCTTTGGATACTCTGACTTTAAGAATCAAATTGAAAAGAAGTATCGAGTGTCGTACAAGAAAAAAGATATGTTAGCAAAAACAAAGGGGCCAACCATGCGTGTGAACGCAATGCAGATATCTAGAAAGGAAGATGAAGATTCAATACCCGTGGAAGAAACTTAAAAAGGGGCAAGGATTTTTTGTCCCTTGTTTAGATACGCAAAAGGTTTATGAGGAAGGATTAAAAGAGGCTATATCTCAAAAAGTATTAGATGCTAAAGCTATCATAGGAATTAAGCAGCAACGGCTGGGCGTTCTATTCTTTGTTTAAATTCTTTAAATCTTTTTGATATATCAATTCTTAATTGTTTAAGTCTTTTTATTTCTTCTCTTTTTTCATCTGCTGTTAAATCTTTACTACCTCGAACAAATGCTTCTCTGTTATTTATTTTACCCATAGTACGCACATATCTACCTGATGCAGTGCTTAACTGAATACGTGATAAGTTTTTCTGCAAATATTTTTTTGCCTGTTCTGGTTGATTGTTTTTTATAAAGTTATTGTATGTTTTCTTTGCGCTTGTAGCATCAGCAACTGTTTCATATGCTTGACTAATTAAATACCCTGAGTCTGTAGGTTGAAAGAAACTTTTTACTAGAGGTACATCTGTAATATCAAACGATGGCTGCTCAACACTTTCTCCTGTAGGCATGGCTTTAAACCCAAGTGCATCTGGAATACTAAGTAGGGCTAATCCCAAAGAACCTGTGTAACCACGCACTATGTACTCTGCTTTTAAAGGAGATATACCAACGTAGCCTAGTGTTTTTAATAATTCTGGGGTGCTTGATTTGTATTGAGCTATTGGGTCTGTGCCAGAAAATCTGCCTCCTACAACAGGAGCATCTAAGAAGAAAGAATAATTAGATTGAGCTTCTATAACAGGTTTTAAAGTTAAAGGTATATCTCCCGGAACACTACGAACCGCCATCTTACCTATGTCTTTTAAAATACTAGAGGCTTTATCATCACTAGCCATTACACGAACAAGCCCTTCAGGAATAGCTTTAAATATTATGCCTAACTCAAAAGGTATTGGTACTTTAAAAGGCTTTTCCATGCCGGGTACTGGCACAAACCAATTACCAAACCTTTGATACGGCTGTGCATTTTCATAAGTCTCATCATCATCCCACGCAAGAGCGTAAGCTACAGTAGCAGCAGCTAATAAAGCTCCACGTTTTAATAATTTAGTTTTAATGTTTAATCTATCTTGATAAGTCATAGTGCCTTTCATTGACCTATAAGTTACATCAAGACCTTGAATGTTTGCTGAAAGAAAAGGAATCATAGCATTTAAAAACATTACACTAGGAGAAACACCTCGCCTAGTAAAGTTCATAAGTTCTAAAGATGCTAACTCAGCTTCACGTTTAGATAGCCCTTGTTTAATAAACGAGTTATAGTTGTCTGCGCGTGTTGCTATATCGCCCGATACAGCAAGAGCATCTAAGTTAGCTGCTATCATATGCCAACCCGGTTTGCCTGAAGCTATTCCAGAAAATATTTTTTTAACATCTCTAGGAGAACCAGAGAATACTTGACCGCCACCAACTCCTGCGGCACGAAGTTCTTTTGCAGCGTCACTTTCTCCTTTAGCCATTTTACCTAATGTTTTAAACGCTCCTAGTATGGGTACAGTATTACCTCCACTTGTGAAACTAGCAATCACAGAGTCTCTAAATATCTGACGTAGTGCATAGTCAGGAGAACGAGTAATAAAAGATCTAAAGATATTTGTAGGAATACTAAACACGTTCATTATTCCGGGCAGTGTAGTTTGTATGCCGTCTAATCCTTTAACTAATAAATCAGCAGGCATATCTTTAAATGCTTCTACATTCTCTGGAGTAATTTCCCACGTTGTTTCTTTACCATTTTCTTTTGCGGTAATTGTAGTAGGCTTTTTCTTAACTGCTTCACTAGAAGAAACTTTCTTTGCTATGCCCAAACCTTCTAGTGTTAAAGCTACGTTTCTTGTAGCTATGTTACGTAACGCAAGATCCATTATTATCTGCGTATTTTGTAATGCAGTTTCTGTAATGTCTCGTGCAAGTGGCTGTTGATTCTTTAAGTCTTCTGGTAAACCAATTAACTCTTTAAGCTCTGGCTGTTTAGATAAGTTACCAATCTTAAGAACTTCTTCTCCATCAATAACTAAATCAACTATTCCATCTTTTCTAGGACGGTACGCTGGGATATAATCTTTTCTTCGTTTTAATTCTTTTGCTTTATTTGCATCAATATACCCTGTATCTGCAAGCAAATTAATTAAGTCATTGTTGTATTCGTTATAATATTTTCTAGCTTCTTGAAATGCTTTGTTGTTACGGCCAGCCTGTTGTACAGCATCTCTTTGCGCTTTAGAAATTTTATCTAAGCCTAGCTTTCTTACTCCATCAGGAATAGACTCAGCTCTTTCTATTAACATGTACCCAGTAAATGCTTTCGTTGCATTAGCATCTTTAAACTTTGCTCTACCAAGAGCTTCTGCAACTTTTTTTATAGAAGATGTTTCTTTTTTTATGTCTCTACCAATGCTAACTTCCCCAGTTTTAGGGTCTTTTATAACTTGTGCTACCCCAGTGGTAGCAGCTTCAGCAACTAGACTTTGGCGTTGGTCATACTTTCTTATAAAATAAGTTAAATTAGTAGCTTCTATTGCATCTAATAATGGATTGCCAAATTTATCTTTTAATGTTTGTCCGGTTATTTTAATTCTTTCTAAGATATCAGCTCTATCAATAAACTGCGTTCTAAAATTAAGACCTTCCCAGTTTGCAGTTAATTTTTCATATTGTGATGTAGGCTTTTCAATTATCTTATCTATTACTTCCATAACATTAATGTTTGGCGTAGTAAATTCTGGCACAGTCGCTGCGGTAGATAAGGAAATTGTGCCGTCTTCATTGCGGTAGGTGTATGCTTTACCTTGTTTAAAGTTTTTCTCAGCTTGACGCATTAAGAAAAATAATTCATCTGTAGATATTTTTGGTAGTGAAATAAAACCAAAGTTTTTTACTAAAGTATTTCTAAACATGTAGACCATATCTTGTAAAAACTTTTTAACTTTACTAGCAAATGTTTTTGTAACAGGTTTATCTAGTTTTTGTGCAGTATAAGCAATGACTTCACGAAGAGCTTTTAGCTGTGCTAGTCGTACAACTTCTTTACTAGATAATGTACCTTCTTCTAGGCCACGTTGTGTAGAACTAAGACTTTCTAAGAATGCTTGTTGTGCTTCTTTCTCTACCCCAAGTTCTTTAGCTAATTCAAATACAGCAGGATTATCTTTTGTAGCAGGGTAAGATTTTTCAACACGTTTAAGTAGCTTATCCATGCCATCTTTACCAAGCATTCCTTCAAACGTGTAGTGTCCTACTAACTCATGGGCTAGTGTAATCTCTAAGTCTTCTATACTTTCGTGATGACTAGTGATTACAAACACTGTACCGTCAGGCATCACTCCACCCTTTACTCTATTAGCATGGGCGCTCATGTTTTGGAATGCTAAGTTGTCACGTATCTCTGGAGGTAGTTGAGTTGTATCTTCATAAACATTAAGTGTAATGCCCATCTTTTTAGTCTTAGCTTGCATGTCTTTTAAAAGTGGCGCGGCTTCAGTAAATTTTACTGTTCCTAAGTTGACTGCTCCAATTCTAAATAAGATGTCTTGTCCAGATATACTATTGATAAGATTAGTAGTTTCAGTGTCATCAAGAGTTTCTTCTACGCCAAGACTTTTAAGACTAGCTGTTAGTTTATTTTTTTCTTGTACTTCTTTATCAAGAAATTTATCATACTCACTTGGATCAAAACTTACAGAAGTTTGTGCAAATACAGCATCTATATAATTTTCTTCTGCGTTTTTTAATGCTGCTTGCGCGTCTGATAACTTACGAGGCTTTGTTGTTGGGTCTTTTTCTAACTTAATTACTTCAGCTTTAGCATCTGCAACAATAGCTTTTAATTCTTCAACTTCTGTATTTAATTCTTTAGCTACAGTTTTTCTATTTTCAGGAGATACGTTATCAAAAAGTATTCTTATATTATTAGCATGTTCTTTAGCTTCACTAAATAAAATATCTTTATTTTTTGATAATGTTTTTATTGTGCGCTTACGAGTTGCTGCACTATCTCCTTCTTCTTTTATAGTTTGTTCAAAATATTCAACAATTTGTTGTTCAGTTTCAATATCTTTTTTAATATCTTTTTTTTGCCTACTGCTTAAATTTAAATCGTTTAAAGATTCTTCAAGCTCTTTTATTTTTTCTTTTCGTATATCTAAAGTGCTTTGTTGAATATCAAAACCTCGACTAAGTTTTTTATTTTTTATATCTTTTTGTATATCCTCTATTGCCTGTATGTAATTTTGTTGTCTGGCTCGTGCGTGTAGTAACTTACCTTTAAAAGAATTAATCGAGGCTTGTAAACTTTTTTTATCTTTTTCAGACATCTTAATAATCGTGCCTGCTATTTTTCCTTCTTTAACTCCTTTTTCTAACTCTGCTTGCTTGTCAGCGATTGTATTTTCATATCTAGGAATGGTATATATTTTTTCTTTTTCTCTTGTTTCTTTTAAAGATTGTTTATCTAAGTTTGTTGAATCAAGAATTTCAGTTTCTACTCTAACTCCCGGTAAATCTAAACCTGTTTGTTGTTTAGCTTTTACATCTATATCAACCTTTGGTAGTTTTGCAAGTTCACTTTGTGTTTTATTAAGTTGTTTTTGTACAAAGTCTCGTAGAGTTTCAGTTTGTTTGTTTCTAAACTCAAGAGTTTTTTGAGTTTGTTCAGCAGCTTTTATTTTTGCTGGGATTTTTGCTAATAAAGCAGTTAGTGTTTTTTTGTTCTCAGCTTTTGGATTTTGTTTTGCTTTAGTAATAGCAGTTTTTGCATTTTTTATTTCTGTTTTTAAATCATTAAGTTCTTTTTTAGCAAGCGCTGCATCTTTTTCAATAGCTGCTTTATTAGTAAAATCAAATATAGTATTTTTGTTTTCAAACTCTTCAAGCAATCTTACGCCTGAAACTCCTTTTGATGTTTTTAAAACTCCTTTTGCTTGTAATTTTTTTAATTGATTAATTAATATTTTTTCTCTTCTATTTAATACAGCGTCATTTTTTTTAGCAATCTTTTCATCAGGATTTCTTGGAGCAGCACGGTCATTTTTTAAAGAGTTAAAAGATTCTGAAAGCTCTACAACATTTTCTCTATTTAAAGCTGTTAAATTATTTTGAGCTTCATTTATTTTTTTAAGGTTTTTTAATCCTTCTTCTAACCGATCATTAAAAGGTTTAAGTTTCTTTTCTAATGTTTTTATTTCATCAATTAATTTTTCTTGTTTTTCAGCTAATGGTTTTGTTGGACTAATATCTGCAGGTGGAAGATCTTCAATTTCTTTAAGTTTATTTTTTAAATTTTTAAGTTTTGTTTGTTCAGACTTAATATTAGTTTTAAACTCTTTTATATTTTTTCTTATGTTTGGTAATCTTTTAGGATCTATAGCAGGATCTTTTTTTGCTTTTTCAAAGTCTTCAAAACGCTTTGTTAAATTATTAAGATTAGTTTCAACTGCTTCTATATTTGTAGGAATTAAAACTTCTTTTTGAGTTGTTTCTATTTGTTTATTTAAGTTGTTTAATCTCTTAGTTAATCTGGTTTTAGCACTTTGTGTTTTTGCAGTTTTTAATTTTTCTTCTATTGCAGATTTTTCGTCTGTTTGTTTTTTTATTTTAATGTTTACTTTTGCACTAACAGAGTTAGCTCTTGTTGTAATGTTTTTTATATCTTCTTTAACATCTTTTAATTCTGTTTTTAAGTTATTAAGATTATCTCGTAAAGTATCTTCTTTTTTTCGTTCTCTAACTGGGGCAACATCTTTAGGTGGAAGCTCTACTTCTAGCTCTGGCTCAGGCTTAATACCTTTACTAGCTTCTATTGTTTTTAAATTATCTTGACGTAGATTTTCTATTTCTTTAAAAAGACTGTAGACTTTTTTATCTGTAGGCATTACTCCTGTAGGCACATCAGTAATTCTGTTAAGTAAATTATCAAAAGAAACTTTTAATTTTATGCGTAGTTGATTTTCTTCTAACTCAGTAAGAGGCTGCTGTTTTGTAGCATTTCTATAAGCGTTTACTTCTTTAACAGCATTTTCTAAATAAGTTAGTGTTGCTTCATTAGCATCCTTAATAATCGTAGCTTTTAAACTTTTTGCTTTTGATGGATCTCTTTCACTTATTCCAGCTTTTAATTTTTTTATTTCTGCATCTACGTCAATTTTTTTCTGTTCTAAAAATCTTTGTTGCTCACGATTTGCTGCAGATTTTTTTATTTGATCTGCAAAATACTTTGAATCATCTGTTAATCTTTCTATATCTTTCTTAGCTTTTGCGTTACGATCTCTTTCTTTTAAAGTAAGTGTGTCAGTAACACCTAAATAATTTCCACGATCTAACTTAAAAGCTGCGTCTTTAAAGTTTGTAAATGCAGGCGTTGTAGCATCAACTTTTTCTGTATCTTTAAAAGGAACATCTCTACCTTTTAATTGTTTAGTTATTTGTCTTACTTGAGCAGTAATATTATTTTTTTGATCTACGTTTAAAGGTTTCTCTATTTTTTTTAATTCTTTTTTAACTTTATCTAATTCAACCGTAATATTATTTTTTGAGATAGAAAGTTGTTTTTCATCTAAATTTTTAAAATCTGTTAAAAGTTGTTTTTCAAGATTTTTTATTTTTTGTGTAAGTTTTTCAGTGCGTTCTATGTTGAGTGTATTATTTTCTAAACGATCTTCAAGTTTATTTCTTTTTTGTATTAATTCAAGATCTCTTTGTCTTGTTGCTGCACTTTCAACAGCTTCTCCAGCTATAGCTTTAAATCTCTGAGCAGCAACACCAGTCTCATCGGCTTCGTATTTATCAATAACTTCTTGAGCGTCTGCTGCTAATGCGTTTTCAAAATTTCTTTGATAAGCTACGTCTGCAAATTCAGAATATCTACCTGTAGGTTCTTTATTTAGATCACTTATAGCTGCTGTTTTAACTTTGTTTAAAACATTAAACTTCATTTCATCTTGAGCTAGTTGTAATCCTTTTCGCGTTAGTTGGCCTTTTTCATTAAACAATGTAACTTTTGGAGAAACAACATTTAACACATCTCCTATGCGTTTTTTATTTAATTCTTTTAACCGTTCGTTAATTTGAGGAATATACTCATAAGCACGACTTTCTTTATCAACTTTTATACCAAGAGCTTTTCCTGATACAGGAGTTAAAATACCCTCATATAGTTGAGCTTCTAATTTTTTTCTAGTCTCAAAATCTGCTCTAGGAAATACTCCTGTTGTCTCTAACTTATCAATATATTGTGTAAGTTTTTCTATGTTCTCATCTTTAAGCAAAGCATCTTGTCTTGCTTTTTCTCTAGCTTCTCGTTTATCAATACCTTCTTGCGGTCTTTGTCGAGCAGATGCTGTAATTGCTTTTAAAGCAGTTCCTATATCTTGGCTATATATTTTGTTTACTTCTGCAACTCTTTTTTTATTCTCTATTCCAAACAAATCTCCTTGATCTGTTTCTTGCTGCACTTTCTCTAACTGTTTGTTTAAATCTGAAAGTTTAGTAAACTCGCCTTTACTACTGGCATTTACCATAGCATTTTTAATACGAATTTCTTCTTGCTCAACTACAGAACGATCCCTAGTTTTTATTGTCTTACGTGGAGTTAACTTTAAATCAGGCGCAATTTTTTTTGCTTCTTCAACAACTTTATTTTTGTTAGCTTCTAACCTTTCAAGTTGATTAGTTAATGCGCTGATCCGAGATACGTCTGTATCAGTTTTGGTAGCTTCTTCATTTATTTGTATTTGTGTATTAGTAATATCATCTGACAAACTTTGATACACCCTTGTAAACTCTGCTTCTTGGTCTGCAGTATCTATTTCTATTGCTTTTTCTAAATCACTTTTTAAACGTTTTCCAGTTACAGGATCAAACTCTTGTTCTTCATCTCGAATAAAGGGATCTCTTGGCAATCCTCCAAGAAGATCTGTTTCTATTTCTTTTTTAACAGCTTCATCTGCAGCTTCTTCTTGAGCAAGTTGTGCTTGTCGTGCTTCTTCATCAGCCACAGTTTTTTGATCGAACCTTGTTTTCCTACCGCCTAATGCAGAAGTAGTTATAGCTTCAGCTAAAGCACCAACTGTAAAGCCAACTCCTGCTTCGTCAATTATTTGATCTCCAACAATAAGAGGTTGGTCAGGATCGTAAACCTTTTGTGCAATAGCATTTTGAATTATGCCTTGTGTTACTTCTGTAGCTGCTTCAAAAACACCTACTCCCGCAGGATCTAATAATCGTTGAGAAAGTTTTGTGCGTAGTTCACCAGCTATTTCGCTATCAGTTTTACCTGTTATACGTTTTAACACTCTAAAAGAAGGAACAACAGCATCTATTAAACCGGGAACAATACCAAGTCCTGTAGCAGCAGCTACTTCTCCTTCTGTTGCACCGGCTTCTTGCGCTCTTTCACGGGCTTCACCAGCACCTAATGCTCCACCAAAAGTCGTAGCAGCGCCTGTAGCTAATTGACCTGTGGCTCTTGCACCTGCTCCTGCTGCCCTTGCTGCTCCGACGGCGGCTCCACCCGGCACTAAGAAAGATGCAAAGCTACCAATACCTTCTCCAACCTTTGGAAGAAATCCATATAGTCCTCCAGCATCTCTGTATTCTGGTGCAAGCTCAGGAGACAAGGCTTCACTAACAGCTTCAAGGCCACTTACTACAGGAGTCTCTGCAGACTCTGGCAATAATGCAGCTAAACCTTTTCCTGCTGTTTCAAGAGATCCAACAAATCCTCTACCAACACCCTTAACTGTTTCTTTAAGAGCGCCTCCAAAAGTAGGATCAGGTAATTCTGGTTCTGGTTCAGGCTCTGGTTCAGGTTCAAAAGAATTTAATACTCTAGCAATAACTTCATCTTCTGTTAATGGAGTAAGAGAATCAACTCTATATGATCCTTTGTCTGGTATGTTAACTCGATAACTGGGCATAAGTATTTATCCCTTTATTGAGGCGTAACCGTGCGATTAAATACTAGTCTTTTTGCTTGATTCATATATGTTTCAAAATCGTCTTCGTCTAAGGCCGCCCCTAGTCCCTCTTTAGCTTTAGCTTGAATTATACTGTTAAAAACATCGTTTATCATTTCAGCTTGTGCTTTAACGGCTTTGAACTCACTCTCATTTTTATATTTTGCTCTTGTTATGTTTAACTCGTTAGCTCTTAATTCATTTGCTATTTGTTGTTGCCGAGTAGTTAGTTGAGCATTTGTCATGGTAGTAGATAGCTTAGTTAACTCTTTGCTATTAGTATTTATTAGATTAGTTCGGTTTGCTTGTGCTTTATCTACCTTCTTATCTATTGAATCTCGTGCGCTTTTAGTTATAGCATTACCTCTTTTAACAAGTAAATCTTTAAGTTCAGCTTCTTTAAATTTAAGTTTGTCAGTATTGTCTTTAATTTTTTCTAATCCGTTTATAATAGTTGGAGTAGCTGCTTTAGTTGCTGCGGATAAACCATCAAGAATACTGCCCGGTGTAGTACCTAACGTACCTGCTGCCACTAATAGAGATTTATATCCTAATTCTTTCTTCAATCCTTTTAAACCTTTCATGGATTCATTAATAAGGTCTACACGGTTTTTAGTTTCATCTCCGTACAGTGCTTTATCTTTTTTTATTTGCTCTTCGTATAAAACATTTACATCTGGTTCTGCAAGAATGGCTTGATCTTGAGGAGATAATTGAGCCATAAGCCCCTTTCCTTGAACAGGAAAATCAGACGCAAACATAGCTCTATTTTTTGCATATGCTGCTGCAGGATCTAAAGAATCGCTTATAGGTATATCCGGTGATAAATCAGTAGAAGCAGAGATATTTTCTACAGTAATTCCATCGTTTCTTCTTTCGCCAGATGGTAATGGGGGTGCTACTCCTGCGTCAGTTTGCGCCTTTATAATTTTAACAGCTTCATCTACACCATCTACCGGCCTACGAAACGACGGACTCATATTATTATTAGACGCTATAACTGAGTTTATTTGTGAAGGATCTACCCCTGCCATAGCCTTTTCAAGATTGGCTAAGTAATTTTGTTTTATCTCAGTATCTTTAGCACGATTAAAGCCTATGCCCGGCGCCATTCCTGTAGGATTTTCATCTATAAATCTTTGTGTTAAAGCATAAGCAGGATTAGCTACTTGTTCATAGCGTTGAGGAGAACGGGCTGAGTATCCGGGAATTAATTTTCCTTTTATTTTTTCTGGAAAAGGATTTCGTCCACTTCTTAGCAAAGTTTCTACTCTGGCTCTTTCATCTTTATCAAGATCTTTAAGAATTTCTTGTAAATTTACAAAGCCTGTACTTTGAAATGCAACTATACCTCCACCTTTACCTGCAGGAGGTTTGCCCCCAATAGTAGCCATTTGATTTTGTGCTGCTAAGTTTCTGACAGCAGGCTGTGACATATCTAAACCTAATCCCTCTTGAGGAGCAGGCGCAGTTAAAGACTGCATTACACTAGGAGGCTTAGGGCCAGCGCCTTTATTTTTCTCTGCCATGTTTTTTCTAGCTTGTAACTCTCCTGCTAACAGTAAATACTTTTTACTTCCTACATCTTGTGGACGTTTAAGAGTTATTTCTCGTAACATATTTTTTAAAAAAGGAATCCCTACTGGCCCTTTTGGTACAGCTTTTTTAATTAACGAGTCAAGTTTTGCGATGTTAGGATCAGATATTGTGAGTGCCATAGTGTTTACCCTAATAATTTACTAAGTGCTAGTCCAGACAAACCTAAACTGGCTATTTGACTAGCGGGTGCAACAGGTTGTTGATAGATAGCTCGTCCTCCAGTTTGTGCAAGATTAGATGATCCTCTAAGAAGATCAGACATAAATCCTAAACGTGTATAAGGATCAGCTTGCTGTGCTTGAAAATCTCCATACGCCATGTCTAACATAGCTTGTTGTTCTGCTTGACGTTGTGCAGCCATTTGATTTTGAAACTGTATGTTTGCTAATTGTGTTTGAGCTTGCTTTCCAGCTAAATCTCCTAACACTCCGGCTGATTGTGTAGCTGCTTGTGTTCCTCTTAATCCTAACTCAGACCCAAATTGTTGATTAGCTTGATTAGCTAAAGCTGCTTGAAGAGCTTGATTTGCTCCTAGTCCTTGTGTTTGTAAAGATGCTGCAAGATTTTGTACTCTAGCTTGTTGTTCAGCATCTAAATTTGCAAGTGATGTTTTTAATCCTATGTCAGCACCAAGAGCCTGTACTCCTAATTTAGCAGCACGATCTCTTTCAAACTGAGCTTGTGCTGATTCATAAGCAGATTGTAGTCCTTGTGCTTGAATGTCTCCAAGCTGACCACCTAATGCAGCTTCTCGTTCTCCTTGAAGTAAAGCCTGCCTTGCTCCTCCATAAGTTCCTTGTCTAGCAGCGGCTAGGTTTGTAGAAAGTTGAGTTCGTTTAGCATCATCTATTGCAGCTAACTTTTGACGTTCTACAACTTCTTGCATAAACGGAGAACCATATTTAATTACTTCTTCACTACTAAATTCCGGTGCTACAAGAGCAGGATTATAAGTAGTCTGTGCGCCTTGCATACCATATTGTGTAAGTTGTGGCGCACTAACTGCAGTTGAAGTTGGATCATATTGAGAGCCTGTTAACGCTTGCAGTCCAGCAGTTTGAGCAAGACTTGCTCCTGCATCAAAGCCTCCGGGTGTTTGTAAATTTTGTGCGGCAAGCCTAGCTTCTTGTTGTGCAACAGTTGGCCCAGCAATTCGTTCTCCTCCATATACTTGATACGGAGTTTTTTCTACATCAGAAAGTGCTGCTGCTTTCCCCAACACATCTGCCATGTATGGTTCAGCATACTCTGGAATAGTAACTTGACTTATTTGACTAGGCTGCCCTCCTCCACCAGACCCACCTTCTAAAGTCATAGGCCGATTGCCCGGCCCTGCTCGTTTTACAAATGCCCTTTCGGGTAACATTTCATCCCATGCGTTTTTCATATTTTTACCTCAACAATTTTATAACGCTCCCTAGCGCCTGCTATTTTTGTCCAAAAGTTTGCTGATTCTCTTACTGCACCTTGAACTCTGGTAGCTCCAAAGCTCTTTAATAAATTTTTTAACAATGTAAAACATTCTGGGTTAACTATACCTTTACCACCCATAGTAGTTATAAACGCTATCCTAGCATTTGGTAGATTATAAAGATGAACTGCTGCTGCGCCTTTTATTTTTTTATCTTCACTAACAGCAACTATCAACATCCATTCCCCTTTTGTAATATACACCTTAGCTTGCTCAACAGTATAATCACCTTCACAAAACGCTAGTCCATTCTTTAAAAACACTTCTACATCAGGCCATATAGTATGAATTACAGCAAGTGGAACAACCTCAACAGAGTCCATTAAGCTGGCATAACCTTATTCACATTAACGGCGGGCGCTTGTTTTTCTTTACCTGTTCTTTCTTTACGAATCTTATCCATCATAGCGTACAATCGCTTTGCTCCTGCATTACTAGAGCCATTCCCTAAATGCGAAACAACGTCTGCAGGTATAACAAACTCTCCGTCTGACAGCGCAGCCTCCTGTACATTATCTATATTTGCAGGGATAGTATCACTCATACCATCTCCCATCCCTCTTAAATACTCACCTCTATTATTTAAATTAGCTAATCCACCCATTGCAAAAAACCGTGGTCTAAAATAACGAAGCTCATCGGTGTCTTCATCTCTTGCACCTGTTCTATAGGCTACGTTCTGAGTGCCGGGATCATAATTGTAATTTTTTATTTGTCCTGTTTTTTTCTTATATTCATAAGGCTCTTGGTCAAGCATAGGAGTAACAGAACTTAATCCATACTTAAATAAATCTCCTCCTGTACCAACAAGTTCTCCTGCTTTATTTTGTGATAGTCCTTGAACAAAAGCATCACGCCCTCCTTGAGTTCCTAAATTAGTAAGACCTTCTCCAGCCAATTTAAAATTTTGCCCTGTTGTTTGAATGGTAGGGCTTATAACATCAGGATTAATACTAGGAGGCCCGGCAGGTATAGCAGCTTTTGTAGTTGTTGCTTTTACGGCCTCCGTACCCGATGTTATTCCGCCGGGTGTAGCAGCAGCACCTGATGCAGTTAATCCTGCTCCAAGCCCTCCTCCACCATATGCTCCAAGCCCTGCAGTTACGCCTTTTTGTAGATCTTTTGTTACTAATGCAGTTCCTGTTCCAACTATGCCTGCAGCCATCATAGGATTAATCACCCCGCCTGACCCGATAGTAAGTGCAGCGCCAGCTAACGTAGGAAGAATGTCTTCAAGAAACCCAGCTTCAGGAAGTCCTGTTGAAGGGTTAATACTTAAACTTCTATTATATTTTTGAGCTAAAGTTTGCAATCCTCCTACTTCAGAAGGAGTCATATGAACGAGCATAGAGTCATTGCCACGTCCTTGAGATTGTATTGCTTTAGCTAATGGTTGCATGTTATTCATATTTTATCCAATAGTAACTGTTACACTACCTACAGATGCTGTTGCACTAAGACCAGCTACACCTGTGTCTTGTGGTAGTAATATTTTAACGCTTCTTCCATCTCTATACAAACTAAAAGGTGGTAATCCTACAGGGGCTTCTGTTAAATCTGTTAATGTTAATCCTTCTAAGTGCAAAGCATTTTGTGAATCTAAGTGAGTAAAGTATAAATTTAATACCCTAACTAATTGATTTAAGTAACTTCTATCATAACTCAATGGCGCTAAAGGAAGTGGAGGCGCACGAAATGACCTCATTGCCATTATCTTCTCCCATCAGGACGACCGTCTAATCTTGGTGAACCTAACTTCCATGTTGTGCCAAGAGTGTCAGATGTAATCTTAAACCCCATCTGTCTTGCTCTCGCTCTTAAAAATACTTGTTCAGTGTAGACATTTACAGAAGTTTCTATTACATTTTTATCATTCTCTACACTATACGTGCTACCCGGAAAGTTTCTAGGTTTAACTGTCATTTTAACTTTAGGCTCACTAGCATTAGACCCCGTAAAGTCTACATCAGGAATAATTCTTTTAACTAGAGTAAACTTATCCCCGTCTCCAATATCAAAGTCAGATGAAGTTATAAACGCTGTCATAGCTGAACCATCTGCATCATTACCTACTTCATGGTTGTAAACAAAATTATCGCCAACCGCTTGCGGAAACTGTCTTAAATTAGAGTCTAGCCAAGCTGACCTATTCAAACTACCATAAAACCATATACCATCTTTGTAGTTATATACTATATAAGAATCATTTGTTGAGCTGTTTTTTGACGGGTAAAACCACCATATTTCACTTTGAGATTCTACAGTGCCTGCGTATACATATGCGAGAGCATCAAAGTTAATATCGTTAAATACAAAATCCCTTAATGTACAAGGTAGAGTATCAACTTTTCCGTTATACACATAAAATTTATCTGCCCCCATCCAATACACGACATTACTAGCACCAGCAACACATCGTGGACTTGCAATAGATATATTAGATTCCAGTTCCTGAAGACCAAAAACATCTGTTGTACCAAGAAACTGCATTGAATGAACTGACATATCTGTAAACACTAATATCTCTTGTCTTGTTCTAAATGCCGTCACTATCTGTGACCCACTACTAACTTTAATAAACCCTGCACTGTTAAGAGTAGACGGAGTAAAGTTTTCAGGCTCATCTTGATTTGAAAATCTTATTAACAAAGGATCAAATGTACCTCCACCAAAAGGTGTTGCTCCAAACGCAAGTAAATGTCTGTCTACTTGAGACACCATGATCTGACCCACTTCAGCAGGGACATCTGAAGCATTTGAACGGCTTGATAGTAACACTGCCCGTGTCCCTAAATTAGTTGTAGGGTCTGTTGCTGTACCTCTTTCCCAATAGTAAATAGCTCCTTTACCATCAGTGTTAACATTCATTACTAAATCATTGTCAATATTATCAAAGAACCAAACGGTTAAAGGAAATATTATGGGTTGTAAAGAACCAGAACCCCAAGCTAGTCTACTCCAAGTGCTAGTTCCCCAACCATAACCATATTCAACAGTTCCATTACCTGCTGTTATTTCAAAAGTTTGTACAGTTGAAGTGCCTCCATTCCCACTATCACTACTATTAGCAGTAACTGTGTTGCCGTCTACATCTTTTGCAGATATAGAATAAGAGTTATTATCTATCTTAGTTATTTTATAGTTTTGATTTAGCACAGCAGCGGTAATATTACCCCCTAAACTAGCTGCGTCAGAAAAAGTTACAAAATCTCCAGTTGCCGCTCCATGACTTGATGAGGTTACAACAATAGTAGAAGAGCCATCAGTAGCTGCAAATATATTATTATTTTCTGAGGTAGCTCTTATAGGAGTTATGTCATTTAAATTTTCTCCAACATCAATATATACTTTACTGTTTGTGCCTATAGCTAAAAAATTGTCTGAAAAAGAAGTAACCCAACCGAATAAAGCACGGCAAGTCCCTTCTAATGTATAAACGCCATTTTGTTGCCAACCTTTTATTTTTTCTGGGTATCCATTTAAGAACCTAACCTTATCGCACTCAAACCAACCACCCTCATTAGAGTAATTAGTCACGTCTCTATTTACGCCCGGTTTAAATTGTAATTTTTGTAGTGCCATATTAATAAGACCAGATGGTTGGGCGAGGTCTTGCAGGAGAACTTTCAATAGTATCTAGGTGCAAAAACCTTGCCCCGCCTTTCTGATTAACTCCTATTCCTGTAAATCCAACATCAAAAGCCAAAGATAAAAGTTCATAAGCATTTTTTCGTTCAATTAATATATCAGCAGCTTTACCTGATACGTGCGCTCCAGAAGTGGGATCTTTCTTAACTGCTTCTACTGGATGTGTTGAATCTCTATACCCAGAACTAACTGTCATAGGCTT
>Ga0208899_1000439_pt1 | contig 31094 bp, 32 predicted proteins | sample VirMetDEL_Nov_24_FD_184518 | JGI IMG/M metagenome (GOLD analysis project Ga0208899, IMG submission 184518) | Aqueous microbial communities from the Delaware River and Bay under freshwater to marine salinity gradient to study organic matter... | ecosystem: Environmental > Aquatic > Marine >... | reverse complement strand
AAAACGTATTTACGTTGCTGGTGCTTTGCCCAATGAAGTAATAGCCAGTGTCTTGCTTAGCTCTAAATCCAGCCTTAGCTTGAACATAGTTGTTGAAATTAGCCCACCCATCCGCATGCAGCGTGATGTTCGGCGATGCAGGGAGCGTTCCGCCTATTCTCACATCGCTAGCGAACTGAGCCGAGCCAGTAGCAGAGATAATGGTCTTAGCAGTGTTAATATCGGAGGTCTGCATCCCAACGTATGCGGAGCCATCAGCGGTAATTACTGTATTTCGTGTACCACCTTGAGTGATTTCAAAATATGAAAAGTTATCAGCAACTGCACCTCTATCAATTGATATTTTGCCAGCAAACGTAGCTGAGCCATTAGCATTCAGCGTGATGTTCGGCGTTTCTCCCCCTGGTAGGGAACCCATGGAACCGCCAATATAGAAGTCTCCAGCAGGGGTTATACGAGTCTTAACGGCACCGAGTAATGCAGTGTCGATGTATCCCGAACCTGAGTTTCCGCCATCCAGGAGAAGCCGATTAGATGTAGACGCATAAATACCTGCATTAATAATACCATCCGCATTCAGCGTGATGTTGGGTGCTGAGGGGAGGGTGCCTCCGATGAGGACGTTGCCTGATGACTTAACACGAAGGCGTTCGGTCAAACCAGGGCTAACTACGAAATCACTGTTACTGAAACCTGCGAATGAGGTACCGACAGGGGTTACATATTCAATTACTGCATCATTGGTTGAGGTATTTTCAACTTTCATGACGTTGGTTTGGGCTGACACAACGTCAAGTCTTCTCTGTGGTACAGAGGTGCCGATGCCCATATTTCCGAGAAAGAAGGACGACCCATCCGCATTCAGCGTGATGTTGGGTGCTGAGGGGAGTGTGCCGCCGATCATGACTTTTTCATCCGAAGGGGCCCCATTGACCTCCATTAAATTGTAAGATCCACCGCTGTTGTGGACGTAGAATTTGTGGCTCGTAGTGCCATTTTCTCTTGAGAAATAGTATAAATCCGTGCCATCACCAACAATCCTATGACCAAGACTGTGTCCAGCAGGAGTAGCCATGTAGCCAAACTGGACTCTATCATTAGCCGCTGTATCCGAGGAAGTCAAGAACCCTAGGCTTTTAACATCACCGGCAAACTCAGCCGAGCCATCAGCATTCAGCGAGATGTTGGGGGCGGAAGGTAATGATCCGCCGAACAACAGTGACCCAGTTGAATCAATCCGTAGTTTCTCAGTAGAGCCTGCCGAGATGATGACGGTGTTATTTAAGGTCGAGTCACCGGCTACTCCTTTATAAGGACCAAGAATTGTATTGTTAGAGCCTTCAATGAAATAGCCAGCTTCATTTCCGATAGCTACATTTTTGGTTCCAGTGATGTTGTTATAAAGGGCGTAGTATCCGGTAGCAGTGTTGCTGTTTCCAGTGGTGTGGTTATAGAGGGAGTATGCTCCGGTAGCAGTGTTGCTGTTTCCAGTAGTGTTTTTTAAAAGGGCAAAGCTTCCGGTAGCAGTGTTGTAGTCACCTTCAGTGTTGCCAGAAAGGGCGTAGAGTCCGGTAGCACTGTTGTTTTCTCCAGTGGTGTTAGAGGAAAGGGCACTTGAACCGAGAGCTGTGTTGCTTATAAGGTCGCTGTTGCCACGACCAACAGTTATTGAGTTAATTGTGGCGTCTGCTGTTGCAATGATTTCACCGTTATTTTTCAGCGTAATGTTGGGGGCGCTGGGGAGGGTGCCTCCGATATCTAGATTGCCAATATTATCCAGCACCATTCTCTCGGTAGTGCCCGCAGAGAAATTAATCCCGTAATTCTCTCTAGCATTAATGTTTAAATATCCTGTGCTACTGCTGTGTTGAATAGTTGATCCATTTATTGAAGGTCCAAGGTTGATAGTAGCGTCTGTGCCGTCAAGCGATAAGTCGCCAGCCGCATTAATACTACCGTCCGCATTCAACGCAATGTTTGGAGCTGTAGGGTGAATACCACCAATTAAGGTCTTGCCGTCTAAGTAAACACTAAAAACTTTGGTGCCGTTATTTTCAGTTTTAATTATTTGATCAGTGTTTGCACCTGCTGTTCTATTGAGGTACAGCGGAATGGTTGTGCTTTGGAATGAGCCAGAGCCGTCCGCATTCAGGTCGATGCCAGTCCCGATCTCGATGTTGCCACTGAATGTGCCGCCAGTAACAGGCACAGCTCCTACATCATCGGCATCTAAAACAACATCGCCGGTTTGAGTGTTGACACTAGTTACAGCATCTCCTGGAACTTGAGCGGCTGTGATGTAGCCGGCATCATTCACAAGGTCCGAAACGTTATCGCCAGGTTGAACAGCGCTATCAGCAAGTGCTCCCTGTGCTGCGCTTGCGGCACCCACATCAGCGAAACCTAGTACCACATCACCAATCTGGGAGTTGATACTGGTAACAGCAGAACCAGGGACTGTGAAGGCTTCCCAGTTAGAAGCGAGGCTGGGATCAGCTCCAACGATGACATACCCAACAGCCTTGTCTGTACGCAAACACCAGTCACCAGGCTGACCTGCAAGAGCAAGCATGGCTGCTTCGCTCCCGACAGACCCCAGAAACTCGGTAATAGCAATGGCAGGAATTTGACTGGTGGGGATAACACCGCCAACAAGATCAGCTTTTACGTCAAAGACCGCTTGCTGAGCTGTCGACACGGGCTTGTCCGCGTCTGAAGTATTATCTACGTTGTTCAGGCCTACGTCTGTCTTGGTGAGGACTACATCACCCGTCCTACCAGCTACTGAGGTAACGGTGTTGACCTGAGCGCCTGTTTCAATGTTATCTAGCTTGGCCTTATCTGCACCAGTAATTAGACCTGAATCTCCAGAGGCTACAACTTCGGGCAGAGTGGTGTCAGCCCCTGTTGACGAAGCCAGTACACGAGTGGAAGAGGTGTACGACAAGTCAGTACCAGGAGCCCCAGCCGCTGTGATATAGCCTGCGTCATTAGCCAGCTCGCTAACGTTGTCTCCAGGCTGAATGGCGCTATCAGCAGTTGTACCTTGTGCTGAAGTGGCATAATCAGCGTCGGAAAAGTCGGTAATATCAGCCTTAACCAGGGTTACGTCGCCCGTCCTGCCAGCAACAGACTGAACAGGAGCGCCAGCAGAGGTGATGTAATTAGCATCATTAGTCAACGTGGAGACATTATCCCCAGGCTGTACCGCGCTATCAGCAAGCGCCCCTTGGTCCTTGCTAGCACCAGCAGGGACTAGTACCCCGTTCTCTTTCTGGTAATATTGATCCTTATCGAACGCATAGCAAATCTCCCCCTCCAAGATGCTGGCTATGTTTGCCTGTAGCGTAGCGATGTCACCGCGAACAGGGAGGATCTTATTACGAGGAGAGGGAACTGGCATCGCGAAACCTAAGTCTGACTAGGATTCCGATTAAGTAATAACGCCACCGTCCACAACTGTATCACCGCCAGTAGAGATACCTGTCTCAAGATCACCGCCGTCAATCGCCTTGTCATCGATGGCGTATAGGGCGTCCGTAAGATTTATCCATTGCCCATTTTGGCGGACGTAGTAGCCGCCGTCCTGAGGAGCTTCTGGAATACCACCAGTAACACTGGCCGATGGCAGGAAGAAAAAGCTGTAGTTGTGGTTGGGGTTGAAGCTGGGTTCAGGCCCAGGTGTGTCTATGTGGTTAACGCTTATCTCAAACCCGCTGGTGGTTTCGACATAGCCCGACACCTCGTACAAATGAGCCTGAGAGGGATCATCCTCGCTTGCGACGTAAAGCTGACCAGTTAGTGGCAGTAGAGCGTCAAGCAACAGCTCTACGTCATTACCAGCCTCATTGATTTTGCTGACATGAAAAAGGGTAACTTGATCGGCCTGATCTTCGCCGTGCGTGTGAAACTTGCGGTTATGAGGCTCCCCAGTTTCTTCATGGTATTGCCAGATGATTGTTGAACCCATTTGGCCTGTGACCACTGTGGTTGATCCACCACCGCCGCCGCCAGACAGGACTGAAGTCTCTCGGGTAAAGCGATTAGCCCACCTAACCCCATCGTACATCAAGACCTGTCCCCTCTCAAGGGGCAGCACAGAGCCAACTTCTACGTCTTTGAGGTCGTCAAGATTGGCATTCGTGGCTAGAAAGTCTTTTCCGTCACGACCAGCAGCTCCTTGAGGACCAGTCTTTCCAGGGGCTCCGTCTCGGCCAGGCTTGCCTGAGTTAACAAGCAACATCCTGTCTTGTATGTCCTCCGCAATGCTTTCAAACCTCCTTTCAATTGACTCCATCCATCCAGTCGGAGGCATTAAAGGTGGAGCCTCTTTCGTATCTGGGCGAATCTCGGTTTTATTGGTCTTAAACTCTTTGACGGTCGCCTCAATGATCAAGCCCAGGTTAAAACTAAAGCCTGGCAAAAGACGACGCATCTCCTCGAATAATAGGTCGTCAGGTTCTGATCCGTCAGACTCGACCCAGATCTTCCAGGTCGCCTCGAACTCGTCAACCGTTGGATATCTTTCCACGTAAACGTAAAACCCTTCCCTTCCTGAAGCGACAGGCTTCTTGTCGACAATACGAACTTCAGAAAGCGATAGACGAAGGACCCCGCTGTCATTCAGAATTTCTACGATGTCAGCAGAGCTTAGGATCATGGCGTCACTGTCTCCAGCTAGGATTCCGACGTAGGTATTATAGGGCAGAATTCTTCAAATCACTGTGGAAGTAACCGTCATCCTGGGCCTTGCGCTCTTCATTGCATCAGAAATCCTGCCATTTACGCCTCTGGCTGGCAACGGCTTGGTCGACGCCATTATCAAGGCGCTTCGCGTCGCTTTCCCTCACGCTTCCCACACCGACAAGAAGTGATCTACCAAGGTCTTGTAGTTGAAATCATCAAGATCCTTTGGGATCATGGGTACTATCGCGACAACCCGTGGCTTAACAGGGTCTACGATAACTGGTTTTCTTACTGGGTCGACTACAAGACTAAACAATCAATGGACGAAGTGGATCGACAGATTGAAGAGCTGAACCCTGACCCTGTTGAACTGACTAAGCCGATATACTGGGAAGAAGAAAAGGGTGAAACGCCCCTGGGAGGTCCTATTGGCATCAGCTCCACCTACACTGACAATGCACCAGGCGGTGCAGATCCTTTACAGGGGCCAGAATAACGTCCTGCTAATGGCTCGCGAGCTAGGAATTACTCTAGAAGAGATGAAGCAAGCCTTGCGAGAGTATGTAGCCAAAACACCTTTGGATGAAGACGACTGGCAAGGTGATGTCCACCCGTCATGGCCATACGCATGAAGTATCAAACTGACTGGCGTGATAACCTGCGCCACCTAGCCAATATCTGTTTTATTGGCACCTATCTGTTCTTTGACAGAGGAATGGTACTACAAGGAGCCTGTTGCACTGTTGTAGGGGAGTTGCTTCTTTTTCCAAGCGCAATTAAACATCGAAGCTGGAGCACTGTTATCGTGGGAGGTATATTCCTATTTCTTGCCCTTGGAACAATTACAAGATCCCTTCTTAGTTGATTTCTTAGCTCCCTTCTTGGGGGCTTTCTTTTTGCTTGTAGCTCTAGCCGTTGAGAGTGGTAAAGGCATGATTACTTACCGTTGATTGGAGCCATTAAGGCTAGTATGATTGCAATGTATGTTTCGGCTGCTCTTTGAAGTATGCCTGTGCTATTACTGCATTGCTCAGGTATGCTTTGCTCACCCCTAAGGATAAGAGTTCTACAGCCAGCAGCTCCCAGGCCCAGGAATGAAAGATGGAATACCATCAAAAAGGCAAGCATTCCAAAGGCCCAAGTAGCTTTGTTCTTCAACATTTCCATCTACGGCGAGCAGCTTTACCACGCTCACCAGTCCAGCTCCTGCTTCTAGAGCAGAAAGACTTGCGACGCTTGGCATCCTTGCTTCCAGGCTTGACGCGACCCGTAACTGGAGCCTTCAGGTTAGATCCTGTTTTGGCGTTGATACGCTTACGACCCTTAGCAGTAAGCCCTCCAGCCTTAGACTTGCAGCCGTTCTTGACGCCGCAGCCTTTCATGCTGCCAGTTTTCTTCTTGGCTGCCGCCATTGGCCTTCCCGAGAACTATTCTAGGATGCCAGTTTTACTGCCTCAATCGCTTCGGCTTCAGTCCTAAACCTGCCAAGGTAAATCTTCTTGCCTCCAATCCTTGGCTGTGCCTGCCACTTGCCGTCCTTAAGTCTAGTGACACCCATGCCGTTCAGGCCGCGAGCCTTAAGAGATCTCTGCAAGTTTTCACGATGACTGACGTCCTGAAGGCCGTGAAACACATTGCTCTTAGTAGAAGCTCCCTCTTGTCCAACGTGATCAATTTCGCCAACTGGGTCGCGCCCTGTCACCCACTTCCAGACCAGTCTGTGCGCCAAGTACTTCGTCTTGTCTATTGCCGCCATGCGGTACCCGTCTGGGTTTATGTAGCCAGCCACTGCGCCAGCCTTGACGCCTTTGCGTGGCAGGTGATGAAGCTCGCCTGTCAGTGGATTGTAAGCAAAGCGGCTCCAGAGAAGCTCGGTAGAGGGCAGTTGTTTCATGCCCTTAGTATACCGCAACCGATACCTACTTCCTTTTCTTTTTAAGGAAAGCAGGCATCTTCTTGTCGCCTTTTTTAGTAGCGGGCTTTTTGCCAGCGGGCTTTTTAGCTGTCTTAGCAGCTTTCTTGAATGCAGAAGCCTTAGGAGCGCCTTTAGCACCAGGCTTACGCATTTCTTCTTTGGAGCCAGAAGCGATACGCTTTTTCTTGGCGTTGATGTTTTTGTAGAGTGACATTAGCTTTTCTTTTTGGAACGAGGCTTGTAGCCTGGCTTAGACTTCCGTTTTGCTCCACCTTCAGCTAGTCGACCGTTCTTACCGTGTCCGTTCCTAGCCCTGTTCTTGCTGGCATTCTCCAACTTGAATTTTCCACCCTTTGCATGACTGACATCAGGGCCGCCTTTGCCCATGATACCCCGAGCCCGTCGCTCTTTCGCTAGCTCAGCACGGTACTTTTTGCGACCAGGTTTTGCGTTACGCTTCTTGTCGTAAGCAAGTTTTTTCTTGTAAGCTTCGGGATTGCTTGCGTAAAAACTAGCAGTGCTCCTCTTCTTGGCGGCCATAATTTTACGTCGTGACTTTTTAGGTTGCCATTTTCAGTAGACTATCGTATAGGTAGCAGCTTAAAATGCTCAACAACAACAACAACAACAAGCCCAAGGTGTTCAAGCCTGCTGTTAACTGGAAGTCTCAGGTAGCATCCGCCTATCTTAAGGTCCCTAAGTCATGGAGGGAAGGGATCTGGCGCGTATGCATAGGACTTACCGCGATAAGCTCGCTAATGCTTGGCTTCGTTATATGGCAAAGGCCTGAACTCTTAATGGGGCTACCCAGAGACAGGAGAAGTCCTGTAGAGGTGATGAGTATACACCCAGAGGTAAAGGAACAGTTATACGAACTGATGCAAAAATATTTTTACAGGAATAGGCCTTATGGGCTTATGTTTGTTTCCTGGGAAGAGATACAATCTTTCGTAGGATTATGGGTGCGGCCAGCTGATCAGTTTCCAGGCAAGTCAGGGCTCCATAGCATTACAGCAGACATGAGAGTCCTTGGAGGGCCTTTTCTCTTTGGCGAGTGCGCTTACACCGAGTCAATGGCAATGCCTGGCAGGATCATGGTCGCCTGCCCAGTTATTAACGAATACGACGTATGGGGATATGTTGCAGCTATCGTAGAGGATGACCCAGAAGTGATATCAGAAACGCTGAGGTTACTTAGCTTCTTGGCTCACAGGGCGACCGAGATCATCTACTAAGTGGTAGTTAGAGGGGTCGTTTACAAAGTTTTCGTAACTGGCGTCTCCGCCAAACCTTTCAACAGCTCCTGTCAAGCTACCGACGAGCAGACAGCTTGCAACGACACATGCGGCAATAGGGGCGTTCATCACAGGTCACCTCCATCTCTGTTCTTTTGGCCAGGTTCGTAGCCGACTCCACCGATCCCGGTAACAGGATCTGCAATTCCCTGTTGAGTTATCGTAACGGGAATGCTGGCGTTGACGTCCGCATCAATGTTGACACCATCGATGAATCGAGGGCCGGTTGTGTAGGTAACTTCCATGGTTGGTTAGTAAACGGTTAGCCCTCTTATACCTTAGAGTTCCCTGAGAAAAACGAAAACACTAGGAAAAAGGGCATCGGTTGTAACTAATTAGACAATTCAATCTCTTTACAGAGGCTGAGAATCTCTGCTTTAGGGAGAGCATTCTTCAGGTCATGCCCCAAATCGAGCGCCCAGTCAAGAAGCTCAGCTTTTGTCATGCCATCAAGGTCTCCGTTTTCGGCTTGAGGTTCTTGCAGGGCATCCGTAGAATCGTAGGCAGTAGTACCAGCCTCGACGATGATCTCAGGCTGCCTTTCGATTGGCTTGCGAGCTTCAGCCCTTGCACCTTCTTCAACAAAACCAGCTTCACGAAGCTCTCTTGCTTGAATAGTGTAGTATGCAGCACGACGCTTATCGCCCTTGACGAAGTAAGTCGGCAGCTTCTTAAGGTGTGCCATAAAAAAAAAAGGGGCCTATACAGACCCCTTAGTTTGCCAATGGTTAAGAAATCATCAGCGTGGGAACTTCTGCAGGTGGGTCTGCAATAGTGTGATCAGTTCGGCGACAACCGCGGTTTCGCCCAAGGCGTCTGCGGGGGAAGCTGGAGCAACCGCGTCGAATGCAATGCTGATGACAGGGGTCATAGCGATGTTAGCAGCCTTGTCTGCCAAGGACTCGCGCTCAGAGGCGCTGGTTGTGGAGGGCTGGTAGTGGATGTAGTTGTACTGAGAGCTGGCGCTGTATTCTGCAGCCGCGTCAAGTGTATGCACACCCTCCCAGCTGTAGGAGCTGCCATCAGTGCAACCCAGGGTTATCGTGCGGTCCTGGGAGCGCCAAGCGTTGAAACTGGCACTATCCTTAAAGTGAACCGTAATAAAGCTGGAGCTGATCTCAACCTGGTCGATACCATAGGTATCGTAGAACGAATCTCCGCTGTAGTAGTTCTCGTAGCTGTTGTCGTAGCTAGAGCCCTGGAACACGTAGTTGGGATCGTAAGCAACAGTACCAGACGATGCTGGAGTAGGGATGGTCAACGACTGCAAGGCACCGAGGCAAACCTCGACGGAGCCAGCAGTGGCCGCAGCCAGTGCATCAGCGTAAAGGTTCATCTTTTCCTGGATCTCCGCAATGTTCAGGTCAAGACTGTGGAAGTATCCACGAGCCAAGTACTCAACGCGATTTAATCCAGCTTCGTCTTGCTTGACAATAGGGTAGGTTGCGTCTGCTCGCTCCGACAGCGTCATACCAGAGTAGTCGGTAAACACGCGGGCGTAACGAGCCGCGCCAGCCTCGCTGGAGGTCAGTTCTACGTTGTAGCCAGTGCCAGAAGCTTCGGTGTCGGAATACAGGGAGAAGCCACCGCCAGAAGCAAGGAGTGTAGCCTCTGGACGAGTTGGAGCGGCATCGCTCATGTAGTACTTGGCACCAGTTGCGTTAGGAGCCGTGCCACCAACAAAGTTAGCGCCGTTTCCTGTGGGCTGCTCAAATACGCGACCCGTGTTGCCGTAGATTGTGTAGTACAGATCCACGCCATTCGTTGGAACGTTGAGGGTCCTGACGAAGTAGGTTCCATCGATGTACATCTCGATGTGGTAATCGTCGTTGACGCGGAACGTGATAGGCAGTTCGCCAGCGTTACCAGTGTAACCATAGCCCGTTGAGTTCCTGGCGGATGTCAGGTTGTAGCCGTAGGTGGTGCCACCCCAGTAGGGCTCCATGTAGGCAGTGTAGAACTCGACCAGATCGCGATCAGCCGCTTCAGTCATCATCCAGGTAGTGCCGGAGGAAGGCTGGCCGGCTACTTTCCAGGAAAGGGAGTCAGCGTCGGTACCGGCGGTCAGGCCGATGATGGTGTAACGGCCGTAGGCACCGCTGTGGTACGAGGTCTGGACAGTAACCTCGTCGCCGGGATTCTTGAGGGTTGCGAACTTGACGCGACGGCCAAGAATGTCACTAGAGCCACCGGTTGCCTGAAGCTTGCCATCAGGGGTGTTCTGCCAGCTACTAGCAGGGAAGGCGTTTTCGAAGCCGTAACCAGATCCATCGAGGGAGCTATAAACGTACTGGAAGGGGTAGTCGTTGACAGCAGAGGTAGGAGCTGCGGCCTCGGTGCCAGTCTTGACCCAGGTGCCGCCTTCGGCGTCCCAGACGTACATCTTGTCTTCACCCGTCTCGATCAGCCATTCGTCGAGATGTCCCGTTTCAGGGAAATTAGCGGTTCCAGCAAAGGCACCACGATAGTACGTCGAGTAGGAAGGAGGCAGGGTAGGAACACTCGCCAGGTCGTAGGCATTGATATAAGCACCCAGCTTGATGCCGACCTTCTCAATGGTAAAATCGTTGGTGCCCTCGGGATAACCGCTGGAGGTGCTCAAAGCCATCAGCCACAGCTCTTCGCCAGCGACCTGTGGGCCTGCATTGGTGGGTCCACCAGTCGGAAGGGTTAGGCGAGGCAGTGTTGGTTCAATGCCAGTAACATCGAAGCCAGCGGTGTGGAACAAGTACCTGCCAGCTGCCAGAGCTGCGGAACCAGCCTCGTCAACGTAGTTGAGCCGAGACTTGAACCAAGAAGCATCACCAGTACCAGTAGGCTTGGTGTAGACAGTCCAGTAGGGCATGGCGCCCACGGTCTTAATGTCGATGACAAAGTAGGTCCCGCCAAAATCACCCAGAGTGTAGTCGGTGGTCGGGGTATCGCCGTAAAAATACCAGTTAATCTTGTTGCCAGCCGTGTTACGATAGTACCAGCCAGCAGCACCGCCAGGGTCAGGTGTAGCGAATTCGCCGTCAGCAAAAACGGTCTCATCGCTATTCAGAAGCACGGTTCTGGTGTTAGCATCCACAATGGTTGTGGACGACACTTTGTCCCAGGTCGCTCCATTCCAAATAATACGATCGCCGCGACGCCAAAGGCTTGTGCCGTCAATGGATGTGGTGCCAGGCTCTGTAACGATGTAGAAATCTCCGGCGAGACCAGAGTGGGAGCCGCTTGCGATGGAAGGAGTATTACTAGCAGCGTTCCAGACGCCCTGATAGGTGGGATTAGCAGGGGTTAGCGAAACATTGCCTTGTGCCGTGATATACGCGGCGGCATCTGCTGCGCTAGCAAAAGGATTGCTTTCAGCGTCAATAAATTCGGTGTACTCGATTTGGTAAAACTCATACACGACGGAACCACTTTGGGCGGTGGAAATATCGTTGATAATGTTTACCTTGTCGGGAAACTGGGCATCAACCTCGGCCGAAAGACAGGCGTTCCAGTATACTGGGTTGCTCGTCCCCTCGAAGGTGATGCAATTTCCGTCTGTGTTGCGAAGAATGCGAATAGACATAATAATCAGCGGTTAATGGCGCAGAGGGTGGTCAGGGGCTGGAGCTGGACTGGGTTATCGGATCGGACCGCCAGCAGGGCCTTGGCATTAACGTCCTCATGGGAGGCGATGTAGGCGCTAACCAGTGGACGGTTCAGGAAGGTCTTACCAACCGTTCCCTGGCCATAGAAAATGGGCTGAGTGGTGAGCGGGAAGGTTGCGGTGGGCAGCCCTAGGTTGCTCTGGGTCTGCCAGATAAGGCCAACCTCAATCGTGGTGTTAGCAAACTGCGGGACCACGTTGAAGTCAAAGCGAACCAAGACCAGGTCGCCAGGTTTGCAATCAGAAATCTCAAAGGAGCCATCTGCAGCAGTGTACTGCAAGTCTCCCTCCGTCACAGCTGCACTGTATCCTGTTGGGTTGCTGTAGGAGAAATCAAAAAGATTTTCTACGCCGTCAGGCAGGAACTGACCACCGAAAAGCCCCTTAGAGTTGTCATAGTCTGTACCCGTGGTTAAGTAGGTGACATCTTTAACCTGCCTGGCTGCTTCACTGAATCCAAAACGAAGCCAGCGACCATTGTCGGCCATTTCCTGGGTGTAGAGGACGTTGGTGGAGAGACTGTCAGAGAAGCCGCCGGTAAATTCGTAACCACCCTGAGATGTTAGAGGCTCGCTCAGGCGTCCGACATAACGCGGCTGCCCCGCCTTTACTGCTACATGCAGATAAGAGACGATGTTCGCATACTGGCCTTGATCTAGCTCCTTGGTCTCCGCGAGCATCTCACTGCCAGTGGTGCCTTCACTAATGCCTTCGATCTCGGTGTAGCCAATTTTAGCTAGGGCTCTAAATGCTTTCTCCTTCGTAAAACCGTCGGCATCTGAATTAGCTACGAAGTACAGGTGAACTTTAGAATAGCGGCGGATGCGGTTGTCGGCGAGAAACTCGTCGTAGTAGTCGACCTGGTCGCCGACGATCAAGTCAACACCGAAAGGGGTCCTTGGTGTGTTTCTGTCCCTGACGGATTCCAGCGTGTAGATTTGTCTAACATCGTCCTCAAGTCCAGAGACCTGCTTTTTTGCCTCAAACAAAGCAGCTAGATCCCTGGGTTGAGACTGATGGATGCCGTAAGTACGGTCTGCCATGTGAGCCTTTGCAAGGGGGTACCTTATAGGCTGCCATGAAAAAGGACCCCGCAGGGTCCTTAGTCCTATTCAGTTTAGAGGGCTAGTGACTACCGACGAGGGCCGTCGACCAGCTCGAAGAACACACCGCCAACGGTGCCAGCGCTCAGGGCGTAGGACACGTTGTTGTCAGCGTCACAGAGGGCGCCACGGATGTGAGCGATGCCCACGCCGTTTTGGTCGAGGTCGGTTGCTTCAGCGATCACGACGGACTGGCCGCCAACGGTGATTGTTGCGTCACCACCGGCCAAGCCGATGACGATCAAACGGATGGTCTTGGCGTGAGCCAGGGTTACAGCTGCGGCTGTAGGGGTTACGGTGATTTCGCACTCAGCGTCAAGGTTAAAACCTTCGCGAGGGAACATTCCGGTTGAACGTGCTGCCATGATTAAACTCCTAGAGTGTAGAGAAGTAGGACTTGATAGACCTTACCAGAGCGAGGTCTTAACATACTATATTACCTAATAATAAGAAAAGGGGCTCGATGGCCCCCGTTCTCTATTCAGTTTGTCAGGCTAGATCAAGCAGGGTCAACAGAAGCGTTGACGTTAGCGATACGTGCAGCTGCTCTTCCATTGATCAGAGCAAGTCCGCAATACCATTCAACTCTCGTGATGAGCTGAGGCTGTGAGTGGCTCTCGCCCAGTTCGCGAACATTCACGCCACCGTTCTGGATGCCGGTGAGGTGGTCGTTACCGAAGGAAACAACGTAGATGTCCTGGACGGTAGGATCGCTGTCAAGAATAGCAACGTTCTTGTGGTCGCGGTCAAGCTCAAGAACAGGAACGCCAGCGTAGACAAGCTGCTGATAGCCAAACTCGTTACGAGCGATTTCGATCTGAGTATTGGTACGTGCTTGACGGCTCAAGGCGCGACGAGCAGACTTTGACATGACCAGGTACTTCTTGCCGCCCTGTGCGTCAACGTTATCGATAGCTTCGTCCATGACACCAAGGTCAAGAGCGCCGCCGCCGTTAGCGAAATACTGTGAAGAGTCAGCCTGGATGCGAGCAGCAAGGCCGTCGAACTCAGAAGGAGACTGGTTGGAATCGCCGTTGATGAACAGAGCTTCCCAAGCCAAACGCATTGCGCGAACGCGGCTCTGGATCTGATAAGCCTTGGCCTCAGCGCCTTCCATGTCAACGATAGCGCGATCAACCTTGATGTCGCCACCGAAGAGCTTCAGGCTCTCAGACTGCTGCGAAACTTCAGCGTAGCTCTCAGCAAGAGCGCCGTTGTAGTTACGGAATCCCACGTCGGGAAGAGTTTCTTCACGCTTCCAGAAAAGGCCGTTGCCTTCGATGGTGCGGAAAGGAAGTGCGGAAAGAAGCTGACCAGCTGCCAACTCAGTTACCACGGCCAGCTCCTGAGGAGTCTTGGCGTGCTTTTGTGCTTCGAGAAGAGTAAGTGCCATTTTAAATAAAAACCTTTTTGAGATAGGTGAAAAGGATGGATGTTTAAGTTTCCAGGCATCGCGCCCTTGACTTGACACCCGCCTAAAGCACACCGTCTCAGTGCCCGATGATTGGGTATCTCTAAAAGTAGAATACCTATACCGACAATTCGCATTAAAAAAGCCCCCCGAAGGAGGCTGGGATATTAAAAGTACTAATTAAGAACCAAAAGCACGTTGGAATAACTGCTCCGAAGTCATCGAAGACATGTCCTCTGTGACCATTCCATTTGCGTCAGTTCCACCGTATCCGATACCAGCTCCTGCTCCTTTGGCGCCCTTGAAGAAAGTACCATAAATAGGATGAACCTTGTAGCTTGCAATGAAGTCCTGGGCGTTAATACGCTTGCCGGACTCTGGGTCAAGAACAGGGTCGCCGCCGGAATCGACAACCGTCAAAGAACCATCTGCTTCATGGCGGAAGCTACCACCCACTTGCTGTGAAAGCATGTCAAAGAATGATACTCCGTCAGCTGAGTCCGTGCGACCACCTGCCGCAAAGAAGACCTTCTCCAGTGCGTACTTCTTCTGATACTCTGCAAGGGCTTTCTTCGCAGAGGCGGCCTCGCTAGCAGCTTCTTCAGCTTGCCGTGAGTACTTCTGCTCGATAAGCTCACGCTGCTCTCCAAACTGAGCTTGAATGCGAGCGGCTTCAGCAGCTTCTGCTTGCAGCTTCGTATACTCGTCTGGATTAATCTCGGCAAAGCGCTCAAGGTTTGTTTTTGTTTCCTTGAGTTCGCGCTCGTACTGCTTACGCGCATCTCGCTCTGCCTTAAGAGCTTTGAGGAGATTCTCAGCTTCGGAACGAGGCATCATCTCCTCGCTAGCGGAAGAAGTTGGAGCGGTCGGAGTAACTTCCGTCTCGGGAGTCATGTTCTCTTCAGCCATGTTAAATCAGGCGTCACGCCTGTTTGAATGTTACGCGGTAGTATGCCTAAGGGCAAACAATCCTGTCCGTTGCAGTATTGACAGCTGAGGCGACTAGAGTGAAGCAAGAAGGGATGCTAGATACGCCTTCACTTTGACGAGCACTGGCCGCAGGAGCAACACAACCTTGAGGAAGAGGGCTTGGGGCTACATACACGTCAGCTCTCAAAGGTTGGATATCAGTTCCGTTGGACTGGGCGACAGACTGGGTCCTGAGGACATTGTCAGGTGTGTTGTCGCAAAGAGTAGGGAATCTATACTCTAGCAGGGCTCCTCGTGTTCTTGTCCCGCAACTAGACGGACTGTAGAAGAGTTTCACGCTGACATCCTGTGGATCAAGTCCTGTAAGCGACGGGCTTCCACACAGGATAAGGGGGTCGCTGCAATACTCGCTGCTGCAAGGGATTCCGTTGGTAACGACTTTTCCGTCCACCATGGTGACTACCATGTAGAGGGAGACACAACCCTGTTCGCAATCACAGGTGCTCGCATTAAAGTCTCCGGCACCGCAGCAGGGATCTTGAGGGTTGTAAGCCAGGCCCTCGTTAGGACCGAAGAGACACTTATTTTTTTTGTCGCAAGTCTTCATGTCGGCAGCGCAGATACCCATTTAGCGACTCCATTTCCTCTGAGGGCACAGCTGGTCAGGATCTCCACCAACCCAAGTTTTTGCTTCCATAAAGCAGCCACAGTCGTTACAGCGCTTAGACTCAGGGTTAAACAAAGGACACGCCCTGCAAGTGGCGTAGCGCTCGTTACGGACCTCTTCGGAAACCTTCCCGTGTCTGACGGCCTGCCCAGCGGTCTTGAACAAACCACGTGCCATCTTGCCCGCAGAAGGTCCGACCTTTTTGTTGGTGAATCTCGGGTCAGCATAGATTGCCTTAGACTTGGAAGTCTCAGCCTGCGCCATCAAGGCTGCGTTCCTTTCTTCTGGCCACGCTGAGCATGGGCCGGTCGGGTAAGTTCCCGCCGACTTTAGTTCTTCCCTGAGATCCATGCTTAACCGAAAGCTGGACTAGTATGCCTAACCTTCTCCTCGCGGGTAAACAAGCCCACTGGAAGGACGTGTCGAACCGCCAGACGGGATAACTATTACATTTCTATCTGCGTCGGTAGTGAAGACGGGTCCGAATATCGGGTTAACTGACCAGGGCCCATGGTATGTAGTACCAACAACAGTCCCCAAATAACCACTTAGGTCGTAGTTGGGGTCAGACAAGACAAGAGTCGTTGTTACGCCTGGCTCGAAGGGGTTGTCTGCTGGTAGCGGAAGGAAAGTCATGATTAACCTAAGACGACGATTGGACCGTAGTAAGCAGTTATATAGGCGGAGTAACTCCCGTCTGCAAAATAGGATCCGGTAGCACCGGTTTTAGGTCCCAGAAGCCTCGGATTAGCGCTGGTAAACCTAGCACCACCTCCGATGCCAATTTCGCCAAGACTACTCGTGAGAATGCTGTAATAGGAGCCTGTTTCTACATTAGTACTGACGGCACTTCCACTCTTGTCTGAGTACCACAGTATATGATTAGTACTAGAATCGTTAAAGAAGCTGCCCCAGGTTCCGTCCGTACCTCTTACAAATAGAACTATGTTATCTTGGACGCTTGTGCCAACTTCATCCCAGTAGCCAGCAGTGAAAAACTCCTGCGTATCTGTTGTGTCGTAGGCAAGGAAAATTCCGTTCGCTCTGCCAGTCACGGTCCAGCCGGTAGTTTCAGTATCACTGGTCCCGCTAAAGCTTCCGTACCCACCTTCTGAACCACTGTCGGTCCAGGCTGATGCGTGCTTACGACTGCGAGATGTCGTTGAAGTGCTATAAGAACCCATGTAGATCGAAGGGTTAGTAGGATGAGGCAATTCTACTGTAAACCCCATGTAATTTGCGCTTGTCGAGTCAGCGTATCCCTTCTTCTTGATCGGCAGATAGCCAGTCATGCTGGCATTGCCGCTAATAGCTGTAATCCAGGCGTCAAGCTCCGCCTCCAGGGCTGGCCAGAAGTCACTAGCTGTAGTCCCTAGTGTATTGGAGTCAACGGCGCTCCAGTACTTATACTTTCCAACTGGATTAACCATAGTCGATTGCCGAGACGGACTAGGATACCGATCAGGCCTCCACGGCAGATACTGTTAATGTCACATTAATGGCCTGGGTTGAACCAGATTTATTTACGACTTTGAGGTAAAGCTCGCTTACTGGAGTGGTTTCATCATTGAAATAGTTGATGCACGGAGTAATTGAGACCCTTTCGCTACCACTCGTGATAACCTCGGCGATGACACCCGAACCAGGCGCTGGATCAGTCGTCTCGGAACGACCGCTGTCAGACGTCCTGGCGGCTTGGGACACGTAGAGCGTCACCCAGGCAGCCTGATCAGTCTCGATGGCCAACAATTGGCCAGACTTGCCAGTGCTGGAAACGGTCACGTTCTCGCTTGCTCCATCCGCAATAATTGAGGTGGTCGCTCCGGGCGTAGTCCTTCCGCCAGGTGTGGCAGGCTCCCATTGACTGTTAGCATCAACCCACGTCAGTACTTGGCCGTCGGCAGGACCGGTACTCGGAACGGTTACAGTGGTGGTAAAGTAAAGAGAGCCTTGACCAGTGGGGACAATAGTCCGGTTGTCCATGTTGAACTTGACCCAGGTCACGGCTGGTGTCATCGACCCGGAGCTCGCACTGTTGCTGACGTAATTGAATATATAGTCTGTGTAACCGCTGCCGCTAGTACTGGATACACGAAGCGAGCCGCTCGTACCGCCGTTTCCGAACGTGAAGCCGTCGGGGAACATTGCATCAAAATCGTCACCGTTGGCATCAGTCCTATACAGGACTAGACCTTTATTACTGGAGGTGTATTCGTAAATGGAATAGTTACCAGTTTCCGTCTCTGCGCCAGTAGGGTGTGTGCCCTCGTTGTAGTATCTTTCCCCCGTGTCGATAGTATAGGTGTCATCCAGATCGTCAAGGCCCAAGACAACTACGCCCGTCTCACCGTTGACGCTGTCTACCGCACCACCACCAGAAATTGTTACAACGCTTCCGTCAGTATGTTTTGTGAACAGCTTCCCGTCAGCAGTATTAACAGCCAGCTCTGCGACTTCAAGATCAGACGCTTGAGGCTCTTCCGCAGCAGTCGCTGAAGCTTTAGCAATAATACGTGCGTTAAGTTCAGCCATTTTGCAGAATCAATCTCTGCTAGTATTCCTAGATGCCACTGCCAAAGGTTCCACCAGAGACTGAACTAATAGCCTGGTTCCCGTAAGCTACTATAGTCACCTCTGAGTTGACATCAGCACCTGCTTGATCCCTGACGGCAGCATAGACAGCCTCTGTGACAGAAGTGTCATTATTGAAGTACGTGGTACCTGGAGTGGCCAGGACAGTAGTGCCAGCTGTGATGTAGAACTCGGCTAAGACTCCTGAGCCTGAAGCTGGGTCAGTATTGTAAGCCCTGCCATTGTCAGCCGTTCTGCTGGCTGCAGAGTCATACAGGACGATCCAGGTATCCAGGGAAGAGGTGACCTCCACGAGAGTACCAGAGTGCCCAATCCCCACAAAGGTAGCAACTCCGCTGGCTGCAGTCTGAGCTTCAGTCAGTCTCGCGGCAGAAGAGCCACCCCCGCCTCCACCGCCTGTAGCCGTCACGGTCACGTCGCCAGTCGCCTGGTCGACAGAGATACCAGCGCCAGCAATAATACTTGTGACACCACCACTCTGATCAGCTGGAACCCAGCTAGCGCCGTTCCATGCCAGGACTTGATTGTTCGTTGGAGCTGCTGTGGTCGTGTCAACGTCCTGCAAGGCATCGATACTTGTGGTACCCAAGTCAGTAGCCACGTTGCCAGGGACCCACTCGGAATTGACGTTGTCCCACACAAGAGCCTGCCCGTCTGTGGGGGCTGCAGTCGTGGTGTCAACATCAGTTAGATCATTGATCGAGCCTACGGTACTAGGAGTCGTCCATGACATCACTCCCGAGCCATCGGTAGTCAGCGCTTGGCCACTTGTGCCTGTATCGTTTGGGAAGACGAGAGTGTAGCTAGCGGCTGCGCTGTGAGGAGGCGACTTGAGTTTAATGCCGTGCGTATTTGCCTCGCAGTTGAGTTGAATGGCAGCATCGTTACCCGTATTTCCCATCACTTCCAAGACCCCAGTAGTGTCTGGAGCTATCTGGATGTTACCTGCAGCCGTGCTTATAATCTGAAAACTGTTAACATCTAGGTTTCCACCAAGCTGCGGTGCTGTGTCGTTAACAATCTCAATACCAGTGAGGTCAACCGTAGCAGACGTCAGAACTCCGCCTTCTATGACGTAAAGAGCGTTTTCGTCAGTTGCGTAACAAAGCTCACCTTCTTGCAGGTCCGACAGCCCTGCCGTAAGTGCAGCCAGCGTACCCCTAGCAACTCGTACTGGTACGCGGTAAGAGGGGACTGGCATAGCACGATTCTGTCTGGACTAGAATGCCGAAGACTATACTGTGAACTCTCCACCGTCAGGAGCTTCTCCATCTGAAACACCAGTAGTGAAGTCTCCTCCACCCCAGAAGACTAAGCCGCCACTACCGCCACTACCCGAGCCGCTGATGGTAACGATCGCGCCCAAAGCGTCTTTGGTAAACAGTGCCGCCGCTCCATCAGAGAGTCCCAGAACGATCTCCCCCTGAGTAATGGCGCTGACGCCACCAGTTTCGATTTCGGCAATAATTGTAGCCTCGTCGTCTGTCGAGTTCTTTAAGACTATACGATCAGGGAAAACTGCCACGACGAGGTTTCTAAGCTAGACTAGGGTGCCTAGCTCTAACAGCAATGGGTCTCGAACAAGGTGGTGTCAAGAAGGACAGGATCGAAAGGACCGTCATTCCAATTGCAACTAGGGTCTTGGTAAGGGAAACATCGAACTGTCCCTCCGTCGCAAGGATCGTCTCCAGTGCCGTAATAGTTCGCGATAAGCAGGCGGGATCGCGCAGCGGGGTCTGTACAGGCGACCGGTTGGCCACTACAGTCACTCCCAGTGGCGCCGCACTCGCACGGACCGACTAGCGACATCTGCGCAGGTCCTCCAATAGAGAGGAAGGAACTAACTGAACTTGGGCCCATCCTGACTTCATTAATGTAGATGTCTACCAGCTTTTTACCACTTTCGCAGCAAGCTTGACCATCTTGGTCAGGGGCTGGTCTATAACAGGTCTCACCTGAATCGCAACAGCCGCCAGAAGCTTGAGGGCATATCGGGCCGTCACAGTCAGGGCAGGCGGGATCTGGTACGCATTCGCCCGAAGCGCTACATATCTCGCAGTTCTTGCAGTCGCTATCACAATGGCAGTCACATTCTCCGCACTCTGGAGGCACGTTCGTTTTGTCGCAGACCGTCCTGATGTAACAGGTCCTGCCGCCTGCACTAATGCTGCCATTGTCGGTACAAGAAGCGCCGTCAGGGCAAGGAGGTAGTGGCCCGTCGCAGAAGTGTTCCCCATAGCATTCGCCAACGCATGGATCAATGGGCTCGTCGTCGTCGTCAGGCGGAGTGCAGGCCGCATAGCAATTCTGCCAAGCCTTATCTAGGCAAGCCCGCCTCCCTGCAGTGGTTATACAGCCTGGCTCGCAGCACTTTGTCGTGTTTATAGCGCAGCCGCAATTGACGTTAACAGTGTAACAAGCTTGGCAGTTCTCACAGTCTTTTCTCCACTCTCCTGTGCCCATGCACTTCTGGCATTCCTCTGGCGGATCATTAATGCTCTGAGGGCACCAGCAATTGGCATCTTCAGGCTCAAGAGGCACACACTCTCTAGGCTGGAAGCTTTCCACGAGCCTACATGCCTCGCACTGAGTGCAGGTATTCTCTTCAGTGCATCCCATAGTACGCCGCCCATAGGCGGCATAGAAGGCCGCACAGAAAGCGTCGCAATTCACCTTTGGCGGAGGGCATGGACCGCACGTGCAGCGGACGAATCCGTCATCCCCTCGCTGGCAGCACTTCTGCTTATTGCAACAAGTGTCATCACCTGGATTGCCCCCGGATTCGCCGCAAGTGCTTTTGGTACAGTCCCCGGTACCGCATTTATCGCCGTTATCCGCGTCATCCCCACAACCAGAGGTGCCTCCACCCGAGCCCGAGGCTCCTGCACTTGACTGAGCACATTTCCCCCCGATACAAGACCACCCTGAAGCACAATTGTTGCTGTCGAAACAGTTCTGAATGTGTCGACCAGTATTCCACGTACTCCCATCCGAAGCGGTAAGAGAGATGCTCCCGTCCGACATGTTCCACCCGCCATTCGAGGCTCTGTTAATCGCGGTGATAGGGCTGCTGTTTCCTGCACCTCTGCTCGACGGATAGAGCATCGAAGAGGAGCTTGGAAGTGTTGGACCTCTCGACGAACTGGACGCTGCCGAACTTGTCGACGAACTGAGCGCTGCCGAATCTCGCTTTTTGTCTTTCCAGTAATCAGAGAGTCCCATCTTAGCCGCCAGTCTTGGCTAGGATGCCGACGGGAAGTAAAGGTCATAAGCTGGATCTTTCTCTTTCTCTGTTCGCGGGTCTTCGTAGGTAATGCCCGTCCCAACCTCCTTCCACTCAAAGAAATTAGCAGAGGTCTCGATAGCGATATACACTATAATGTTTGTAGTTCCTGTCGGCACGGTGAAAATCATCTGACCCTCCCATTGAGGGTTGTAATACACTATTTCAAGGACTCCGTCGACGGAGGTAACCTCGTAAAGCGGAGGAGGTCCTTGTGTCTCTATAATAGGACACGCGACAAAAGGAGTATCAGCCTTCCTGATAGTCGGGCCCGCATCGATAATGGGGTTGTTTATTGCCATCAGACTGGGAGGAATCTAAGTCCAGAAGCTGAAACGACGTAAAGACTTACCTGATCTGTCGCCGCATTGTAGTAGGCGTACAGCTTCCCGGGTGGAAGCGCTACGTCAAGAACCTTGTCAGGCCCTGGCGGCCTTTGTACTAGGATCTCTACAGTCGTATCGGTATTCTCTGTGACCGATTTCCCTCCGAGAGATGATCTATTGATAGCCATGATTAGAATTTGCTGTAGTAAATGCCGTTAGCGAAACTGAGCTCAACCTCGGTTCCTGCGGGGATGGAAATAAAACCAATCGGCTTCGTGTTGTAGTCCTTGTTGTTGTATCTGACGACACCTTCTCCGCTATCCCCAAGCCTAACCCAGCTCCCCGTAACGCTGCCGACGAAGTCCCCTTTAACAGTTGTGTCAGATGCCCTGAACTCAAGGTCCACTAGCCTGTTGGAGGTGCTTATAGCTTTAAGCTGATCCTGCATGGCCATGATCAATTCCCAGTAAAGAATCCGAACTGCTTGAGGTTCCAATAGAAGACAGCCTCGTTGCCACCTGACAAGACGACAGGAGAGGTTGTTGCAGCTACGCACAAGATCTGCCCTGCGTTCGACGGAGCGTAAGTGGTGCCTACCGTAAAGCCGAGACCACCCGCGCCAGCAGTAACAGCCCCTAAACCAGCCAAGACACCTTCAGAAATTCCTAACGTATCCCCTGGAGCGTAGTTGTATCCAGACCTTCCTAAGGTAAGAGCATAGTCAGTGCTAGTAGCGCCGCTATTGCTGATCGTTAAGTCTGCAGTCAAGCCTACGCCACTGCCGCTGGTGATGTCGATAGGGATATTGGTATAGGTCCCGTCGACCCCGGCTGTCGGAGCGGACCCAACGGAACCCAGTGTCAGTACGTTTCCAGTACTCCAGACGACAACAGCATGAGAGAAATCCATCTGGGTCGCTCCTCCATCATGAGCGAAGATGGTAGCCTTTTGCTCCAGCCCCACCCCGTCGTCAGCGTAAGTACTTACGTCGCCTGAGATATAGTTAAAAGTCTGTCGCTGGTAACCAGCAGTACCTGCAACCACCTCGAAGGATAGGAAGTTGGCATCATCGGTGAAACCTGGTTCGTAGACCGTGCCTGGCGCGTTGATCAGGCGACCCTCAAAATATTGATCGACAAAACGATTGGTGACCTGAGCGGTCACTTCATCGCTCGAGATATGGGCGGTGATTGCCATTTGTGGTTTCTCAGAATCCACGTAGGATTCCTATCGGTGTTAAGCAAACAGGTCTTCTGTTACAATGGTCGCGCCGACGACAATGAGGTTGCCGTTATCCTCCAGGGGAACACTGCCGTTGCTTTCCGTCTCCAGCAGATCCCCCGGCCCGACGACAACGCCTGTGACCATAATGCCAGTCATAAGCTGAGGCGTCTCGTTGTAAGAGGCGGGAAGGGAGGGGATCACCCCGTCATTGCCAAAGGTCACTGCGTTTACCGCTGTACCAAAATGAACGTCCACTTTCCAGGCAAATGCCCCGCTGTCGACGGAAGTCTCGCCGTCAATGGCTGGAGGCACTACATCTGTAGCTGGTCCTCCGCCACTCCCCATGTCAGGTCGAGAATCCCCCCGAAGGTTTTTGGGTAGCGTTACGGATCCATTAGAGGCCCCAAGCCAAATTCCATTAGTAACAAAGGCACTCTCGTCTGTCCCTACGCCCCAGGTCGTGGCATCCATCCTCATCGCGAGAACCCTGTTCTTGGAAGCGTCGTAGTAACGGAAGGGCATTCCTGGACGCCAGTTGGTCGAGACGTCACTCCTCAGGCCTTCTGCTATCTGCAGTCCAAAACTGTCTCCCTTAATAAAACGCTCAAGGTAGTTACTGTAAGCAGCCACAGTGGAATCGATCTCGGACTGGTCGGAGAAAAGCAGTGGAACAGGGATCTGCTCTTGGGCGATGTAAGGGCCAGTCTCGGAGGGAGTGCTCGTGTATCTGCCTGAAAACAGTACGATGCTAGTGCTTTTCTCCTCTGTCGAGGTGGTAGCACTATTGACTCGGTCGGGAGCGATCTCAACAGTAGCACTTGTAGTAGACCTCCTGATCTGAGTAGTTACGATACCATTTAGAGCGTCGATGTTACCAGACAGTCCAGTACCTCTCGCGGTAGCAACGCTTTGATAAGTGACGTCTTTTTGTACGTTGGAGGATCCTTCCTGATAGTAGGTAGTATCTACCCTGCTAACCCTAAACAATTGATTTGGAGAAAGGCGCTGAAAATCCTGAGGCACGCCGTTCCTCATGCCAGAGCGCCAGTCACTGGGTTGCGCCGCCGAGAGAGTCGTAGAATAGGTGTCGGTGACTGTTCTGATAAGCTCGTTTGCGCTGCCGTAATAGTTAACCACAGTTGAATAGCCAAGGAGCACCCTCTCCAGTCCTTCCATGGGGCAGTTGCCGTCAGGAAGGCACCTAACAGCATTGATCGATCGGCAGTAAGCGTAACGGTCGGCGTAGTGCTGTCCATTCGCCTCGATGGCTGGACCGTAGAACGCTTGGAACTGTCTAGATACCTGGGCACCAGGCCCGTCGTAGGTAGTGGTCGCAATTTGCTGGCTCGTGACAGGAACGTATGCATTCTCTTGAACTGTGTCCCAATTCTCCAAGCAAACAAGCGTCCAGTAACCACTCTCGTCTGCTGTCGGAGGCGGCTGATTCCCGCAACCAACAGAGCTGCTTGGCTGTGGTTTTGTTTTTAGAGTTTCGACCCATACGGGAGTCTTGTATCCGATCTCGCCAGTAAGAACGTTGGTTGTATACCCGTTCCTCCTGAACCTCATGGCAGGATATCTTGTAAAATAGTAAGAGTCCGTCGTAACAGTATCGACACGACCTTTGCTATCCTCATTCAATCCGTCGGCTGGAACCTGGTAAGAAAGCTCGATAATATCAGGAACAGCACCTGAGCCCTGAAGAGGGGCTACCGAAGTCGCGGTAACACCCAGGATTGAAATCCACTCCCCAGGAGCAACGCCATCGTATCCGTCTCCGCTGAAGAATTCTCCAGTAGTTAGAGCCCCTGTGTTGTCCTGGAAGACGTACATACCCTTGGAGGCAAATGCCGCCGAACAGTTAGAGTAGGTCGTCTGGGCGATATCAAGACTTATAGGCGTTATCGCCACCAGTTCATCAATCTCCTCCGTCAGTGCCATCAGAACCAGCCTGCAGCCCAGCTCGACCTGCAGCTGCTCGCTCTCGATATCGTAGGACGTCGTGATCACATGAAGATAGCCCCTTGGGTGTCTGTAAGGGGCTCCACCGGGCTCTGTGACGTCTAGAGTTACAACCGTACCACGACGAAAATGATCCCTGTCGTAGTCTTCTGTGATCGCTCCTCCTGGCCGAGAGCCGAGTATTAGCGTCCCCGACGTCTGAATACAGCCGTTCTTCATGGCTGATTCGTCGGAGACAGTCCACTCCACCATCGAGGAGGTATAATCGATGCCACCTATAGCAAGGGAAGCGACTCTTGTCTGACTAACTAAATACGACATATCAAACCTCTGTTAGAGCAAAAGAAACAAGCATGAGCTGTGGGCCCATTCTGACGTAAGACGGAGGAGTCGTAATTACCCCGCTAGCTAAAACGGAAGGCCCAAAAGTATTATCAACAATACCCAAGGCAGCGGGCAGGCCAAGAGCTCTATCAGCATCCCACGCCTGAAACATTTCATCGAAAGAGGCGGCCTCTGCTTTTGTTACGATGGACGATATTACCCACAGGTACTTCTGCCTGAAAGCTGGTCCGCCAATAATGGAGGTGCCATTCGCAGACTGAGCAAAGAAAGCGCCCTCTTGATAGGTTCTTGGAAGTGCGTTGTCCCCAAAATTGTCGAATACAAAGTTATAAACGGGTGACCCACCTGAAGGTGTGTATGATACTCCGATCTGGGACATCTCAGGGGCCTAGCTGGTGCTAGGATTCCGAAGCCCTTAGCCCAGCAAGTCTTTCGTACTTATCCCTGTGCTCCGACTGTGGTCCCAGGACTATCCTGTGCGCACCCGTCTTCACGGCGTCCCTGAATTCCTCAGAGATCGATGCGAGAGCCTCAAATACCTCGTCATACTGAGACACGAGAATATCTAGCACATCCTGGCTAACCTCGTCCAGGATAGCCTCTCTTACCGTGAGATAAAGGTAGGCGAAAGCATTCTCTAGGTCTTCCCCCTCCATCTCATCCCAGTGGCAGTCAGGGAGGCCAGGCCCAGCCAGGGTTAAAGCATTCTTCCAGAGCAATTCTGCGGTATCCTCTGGTCTCCCAAATTCAAACATAACCTTGTTCTATCTGATCAATTGTACCGAAGGCGCTTGAGCTTGGCAAGCTGAACCATCATGTCACCAGCTGCCTGCGTGGGATTAATAGCTTGAATGGTTACAGAGTTTTGGACGTGATCACCTGTACTATTGTTGATTGTACTGATGGCACGAGCGACTGCATTTCCAGGGCTGACACTGCGAGGCATGTTAACCTCAGTGTTTTGACTCGCCTTGAGCCCCTTCCAGACGTGAGCAGGAATAACGCTACCGCTAGAAGGGGCCTTCCAACTTCCGAACGCAGGCGCTTTAATCTCTGACATCTTGCCAGAAGCACTCAAGAATCCCTCTTTGCCTAGTTCGTTGACGGTATAGGTGGAACCACCAGAAACAGGGCCACCGGCAAAGCGAGCGCCGACTGTACTTGTATTAGATGCAGTTCTATTGGCCGCATTCGCCATCTCCTGCTTGATCCTAAGGACTTTTTGCAATTGACGGTCCAAGGCACCATTCGTGACAGCGTCAACCGCCCTGCCAATCTCCCTCTGCGTGCCGATCTGCTTACTCATTTCCCATTCAATATCTTCGATTTTTTGACGCTCTTTTTCATGAGCCCTTACTAGCTTGTCAATACCTGCCTCTGCTTTTTTGGTTGCCGCTTCACGCTTAGCCTCTTCATCATCGATCATCCGATCTACCTCGTCCTGGGCCGATTTCTTAGCATCCTGCAGGGCTTGAACGTCATCCTTCTCGTCCTGAGCGGCTTGTTTCTTCTGTCCAGCAAGTGCTTCAACGGCATCTCTAATTCTATCGAGGGCCGTTTGCTGAGCCTGTTGCAGCTCTTCGACACGCGCTTTTTCCTCCTCGTCCAGTTTCTTCTTTTCCTCCGCCTGTTTTTTTTCCAGCTGCCTCTTCTCTTCTAGAGCTTTCTTCATCCGAGCCTGCTGTTGTTTCTCCAGAATTTCCCTCCGCTCCGCCAGCTGCATATTCTCAAGCTCAGCTTTTAGCTCTTGCTTCCTATATGAGTCTGATGTCCTAGCAATCTGCTTCTTCAACTGCTGTATCTTCATCAGCCTGAGTTCTTCGTTCTCCGGCCCGCTATCAAGGCTGCTCATTTGGGCACTTTGAGATTCCTTTAGCCTGGATATCTTTTCATCCATCTGCGCCATTTCCTTGCCATGAGCAGCGTCCATCTCGGACTTTAGCTTAGCGTAATAAGATTTGACGTTTGCCAGTTGAGCCTTATAGAAATCTTTGACCGCAGTCTTTTGCTTGTTCAAAGCATCGATAGATTCCTGAATAGCGCGTTTTTCAGCTTCAGCAGCTCGCTTAACAGCTTCGATCTTCTGGTCATACACCTGGTCAATGGCGTCTTTTTGACCTTCAAGAGCTTGAATCGACTGATCAATAGCGGCAACTTCCGCATCTTTAGCCGCATTGATTTTTTCAATCTTGCGGTCCATCAATTGCTTGTCACGATCAAGTTGTGCCTCCCTGGCTTCTATCATTTTATTCATTTTATCCTGTTCGATAGCTAGCTCTTTCTCAGCATTCTTCCTCGCGGCTTCGACCTGTCTTGCTAGGATCTCTTCTTTTTTCTTGGCGTATTGTTCTTGCGTTATCTCTCCCTTCTTAAATTGAGCGTCTAAGTTTGCTAGCTCATCAGTGTATTTCGCTAGCTCAGACGTAGCTCCAATCGTTTCATCGCTTAGCTTACTCATGCCGTCAATACCTGAGTCAAAGTTGGCGTTCAACTTTTTAGCCATCTCTTCCAGGCCGTCCAACATGGCTCCAATGCCAGGTATGTTCTTCAGTGCATCATACAGAAACATAATACCTTTCACAAGTTGGTCGATAGCTTCCATCAACGCCCCAAACAGGTAGAGTACTGTATTAAGAGCAACCTTAAGAACAACGCCGATAATATGACCCAAGAATTTGAAAAGCGCTGCAACCCCAGGCATCTCCGTAGCGACCTTTGTGAACACTTGGACGAAGGCCGCGTAGATCTTCATCAACTCTTTACCAAGAGGGGCCAGTGCTTTGCCTACCGATTCCAGGCCAATAGACGTCAGCGTCTGCAATTTAGCGTTCAACTGGTTCAGCGTCATTCCACCTTTTTGACCCATCTCCTCGATAGCTTTCTGAGTATCACCAATAGAACGCAAGAACTTTACACGAATTTCTTCGTTAATCGCTTCAAATGCTTCCAGGAAAATACCAGAGGTGATCTCACCTTTCTTCATAGCGCCTTCAAAGTCGGTGATACCCTTGTTTGCGGCAAGCCAGTTCTTTAGTTGACCCCGCAAACCACCGTCAAGTTCAGAGAACTGCTGGTTAAGTTCTTCTGACTGCAGTTTCCCTTTACCCATGACCTGGGCAAAAGCTTCAATGTATCGACCAGCTTGCTCGGTATTCAAGCCAAGCATGGTAGTTCTAGCTGAGATCGACTTGATCGCACCTTCTGTGTCCTTTAGACTGCCGCCGGACTCAAGGATAGCAGGACCCAGGCGGCGGAAAGCTCCTTCAACTTTGCGGAGAGAGACGCCATAACTTAGCGCAATATTTCTGGCGGATCCCAGGATAGCGTTTTGAGCTTCAACGCTCTGCCCTAGGCCATCAAAGGTTAGCTTAAGTGCTTGGATATCTTTGACACGGCCAGTAAGCATGCCGATAGAGCCAGCCAGTGCCGTTATCCCTGCAATGATGGCAGTGACTGCACCAAAAGCACTCTGTATAGATTGCCCCAAGCCCTTAATCTTAGCCCCGAATCCCTTTGTGGCATTTCCTGCAGCAGCGACTTGCTGACTTAGCCCTGCAACAACGCCTTTTTGCGCCACCCATTCTTTGTTGACAACTGCAACCATCTTCCCTTGTTTGTCCAGCTCCATGTTGTACTGGCTCATCATAGAAAGCCTTTGGCTTTCATCACGCAGCTGGCCTTTAAGGGAGGACAGGGTGCTTACTTTTGCTAGAACGCCTTCAAGCCTTTTCGCCTCCTCCGTATGACCTCTCTGGAGTTCTATATTCTTCTTGTAAGATGTTGAGTTCTTTCTGAGAATTAAACTCTGCTGTTTAAGCTGATTGATCTTGTCCCTGTGAACAGCCAGCTCTTTCTTAACGGCCAAGGCGGACTGGCCTTGAATGTTAACCATTTTATTATAATCGCCGATCATCCCTTTCAAGGCACCATCAGCCGCCTTTTTTACTTCCTTGAAGCCACCGGAAGCACTGCTTGTCTCGTAAGTAACCTTAACATCAACGTCTTTATTGGCCTTCTTCAGCTCAGCATCCATCTTCTTGCTGAGAAGGTTAAAGAGCTCGGTGTTGCCGTCCTTGACAGCCTTCGCCCCCCGCTTAACAAGATCCTCAATAGCAACCTCTGCTTGAGTCGCAGACTGGCGATCAACGGTAGGGACTATGACAAAATTGGAGCCCCTGATAACATCACCAGCCATTTTGTTAAGTATCCTCGCTGGCTTTAGCTTTCCATAAAAAAAGGGCTTGTAAGGCCCTTGAGTGTTTTTGCGTAAGTATCGGGGTTACGCGATTGTAAGAACCTGTGCTGTAGCAGATCCAGAACCGCCGTCTTCGGTAACCGTAACAGATTCTCCTTGAACGTACCCGGTGCCAGGAGCGACAACCGTGTAGTTGGTGATAAGGCCAGAATTGTCGGTATCGACAGTAACAGTAGCGGAAGAGCCGGAGCCACCAGAGACGGTGGCCGCAGCACCTACGAGGTCCGAAGTAAAAGGGGTCTCCAGGCTGACGGCCTGAAGAGATCCGATACCTCCAGTCAGCTAAGCAGCCAGAGTAAGGTGATAAGGACCGTATCCAGTAAGAGTACACTCCCAGGAAACGATGCTCGTAACTTCGTTGGACTCGGTGTAACCGGTCAAGGTGCCGTAGCCTTCAACAGTCTCAGTGGTGCCAGTAGGACCAACACGCTTGAAAGCAACACGCAGGCCATCGGCCACGGTGTTCTGCTCGGTCAGACGAAGGACCTTATAAGCAGCGTCGTTGAAGTCAGCAATACCGGAAAGAGAGATGCTGAAACTCTTGGTGGTTGCTACAGCCTGAGAGTAGCCCTTGGTCACGTCGTCGTAGGTGTAGATCTCTTCAGAACCGGTGTCAGTCTCAAGAGCAGCGTTCGTCAAGCTAGACAAACGGATACCAGCGTCAGTGCCGTCCATCGCGTAAGCACTGGCGGCTACAGTAAAGACGCCGTTGCTGTAGGAAACGGTAGCATCAGAAGCTGGAGGGCTGGAGCTATCCAGTGCTGGGTTGGTCGCGAAATCGGTGATCAGCGAGTTCTGGACAGGAAGAATGTAGAAGTCGTAGCCGAAAGCGGCCGAGAAGTTTGCCATAATTGAAACGGGAGAACCCGCACGAAGGTACCTCGGACCCTCATGGGGCCGTTAAATTAGATTGCCAATACTCTTTATTCTGCTAGAATCGGCATATCACCCTTAATTACAAGCATTGTTTGGACTTGTGCCCCAATACCGTCAGCTACTGCAACGGTTTCAAAGCTCAAAGAACCAGCAAAACGTTGCATGGCGCGAGCAACCGCAGCTGTCAATTGTAAGCCAGTAGAAGGCTCCCAGCAGATAAAGAAGACCTTCCAGTCGATATATATGTCGGATCCTGACGTCAGGTAATCGCGACGTTTTACATCTGCAGCGTCATGAATGACGACCTCAACACCGCTGATCGACTTAATAGCAGGCAAGTCTTGGCCTGGAGTGACGATTGACATAGCAGGGCCTGTTTGACCAGCCCTGAAGGTATACTCGCCAATCAAAAGAGGGAAGCTAGAATCAGCGGCCAAGGTGTCGTAAATAACCTGTGCTGAAGTAGGAAATTGCTGTGCCACAGGCTTGAAAACGCTATTCTAGTGTACCTTCGTCGGTAGACTTAGGTCAAGACATACCACCCGGAGGCCAAGCGCTGATGAAAGAACACTTCTCCAGTGGTG
>Ga0208899_1000438_pt1 | contig 31152 bp, 42 predicted proteins | sample VirMetDEL_Nov_24_FD_184518 | JGI IMG/M metagenome (GOLD analysis project Ga0208899, IMG submission 184518) | Aqueous microbial communities from the Delaware River and Bay under freshwater to marine salinity gradient to study organic matter... | ecosystem: Environmental > Aquatic > Marine >... | reverse complement strand
AAGCACCAGATGCAGAAGGAACTGGAAAGAGATTTTCTCATGTTATGGCTGTTGCGCCTAATGCTAGTTCCTCTATCATTATGGGCAATACTTCTCCTTCTATAGAACCTTGGCGAGCAAACGCATATCGTCAGGACACATTGTCTGGTTCGTATTTGAATAAGAATAAATATCTGGACCAATTGATCAAGTTGAAGATTGAATCAGGCGAAACCAAGCAAGACTATGACGAAATTTGGTCAAGCATTATTGCCAACGACGGTTCTGCTCAACACCTCCGATTTCTGACCCAAGAAGAAAAAGACGTATTCAAAACTTCTATGGAGATTGACCAACGTTGGGTTATTGAACACGCTGCTGATCGGCAACAGTTTATCGATCAAGCACAGTCTTTGAACCTATTCTTTAGACCAGACGCGAATATCGTTTACTTGCATGCTGTCCATTTCTTGGCGTGGAAGAAAGGGTTGAAGACTTTGTACTATTGTCGCTCTGAAAAACTTGGAAAGGCAGATCGCGTTTCTAAGAAAATCGAAAGAGAAGCAATCAAAGAAATTGATATGGTTGCAATTGTTAATAACGAAGAATGTATTGCCTGTGAGGGATAATTGGTGGGCGGTTATATTAAGGAAAGAATTCTTTCCGATGATGAAGTAAAAGAAGCACTAGAAGTATACGAAAGTTTGCCTTCTGAATTTTGGCACCAGAACTATAATCTGTTCGATGTAGAGAGGAGAGACATCCCTACGCCAAGGCAATATGATTTTTACAAGACGCTTTTAAAGTATTCCAAGTTGGGGTATGACAAAGGCGCATACTTTTTAAAATATGAAAAAGACTCTTTCACTAGGTTGCATTCTGACAACAATTCTGATTTAACAATTGTAACTTTGTTGGAAAGCAAAGATTTGTTAGGTGGAGAATCTCTAGTTAGAGCAGAGTATAAATTAAAGAACAGACCTGTGGGTAATCTTGTTGCAAGGCACGAACACGAAAGAGATTCTCCACCATATGGTCAAGAAATTATAATGGACGTAGTGAATGTTGATGATGGCGAAAGTTTAGTTTATGGTCCGCACTTAACTCATGGCGTGAGTAAAGTTTATGATGGTCATAGAATTGTACTAGTAACTTGGTTCAGCAAAAAGGAAACTAAAAGGTAAAATATGCAATTATCCATCACAGATAATAGAGATCACTTTAAACCGTTTAACTATCCATGGGCATATGACGCATGGTTAAAGCATGAACAGTCTCATTGGTTGCACACAGAGGTGCCAATGGCAGAGGACGTGAAAGATTGGCAGAGAAAATTGTCTCACGAAGAGCGAGCGTTTTTGACTAACATTTTTCGATTTTTTACGCAGGGTGATATTGACGTTGCTGGTGGTTATGTTTCTAACTATCTTCCATACTTCCCACAACCAGAAGTTCGTATGATGCTTATGGGATTCGCCGCGAGAGAAGCACTCCACGTTGCTGCTTACTCGCATTTGATAGAGACCTTGGGTATGCCTGAGTCTACATACAACGAGTTCCTCGAGTACGAGGCAATGCGAGAGAAGCACGAATACTTTCTAAATCTTTCCGCCAAGAACGGCACTAAAGAATCTGTTGCTGCTAACATTGCTGCGTTTTCTGCCTTCACTGAAGGTATGCAGTTGTTCTCCTCGTTCATCATGCTACTCAACTTTCCACGTCACGGTAAGATGAAGGGAATGGGTCAGATCGTTACTTGGTCTATCGTTGATGAAACCATGCACGCCGAGTCAATGATCAAACTGTTTCGCACCTATGTCGAAGAGAACCTTGAGATATGGAACGATCAACTGAAGTCGACGATCTACTCTATCGCTGAAAAGATGGTAGAATTAGAAGATAAGTTTATTGACTTGGCGTTTGCTATGGGTCCGATGGAAGGACTCACACAGGAAGAAGTCAAGAGTTATATTCGATATATTGCAGATCGACGTCTGATCTCACTCGGCATGAAGGGTATCTTCAAAATTAAAAAGAACCCATTGCTTTGGGTTGAAGAAATGATTAATGCACCAACACACACAAACTTCTTTGAGAACCGAGCAACCGATTATGCTCGCGGAGCATTGACTGGAGATTGGAAAGAGGTTTGGGGGGCAGCATAATATTATGTCTCAAAATTACGACCCTTCTGTTGACCGCAAATGGTCTGTTAAATATCAAGAAATGCCAGAGAAATGGTTTTTGAATCTCCCAGACCCAGAATACATAATGACCCAAGCCAAAGGTTGGCGAGCAGAAGCAAACAAAGACGGGTCTATACTTATGCGTCACTTTGAATGGAACACTAAGAACCCAGAAACCTTTCCTGATGTTTTAAAAGATATGATGGAGTATCATAAATGCCCATCCATTTCTATGTTTATGGGGACTCATGAAAAAAGCAATAATAGTTTAGGTTGGCATGTAGATGACTATAATGTTTGGGGGTTCAATATCACTGGAGTCACCAAATGGACTTGGTGGAATATAGCACACCCAGAAAAGGGTGTTATGAAAGAACAGATTGTTGAACCTGGGCATATCATAACTATACCAAGAGGCGTTTCTCACAAGGTCGATGTTCTTTCGGAAGAAAGAACATCAATAAGTATAATTAATCAAAAATAGGAAAAACTATGTGGAACAAACCAGAAGCAATCGTTATCCGTGCTGGGTTCGAAGTGACCATGTATTTTAGTGTACGGTAAGATATGAAGCAGTCTATAAAAAAATGGTTACATGACGAGTGGGAGTTGACTATATTTTTCCCAGGAGAAACAGTAGAACAACCAGACGGAACCAAAGTATCCAAGGGAAACCCACAAACCTTTAAGGTTAAAAAAATTAAAAAAATATCCGAAACCCACTTTGTGTTTATTGACACAGAAGGTTGTAAAAATACATTCAAACTTTTACAACCTGTGGGTTATCATCTTAAAAAGGTGCTGTAATGTTCGAATATAATTGCAAAGTAATAAAGGTTGTCGACGGAGACACGGTTGACGTTGATATCGATCTCGGGTTTGGCGTTTGGTTAAAGAAACAAAGGGTCCGACTATATGGTATCGATACCCCAGAATCTAGGACGAAAGACCTTGAAGAAAAGAAATGCGGTTTGCTTGCAAAAGATTATCTAGTAAACTCTTTGGGCGAAGAAGCGGTTCTTCGAACTAGGAAAGATGGAAAAGGAAAATATGGTCGAATCTTGGGGGAGTTTATTGTTTACGATTCCTTGAAAGACGCATACCGTCCTGTGAATGAAATTATGATTGAGAACAAACTCGGGGTTAGGTATTTCGGGCAGTCAAAAGATGATATTGCTCAAGAGCATATAACTAATAGAGAATACCTGTACGAAACAGGAAAGATAACGAGAGATTGATAATGGAAGAGCATGTGTTTGACGTTATTTGCGACGTCTGTGAATCTCACTGTGAAATTATTTTAGACGAAAATTGTGATGCCGAACCAGCGTATTGCCCTATGTGCGCGTCTCCAGTAGAAGCATGACTTGGCACTACGAAGGAAAAATTTTTGACCCAGAATACGAATCGCTTGAAGAGTGGACAGGGTTCGTATATGTCATAACTGAAATAGAATCAGGTATGAAGTATGTCGGCAAAAAATTTTTTCACAAAAAGAAAACACTGCCAGTGACCAAAAGTCGAAAGCGTAGGAAGCATATGCGAGTAGAATCAGACTGGAAAGATTATTTCGGTAGTTCTGAAACGGTAAAACTTTTATTAGAACAGAAAGGTGCCGATGCTTTCAAACGAGAAATAATAAGGTTGTGTAAAACCAAAGGTGACTGCTCGTACTATGAAGCAAAAGAGCAGTTCGATAGAGAAGTCCTTTTAAGCGACGAATACTACAATGGAATTATAAATTGTCGTATCTCTAGAAAACACCTAAGTAGTAATGTTGATAATCCTATATAATATTGTAGCGAGGAGATTATGATAACTGAACTTCAACAAGGTAAGAAGTCCAGGTTGGAATTGTACGAAATCGTTGAACTCATCGAAAAGTCCGATGAAAGTAAGAGAGTAGAATTGATTCGCGAATACTCAAAAATGTATTCTTCTTTTTCCGATTATCTTAGATGCCTCTTTGATGATCGAATCCAACTTCTTCTGCCAGAAGGACGTCCGCCGTTCACCCCTGCTGAAGAGGACAAATTTCCTTCCAGCTGGCACAAACAAAACGTTAAACTCCAATACTTTGTCAAGGGTCTCAAAGCGGAGCATATGCACCCGCTGAAAAGAGAGACTATGTTTATCGGAGTGTTAGAATCTGTACACCCTGCTGACGCGGAACTCCTTTGTGACATGTTGTCAAAAACTCCGCCAAAAGGGTTGTCAGTTGAAACAGTGAAGGAGGCAGTTCCCAACTTGATTATGACTTCCTAAATTTTAACCAAGGAGTCGCCTATGGTATCGACAAATCAGTTAGAAAGGTTACGCAAGGATAGCGCAGAGTTAGGACATTACGTCCATAAACTTAATAGAAAAGGAAAAAACGAACTAGCACATAAGGTTGAAAAAAAGAGACAATTTCTAGATGACTACATTCTAGAGATTCAGAACTCCCTCTCGGTTAACCAATAAGGAAGGTGATCAGTATCTCGTGCCCTATTTTCGAATAGGGCATCGTTTTACTTGTCTTTTCAAAAGAAATAAGTATAATAGAATCTGTCGCTGCCCCCAGTGATATACTGCTTTTATGGAGAAATATTAATGCCGCTATATGATATAAGAGACACTTCCACTGGAGAAGAGAAGGAAGTCATGTGTACTTATACTGCTCTTAAAGAGAAGGTAGATGCAGGAGAATGGGTGCAAGTCCATAAGGGTAGCGCAGCACTAGTAACTCACGTTAATGGTACGTTATCTAAAACTTCTGATGGTTGGAAAGATCTTCTTAAAAATATGAAGAAGAATACTGGTCGTCGAGGCAATACAATAAAAACATAATGACTCAAACAAAACGTCAGAAGTTTGAATCTCAACGAAAGTTGCGTATCGATGACCTTGGTGTATTCGACCCTCTAACAGAAATGCAAAAAGTTGCAAGGGAGTGTTGGAAGGACGGAGATCACCTAGTCCTTAGTGGTAGTGCAGGAACAGGCAAAACTTTTACTGCTTTGTATCTTGCTCTACAAGACGTTCTTGATAGAAACACTCCTTGGGAAACTGTGCATCTTATTCGTTCAGTTGTTCCTACTAGAGAGGTCGGATTTTTACCAGGAACAGCAGAAGAAAAATTACTTCCTTTCATTACGCCTTACATTTCTATCTGCGATGATTTGTTTGATACAAGTGGTGCATACCAACAACTAATAGAGCAAAGAAGTATAGAGTTTCATTCCACTTCTTTTATTCGCGGCACGACTTTCGATAACGCAATCATCATTGTAGATGAAATGCAAAACTTGACTTTTCACGAATTAGATTCTGTAATTACTCGACTCGGTCTAGACTCTAGGATAATCTTTTCAGGTGATTATTACCAATCAGACTTTGTAAAGCAGGGCGACAAGAATGGGTTGAAAGAGTTTATAAGTATTATAGAAATTATGAGAAATTTCTCTATAATTGAGTTTGGATGGAAAGATATCATTCGTTCAGATTTCGTTCGTGACTATATAATGACTAAAGAAATGTTCAGCAAAGGGAAATAAAATGAACAGAGAAGCAGTATTCGAACAACTTAAAATCGACGAAGGTGTTGTCTATGAAATTTACAAAGACCACCTTGGATATCCGACATTCGGAGTTGGACATTTGGTATTGGAAACCGACGAAGAGAACGGTCTTGATGTGGGCACGCCAGTATCCGAAGAACGAGTCCGAGAGTGTTTCGAACGAGACCTCAATTTGGCAATCGCCGAATGTGGTGCTCTATACGGAGAAGGGACATTTGCAAACCTACCGGATGAGGTCCAACAGATCTTGGTTAACATGATGTTCAATATGGGTCGCACTCGACTATCTAAATTTAAGAACTTTAATGCTGCGATTGCTGATGGCGATTGGAAAAAAGCAGCAGTAGAAGGACGCGATAGTTTGTGGTATCGACAAGTTACAAATCGTGCTGAAAGACTGATGAGCAGGATGGAAGCAGTCTAACTAAATCATAGGGTTATTATGAAGTATCTTGGACTCGCAGGGTCGAGACTACATGACGCTGGGGTGACTTTAATCGACGGTAACGGCGATATCCTTTTTGCTTCTCAAGCAGAAAGGTTTACCAGTATCAAACACGATTCTAGAATTCCTCGCGTCATGTGGGAAAATTACTATGAACCTCATAAAGATGACATCATTGTAGCATCTAATGACGATTGGGAATTGAGAAAAAAGTTTCGTGATGGTGAATTGATCCTCGCAGCTGAAAAAGAACATAAAGTCAATATAGACGAAACCTCGGAAAAAGTTCCTTTACACAATCTTCATCCTCGTGCTTGGCCAGAGAGAATTGGTAGTAATATTTGTGGGCATCATAAAGCACACGCTGCTGCATGTTTTATGACAAGACCTGAAAGTTTTGACGCGGAAGATTGCGTCATGGTTGTTATCGACGGTATCGGCGAGTATAGGTCTGGCGGGATATTCGATCACAACTTGAATATGTTAGAGGAATTCAACTTCCCTCGTTCTGTAGGATATTTGTATGCAACCTTTACCGAGTCATGCGGACTTGATCTAACCTCGAACGAAGACGAGTATGTGGTTATGGGTTTGTCTAGTTACGGCGAACCAACCTATGCGGAACAATTATACGAAATGTTCCTTAATATTCCTCAATTCGACCCTGACGAACTTTCTTCCTATGTTGAAACAAACGAGAAGGGTAACATCCAAGCAAATACTTTTTATGCTGTAAAGATGATGTATTTGGCAAAAACAATAAAAACTCTTTTACGTGAATGCTCTAGCGTAGAGGATGCAGCTGCTTCTTTACAAAAATGCACAGAAATGGTTATATGTGATATAATGCATAGCGCGAGAAAATACGGTAAGAAACTCTGTTATTCTGGCGGAGTTGCTCAAAATATTTGCGCCAACAATCATTTACATAAAATCTTCGAAGATGTTTGGGTAGACATAAATCCTGGAGATGGTGGTGCTAGTCTAGGTTGTGCTGCTTGGAAATATAGAGAAGATACGGGAAGGGACCGTATTAATTGGAAGCACCCCTACCTTGGGTATGATATTGAAGGTGACTTAGACCCAGAAATGGTAGTTGACCACTTACTCAAGCACAAGTATTGTGGAGTTGCTAATGGTCCTGCTGAATTTAGTTATCGTGCATATGGCAATCGTTCTTTAATTGCCGATGTTCGTCATGACGTGAAGGACACCGTCAACACCATCAAACGCCGACAGAAGTATCGACCATTTGCTCCAGCAATCCTTGAAGAACATGCTCATGAATACTTTTCTGGTCCGATGAATCGTTGGATGCAATATGCGGCGACAGCAAAACACGATTATTCTTCGGTCACTCATGTTGACGGCACAGGAAGGGTTCAACTAGTACCAAAAGATTCTAAATCGGTTTTTCGCAAAATTATTGAATGCTACTATGAAAAAACTGGCGTTCCAATGCTCCTTAATACTTCTTTGAACATTCGAGGTAAACCGATGGTCAATGACATAGAGGATGCTATGATGTTTGAGAATAAGTATGACGTAAAAGTGTTTACAAAATAATTTTTTTGGTATAAATTATGAAAAGATTGATCTACCAAGTATACGTTGGGAAAAACTCTAAACTATACGACACATGCGTTGCTTCTGTTGCTGCCTATTGCAAAAAGTATGACATAGATCATGTAGTTCAAAAAACTCCAATCTTAAGAATCAAACCAGACATCTTTGTAACTAATCGCTCCGTAGAGTCGTACGAAAAGCACGGAGGGTTTTTGCCAATATATGAAAAAGAAAACGCATTTGATTATTTTGCGAAAGGTTATGATCAAATTGCAATCATAGATGCCGACATCTATGTTCGTTCGGAAGCACCGAATATTTTTGAAGACTTTGGCACAGAACATGACTTTGGTGCATGCGTCGAACGAGACATGCCAATCTCTGGTGCATACGCCATGAAGATAAAGAACTACTCCAATATGCAGTATGCTAGTCTCGGTAATGTTGACTGGGACTGGCAAGACTGGGGTGCCAAATTTTATAATATGGGAATGATGATTATGAATAAGTCTATCGTTCCTTATTTCAAAGGACAAACCGCGAGACAATTTTTAGGGCGACCCGAGTTTCAAAAATTTATTGATGGTATGGGAAACTGGAAATGGTCTACCGACCAAACACTTTTAAATTGGTGGGTGAAAAAAGAAGGTCTGAATATCAAAGATATGGACTGGAAATGGAACGCACTATATAAAGGTGTAAAGGACGAATATATCCCTGAGGCAAATTTCGTTCATTTCTTCTTGAAAGACAAGTTGCCAAATAGTGGGGAAAACGTCGAAGCATTGATGAAGGACATTGCGTAATGGTATTCGAGAATCAGAAAAGATTATTCATTCATATCCCCAAGTGTGCGGGAATGACAATACGCAAGAGTCCTCAACTTGCTCCTTATCTGGTTGTCGCAACTCCAAATAATCATAAGTCAGAGCAATACACAAAAGAACTTCATAAAGCGATGAGGAAAAGTGGAGATCATCATGGTAATGAACACGCGAGATGGAGAGATATCAAACCAGCAGTCAGAAACTTATATCAAGCATTCGCCGTGGCACGCAATCCCTGGGACAGAGTTGTATCTCGTTACTTCTTTGCAAAGAAAGTCATTGAGGTTGAAAAGAAAGAACCAATTGGTAAACACCGAATCGACTCATTCGAGTCTTTCCTCGAGGAACGATTTGAGTGGGGCGGAAAGGATTATTATTGGCACCGCGCCATACGTGGTTGGTTTCCTGCTGTCGATCACGTTTGCGATGCTAGTGGCAATCTTAAATGTGACATGATGAGATTTGAAAATCTCAACGAAGATCTTTGTGCATACTTTGATATTCCAGAAATGTCTAGAGCACGTAACGTAACTGATTTGAATAAAGGCACCTACCGAGATATTTACACCGACAAAACAATTCAGATCGTGGCAGACTGGTACAAAGAAGATATCGATTTCTTTGGGTATGACTTTGATACTGGCGCACAAAAGAACTATTGGAGAAAATAGTTATGATGGGATCTACTACAAACAGAGATTCAAAAGATATTCTCTATCTTGTGAAAGAGGGAACCGTTGGTGCAGAGATCGGGGTGTGGATGGGAAACACTTCTATAAACTTTGCAAATAAAAACCCAGCAGAACTTCACCTTGTAGATTCTTGGAGCATAGAACCATACAAAGAAAGTACGGAACATGGATCTTATGAGAACTATTTGCAACGGTATTCCAGTGTTTGTGGCGGGAATACTGAAGAGCAGTTTCAGCAAAAATACGATTCGGTCTATAGAGGAGTCGTGAAGAGGTTTAAAGAACTATCTAACGTACATATACATCGAATGTCTTCAGACGAGTGGTTCGATCAACGAGAAGAAAACTCTCTAGATTGGATCTACGTTGACGGAGATCATTCGTATGAAGGTTGCCTGCGAGATTTAGAAAATTCTTTTAGAGTCGTTAAATCAGGCGGACTGATTCTGGGCGACGACTATCAATGGCCATTTCAAAAACACGGTAAGGCAGGTGTAACTTCTGCTGTTGACGAATTTGTAAAGAAGTATAGTTTGAAAATAATTCAGGAAGGCGCAACAACACAATTTAGTATAGAGGTTCCATAGTGCACCCTTCTTCTAGAGAAAATATGAAAAGAGCGAGAGACTTGCTTGGTTCTCGTTTAGGAAAGGGTCTAACGATTTTAGACCTTGGCGGTAGAAATATAAAACCTGGGCAAGACCGCACTTATCGACCAATATTCGAAGATGTTTGCGAAAACTATTACATCGCAGATATAAACGAGGGTGGTAATGTTACCCACAAAATGCCTGGACCGTATGAGTTACCTTTTGAAGACAATTCGATAGACTTTATTGTATCGGGGCAAACATTTGAGCATATCTACAATCCATTTAGGGCAGCAGCAGAATTGACTCGAGTTCTCAAACCAGAGCATTACATGGTAATTATCGCACCTTCTAGCGGACCTACTCACGACAACCCAGACTGTTGGAGATTCTATCGAGACTCATTTAAAGCAATTGCACAAGATTGCAACTTAAAGGTGGTTGCTGATTGGATTGATGATGGTAAAGAATGGGAACAAAGTCCGGATGCTCAGTGGATATCTCCTGGAGTTGAACGCTCTGCTCGTTGGAAAGACCACGTATTCATAGGGCAAAAATGAGAGCATATATCATAACAATGAGCGACAACGATTCTTCTGTCAGCAGAGCAGAGGTTGCCGCTGAATCTGCGAAAGAGCATTGCTTGAGTATCACTGTTGAGTTCTTTGAAGCGACACAACCAAAAAATATATATAATCATACAGGGGAAGTATTTGGCAAACAGGTTCCTTGGACATGGCCAAGTTCTCCCAACCAAGACGGATTAGATTTAACGACTGGGTTGTATAAGAAATACTATCCAGCAAAAGCACAAGATCGAGTAGTTGCTTGCGCATTAAGTCACTATCGATTATGGAAGTTATGTGCTGAACAAGAAGAACCAATTCTTGTTCTTGAACACGATGCAAGGTTCGTGAGGGAATTCTCTGTTGAGGATCTCTCCGACAAATGGGGCGCAGTCGGGTTGAATGACCCGCGAGGTAATACGCGCAAGGGACGATTGTTCCATAGTTTAATCGAGAAGTACGGGGAGGGAATTCAACGAGTACCCGTCATCGATGAACCGACTGACCCACCTCTACCGATGGGAATCGCTGGAAACAGCGCATACATCATTAAACCTTATTTTGCCAAGAAACTTTTGGAAGAGGTGGAGAGAGTTGGAATGTGGCCAAACGACGCTATTATGTGTCGTCAACTATTTCCAACTGATCTAAAGGTTGTCTATCCATACTACACCGTAGTGCAATCAGGGGTATCGACAACCACAGGAATTTGATAATGAAAGGTTATGTGATCACAATTAGTTCTATAGAACAATCCTTACAGGCAGCAGAGCGTTGTATTCGTTCTGCTGGTAAAGTTGGATTTGAGGTAGAAAAGTTCGAAGCAACTACACCAGAGGATAACCCTGGAGTATTCCTCTCAAAAGAAGGAATAGGAACCAGAGGATTTGTTGAAGAGTATTCTCGCTTTGACAACTGTATTGCCGCTTTCACTTCTCATTATAGACTTTGGAAAAAATCAGTAGAAGATAAAGAAACTCTTCTTGTTCTAGAACATGATGCATATTTTGTAGACCAGATTCCTAATGTTCAATTTGATGGGGTATTGTCTTTTGGGCGTCCTTCTTATGGTAGATGGATAGCACCCAGCACACTAGGCAAAAATAAACTCATATCAAAGCAATATCTTCCAGGTGCGCACGCATATGCAGTGACGCCAAAAGCAGCAGAAAAATTAATTGAAAAGGCGAAGGTTGCCGCTGCGCCGACTGACATATTCATAAACAACAACAACTTTGACTTTATAGAAGAATACTATCCTTGGCCGGTAGAGGCACGCGACTCATTTTCTACCATACAAAAAGAACTGGGTTGTCAAGCAAAACACAACTACAGCGAGGCATATGAATTGATATGAATTACTTTGTAACTGGTTGTGATAAAAACACAGAATGGCAATTACCATGGTTCACCAAAAACTTTCACAAACATTGCGACGACGAACTTGTTATCGCAGACTTTGGACTTTCGCCAGAAGGTAAGAAGTTTGCAAAGGAAAATTCTAATTTTGTGGTTGGCGTTCAGTCAAACGGTTGGTTTTCCAAAGTAGAAACGATGTGGAATATGAAGCATTGGTTTCAAGGAAAATACTGTTGGGTTGATACTGACTGCGAGATTATGGCAGACCCTTCAGGTATCTTCAACTATGTTGAGCATAATAAACTTACTGCTGTGATCGATCATCCTTGGACTGCTAATGGGTCTCCTTGGACGCCACAGGGAAATTGTGGTCCATGGTACAACACTGGCGTGATTGCGTTTGAAGGGAGACCTGTTATCCTAGAACACTGGTTCAATGAGGTGAAAAAACAAGACATTCATAGAGGCGATCAAGAAGCATTGTATTGGTTGTTGAATCAGGACGCCATGAACCGCGTTATACATATTTCAGAAGCACCGCATCGCTTTAATGTTTTGCGATTGGATATTCTACAAGAGAGGGTTCCGTCTAAGCAAATTATAAAACACTGGACGGGACAGAAAGGTAAAGAAGAAATTCGTAGACAATTGAATCATGACTAAGAAAGTTTACATTTTAGGGAACGGTGACATGGCACAAATGATGCCAGAGTCCGTACGATATGAAAGAGACGGCAAACTTATAATTTGCAACCAACCTCCGTTTGAAGTTCAAAATGTGTATGCAACTTGTATTGTCGATTTTAAAATGATGGCAGCACTGACCGAAGGTTCTATAAACCTTGACGCATACTATTGGGTTTGTGGTAATCGACCCAAAGCATGGATGGACGGGCATCCTGGATTTTATATGATCAAGTCTGGGCAAATTCGAGAGTTTTACACTCACGTTCCGAGTTATGCTGGTAAAGGTGCTCAAGGTGCGACTAACTTTAATTGTGGGCATATGGCGGCACATTACGTTTCTACTAGACACAAACCTGACGAGATTCATATGTTTGGGTTTGACTCTATCTTTGACCACAACATGAGGTCTTATACTGATACCGTCTTGAGCAGTGATCGAACTGGCAGAAACAACCTTCGCCTGCTCGACATTTGGCGTCCTATCTGGGCAAATATCTTTAACGAGTTCAAGCACATTAAATTTTTCCTGTACCACAAGCATCCGAACTCAAAAATACAAACACCTCCAAACGTAGAATTTGTAACTAAAACGTAAGTTATTGATTTTACAGTAGTTTTTACTACTTGTCTTTATGTAAGAATTATAGCATAATAGTATTTCTGGTTGAGGAGAATGCTATGTGGAATCTTGAAGGCGAATCAGTCAAAGCAACCTATCTCGGAGACATCCCCGTTTCCGGAAAAGTCACCCTGTCTCGGGTAAAATACGGTGGTGGGGTCTCTCACCACGTTCGTCTCGACCACGAGATAAAGGATCTCTGCGTCTACAGGGCAGCGGGAGACACTGTTATCGTAGATCATAAAGACGTAGAACAGGTGTTTTCGTAAGTTGTTGATTTTATTCAAGTTTTTCAAACTTTACTTTGTGCCTGTTTTGAGCGATAATAGTATTTCTGGTTGAGGAGATTGATATGAAAATTGTTATGCAAACCCAAATCCTAGAAAACTACGGTGCCCACGACTGGGACGGTACGGGCGAGTGCCCGCAGTACTGGAAACCCAAGGGTGGTAACACCTACGTGCTCCATGGCGTGTCCATCGAACAGGCGATGGGTTCCGAGATCTGGGACACCCTGCGTCGTCATATCACCGAGAACAACGAATCTTGGCAGGAGTACATCATTTCCGATGTGCTGGTCGACGATGTCGACTATGTGGAGTCTGATCACGTTGATGAGTGGGATTCCCCCATCAACCTTTCTTTTGCTGGCGGTCGTCTGCTCGCCACTCGCTACACCGAGGCAGAGCGTTTCCAAACAGAAATTTCTGGAAAGTTTGAGCAGTGGGTTCAACTCGAAGGTGGACAGAAGGGCGACTACAAGTTGCTGTATGAGATGGCAGACGATGGTAGTCTGTTGACATATGCCGAGTATCAGGCACGGGAGGCAGCGTAATGCATGAATTGCTTGAAATCATCCTTGAAGACCTGCATTACATGTATGAGCAGGAAGGTCTGTTCAGCAAGGACGTGTTTCGCGACATTTGCGATATGATCGAGAAACGTGAGTATGAATACTCTCAAATGCTGGAGGGAAGAAAGTGAAGGGTGCAATCGTTTATATCATCAACTATGAAGGCAACAAAGACCCTGCGCGTGAGTGGCAGTTCTCTTCATACGGTGCAGCGATAGAAATGATTGAAGAATTGGAAGGGCAGTACCCCGACCGAAAATGGTATATAGTGGAGCATAATGTGTCATGAAAAAGAATCAGTTACCGACCAAAGAAAGAATTATTGGCGATATGAAAATGGGTGTCGTCAACTTCTCGTTTGAGAAAAAAGATGGCGAGTTGCGAGAGATGAATGCAACTTTAGCAAATAATGAAATTGACCAAAGGTTTCATAAAGAAACTAATCCTAACCCACCAACCAACTCCCCCGATCTCGTCGTTTGTTGGGACGTTGATCAGGTAGGTTGGAGATCGTTTAACATTTCTACTCTTAAAGAATATAATGGGAAAGTTCGTGATGTCTGATATGGACCACTTGCTCACTCCTGCACAGAAACGTGCAGCGAAGAGAGAAGCAAAGAAACAGGCGATGCTTGAAGAACTTGGTGCAACCGTTAAACCAACTAAGGTCAAGCGCACTCGGCGCAAGATGACAGAAGAACAACGTGCCGCAGCAGCAGAAAGACTCGCGATCGCTCGCGCGAAGAGAAGTGCTGGGAAAGAACCGAATGCACATCCTCGAGTATTAGAACTTGATGCTGACCACCCTTTGTCGTATACCAATTCTAAAGAGAACTTGAAGTTTTGGCGGGACAAACTAAAAAGTATTCGTCATCAAAGAGAGTCAAAAGAATCGGCGCAAAGAGAAGAATATCAGATTGCCGAATCGTATGTCAAGAATCTTGGTATATGGATAAGAGACGGTGTTTATCTGGACTCTAAATACGGTGCCAAGAGAGAAAGCACTATGGAATATATTTGTATCACTCCTGCTAAACACAAAGACGGTAGTATAAAAAGAACTCAAGGTGTGTATTACTCTGATCTTGGACAGGTTTGGACGCAAGAACTAGCAAAGGAATATACCAGATGAAAAATTCTTTGGTTGGTTTAGATCAGCAAACCTTCAACACCATTGTAGAGTATTTGATGCAAAGACCCTATAAAGAAGTGCATCAAATACTTTCTGGGTTGCAATCAAATACTAGGATTGTGGAAATAGAAGAACAGGATGGAGAAGATGACGATTAAAGAACCCTCTGTTGAATTTATGACAAAAGTAAAATTCAGCAAAATAGTCGAGCAGGTTGTGCTCGAAAAGTCTTTACCATATATCGATGCTGTTCTTTATGTCTGCGAGCAGAATGAAATAGACGTTGAAGATTCCAAAAAGTATGTTTCAAATGTCATCAAAAGTAAACTCGAAGCAGAAGCGATGAGTTTGAATTTTATTGAAAAGAGCGCAGAACTCCCCTTTGAATAACTACTTTGACAGAGAATTCATTTTCGACGAGGAGCAAAAAGAAACTTTGCTTTCTCTGTACAGGGAACTAGAACCGGAAATGGAAAGAGCAAAGGTCTATAACGGACGTGGACGTAACGGAGAAACGGATGAAACAAGAGATTGTACAAATGTTCCGTTCCATTACAAGAAGTTTCCTGACATCTCTTTGGAACTGAAAAACTTTCTATCAGACCTTGATCCAGATCATCCAGATGATCTTTGGTTCGCCCAATTTGAATTTATTAAGTACGAAGGTATTGGGCAAAAATTTGAGAGACACACCGACGATAGACCAGGCGGCGTTAATCATAATCGATTCTACACATCAGTTACCATGATCGAAAAGTCAGAAGATTTGATTGGGGGTAAATTAAAAATTTGGACTCCAGAGGAAAAGGAATACGTTGTTGACCTTGAACCTTTTGAGACTGTAATCTTCCCCGCACACTATTGGCACGAAGCAACCCCGTTGCTCCAAGGTCGTCGTGTTGTCCTAATTAGTTGGGCACAGCGGGAAGGAAAAGTATTGACTTCTCGTTGAGAATGCCTATACTTATAAATAGAGTTGAGCGAAACACGTTGCTCAACAATAATCAATACTGTGTTATATTTCAGTCATACAAGGAAAATACAAATGGATATACAATCACTTAAATCACGTCGATACGACATCAACAAACTCGTCAATGCTGCTAAAGAAGCAGGTGGTGGTCAACAAACCGAGCGACAGCAAGACGAGAACATCTGGAAACCTACTGTCGATAAGGCAGGCAACGGTTACGCAATCATCCGATTCCTTCCTTCTGATAACGAAGTCCCTTGGGTTCGTTATTGGGACCATGGGTTCAAAGGTCCAACTGGTAAGTGGTACATTGAGAAGTCGCTGACCTCTCTTGGACAGCAAGACCCACTTGGCGAACTCAACAGCAAGTTGTGGAATTCGGGTAACGAAGAAGATCGCGAAACTGTTCGCAAGCAGAAGCGTCGACTTCACTACGTTACAAACATTCTGGTAGTATCAGATCCTTCTGCCCCTGAGAATGAAGGCAAAGTCTTTATGTATCAGTTCGGTAAAAAGATCTTTGATAAAATTCAAGATCTTATGCAACCACAGTTCCCAGGAGAGACTCCAGTCGATCCATTTGATCTGTGGAACGGTGCTGACTTCCAGTTGAAGATTCGTAACGTAGAAGGATATCGTAACTACGATCGCTCAGAGTTTAAAGCACCTTCTCCTCTTCTTGAAGGCGATGAGGTTCAACTCCAAGCAGTCTTAAACCAGTTGCATGATATCAACCAGTTTGTTGATCCAGCGAATTACAAGACTTATGAACAACTTCAGAGCAAGTTGAACGAAGTTCTTGGTCAATCCGCCCCGAGCACTATCAAGCATGAAGTTGCAATGGACACAGTTGCTGAACCTGCACCTGCTCCTGTTGCTGCTGCCCCTGAAGTGCCCAGTAGTGCTGCTGCTACTGCTGAAGAAGCAGGAGACGCAGGAGATGATGATGCGTTCTCTTACTTCCAGAAGTTAGCAAACGCAGACTAATACCCCATCTGGGTCTTATGCCCCCCATTTTGGGGGGTTTTTTGTATAAATACCCTCGCGATGCGGATAGTCCGGTCGCATTAACAACAATCTTGCTTATTAATAAGGAGAACCGTTATGGTATCTAAAGCATTTTCTTTTCCACGTTCACATTTCATCGGATTTGACCACGTATGGTCGGAGATCGAGCGTCTGTCAGAAATGGCAGATAACAAACTCTATCCTCCGCACAACGTTGTGAAAAAAGATGAAAAGAATTTCTCAGTAGAACTTGCTCTTGCAGGTTACTCAAAAGACGAACTGACTGTTGAAGTCAAGGACGGCATTTTGGTAATCTCTGGAGGTAAAACTGGGGAAGGAGAAAGTGATCGTGAGTATCTCCATCGTGGTATTTCTGCAAAGAAATTCACGCGCACCTTTAGACTCTCAGAACACGTCGTTGTTGACGGAGCAGACTTCGTGGATGGATTACTGGTCATTGACCTGAAAGTAGAAATCCCAGAAGAGAAGCGTCCAAAAGTTATTCCAATCGGATAATAAAGGACCAAAAATGAAAAACTTGGCAGTAGTTGCCTTGTGTTTTCTTTCCACGTTTGCTAGTGCAGATGAAGTTGAAGAAGTTGTCGTAAAGGCGAGGCAAGTAAAGATCGTCATGGAGAAACTTTCTGAGACTCACAAACAAAATCCCATTACGGGAGATTGGTACTATATTGCTTCGAAAAAAGAAGATAATGACAAGGCATAAAAACTAAGGGCACTTCGGTGCCCTTTTTTACACATTTCTTTAAATTCTGTATAAATAAACTCATGGAAGAATCCGTATTCAATAAGTTTAAGCAGCAACTCGAAGATGAAGGGTTGGAGGCGAACTCAAAAGAATCTAGAGATTGGTTTCTAGATAAGATACGGGAAATTGCCGAAGAACGCATAGACCGTAACTCCTTCAAGAGGAAATTACCAGTCGCCGCGAACTATTTTATTGGGAGAATGTACACGTTTTGGTACAACCCAAAGGGAAGGTTGGAGTTACCATACTACGATAGATTCCCATTAGTGTTTATGTTGGAACAGTATAAAGGTGGGTTTTTGGGTTTAAATCTACACTATCTGCCAGTGGACTTGAGACAAAAACTATATTATAGTTTGTTGCCAAGAGCAACACAATCGGTGTTTACAGATAGAACTAGGTTGAAAATAGATTATCAGTATCTTTTGGGTAAAACCTTTTTAAGATGGCACAGACCTTGCCTGAAAAGATACACATACAAACAAATAATCGGCAAAGTCGCCTTGGTTCCGGCGTATGAATGGGAGGTTGCAGTACATCTTCCAACTGCGTTGTTTCGGAAGGCACCAGAAAGTAGAGTTTATAAAGATAGTAGAATCCTTGCTAGGAAACCAGTATGACAGAAAGATTTAAAACAGAAACTCTGAGGGGTCTACTACACCAAGAGTCGGGTATCGCTACTCCTAATAGATTTAAAGTTGTGTTGCCTTCATTAAGTGGAACGCCAAAACCAGCTGGCGGCAATGCTTCTGATTTGGTAGAAAGGCGAGACCTAGACCTTGTTTGTACTGCTGCTCGTATTCCTGGAAAAAACTTTAATACCATAGACAGGGCAGTAGGGTTAGAACAAATAAAGGTTGTAAATGGATATTCTTTTTCTGACGTTACTCTAACTTTTTACTTAACAAACAATTACAGTGCTAGAAAATATTTTCAAGAGTGGTCAGAGTGTATAGTTTCTCCATCTCCTCCATTTAACACAGGGTTTCATGGTAATTATGCAAAGAGCGTCACCATTGACCAATTAGATAAACTCGGGAATACTGTATACTCTGTAGAATTAGAGAAAGCATACCCAACAACAATTACTGAAGTCGAACTAAATAACCAAGCACAAGGGGCAGCGTTGGAACTTTCAGTTTCCTTTACGTTTTCCAACTATTTGATTAAATGATGACCGGAGATTATAATGGCATTACCTCGTATTAATGAGACGTTAAACTTTAACATGACAATCCCCTCAACTGGAGAGAGGGTACAATATAGACCTTACTTGGTGAAGGAAGAAAAGGTTCTTCTTCAGGCATTTGAGTCAAAAGATACAGAGATGTGCCTCCAGGCAATGAGTGACACCATTTCTTCTTGTCTAGACCCAAATTCTAACGTCGATGTTTCCAATCTAGCGACTTTTGACATAGAATATATGTTCACCCAACTACGGGCAAAGTCGGTAGGAGAAACTTCAACAATCATGATTCGTTGTAAGAATCAAGAGTGTAAAGAAGCAAACGAATACCACATAGACTTAGAAACGTTAAATGTTGAGGTTCCAAAAAATAACAATATCATAAAAATAACGAAAGATATTTCAGTTGAACTTTGCTACCCGAAATACTCTACCTTGGTAACTGGAGAGGTAGAAAATGCAGAAAAAGATATGGATGCTGCCCTTAAACTTTTATCTAGTTGTATTGTAGCGGTTTTGACAACCGAAGAAAGAATTGACGCAAGGGATCAATCAGAAGAAGAACTTATTGAGTTTTTGCAGTCTATGACCGCAACACAACTAAAGGGGTTGACTTCTTTTTTAGAAAATATACCTGCATTGAAACATGATGCAAAGTTTAATTGCGAGAAATGTGGTACTGAAAACGAGTTACAACTGAAAGGGTTATCTGATTTTTTTTAGTAACGCTGTCTCATGACAATCTGGTTAATCATTACAAAACCAATTTTGCCTTGATGCAGCATCACAATTACTCGTTAACAGAATTAGAAAATATGCTACCATGGGAAAGGGCGATATATGTTGCCCTGCTCGTTGAGTATATTAGAGAAGAAAACGAGAAAATCGAGCAAAGAAGGGCGATGGGGCGATAATGGCAACTTTAGCAGCAGTTGTAACAGAACTTAAAGAAACGAATCAGATATCTGAACTCGAATTTGAGGCAACTCTGGAAGTTTCTGACAACCTAAAAACCATAGACCAAACAATGAATAATATTGTTGCGGTGTTGACTCAGTTTCTCCAGACTGTTCCTGCTTCTATCATGAAAGGATTTGATTCCCTGTTGGATTTTGAAAAAATCCAAGCAAAACAGAAAAAGAGAGAAGAGGAGATAGACCAACAAAAGGATAGTGGAAACGAAGACGACAAACCAGAACTAACTGGCGTAAAAGGTGCCTTTATGTCAGGGTTTGAAAAAGACCCAGTTGGAGACTTCTTTGGAGATATAAAAAAATCTATTTTTGCCGTTATTTCAAATGTTGGAACTATAGCGAAAATAATTACCACCGGATTCTCTTTTATTATGACCGGAATAACTTCCCTCGCATCAGTGTTTAGCGGTCTCTTTGCTGCAATTACTCTTCCTATGGTATTAGTTGCTGCTGCTATTACTGCTATTGTATCTGGTATTTTTGGGTTTGTTGAAGACTTTAAATCTCAAGAGGGTTCTTTGTTTGATAAAATTATAGCAGGAATCGGTGGATTTATAGACGGATTTTTAAAAATACTGACCATACCTCTTGACTGGATAAAAAGTTTAGTTTCGACAATACTGGGTTTCTTTGGTTTCGACGGAGCAGAAAAAGTATTAGATTCATTTTCTTTCACTGACATGCTCGACGGGTTTACTGATGCCTTAGTTGAGTTTATAATTGGACTAAAGGATTCAATTATTGAAGGTTTGAAAGGTGTCGGCAAATCTATTCTAGGGCTCTTTGGATTTGGAGACGACGATGAAGAAGAAGAAGAAGTTTCTACGAAACGTGGAAAAGAAATACCTTCCGGAAAAGAAGGTGCCGAACTTAGTGAAAGAGGACAGGCAGCAGTTGACGACCTGAAAGGAGACGGTGCACCTGAAGTTGACCCCAAAACTGGTAAACGCGGAATGGAGATACCTCGAGAGGGTGAACAAACTTATTCTATCATGACTAAAAGTGGTATGCAGGATCTTACCGAAGAAGAAATAAAGCAGGGTAGGAAGGATGGTACCATTAAGCGAAATCTTGCTACAGAGCAGTTGACGAGAATAAAAGAAGGAGTAGACGATCAGGATGCACAACCTAAAAAAGTTCCTGGCAAACGTGGTCGTGTAATTGGCGAAGCTCCTGCTGCTCCAACTAAAATTAATCCAGAAACTGGCAAGAGAGGAATGGTTATTCCAGGCACAACATTCAGTGCTTCTTCTTCTCCGCTTCTTGACGATGGCGAGTATGACGCAACTGTTTCTGTAGAGTCTCCGGAAATTGTCGCTGAAGCGATGAAGATAGACTATACTGACGAACTACAGCAAGTCAAGGAAATGCTCTCTAACCTCTTCGCTCCTGTTGTTGATGCGTTCAATTCGGTCAAAGAGTTTATGTCCAACCTTATCCCACTGGACAAGATTCAGTCTGCTCTGACCAACCTGTTTGCCGAGATTGGTATCCCGAGAGTTGAATTCACAATACCATTCATCGACAAAACTGTTGGGTTTGGTCCGTTCTATCCATTCGCGCCATCCGCTGGTGCAGATGGTTCAAACGTCAGTGTTATCGACACACAAAAGAAGATTACTTCTGATGATACTTCCAAATCCTTCACCGATCGCTCTTCGAGCATTCAGAATGTCGAACAAGGCAGCAACTTCTCGTATACAATCAGTGAAGACACCGAGAGTATTCGCACAGACTCTGAGAAAAAAGACATTACTACCTACCAACAAGCCAACGCTTTGTTTGACTACAACACTGGAAAGGGCACTGTAAGTCTTGAGACATATAAGTCTATAGACAACCTGATGACCGATGAGTTCAACGAAATCGAGAGCAGCATAAAACAATACGAAGTCGGACCAGTTGCTATCGGAAAAGTCCGTCGAATGATCGATGACGGTGCCACACCTGAGCAGATCAGAGAGTTCTTGGAGTATAATGAGAAGAGCATCAGCGAAAAGGTTTCTTCTTTCTTCGGCAACCTGACGTCATCTGCTGTTGATACTGTTTCTTCTATCTTCGGATCAGATACAACCACAAACGCAGCAAAACTTTCAGTTGCCCAATCAGACATTATCGAACCAGCGCAAGAGCGTGTTACTCTTTCTGAGAATATGCAAAGAGAAACAACTAAAATGCAGGATGGGAAAGCAGCAGAAGCGAAAGCAACTTCAGTAGTTGCTCCAATCGTAAACGCAAATAACAACTCAACAAGTGTCAACAATCAGACAATCAATGCCGGTCCAATGCCTTCTGCCACTGACAAGAGCGACCGTACCGATCGTCGTGCAGCATTTAGAGGAAGAGCAATCTAAGTTTTCTTTTTCTTGCGATAGGGGGACATGGGTTTTAACTTCTTTAGTTTTCCTGGTTGTTTCTTCAGGATACCCAGTTTTTTAAGTTCTTCTTCAGTCCAAATCTGAAAAGAGTAACCATTGTCCTTGGCGATCTTTCCTGCTGCCTCCCATTTGTTACAGTTCTTTATCCAAGTAAACGCTTCGTTCAATGATTTTTTGGATCTTGGGTTCTTTGTAGCAGGGGGCAAAGTTTGTTTCTTTGGTTTTACTTCGACCAATAATACCTTTCCGTTTTTATACTTTATCCAAAAATCTACATGATAACTGTGGTATTTTTTATCCACGTCATAGTAATATCGGACAACAAAATCCTCGCTATTCCATTTAGAAATCTCAGGATTATTGTCTAAATGTTTCATCACAGCAAGTTCCCAAGAACTCCTATAGACAACCTCTTGGGTATTGCCTTTGTATTTGGAAACATTCTTGACTTTATATTTTCCTTTATAATTGTTCGGCATGGGGTATAAATAACTGAACGGATACCCTTATTTAGAAGGCAGAAAATGGCACTCGTATTCCCAGAAAACAGAGAATCCTATAAAGCGTTCATACGGTTTACTTTAGTAGACGATCAACAAAAAGAAATTTCTTTTGATGAAGATGCTTCTGCTATCGGGTCAGATACCGCTTCAGCGTCAGAAAGTCAAATAGAACTTTATCTACCGCAAGGAATACAAGTATCAGATAAGGTTGAATACGAAAATGCTGGGTTGGGTTTTGGTGCAGCACTAGCAGGAGACACATCTGCAAACGCAGAGGGGGTTGCTCCTAGTGAATCCCTTGCTTCCAAGGATGTCATGAAAACCCTTTTGGGTCAAATAGTTTCTAAGGGCACCGATAGGGGAGGTCAAGTTCTGAGCGCAAGAAACAAAGTAGCACCAAACCCTAACACAAGGGCACTATTCAAACAGGTAAACCTTCGTTCTTTTGCTTTTTCGTTTAAGTTTATTCCTGTGAATCAAAAAGAAGCAGAAACCATTAAAAAAATAATAAACTTTTTTAGAACGGAATTGTACCCAGACGATATTGTAGTCGGAGACCTCAGCATAGGTTATAGGTTTCCGAACAGGTTTATGGTTGGCATGTTTTATGGAGACGAGCAAATGCCGTTGGCACCAAAAATAGCACCCGCATACATTGATTCGTTTACAACAAATTATAACCCAACCAACCAAACCTTTATAATTGGCGAAGACGGGAAACCTTATTTTTCAGAAATAGACATAAATTTCACTTTGACCGAATCTAAAGCACTTAATAGAAAGAGTATTTCTGAGGAAGGTTTCTGATGGCCACTACTAATTTTTTTCAAAAATTTAACAAAACTCCTTATAGATTTGGCGACGGTGAATTGCCTGTTAACTTTCAAGATATTAGTGCCTATGTTGACGTATTTGATCAGGTGGTAGAATTTAGTGCATATTATCAAAATTATCAAATAAGAGATCACCAAAGACCAGATCAACTTTCTGACATGCTCTACGGGACGCCTGACTATTATTGGACGTTTTATTTAATGAATGAAAAACTAAGAATAAGCGGTTGGCCGATCGATAACAGTCAAGTTTATACAAAGGCGAAAGAGTATTATCCTAATGTTGTGGTAACTACTTTGGGAACTTCTAATAACTATGCAGGTGTAGGAATCAGAAGCATAGTAACTGTTTCTGCGTTTTCTGTCGGAAACTGGGTTTATTTCCCGCTTACAAAAAAAGTGGCAAAAATATTAAGAGTAGACAACAATCTTTCTGCATATTATTTAGATTTAACAGAAATACCAGCAGATAATAAGTTTTATAGTATATCTGCTTCAGATGCTGCGCTCGTTATTGCTGACCCCAATTACGTGCCTCCTGATATTCAGTCAATAATATCAAACCCAGCACAAGCATTTGTAGATGTAGATGTTGTAGAATTATCTAAAAAATATAATCAATGGGACGCTATTCACCATTATGAAGATGTTAATGGTAATTGGAAGCACCCAACTAGAACACAGCCGCCATCAGGCATAAGTTCGCTTTCATGGAGTTATCCGATAGATTGGAGTAGTGTAAACACCTTTCAGTCTGTCTCATATTTTCAAAGAATGCGAGAATATAACGAAGAACTTAGGTCTATAAGGGTCTTGAAAACAGATATTATCGCCAAGGTTGTTACAGAATTTTCTCAATTAATGAAATTAAGAACAGCATAATGTCCAATCAAACTCTTGCACAAGAATACAAAATAGTTGAAGCGACAATTTTCGCAGAGAGATTGGAAGACGAATACAACATAACGAATTATATAGGCGAACTTTCTTTTTTTGAAGATATTGAGAGACCTTATGTTACAGCGCAAATTGTTTGCATGGACGATATAGGACTATTTGATGAAGTTAGACTTAGGGGAACCGAGCAGATAAGATTCATTATAGAAGGTCCAGCAGAATACAGTTCTCAAGGCGTGTCTTTCACTTTCATTATGAACATTGTTTCTATAATTCAAAAAAGCAAAGTCGGAGACAGGTCAGAACTTTATCATTTAAATTGTATTTCCCCTCATGCTTATCGAGACGCGAATATAAAAATCTCTAGATCATATAGTGGAAAACTAGAAAATATTGCCGCAGCGATACTAAAAAATCATTTAGATGTAGATGTCGACTTTTCTTATGCAGGTGCTGCTGGTTCAATGCAAGCACCTGTAAAAGTTATTACTCCATATATTAGTCCGCTAGAATCTGCTGAGTGGTTGCTAAACAGGGCAACAACCTTGATCGGCGCACCTTTTTATATGTGGCAAACCCTTTACGACCAAGTAGAAGGAAAGGATAAAGTTAGAGTAGGAACTCTTGAGTACATGACAACAATTCCTCCTTATAACCTTGATATTCCATTAATCTACTCAGCTGCACGCGCCCAGAAAGTTGCTGACCTGCCTGCTTCTGAACAGGGGATAACAGTTAAAGATATCAGAATAGAAAACATTCAAGACACTCTCAAAATGGTTCACGAAGGTGCAATAGGTTCAAGGTTACAGTCTATAGACACTTATACTAGTCAAGAATTTGACAGACACTATTCGATAACAGACCAACTTGAGAGACTCGAAACGCTATTGTCTATTCCTTATGGTGCAGAACAAAACATATTCGACGATCAGAGAGAAATATCTTTTTCTGGAGAAGCACGTAAGTTAAATGAGTGGGACGCGAGATATTATAATACAATAACTTCTTATGGAACTTATGGCGCAAACAATAGTTATCACGATGTTCAAGACCCTTCTGAGGCACTGAATAAAATTAGAGCAACTTCAGTAAAAAGTATGTTCTATAAAAACATGATAGATATAACAATCCCTGGAATAACTTTCATACTTCAACTGGGTAACGGTAATTCTGGCGTTAGTGCTGGCGACACCGTTTTTATAGATTTTTTAAATTCAGATGTAGACATTGACGACGGCACAGTTTATAACGAAGAACTTTCTGGATACTATTTGATCCACAGGTGTAGGAACATATTCAGAGGAACTGTTCATGAAGTCGTCGCTTCTGTTTCTAAAATTGCAACAAGACCTCCAAAAATAGCATGAAATCTATTAATACAGAATATTATGGTGACGATTTTCGCTGGTTTGTCGCGAGCGTAGTCGATAATTCTCCCCCTTTTGGATATGAGGGTAGAATAAAGATTAGAATACACGGTATTCATTCTAGAGATGTAAACGATATTCCTCAAAACGATTTGCCTTGGGCACAGGTTATGACGCCAAGCGACACCTATGGCGGTTCTGGTTTAGGAACACACTGTCAGATACTTCCAGGAACTTTAGTCTTTGGTATGTTCTTAGACGGAAGTCACTCTCAACTACCTATGGTTATGGGTTCCCTCCCTAGAGTAGAATATCCATCTGCTGTTCAAGCATCTAAACGAGTTGATCTTGCAACCAACGCATTTTCTTATCAGTTTCAACAATCAAATTCGCAATTACAAGATCCTGTTTTTTATAACCCAAGGGAACCAGAAGATACTGGACCCCTTCCCCCTGCTGATGTTGCTCGCTTTTTTATAGACAACGGGTTAAACGCAAAACAGGCGAGTTCTGTTACTGGGGTTTTACAAGAAATAAGTGGGTTAGACCCAGCGCAAAATTCTAACGGTTTTGGAATTGCTGGATGGCCAGAAGGCACTCCTCGTTACTATAGATTCTTTGCGTATACCTCGAGACTTTCCCCCTCCCGCTCTGTTAATGACTTTGAAGCGCAATTGATATATGTTATGCAAGAATTAAAAACCACCAAGTCTATCGTTTTTTCTAAACTTAATCGAGCGAGAGAAATAAAAGGAACTTTGACCGGAGAAAAAATAGACGGCATAGAAAGCAAAGGTAACGGACAGGTTGCTGCCCTTGTTAAGTATTATGTGCACCCTTTAACTGAATGTTCGCAAGCAACAGCAGAATCTAATGCTGATACAATTTATCGTTCTCTTGGAGCAAGATAATGGCACTTATAAACTTAAGAGAAATAAACGATTATATCAGAAACCTTTATGCTAGAGTTGGACTGGAAGACCTTCAAGAGTTTCACGCTAGTCGTATTCGTGAATGGTTTATTCAAAACATGTCAAACGTTGGCAGATATACCAATAGAGACTTTGAGAAATTTGGTTCTCTAAACACTGCTAGACCAACCAACAATAATATACAAAAGAGGCAAGACGGTTGGCAATCTGTAACCGAAGAAGTTCCAGACATAGACCACATTACTTATGGAACAGGTATTCTCTATATTCATGGTGAGATGGAAGTTCCTCGTTCCGAAACTGCCCCAGGAAATCAAATAGTAAACGACGAATATTGCCACGTTGATAAAACTGATACGCAACATTTTCAAGTTGCGGTTGGCGGTGCTCAAAAAGGTGCGTTCAACGAAACTCAAGATGGCAGTAATGTGATACAAGGGTATAAGTGGAATTTCGCTAGTGAAACCCCTACTGGAGATGAAAATTCTGATAATTGGTTTTATGATACCATCATAGAAACTGTTGCTGCCCCAAAGATGAGTAGTTATAATAAAAGTTGGACCCCACAAACTATGTCAAGTGCAACGGCAACTACTCCAGCTGTTTTTAATGATGCACAAATATACCACATAGACAATGAAAGAAATCATTATCCGTTTATCATAATTAATTCCGGACAACCAGCAAGCATCAACACCTTGTTACAGTCTTTGAACGGAAAGAATGGAATGTATGATAATACGGTTCCAGCGATCGCAACTGCAACTGGCACTTATCCTCCAATATCTGGTATCGAGATTACCGATGGATCCAGGGTTTCTATTTTAGATTACATCTCACCACTGAACGAGACACCAAATGGCAATCCTTAATCAAACAAACTATAACCAGTATATTGCTGAGGGAATTCGTAACTCAAAAGGTCTTGCCAGCAACTTGAGTATCTTTTCTGGCGGTTCTATGCCTGAAATTGTCAGACAACAGATCGTTAGGATTATAGCAGATGCTCTTGAGAGCATAAACCCAAACGTGCCTGGAAATATTCCTTCGGAAGTATACGATGCTATAGCAACTATAATGCTTCCGTTCACTCCTTCCATGACAAAAAATACTTTAATTTCAGTTTTAAAGTCTAATGCTGTTTTTGGGCAAATAACCAGCGGAGCTCCGAATATAGAATCAATTATATCCGATGCTTTAAATACCTTTATTAATCAATATGAGAGAAAATTATTGGAACTTGAAGGAGGTATCGGTGCTGTTTTGGGTTCTTTTGGTATCAGCGGTAGTCTCGCTCAGATGGCAGAAAGTATAAGCGGAGATGTAATAGCATCAGTAACTTCTTCTCTTTCTTCTATATTCTCTCCTCTAGAAATTTCTAACATTTCTATAAGAACTGTTGCTACGTTTTTGAAGGGTAGTGGCACCTTTAATATTACCGAAATTGGTCCTTCTTTTGCAGTAGCATTATCTAACCCAACCGTGCGTAGTTTGGTTACTACTGTTTCCAGTCCACTAGGCGATATTGATCTAGACGAATTATCTTCCGATCAAAGGGACACTTTTGCAGCAGGTTACAGCATAGGTGCTTCTGGTTCTGACGTCAGTTTAACTCAAGCGACAGATTTAATGGCATCCACTAGAGGAACTATTGCAGGAACTAGGGATGCTATAGAAGATCTTCCTGGACCAAATCCATACGTCATAGATGACGATACAATTGACCCAGCGGGAAGTTATATTTCTTCTGTTGAGGAACTTGAAGCAGAAATGTCAAGCATCACAAGAGAGGTCAGTGAAGTAATAATACATTGGTCGGAAACCTTTACAAACTCAAATTTAAGTGGTGCTCAACTAACAGAATTAACTGAAGCAGGGGATAATGTATACCATATTATTATTAGAAGAGATGGTTCTGTAGAACGTGGTGTTGCGTTAAACGAAATAGGAGAACACTGTACCATTAATGACCACAACGATCATTCTATAGGAATATGTTTGGTTGGGGGGTTGAATGCTTCTACAGGTGCTGATGATTTATATGAAGTGGCAACTGCACGCTCAATTACAAGGTCTCAATATAATTCTTTATATCAAATTATGAGAGTATTTTTCAATCAGTATCCAGGCGGTCAAGCACTCGGTCACGGCGATATAGATCCAACTCAAGAAGATCCTGGGTTTGATGTGCGGAATTACGTTTATAACAATTTCAATAAACTCAGTCTATATACTGACCCGACTACAGAAACTGGTTTGACTCCAGAGGATATTTTGAAAAAACTAGAGGAAACAGAGTCAAACGTAGATGCTCTCGAAAAAGACCCTGACGTTTTGGAGAAGAAGTTTTGACAACAGTAAATAATAATATTAGCGACAGACTGGCAGAAGGGGTTTCGACCGAATTTACCACTGGTATTGCAAGAGATGGTATGGCAGATCCTACTGGAGAATACCCTCTTCGCAATAACTGGTTTACTTCAAGCGTAAGTTCTGCTGCACGCGGCGTGACCATAAACAACCTTTGGTCCGGAGGTTCTACACTTGGTGTAAACTTCGACATACCTTATGCTTCTCCATCTATTTACCCGTTTAATCAGGCAAATACCACTCCTTCTGGTCATTCCTTTGAAATAGACGATACGCCTGGAAATGAAAGAGTTTTAATTAAGCATCATACAGGTGCTGGCGTGGAATTAAAGCAAGACGGTTCAGTTCTAGTTGCTTCAAGAACTCATCAGGTACAGGTTGTTGGTGCTGATCACGAATTAGTTGTTTCTGGTCAAGGGAACTTAACCTATGATGGCGACCTGAACCTTGTTGTTAATGGAAATTATAATATTGAAGTTGGCGGAACAATGAACATTGATGTCGGTGCAAATTTTAATCAGTCGACTCACGGTTCTTTCATTACCGAGACTGGTGACGTACATTCTACAATCGTCCGTGGAAACAAGGACACGAAGGTTTGGGGAGATACGTTTGACTTTTATTCCAGCGATGTCAAAGTGGTTGGCAAAAAAGATATTCGAGTTATTGCAAAGAAAGACCATATTATTAATGCTGGTCGTAATGTTCGCGCCACCGCCGAACAAGCAGTAGCAATGACTTCTGGCGAACAAACTGTATTGACCTCCGAAGATATGGTGATTGCTGCTAATGTAGGAAAGATCGGTGGGTCTAATATGCATTATGTCGGTTCTCTCTATACTGGACCTGATGATGACAATGGAGACCAAACTATCTTCCAAGGACATCTCGTTGGTCGTGCGCTAGAAGCATGGACTTCGAAGTTTGCCAAGTATGCTGAAGAGTCGCACGTAGCGCATAGATCTAGTTGGGCAACCAACGCAGGTCGCGCAAATTCTGCCCCAGCAGAAACTGGCACCGCTGATGGTGCATCTCAATCACCGTTTAACGATAAAACGTATACCTCTAACAGTAATACTGCCCTAGACGGTTCTCCTGATCTGACTACAAGACCAAACTACCAGTTTGACTGGGGATGGAATGTCGACGACACTAACACTGCTGGACCTCAAATAGAAGGCAGGGTGGGTGCTAATGTCTCGCCGAATTATGCAAGCACTAACGACTGGATTGAAGTCTTTAATAAAGTTTCTCCATTCGCCGTTCGAAAAGTTATGGTCGATGAAGACGGGACGATAGAAGATAAGATTGCGAAGATTGATTCTTACACCTATTACTTTAACTGGACGCCAACCACTCAAGAAATTCGTTCTAAGTTACGAACGATGGACGGTTCTAACGACGCACAAACTGCCCCTGAAGGACAGACTGATGGCGCCAAGTGTATTCAATCACTACTCGACGAGAACAGGTTACACCCACACTATACCCTTTCTCTACCGCCTGCACCTTATGAGATTAACAGAACAGGTCAACAATTACCTACCCCTAAGTTTGGGTATACTTTGCTCGGAAACCCTCTGGAGCGTTCTTCTAAGACGTTTCAACCGAAGAACCGTACTGCTACAATTAGAACAATCTTAGCAGACCCTTTTTACAACCCAGATCGCCATAGTTCTCCGATAACAAGCAATACAAAGTTGTCAAAGTCTTGCACCATCTCTAAATTTCTTGGTGCACCTGGATCTAAATCTTCTTTGGACTACATCCCTCTGCTAGAACAGAGACAAAACCTTGCAAGGCAATGGTACTTACACGCATGGTTGATGGAGGGTGTCGCCTCTGCAAAAGAATTTTCTCGATATAGATTACAAGTTACCGAAGGATATTACAACCCTGCT
>Ga0208899_1000437_pt1 | contig 31184 bp, 17 predicted proteins | sample VirMetDEL_Nov_24_FD_184518 | JGI IMG/M metagenome (GOLD analysis project Ga0208899, IMG submission 184518) | Aqueous microbial communities from the Delaware River and Bay under freshwater to marine salinity gradient to study organic matter... | ecosystem: Environmental > Aquatic > Marine >... | reverse complement strand
GCTATTCCTGTGGAGCCGAGTAATACGGAGAAGGAACCGCACAAACATAATGCTGAGAGCTTTGACTCGATAGTTAATTTTCTCAGGAAATTGTACACCGAGAAACACGACCGAAAGTATCTTGTGATAGATGCTGCTGATGCCGTGGAGCGTCTCGCGATTTCGTCCGTGTGCCATGAGCATAAGGAGTGGATTCTGGAGACCGTCGGTGGTGGATACGGCAAGGGTACGTCGTACCTTCGTGGTCGGATGTGGCAGTTGTGGTCAGCCATAACTAAGTTGTCCGAGGACAAGGGTATCACGCCCATCATTGTCTGCCACTCCAAGATTGTCAGGATCGACAAGCCCCATCTGGAGCCATACGATTCTAACTCGCTGAAGTTAAACAAGAATGTGTCTGCCGACCTTCAAGAGTGGGCTGACTCAGTATTATTCTTGGCTCCTTTCACCAAGGTGGTGACGAGGACTGGGGACTTCGGCAAGCAAGACAAGCGTGGAGTCAAGACTGACGACCGTGTCTTGTACACTTCAGCCACTATGGGTGTGGAGTGTAAGAACCGCTATAGTTTACCGTCGGAAATTCGTCCGGCTGACCTGGAGACGTACTTCCGCCTGGTGCAGGAGTCTCGTGTCCAATCCAAGAAACCTGCCACAAAGGAGACTGAATGATGCAGGAAATAGTACAGGAACATAATACCTCTTTTGTTATCGACAACGTCGAGGAAGAGGCAACGAGCCCTGCTCCAACCCGGGAAAAGAGGAAGATTCCACCAGGGACATACGATGTCCAGGTGCAGTTGATCCGCCCTAACGTCTATCCAGACAAGAAGGGGTTCAAACAGCAGATGCTGCCTCTCGAGATACTCGATGGTGAGTATGAAGGGGACTGGATCACCCTTTATCTCTGGCTTAACAACCAGGATTCCGTCGATGGTAAGAAACGCGATGGAGTGAGTCGGTCCAAGGTGGCAAAGATTGCCAAGGCTCTGGGCATTACCCAGATGAAAGACTTCCACGACATAGCCGGGAAGTTTGTCACCGTCGAGTACGGTCCTAACGCTCGTGGCTACAACGAAATCTTGGACGTTGTACCAATGGGTCAAGCTAAGTCAGCACAACCTGCTAGTGATACGGATGGAAAGTCAGACGACATCCCATTCTAATAACGCTAACAGTTGGAAGGGTGCTGTCTGTGAACGCAGAGTCGAGGTTGAGTTTGCGAAGTACGGATACAGCACCTTTATTCCGGCCTGGGGTCAGCAACCAGTCCAAGATTTAGTTGCGATCCGAGACGATGATGTTAGACTTATTCAGGTTAAGAAAGCCAGGAGAAAGATTGACAAGCGTGGACCAGATGGTTTCCGTCAGGACTGCATTATAGTCACCTTTCTCAGTGGCAACTCTGGTGGTGGTGGAACAGTCAACTACAAGTATAAGCCTAGTAGCTATGAGCGTAACAAAGCAAATTTTTCCCGGACCAAGAACGAGTTCAATACTTTGGCCGTGGTGTGGGATGATCAGGTAGCTTTGTTTGATGACCCCAGGATATGGGAGAACGGCTCGTTGTACTTGTCCATCAACCCAGAGGTTTGTAAGAGTCTTCCTTTTCATAATTATATAGAACCATCATGGCTCACAGGTGAGGATCAAACTCCCGTGGCCACCGAGTCTCAACTCTCAGTGGCGGTCTGACTGGCGGGGGTGGACCTACGTTACTAAGGAGACTAGATTATTTCGGGAGGCGGTCAAGCGGCTGTTTCCCGAACCTGGATTGGTGTTTCAAGATGAAGACAAAATACGGATCACAATTCTATTACACGCTAAAACACGGCGTAAATTTGACGTTGATAACAGAATCAAACCCATTCTCGATGCCCTACAAGGTTTTGTGTACAGTGACGACTTTCAAGTCGATGATGTTAGGGCAGTCAGAAGAGGAATTGATCCTGGAAAACAAGGATATGCTAACGTAATAATTGAAAAGATTGGGGGTAAAGAATGCAAGGTTCAGAAGCGGTCTACGAATACAAAGACGCTAACGGCAGGAGCCTCTACCAAGTCATCAGATTCCCGGGCAAAGAGTTCAGGAGACTGAGGAAGGGTACGAATGGCGAGGATATATGGAACTGGGATGGTGTTCAACAGGTTCCCTATCGACTAGATTTAATTCATGACAAGCCTGCGGTTATCTTCGTCGAAGGGGAGAAGGACGTTGACAATCTCATCACCAAGGTTGGCCTGCCTGCCACATGTATAGCTGGTGGTGCTAAGGCCTTGAAGCCTCTGCTCAAGAGGCAGCCTGACTTCATCCAAAAATATTTTAGTGGGTTCAAGAAGGTCTGGGTTGTGCCGGACTACGACGAGCCTGGGCGTGAGTTTGCTGAAGAGATGGCTAAGAATCTCCACGGCACCACGCATGTAAAGATACTGGATTCTAAGAAGCTTTACACCACGTTCCTGGAAGAGGATGTGAAGCATGGTGCCGACCTGTCGGATGTTATTGAGAAGAGGGTCAAGCTCGGGATAGACAAGGATGGTCTTTCTTCAGAGATGTTCAGTGCGCTCGAGGGTTTCTCTTCTGACTATGAACCCGATGAAGTAGATGGTTGGTGGGAAGAGCTTGAGAAGAACAAGATAGACTTCGACAGGCCACCACAGGTAGAAACCAATGACCTGCATGATACGTTTAATGGGATCATCTCAGGGCTGAGGTCTGTCAGTAAAAGCGGAGAGGAATACAATGCTATTTGTCCCGCTCATGATGACAGAAGATCGTCGCTCAGTCTGGCCATGGAGGGTGGCAAGATTCTCATGACCTGTCATGCAGGTTGCTCTATCGAGTCAATATGTTCTGCGCTCTCTCCACCAGTCAAGGTGTACCAGTTGTTTGCCAGTCGGTCCACCGCATTGAAGGAGAGACAGAGGACTGAGATCCCAGGACCAAGGCCTGGTGAACTGGAGCAGTTGTGCAAGAGCATCCTAAAGGCCGAGGAGCCAGATGAGTTTGACGACTCTCATCTCCCACCCATACTGCGCGAATACATCCAGGACACAAGCAGACTGACTGAGGCAAGCGGGATCATTATCGGTGCGACAGCATTGACCGCCCTTGGTGCCCAGGCAGGCTTGAACCTGACTGTCACAACTCCCACCTATTTTGTTCCTCTCTACGGTAATCTCTGGTGTCTATCAATCAGTGAGTCTGGTAGCTACAAGACTACCGCATTGAATGTTGGGGCGCAGAGACTGCGAGAGCGAGAGGGCACCCTGCTTACACAAATTTCAGACGCTCGTTCTGAACTGAAGATCATGCAGGATGGTGATGCGTATGCTGATGACGATCCTGAGATCCTCGAGAAGATAGAATTCATTGATCGTATCAATAGTCAGCGCAGGATTATGCCAGGGAAAGCATCCTGGGAAGCCTGCATAGACCGGCTAGAGTCAACGGGTGGTGGTGTTTGGTTGCTGTCTGAGTTCGGTGCATGGTTGGCAGGGCTCGACACCAGTCACAACAAAGGATTTCGGCAGCATATTACCGAGCTATATGATGTCCCGGAATACTTTGAGGATGTGACAAGAGGTAAGGGGTCAAAGATAATCTATCGACCTCATGTTTGTATATCTGGGGTATCAACCGTGGAGTTTTTGCAGGGGATGATCGGCAAAGACGACGCGGGATCTGGGTTCCTGGCTAGGTTCCTGTTGTTCAGGCCACCACCCAAGGATGTGATACCACCTGCGCTCCCGAAGATACAGACCAAGATCCAGGATCTGAATTCATACTATCTTCTCAGCGAGATATACCATCAGCTTGATGAGATGACCGTGCCGTTGGAGTACGAGTTTTCACCGGAAGCGGAGAGGGCTTTTACCCACTACCACGACTCACTCTTCAAGCGGTTGCAGTCAGAATCTATCAAGGAACAGAAGGTCCTAGACCCTTTTGTCAAGCGATGGAGTCCGGGCGTTATAAAGGTTGGATTGTTATCTCAATTCTTGATAGATTCAAATACTTCACTTCTCAGCGAAGCGGCTATCATGTCTGGTGTCAGCATGTGCCTTTATGCTGAACAATGTACTCGGTTCTTGTTCAACCGGGAACTGGGTGAGTCTGATCATCAAACCAAACAACGTAGGGTTGTCGAGTATATTGCCAATAGACAGGGCAAGATACCACGGCAGAGTCTACTCGTGAGCAGGGTCCTTGATGGGGGTGTCAAGGAGTACAATTATATCCTGGAGAGCCTTGAGGAATCGGGAGTTCTTGTGGTTACCAAGACCGAGGGCAAGGTTACAAAAGGATCGGAAGTCTTTTTAACTTCAACGCTAAAGGAGACAAGTGTCCAACATCCGAATACGGTTAATTGATATTCATCAGGTGGATGCACTTGATGATGCAATTGATTTTATTTTAACGTCGAAGCCGATTCCGAAAGGAATGTCGGTGGAGCATCTCAGTCAAATACAAAAACAACTAAACTCAATACAGGAGAAGTACGATGCCGCAGAAGAAAGAAAACGTAAAGCTGCCTACAGAATACCAGAGCTTCATACATCTGTCCCGGTACAGCCGTTGGAACTATGAGGCTAAGAGAAGAGAGACCTGGACAGAGACTGTAGACAGGTACTTTGATTTCTTCGATGAGCATCTAAAGGCTCAGCATAACTGGGAGATCCCGCCTGAGTTGCGGAAAGAATTAAGGTCTGCTGTTCTCAACCAGGAGATCATGCCTAGCATGAGGTGTCTAATGACTGCGGGACCTGCCCTGAAAAAAGAAAATGTTGCAGGGTATAACTGTTCGTACACTCATGTGTGTACACCACAATCGTTTGATGAGATCCTTTATGTCTTGATGAATGGGACTGGTGTGGGGTTTAGTGTGGAGAGTAAGCACGTTGAGAAGCTACCTGTTATCCCAAAGAAAATCTACAAGACTGACAGTGTAATCAATGTAGACGACAGTAAACTAGGATGGGCCAAGGCATTCCGTGAGCTCATTGCCCTGCTTTACTCGGGCCTGGAGCCAAGTTGGAACCTGGATCAGATCAGACCTGCGGGAGCCATACTCAAAACATTTGGTGGTCGTGCTAGTGGGCCTGGACCTCTTGATCAGTTGTTCAGATTCACGGTGATGACATTTCAAAAAGCGGTCGGCAGGAAACTTAGCTCCCTGGAGTGCCACGATATTGTGTGCAAGACCGCCGAGGTTGTGGTCGTTGGCGGAGTCAGGCGGAGTGCTTTGATCTCGTTGAGTGACTTGGGTGACGACCAGATGCGAACCGCAAAGTCGGGCCAGTGGTGGAACAGTAACGTGCATCGTGCCCTGGCAAACAACTCCGCAAACTACCATGAGATCCCAGACATGGGGACCTTCATGAAAGAGTGGACATCGCTCTATGAGTCTAAGTCTGGTGAGCGTGGAATGTTCTCGACCAAGGTAGCCAAAGAGCATGTTGACCGCACCCTAGAAGGTCGGCGTGTATCTGTTGACGACTATGGCACCAACCCATGCAGTGAGATAATCCTGAAGCATCGCGAGTTCTGCAACCTGTCCGAGGTTGTGATCAGGCCTGAAGATGGATTGAAGGATCTTAGAAGGAAGGTTTCCCTGGCTAGTGTCCTCGGCACCTTTCAATCTACGTTGACCAATTTTAAGTACCTGTCTGATGACTGGAAAAATAATTGCGAAGACGAGCGGTTGCTTGGCGTGAGTCTGACTGGTATCTGTGACAATCTTTTCACTGGTACACCGTCAGTCGAGCTACAGGAAAAGCTTCAGGAGTGGAAGCAGGTAGCGGTTGAGTCCAACAGACAAATGGCAGAACAGATCGGTATCAAGCCCAGTGCTGCAATCACATGTATCAAACCGAGTGGGACTGTCAGTCAGCTTGTCAACTCTGCATCGGGCATCCACCCAAGGCATAGCAAATACTATATCAGGACAGTACGCATGGACCAGAACGATTCAATGTGTAAGTTCATGAAGGAGAAGGGCTTTCCTAATGAGCCGGATGTAACGAAGCCAGACCATACCACCGTCTTCTCATTTCCTGTGAAGAGTAGCGACGAGGCGGTTCTCCGTGACGACTACACTGCGATAGAAATGATGGAGCTCTGCCTGCTTTACCAACAGAACTGGTGCGAACATAAAGCGAGTATTACCGTGAATGTCCGTGAAAACGAGTGGATGGAAGTGGGTGCCTGGGTCTATGAGAATTTCAATATGATGTCAGGCATGTCATTCCTGCCGTACAGTGAACACGAGTACGCTCAGGCTCCGTATCAAGAAGTACCCGAAGGAATCTATCAAGAGCTACTTGATGTTATGCCTTCTGTAGACTGGATGGAACTAGCTGAGTTTGAACAAGAAGACTACACGGTAGCCAGTCAGGAGTTAGCCTGTGTAGGTAATAGCTGTGAGATATGATGTTTGATTGGAAAACAATATTGCTATTGTCTTTTGTTGTGCTGGGGTTGGTGACAATCCTGGCGCACCGGGAGATGACGAAGCCAAAGAAACCACCAAGGGTTGAGTATAAATTTTACAATCTGAACTTGTAAAATGTTAAAAGATTGTGAAGTTATCGATAACTTTCTCGATGAGATTAGTTTAAATAAAGTTTGTGAATCAATTTTAGGTTCTGCTTTCCCTTGGTATTATAACGACAGTGTTGTTGTCAAAGATGATGGATTTCAATTTGTACATCTTTTTTATGAAAATTGTTTGCCTAATTCTAATTGTTTTAACTTGCTTAATCCTATTTTAAAAAAGCTTGAGTACAAAGGTCTAGTAAGGGTTAAGGCAAACACAACCACAAGAACAGATGAACATGTTATCCACAAGTACCATACAGACTTTCCATATAATTGTACAAATGCTTATACATCAGTGTTTTATTTAAACACAAATGATGGTGGAACAGTATTTGAAGAAGGTGGTGAGGTCAATAGTTTAAAGAACCGATTAGTAACATTTCCTGTGCATAAAAACCATAGCGGAAAAACATGCACCGATGAAAAACGTAGAGTCGTTATTAACTTTAACTACTTTAAATAATGTTTGTGCTTTTTATAGCGCAGGTTGCGCTGTTGGTTGTTACAGTCGGTGTAGTGCTGCATTTTAGCCTGAATCTTAGGAAACAACCTGTGATGCACAATAAATGCTACACCGACAATCTAAAAATTGAATCAACTCACGGGCATACTGAGCCACATATTTAGTTGATCTTAATTATTTTAGGTTACTTCTATAACCTCAACTTGTAATCTTTATTATTTTAGGTTTCTTTTCCTCCGGGATAATCTTCTCCATTTTTATAGAGAGAATCCCGTCCTCAAGACTCGCAGATTTCACAACTACATCGTCATGAAGTAGCCACTGCCTCATGAAATGGCGTGATGCTATCCCCCTGTGAATGTAATCTTCATTCTCAGTGGCATCCTTACGGATGTTTTCGACAGTCAGCTTGTTCTCTTTGAGCTCAACCTGAATGTCTTCCTTCTTGAATCCTGCCAAAGCAACCTCGAGCGTGTAGTTTTCACCATCACGGATCAGATTGTATGGAGGGTAGTTGTTTCTGGATGGGGTTAGGGAGTCGAAAGCCTCGAGAGCATCGAACATCGCGTCGAAGCCCAGGCCCAGACCCCTGAAGGGATCAAGGTATGTTGACATATCTTCCTTTACAGCAAAGATTAAATGCGAGGTCCCACTATGGCAACCTCAAAACTATATTATACCAGATCAGTTGGCCTGTTTCAATTTCTCAGTTGGAAACTTTGAGGCCTTGAGATAATCGAGTAGCTTCTGCTTGCGCTCGTTGATTATCTTCTTAAAGTATTCATTCTTTTCTTTTATTTCTTCATCACTCTTGCCCATTCTGGTCATGTCACGGAGCGTCCGTCTTGCGTAGCCCATGGTCTTCAGGATCTCGGACTGCATGTACCGAGCATTCCTTCCTCTCTGACTTCCAATATCAACAGGTGAGACGTTAAATCCGACAGCCTGTGAAAGCCCTTGAGGTATAGTTTTCATTGGCTCCCCGTATCTGTTCATCTCACCGTCCAGTGTCTGCATAATCCGGTTCAGAGCTCCATAATCTGAATGCAGGAATGGAGGCATCATGAGATTGTAAATGTAGGTCAGGTAGTCCTTAACTCTTTGCTCAGGAGCATCGAGTTTGTTAGCAACAGGCCTTCGTGTGAATGGGTCGATGCCACCAGAACTGATCACCGTTATGATAGAGGCTACTGGACCACCAAGTAATCCAAGTGTCTGCATGATCGCACCTGGATCATCCTGTGCCTCCGATGCAATCTCTGTGAACATACCCCATGGGTAGAGGTATGCGAGATCCAGGAACTGAGGCCTGCCAAATTTATCCAGGTATGGTAGGGGCATGATGTTGCCTGCGTACCGTTTCTCTCTCATGTACTCCTGGAGAGACATCATTAGCTGTTCATACTCTTCATCATCAAGGTCGTGTGTTTCTTTGAACAGGGCTGCCATGGCATAGGGCAGTGCGAAGTATGGAGCGAACCTCCAGGGCCTGGTCAGTGCGGTCTCTACCAGGAGAGGAAACACCTTCGTCGTGTATGTGATAAAGGGTGCTCCAACAATTGACTGCCTCAGTGTTTTTACTGATGGTTTAACCAGGGAATAATCGAACAACCATTTCTCTGCGTGGTCTGCGGCTTCCTGTGGTGTCATGCCCTTGTCGATGCCGTTCATGTACATCATGGTCTTGCCAAGAGAATCAACCAGACCATACTTGTCACTCGTCCAGTCTTGCATTGTGACCAGTAGCTCTTTGGCAACAAAGAACGCCTTGAATGGAGTGCCCTTCCTCTGTGTTCTGTTCAGGTAGTTTTCAAACTCTTTCTCAATCCTACCGAGCTCGACAGATGCAAACGTAGAAGATGTTAATCCAAAGTCCTTGACCTCATCGTAGATTGACTTCTCTCCCTTCCAGGTTTTGATCATCTCCCTGGTTGCCTTTGTCAGGTAATAAGGGATCTTACCCATCGGCATACCACCGATGTTCATGAACACTAGGTTGGATGAGAAGTTACGGACCCAAGCTGCTGGGAAGTTTGCGGTAACCTTGGACCATTTAAATAGCCTGCTTGTCTTACCCAGTAATCCACCCTCTCCAATGATTGCCTCGGCTGCATTCTCTGGCTTCATCATCTTCAGAGATCCAACCAAATCATCGTAGATTTCTTTCTGCACTACGAGCCCACGCATGGACCCGTAACGCGCATTGTCAGGGATCTGAGCGTAGTCCTTTGGTATGATAACTCTGCCTATTGTCTGGTCAGCTATCTTGTTCATCTCATCGACAAGGTCAGCAACAATCTTTGCTTCCTTCTCATTCCTGGATCTGACCTGTGGATAGATTGTCTTAAAGATCCTGTCAGCCTCAGCCTTCAATCCATACCCAGACATCTTCTTAGGCGAGTAAGCTTTTAGCTTGTCTCGTAGGCCCTGCTGTTCTTTGATCATCGCACTCAATGCTTTAGACTTCATGCGATCTTTCGCCCGTAGTACCTCCCTCTCTTTTTTAATAGCCTGCTTTAAATCTTCAATCTGGGCAACGATCCGATCACGATCACTGTCACTCTTAGCTAACTGTTCCTTGAGCTCCATGCCGATCTCAGTGTTGCCAGCAATCTTGGCGATCAGCCTTGCGTAATCAAAGTCATCGACTATTGACTCTGGCAGAACCCAGTTAAAATTGTTCTGCTGACTTGTTGTGACCATCTCACTAAACATGTCAAGCAACGCCATGTCACGGCCCGGTTGGATCGTGGCTTTACTGACGAGGAATGCAGGGTCCTTGACTACACCCTTGACAAATTCTGCTACTGATTCCTCAACATGACCTCTGCGCTTGAGGTAGTCCATGTTAGAAACCTTGTTGGACTGTCCCCTCTGTATCGCATATCGGTCATTGTCGTCCAGTAAATACTGGAGATAAAGTTTAGGTAGGTATCCGTCTCCATATTTCTTCAAGGCATCTGGTGGTAGCAGACCCCTGTCTACTAAATCTTGCCCAGCCTGAAGTATAGCAAGCTTTGCTTTTTCAGCCGCATTCCTTTCATTAGCGTCAGGAATGGAAGACGAGTCACCTCCTTTCGTTGTCAGATACTTGTAAATAATTTCAGGGTTCTTCGTTTTGAATAGAGCCTTGTATAACTTAGACCCTGCTTCCTCAATGCGGAGAATCCTTCCACGAGTTCTTCGACGTATATCACGGAGCATTTCTGGAGCATCAGTCTTGCCGAATGGCTCCATGAATCTGGTAACGATGTCACTGATCTTGCGACCACCCGGAAGTTCTAGGTCCTGATCCAGGGGTCTGGAGAATATTGATTCGCTTGTGGCATACTCAGCCTGCTTTTGTCGTGCATTGTTAAAGTCTGCGACATGCCCAGGTTGAGTTGACAGTTTGGTTACAGCCTCGCTGAATGAGATCGGCGTGGTTGGTGCATCCATCAATTGTTCAAAGTTAGAGATGACCGCACCCGGGAGTTTGTATGGGGTCTTTACAGAGCCAAAATTAAATTTAGATTTAACCCACTTCCCTTTTTTGGTATCCCACCTTTCATCAATCCTAAAAGGCATTGCAGATGGATAGTCTTTTAGGCTGTGTATCCTTTCTTGCAAGTCTTCAAATATTTCTTTGAAGTCTGCAATAGGCTTATTAACAACTGGCTGATCAAAACTATCAATAAAAGATGCAATCAGTTCTCCTTGCACAACATAGGGGTAGGCATCATGCTTAGGAACTCCAATATCTGCGTGAGTCATTTCATCAAACTGATTACCAACAGCATCTAGTTTTATGATTCCAACAGGCAGGTGCATCGGGGCACCTTTAAAAATTGTTGTGTCTTTCCATAGCTCTTTATTTGAGTACCCAATAGCCGTATCTGTTTTTGTCCCAAAGCTACCGCCAAAATAATCAACAACTGGTTTTCTGTTTTGAAAAGAAAGTTCTGGTGCTGTCGCCTTTAACAACTCCCAGTTACTTTTTCCAGGGTTGTTTTTCTTTTCATTTAGTAACAGAGTCTTTAGAGGAATTATATTTTTAGAGACATCATTGTTCAGGATAGTGTCAATGGCATCATTAACCTTTTGTGCTACAGCAGGTTTGTTCCTCATCAAGTCTTGAGTTTCTCTCCACCAGATAGCCCAATATGCTTTATTGGAAAAGTGCATTTCTTCACTACCAATAACGGTTAGCACATGTTCTGCCCCTAGTTTCTGTAAGTCTCTTGCTTGCTTGGTTATCCTTGGATTGTTAGATGCCCAAGCAGCACGGCCTTTAACCTGTCCTTTTTTAGGTTTAACACCTTGTATTCCATTTATATTTTCATCGAGTAATGGGTACCCGATTCCACCTCTCATCCAATAACCCTTCTTGCCTTGGTAGGTGTCAGGCCAGATTGTACTTGTCTGATCTTTAGCTACATAAAATCCTGTGGCAAACCTGTCAGCAATACTTCGTTGCATTAGCTTATTGACAAGTGGTTGGAGGTTTACTGATTCAGAAATCGCTCCATCTTGTAAAGCTTTTGCATCTCCTTCGGACAACTCAAAAACTCCGTCAATCTGTCCTGGTTCAGGTTCGCTTAAATATTTTTCTGTTATATCTCTAAACTGAGAGACTTCTGGGTCAACCCAAGGAACCATCTCTGCCTCGATGGGATCTTTCCTGAAGTATGAAAGGACTTTTTGTGCGGCATCTCTCCACATAGCCTCGTAAGCGGCTGGTCGGAATCTCTCTGTAGACTTACCCATCACCGCATCGGCTCGTGTCAGGGCCTTGCCAACATCCCAGAGCCAGTGGTGCATGACATGGTAGAAGTAATCTGGAGGTACGTCTTCAAAGATTGATGGGTCTCGGCTATCAACATCCCTTTTTATATCGTCGAAAGCTGTCTGTATTACATTTCTGTAGTGGTCAAAGAAGGTCTCGCCCTTCGCTTTAGCCTCAACGCCTGGTACATAATTAGAAAGTTGCAGGTCTTGTAGCTTGAGAGCCCACCACTTCAGGTCAACCCTCCATGTGTTAGCAACTGGCTTACCCGTCAACGGTGATACAGCCAGATCAGTAGCTGGGCTTCCTGCTATGTGAGTGTTGTACTCGATAGCATCTATTGTCGGGGCATCACCCAAGCCGAGGAAGTGCTTGAAGAAAGCCTGCTTCGCCCCGGCAATGCCGTACAGTTTCTGTGCGTATTCTCCAAGCTGCTTGGCTAAATCAAATCTCAACTGGACAGAAGCCTCATCGTTGCCCTGCAAGTCTTTAGGATCAAGGTCACCAATGACATCTTTGATAATCTTATTGAAGCCCTCGGTATACTCTACGATGTCCTGTAGTCCCGCCTTCTTAAACTCTCCATTCTTCTTTCTTTGTGCAGGCTTGAGTAACTGGTTAAGTCGGTCATCGCCATACGCCATTCTTACATTGGCTAACTTTCTCCACTCCTTCAGATCAAACTCGCCCTTCTCTATTCCATCTAGCAGAGCCTGCCCCGCATCCGTTGAGAAGTAGTAGGCTACAGCATCCTCCATTCTGGGTTTACCCCCGGTGGTTGCGTATTCTTGTGGTACCCATACTGCTCCAGTCTGTGCATTGGGAGCGTCGTTGTTTCCTGGGTCTCTGTACCATAACGGCATTTCCTCAAACAACTTTGTCTTGTTGCCTGTGAGGTAGTCTGCCATTCCAGCATAGTTCTTTCCGTCAATCCGAAGTTTCCACTGGCCTTTTACTTTTACAATCTCTGGTCTACCACCCGTGTATTGCATCTCGTCACTGGCTTCCATTCTTTTTTCGCCAGTCTTTATTTTTACTTTCTTAACCTGTGGCGTTCCATCCTTTTTAATCTTTTGTTTGCCGGTCTTTTTATCGATTACCGGGACAGTTTCTTCCACAATATTCCCGTCCTTGTCTGTCTCGAAGACATCCTTTAGTGAATACTTCGGTGTCCTGAGTGCTTCCTCAAAAGAAACAGTCTTCTTATACAAGGCTCCATCAGATATGTCAGCGTAGGTTGTGTCACGGTCTACCGTACCGTCCTCATTGTACATAGTGACAGGCCCCTCACCAGTCCATGGCACACTGACAACCCAGAGCGGTGACTTGTTATACCACTCCGCAACCTGCTCTTCTGTCAACTCTCCGTTCAGTTCCTTCTGACCTATATTTGCTTCAATAGTCTTAGAATTTCCTTTGACCCAGTCGGCACCATTCATGTACTCCACATAGGTCTTCAGGTTGGCAGGCTTTTTCCCGCTCTTTGCACTCTTCGCCTTCTTGACTCCACCAGTAAAGTTATAGACAGTCCATGGATTATTAGCATCGGCACCCTGGCTGGCAAGTGTCATGACCACTGACTTGACTATGTCCCTCGGTGTGAGCTCACCCTTCATCAGCTTGTCTCTTTGCATCTTCATAAAGCTGATGATGTGACCCAGGTAAGGAACAGCATCTCTGCCTCTGCCTCCTGCGTTCAGGCCAAACATGTCACGAATGGTTTGCCAGTTCGTCCAAATCTTACCCATGTAAAGAAGCCTCGCGGCCCTCTTTGCCATGGTTCCAAAATCTTTCTCAGCCTGCTTCTTTAGTCTAGCCTCGTATGCAGCCTGGGTTTCTTTTTTCTTTTTCTTCAGGGATGCTTTGGTCCTTAATCCAAGGCCACTAATTTTCTTGTTTGATTTCCTACCACCAGCACCCGTAGCTTCTGTATCATCGTCAGGATCTACGTCGGTCTCTTCTATGGCAGAGTACCCACCCTTGGCTACACGGATCTTCTCCCACTCGGCTGGGTCTTTTAAGTATTTCTTGAAGAGGGTCTTAGCAGATAGCTCATGCCCCGGAAGTCTTTGAGACCAGGATAGATCCTCAAATGGTACCGAGGATGTGAGCTCGTCCTGATAGGGTAGTGGCTTTGTTGGGTCACCAAATGGAATGGGATTAAGCATCATGTCCAGATGCAATTGACGAATAGCTTCTCGCCTCTGCGGTGTGCCCTTCTCCAGGTTGTTGATCTGTGCGATCCTAGTTCTTGTTGTGATGTCTAAGCGGTCAGCATAGTCAGCAAGCGGGTCACTCATTGAGTAGCTGATCATGTCCTTGACATCCCATGGGGCACCAAGGGGTTTTTCACCAGGGACATTCATTGGGATAGACCCTGTGTAATTGCCCTTGCCTATTGTTGTAATATCACGCTCGGTTCCACCCCGTAAGAATGGCAAGGTAGGTGATTTCTTCTCTAATATCTTTTTCTGTTGTTCATTCAAGATGGTAGGTAATCCAGACCTGCCATTACCACGGATCATATCTATGTATCTTTGCTCAACATCCCTAGCTTCAATCTCTCCTGCTAACCTAAGATAGTCTGACTGAGCGATCATCTGTGACCAGTCATCTCCAACTATTCTGGTACTAAGCGGTTCTACAGAAGCCATGCCCAAGACATTGAGATTGAATGGAACCATTAATTCATTGACTGACTTCAACAGCTTAGCTACATCATTTTTGCTAATAGCTTTTTCTCTGACCAGGGAACCTATCGCCCCCGCAAGGCCTGATGTTACATCTTTAAATAATGCGTTTCTCTTATTCTCCAGGGCTTCACTAAGTTGATATGGCATCGTGAGCATGTCCATCATGTTCAACCGAGTCTTCTTGCCCCACCTTTCGTAAGTTTTGAATGGGTCGTCATCTAAAAACAAATTACCTTTAGCCCATGCTGTCCCCCTGTATGGAGTCTTAAAACCGAATGCAGCTATTTTCTTTTTAGCCTCATCTATCCCAAAGCGATCTTCCATCACCTTGGCAAATCTTTTCTGTATTCTGAGTCTTGAATTAGGACTTATAGATACCCAGACCCCCTTGGTATTGTTTCTTATTGAGTTCTTTATTCTGTCTTCACCCAAGCGATTCATCATTTCTTCAGGGTTACCACCCTTTTCAAATCCTTCGACTCCCTGGATGTAGTGCTGTATTTCGTGAAGCAGGCTCCCTATAAGTCTATGCGGGATTCCGTCGTGACCAGCCTGGTTCATCTTGTCCATGTAGATGTCTTCAAGCCAGTCTCTGGTTGAAGCTCCCATGTTTGACTGGTCCAAGAATTCTATGACTTCAGGGTCTGGCGGTTTGACACCCAGGATAAAACTCAATCCGTTATTATCATCTGGAAGCTGGATAGCTGTGCCGTAGTAGAGAGGTTCCCCCTGCATGTCTTCTGCAAAGTGAACATACGCGTCATTAAGTTTAGGGTAGTAGTCAGCCAGGACTCCGATGTCTACAAAGTTTTTAAGGGAGAGCCATGGTAAACTTTGTGCTAACCGAACTTTCTTATTGTCGGAAACCCTCCTACCTTCAGGCTTCCTTGTTCCCTCAAACTTACTGGCATCAAAATCTACAACCCAGTTTGCATCTCTGCCATTGAAAGATATAGGCATGGATTTGAGTTTGGTCCCCGTGTTCGGAACCTCCAGTCTCCACTTGTCATCTGGCAGTCCAGGGTTGAACCATCTGCCACCCTTCTGTCCTTTCTTTTGCCTGGACAGATCGGTCATGAACTCTTTGGCAGATAGACTTCCTGGATTCCGCTTGTTGAATTCCGCGAATCCTTTCTCACCAACGTAAGAAAAGGAGATGTCGTCTCCAGGGGCTACCACATATAGCGAATCATACAGGGGGGCTATACGGTCACCCATCCTAATGGTTGCTACTTGGTTGCCAACTATAATGTCTCCGTATGTTGTGGGGCGAACTGAAGGTTGTGGCTTGTCTGTTCCAGTCGTACTTAGCTCGACATCTGTGTCGTATACAATCTTGGTGGCAAACAGGTGGTCTGAGTAGTTGCCCTTTTTAGATTTTTGTACATCTTTTTCCTCGTTGTATTTTCTAATCTGTTCAGCCTGCAACGTAGCTATATTCTTTGTGGTGGTATTGACTCCTGGTAAAGCATCAATAAACTTGGCCTGACCCTGCCCGATAAGATTTGCTTTGATAATAGCACCACCAGAGATCCTGTTGCCTGCCACCTTTTGATCCCTGCGTACCCCTTTAATTTTTTTCTGCGAGTCTACACCAGATACATTGAACGAAGCCCTGTTCCCCGGAAAGTTTGTGTCGATCTCTGCGTAAGGTACGGTTGTGCCCGTCATGTCAGGTTGCTTGGCACTCGCAGGCATACCGTCACTTACGTCTATAACACGACCCCCTGCTCTGTACTCGGGAGCATCTTCCGCATCTATCATCTTACGGTCAGCCCACTGCTGAAACACCCTACCTCCGGGCAGAGCCTTCGGTGGGAGCACCATCATCTTTCTGGCTTTGGGATCGTCTGATATTTTGGACTCGCTGATGTCGTCCAGGCTATCAATAGCAGCTATGGCATCACTTTCGTAAGGGAATATTCCCACCTTGTCGCCATACCTATCATCTCTTAACAGGACCCCTTCATCATTAAAAGCAACATGAAAAGAAGCATCCTCTCCTGCATCAGATAGAGGGCTGTTCTTCCACTCCCTAATTTTGTTGGTGTCATCGAGTCTGTTTATGTAGTTTTTAAAATCACTATAGTCTTTGATCTTGTCAAACCTAACCACCCTGTAACCCTTGTGTTTTGTGTACCTTCTGTAGGGGAGGTTTTCAAAACTGCCGTATTGTCTTAGAATCCTGTTCTTCGCTTTTAAAACATCAGGCTTGTTGTATACAGCAGACTGGGACTCACTAATATCCTGAGCTCTCATCGCCCTTTGGATCTCGGGCGTGGTCCTGGCAAACTTAGGAACATCGTCAACCAGTTCTTTCCACTTCGCACCACCCTGCTCAAAGCCCTTGGTTGCACTGGTGTCTGGTGTGACGTTGCCCTTCTTCTTTTGTAGGAACGCCTGACGACCCTTGGCCAGGACTGCGTTGGCTAGTTCTTGCTCACGCTTTCTGAGCCCAGACTTCAGGGACTTGCGGAAACTATCCTGGAACTCCTGCGGAAAACTTTCAAAATTTGAAAGGTCCTTGACCAACTGTTCTGGCCAAGTCTTTTTCTCCATCGACTCAAGTATGCTGGCATCTACATACCGCTCCGCATCTTGAGCAGTCTTCTTAGGAGCCCTTCTTGTGTCGAACTTTTTCTTGTCAAATTGTCTGAGGGGAGGCTTTCCTCCGAAGGATACGAACCTGTCAAAGTCACTCGGTCTACGGGATTCTGATATTTCTTGGTCGGGGTCGATTGAGACCTCTTCCTCCTGTTCTTCAGGAGTCTGTACCTGTGCCTTTGGTTTCTTTGATTGTTTGTTGCCGGATACGATACTGCGATTATTGGGGATATACTCATCTTGCAGTTGGTTTAGAACCTCGATTAAGTCACGATCTGTGACACTGTTGAATCCCGGAAATCCCTTGAACATTTTCCTGAGAGACTGGACTAGCCTGTCTATCGCCCACTCTTTTTGGATTCCGTATTCTGCGTAGTTTCTGGCTACATATTCTTCTATCTGTTTGAAAGAGATGTCGCCCTTGTCAAAGTCTACATCTTTTTCCCAGTTGTATTTCTGACCCTGGTAACCATATCCGAGACTGCCATTCAACCAGGCCTTTATGTCTTTCTTCGCAAACTTCCCGAAGCCATACATCATGTCTTTGTAATCCTTAGACATGGGCTGTGCTTCGGTGCCCCCCTTCTTCATCCTCAGCCCGTAATGACCGAAGACCTCGTGAAAGACAACCTGAACCATTCTCTTTATCGCATCACGCTCCGTCTCTCCATAGATAGACTCTGGGGCTATGACAATCTGACTTACACCAACAGCAAAGCCCTCGCCCTTGTAAATGGACTTCAGTCTCTTGTGATGTCTTCGCTTCTCTTCAAGTGGGTCAGTAGACTTAGCAAACTCTGGTCCATACAAACCTTGAACCATTCCTGCGTATCTTTGTTCCCTTGTAATAGCACTAATCTTTACGCCGACACCGGAGAAGAATTTCGTTATTGACTTCAGTGCAGCTTGACCCATTCTGAAACTGAGTGGAGATACACCCCTTCCACCGGGATTGTCCATCTCGTTCTCCAGAACCTCAATCTTCTGGTCAAGTATTTCAGACTGCTGTTCTTCTGGTAACTTTGTATCAACGTCTGCAAGGGCTTCAGCAAAAGTATCCTTATTGGGATTTGAGGCCTCACTGTAAGACAAGACTCCCATATCCTGGTAGACCTTGTTCATACCCTCTTGCTCTCTTCTCTCAGACTCTAGGAAAGCCTGGTCTTCCTCCCTTTGTTTCTGTTGTGTTTCTTGCAGATAAGCATCGGCCTGTATGTCTTCTATGCTGGCAGTCTCCAGAGATTCCGCTTCTCTTCTTTCGGACTCTGACATCTCCAAGTCGGTAACAATCTGTTCTTGTCCCGCTTGAAATTCTTCTCTAACTTCCTGAGCAAGCCTTTCCTCGCCTGCCATTTGACCGATCTGATTAAGTTTTTGAGACGGAGTAAGTTGTTGTTCTTCGGTCTCAAACTTACCAGACTTACCTCTCTTGGGTTTTTTCTTCTTAGCCTCTGCCTGTTCGAGAGGAACAAGATCCCTTTTAAGTTTTTCTCTAACCGTTTTTCCGGGAGACTCAAGTGTCTGCTCTACTGCTCCGACTGTCTGGCCTGTCTCATCCTTTATTTTTTCAGCAGACCTTTTATTCCTAAGTTTCTGGTCCTCTATCTGTAGAGTCTTTAACTGTGCCTCCTGCTGAAACTTAAACTCGTCTCTCCTTCTCTTGAGCTCTGCTTCCTGTTCTTTTCTCGCCTGCTGTTCCTGGTCCCGTATCTCTTTCTCCGCTTCTGCATAGGCAGCCTCAAGAGACTCATCCGTTATCGACTCTGTCAGTTCTTCATTGATTGTAGCAGGAGCATCTACCCTGTGATCCCTCTTGAGAGCGTAGGCTGTTGTCGCCTCTGCCACCGCAGGAGCACCACCCATCACAACCTCGTTTACAAAAGCACCCCAGGCTGTCTCAAAATTAGTCGGACCCATCTCACGGATCTTTTGACGGTATGCCTCAGCCTGTGCCTCATCGAGTCCAGCCTCCATGAGATTCTGCTTTACCTCGTAGGCGTAGACCTGCTCATCCATGACCTCAGCCGCAGTACCGCCAAGAACATCCATGCCGTATCTAGCGGCTACCTGCTTGACCGCACCCCATCCCTTGATCCAGGGTAGAAATAAATTACTTGGGAGCTCTAAAACACCAGAGGTGTAGGATCTTGTTAGACCCGTGTCGCCTGCAATCTCAGATGCAATGTCTCGCATCCTTGCCTGCTCTTCGTCGGATAATTCTGTGTAGTCAACACCCTTTTGCACCCCGAGGGCTTCACGGATGTTGTCGTCTTCCAGGACCCTTGTATATGTGCCCCCTGTTACAACCGCCGTGCTACCTGCTGACGCTCCAAGGGTACCACCAAGAACCATGCCAGTTGGACCCTGTGTGAAAAAGCCCAGTGTTGCACCAGCGATACTTGTGACCGTTGGAAAGAAAGACTCCAGGGCCCCCTCTCCCATCTCACCGAATGTCGGTGTGGATTCAGGCAACATTTCATATAACCCACCAATAAAGCCACCCTCACGAACATAATCCTCGTAGGTAGCCGCAGGCTTTTCAGTTGTCTTAACTTCTTGTAGGTCTTGTGCTATTTCGGTCATGGTCTCTTTGCCATAACCTTCTGGTAGGACGGTTGCCGCCAGTCCCGCACCTGTCTCACCAAGGCCGACCAGGGACTTGTACATTGTCTCCCCAAAGTCAGCGTATGGTTGTTCGTCTGGGTCGGGTGGGGGTTCTGGTTGTTCTGCTAACTTGACTTGATCTTCCGCTTCAATCTCGTCAGAGAAGACTTCTGTTAAATAATCTCTTCCTCTTCTTCCTACGAACTGCTCGTCGCTATACCTAGATATAGCTTCGCGCATTGACTCTCCAGGTTTTCTATTCCTTTTGAGCCAAACGTCAAACGTAATGTCAGCCATTAATTTATCAGATCAAGAAGTGTTTGCATGTTAGCCGATGCTCTATTGCCCACCTGTTCTCGGTAGTATTTAGATTCTCGGATGTCTACAACCATTTTCTCCACGTTTTCTCTAGTGGGACTTGCTTGGTAATCTAGGATGGACTGCCTTAAATTCTTAAAAGGATCTTGCTTCCTTGTTAAAAACCTTGGCCCTATATTATAAGACATGTCGAATAAAACTTCACGAACTTGTCTAGGTAATCCGCTCCAGTTAATTCTTTTTGACTCATCGTTCCCTGCAAAATCATCATTAGATTTAATTAAATCTCGTATGTGGTTTGCATAACGGTGCTTCATCAGAGCCTCAGCTTGATTCTCTGTGATTGAGTATTTATCACCCTGTAGTTTTTTAGCATGGGCTCTGGTAGGTGCTTTGAGAAACTCATTTGGGTTGCCCTTGAACCCGTTGCTTCTCAAGACCTGAACCTCTTTCTTGTTAAGAGGTAGCCTAATGCCATAACCGATGTGATATACTGGCTTGCCGTTAGCCATTACTGGCTTTCTTCTCTCGCCTTTTTTCTTCTCAAAAAATTCCTGCCTAATCTTGGGTGTGAACTTCCCCTCAAATCTTTGAGTTCTATCAAAGGCCTGCAAGTTTTCCACCCCTCGTCTACCGTCGGTAAAATCACCAAAGGTAAACTGTTCGTTGAGTGGATCATTGAGAATCATATCACTTATGGGTTGAGCCAGTTCTGCGGCTTGTAACTGTCCACCTCCACCACCTTCACCTTCTGGCTCACTGTCAACCACAGGCGCATCCTTATTTCTATAGTCGCCAAATTCTGTTCGGAAAGGATTTATCTTTGGGAGGAAATCTTTAACACCTTGTACTATACTTTCATTAAAGCTTCCGACCCTTTGTTCTCTTTGTGCCTCAGTTAAACCTCCATATCCACTTCCGGCATCCGTAGATTCTACGTTCTCATCTTTCCTCGCCAAGGCTTTGGGAAGGAATGCTTGTTCTGGGTTGATTGCAAGGTCGTTACCAGTAGTCTCTTCCTCAAAATCTGTTCCCTCGACACTTCCTGCTCCTTCTTCTCCAGTGTCAGAACCTTTTTTAAATCCGGGTGTAAGTAGTGGTTGGTCCCCCTTTCCTGATTGTGTAAGGTCGAGGTATTCACTATGGAACCCATTTGTAAGCCTGTCCAACTGACGGTCATAAACAATGTCAGTAACAGCAGATATATATTCTGTTTCATTTGAAAATCCTCCTAATTGCTTAGATACTAACTCCATGCGTCTACGCAATGAACTGTCTTGTATAAAGTCAAAATTAGTGACAGCCCCTTCTGTGCCAGCCCTTTCTTGTAGCTCTTCCCAAAGCGGAACACCAGCACTTTTAAAATAGGGAATTGATTTAGTTTTCTTTTCAATAGTAAAACCATCTACGCTTGCGTATTTGAAGCTAGACATTCCTTTTAATAATTCTCTTTTGTCTCTTTGATAGTTATCAAAAAACTTCTCAAGACCTTCTTTAGTGGCCACGCCATACTTACTTAGATCCATGGTGCCACCTGCCAACTCTATTAAAGCTTCCGAAGCCTTCTTATTATTCACCTTGAAGCTTGGCATTTTAATACCAGCCGCCTCAAATGCAGCCCTGGCGTTGTCAACGTCACCGTCTTTCAAGTATTCTTTACCAACATCAACCATAGCCTTTTGTTCTTCGCTCAACTTCTTGGCTTCTGGTTTATTTAAGTCTGCGGTTTTCTTAACTAGCTCAGCTAATTTAAACTGGGTTTCGTTTAACTTTAATTCTTTTTCTAGGGCCTCAAGCTTGGTTGGTGCAGGAATATCATCCTCGTCAATCAAGTTGTTATTAATCATAAACTTTTGACGAGCCTTGCCCGACAACAACTGTGCTGTCGCAAACAAGTCTTCCCTCTTCTGTATCGTATCCATCTCAGCCTGAAGCCGATCAAGATTAATAAGCTGATTGGTTGATGTGTCCCGGAAATAATTGCCTACCTGTTCCTTGACAGCTTTTCGTTCTTCAGGATCGGTAATCCCTTCTTCGTCAAGCTGTTCTGCTATGTCGGTAGCATTAATTGTTATCTCTTCAAGCTTTGCTTTCTTGTTGGTTGGTTTTAAATCCTCCTGGTACAAACCTTCCATTCTATTCTTTTCAGCAAACTCACCGTCCTCAACTTCTGGTGCTCTCAGTGCTCTCTGCCTATTGATTTCGGACTGTGTTCCCCGACCCATGGCTGCCCTTTGAGCCTTCTCAATCTCTTCAGAAAGACCTACCTGGGATTTAATTCTTTGCTCGTATTGTTTGGATGTAGTGTCTGGCAAGTCCCCTTGCATTCCCGCTGTTCTGGAACGACGAGTAGCAAGATTTGAAAGCAACCCTTCCTCTATTTCAGCAGAAGACCTCGGATCAAGCTCCCCCCTGTTATTGGTTCTCCTGGATGCCCTAGTTGCCACATTGTCCATCATACCCTGTGTGATTTCATCTGATGAACGCTCATCAAAATTACCTTGAAGACTAATAAGCTTTTCTTTGTCCAGCCTTTCTCTTTCACTTTGAGCCTCCCGGTCTACCATCTTGTCGTAGTCAATAAAATTAAAGACCTGACCTTGTGGGGCTCCAGCATCTGTGTCTGGGTTGAACCCAGGATCTTTTAAAGCAGATCGTGGATTTGCCGAGGCTGTCTTATCGTCAGGCACAGCAAGAAGGTAGTCTGCCTGGTCCTCATAATCCTTGCCTATCTTCCTTTGCTTCTCATCCAACCGCCTTTGGTTTTCCCGATCCCATATTTCTCTGGCTTTAGTACCCCTTGCAGGTGGACTGTCGGTATCAAAGTTGGGATTAGTCCTATACAAAGTAGCAAGCTGTTCATCCTCGTTCTCTCTCCTGAGAGCCTGCAATTGCTCCACTGTCATGTTTTGTATAGAGGGGGTCTGGGTCCTGTTTATAATATCTCTTAACTGGTTACTCTCCTTTTTGTTTGCTTCCTTCTTTGCACGGTTAGCTTCCTGGGCATTGGTCAGTGATTGCTGTAAGTCTGGCCTACGGTAATACATTGAGGATTGTAAAACATCCCGAGCTCTCCTTCTCTGGGCATCTGAAACCTGAGCGGGTTTGTTTTTGTTTCTTTTAAGATCGGCTAGGAATTTCTTGTATTCTTCCTGTCTCTTCTTATCGTATGCGGTGAGCTCAGCCATTAGATAACTCCTCCGAGTTGAGGCAGGAAACCCCTATCATAGGTTCTTCTATCCCTTGCTGCTTTTTCTCTGGGGCTTAGCATGTCCTCGTAATATTGGTCTGCGCTTTGGTTAAACTGATTACGTTTAGCCGCTTGTTGCCTGGGGCTTAACATATTAGGGTTGTCATAACGAGTGAACTCTTGTTTCACTGGAGCCGGAGTTGTTGATTTTTCAGTGCCTCTTTGCTGGTATGCTTCTGCTATTTTTGCATCAGAAACCTGAGAACCCTCAGCCTCTTTAACCTTCTGAGGAATGATAGCTTGATTTGTGTACATATCGTCGTATGCCTTCTGCCCCTTATCCGCAACCTCGCCCAGGCTCTTTGCCTGCATTCGCTCTCTCTCGGAAGAAGCAAACTCCCATACTGGCTTGGCCTCAGCCGCTTTCAGATTCTTCTGGAATGTCGTGGTAAGATTTGCCGCCTGGTTTGCCAGTCTTGCTCTCTCCATCTTAGCTCCGGGAGGCAGGGCATCTATTGCTTTATATATAGAATCTAGCTGACCATTGTATGACTTCTCCATACCCGCAAGGTTCTTCATCTTGTTAGCTTCAGCACCCTGGTAGACCATGCTTCCCAGCCCCTGCAATGCCTGCATGTCACTACCCTGGTAGTCGTCACCCATGAGTGCTTGGTTCGCCATGGCTCCATACTTCATTGAGTATGGAATACTGGCTCCACCCGTTGCTACAGCAGCCCCAGCGTGTAGTGCGAGGCTCATAAGGCCCTTTCTTTTTTGCCTAGCGGCTTTTCTGTCCCTAGCATCAGCCTCCGCTTTTGCAGAAGCTTTTCTAGCAGATGCGTTTAAAAAATTATTAATCGCCGCTTGTCTGACATCGAGCCCGTAATCAATAGCCATTTTGTTCCTATAATCCTAGTGAGCTAAGTAATCCTCCACCGCCACCACCACCACGACTACCATACTTCGCGGCTTCAATATTTGCAGCGTTGGTTTTTTCCATCATCTCCATTTGCATTGCAGCGTTGTCACGAGCCACAACATCTTGTAATCCGTATTCAGTCATCTGACCTTGTGATCCTATCAATCCAGCACGACCCATAAGTTGTTGTTGTAACAACCCTGCTGACTGCCCTTGTAAGCCTGCACGTTGACCAAGAGCACCCATTCCAAATGATGCCGCTTGACCAAACATTCCTGCTTGTTGACCAGTCAACCCTGCGGCCTGTCCACTTAGGCCAGCTTGTTGTCCGTAGAGATTGGCTTGTTGCATACCGAGTCCAGCCTGCTGTCCTAACAGTCCTGCCCCTTGAGCAAGCTGTTGACCTGTCATCTGCTGGGCTCCCATCGCACTGGATAGTGCGTCTTGCCGTGCTCTTGCTCCCTGTCCTGCTGTCAACTGAGCTCTCGCTAGAGCAAGTTTTTCTGGGTCCATACCAGAAGCAGCCGCCCCCCTGTTTAACTGGGCCATAGCAGCAGCATCAGAGGATTTTCTTTGCTGTTCCGCCACCCCTGCCAGCATTCTTCTGTTCTGGTCATACAACGGTGAGCTTGTTGGGTCCATAGCCTGTTGTGCTAATCCACCGATTTGCTGACCAATTGTGCCCTGTTGCTGTCTTAACGTATCCACCCCGGATCTCAAGCCTGCAACATCTCCTGCAAACCCTCCGATCTTGTCTGAGAAGCCACCTTCTCCGGTCATTGACTTTTGATAATCGGAGCTCAGGGTTTTTACATCTCCAGCCAAATCAGTCATGGCCTTGCGTTCTTTGCTTAAATCAAACTGGCCTTCTAAGTCCTCTAGCCTTGACTGGTATCCCCCCTCTCCCGTGTAGTCATCTACAAAACCTTGACGAGCAGAGTCTCTTTGTTCTTGTAGGGCTGTCTTTTTTGCTTCGTCTAGCCTGCCTTGTTCACCAGCCTTGTAATCCTCAAACTGTTTTTGAAGCTGGCTGTATTGGTATGACGGACCTGATGACTGGTTGTTGCTACTACCGCCACCATCACCTCCACCACCACCTGCAAAAGATGCAGCAACTGCGGCATCTACGACTCTTTGTTCAGAAGGTGTATAACCGCTTGCATTTCTTGATTCTTCATCACTAGAAGTTTTAGTAGAACCGCCCTCGTTTACTGGAGGCATAGCGGCTATTGGTGTAGCCACCGCTTTAGGCTCAGTTCCCTTCATGATATAGGTCTCGTCATTCAGGCCCTTCTTAACCATCTTGTCTAAGAACCCGCCCTTTTCCCGTTCATGTATGGGTTTCTTCATAGCATTCAGCGCACCCATCTCAGCCTTGTTGACCATGACCGGGTAGTGCTTCTCCTTGACACCTTTAAACTTGGTGCCTTTGGATTTTGCTATAACGTCCTTGACCTTCATTTTCATCGGTGATAACTGTGCCTGTGCCATTAAACCTCCGTCTGTGGCTGTTCTCTATCTGTCAATGTAATATCACTTTCAAAACTAGCAACCTCCCCAGTCCCATCAGATTGTATCCATTGTAGGATCTGACCTCGTGCGCTAGATGGAAGATATTCTTTTTCTGTTTTGAAAGCATCCTCGTTGTATTTATCCTTGCCGTATCTATATTCTGCTAGTAATTTTCCATCTAAAAATACCTCAAGTTCAAGCGGCCCTTGGTGTGTGACCTGTATCTCACTGTGCTCTCTTTCCCCTTTAAAGAACCTACTAGGCAGAGCTCTAATTCTATTACTAAGGACCTGTGCATCTACAGTTGAGTCTATTACTTGTTTTAACTGTGGCACCCATCCATAAGCAAGAGGCGGAAAATAAACTCTCCTGGTGTCAATCTTTCTACTTCCCCTCGGTGTTAGCGTAACCGAAGATTCCTCTGAATTATTAGGAGACTTCTCCACTTCATCCACATATATCTGTAACTGAACAGTACCTGTAAAAGTAACCTCGTAGAAATGGTATAGTTGCTGATCAGAAAATTCTACGTCTGGTATCGTCTCAAACTGGTATGTCAAAGATTCTTGAAACGTGCTTTGAAGTTGAGGCGTATACCCTATCCCTCCTGGAGGCAGACAAACCCTCCTGTTTTTCATGACGTTATGCGCTGGCAAAACTAAATCTTCCACTAGGGGTACACCGTCAACTGAAACCGATATAGTAGGCTGTCCTTTGTACCTAAGATTTACAGCTTGAACTATTTGCCTCATGCACTCTCCAGAACTACTATTCTATTTGCTAGGTCGGCAATTGTTTGTTCAAGGCTCTCTATCTTCTGATTAGCTACTCTAATGTTTTCTTCTTGCACTCTAAAAGTTTCTTTTACTAGATCATCCTCAACTGCAAGATAACCGTCGTATTCAGGCTGTCTGGCCATTATATTGCCTGTGCATCGTAGGAAAAGTTTATAACCCTTCCAAGTTCTTCCCCATTTGTTTCTCTGACAAAAGGAACTATTCCAGTTGACATAGCGGGAAAGTATATCTTTGCCTCTCCAACTACTCCTATTGGGTTTGTCAATGTTTGTGATACCTTACTATCACCATCAACAGAAAGATTAACAGTTGGTGTACCTGTGTACTGAATCTGTGCGCTGTTAAATAATCTATCTGTTAGTTGATCTGTAAAGTCAAAATTAACTGTTATTCTATTTACTATACCCTCGCATGAAGAGAGTTGTATCTGAATAAGATTCCCTCTTCTAGGCACAGAAACATATAAGGTCCTATCGTAATCAACCACTGCGTTTGTTATTGTAAAAGTATCGGTTGTCGCACCATCCACTATTACATTAACAGTACCTTTAAAGTCAGTCGCTGATATATTGACTCCGTAGTAAACTTTTTCTCTGTTAATATCACCACCAACAAACCCTCTTGTCTTTGCAGTAAAAGCTTGCCTGCTACCATCTGGATAACCAGGCCTGCCATTAGGACTGTAAAGAGTGTTTACAGCACCACGATAAAACAAGGTGTTTGAGGTCATACTTGTTCTTGTCAACTTTGGCGGTGACTGTCTAATATCATACTTATATCCATTACCTGTATTACCTAACAAATAAAAAACATCCTCATAAAAGCCAGCACAATTATTTGAGTTTGTTGAGTCTGGAGGGGTAAAAGAATCTAACGTATTGTGGGACATTCTTTGTATACTCTTACCATCATAAAAACAAATCCCATTGTGTGAAGCAAACAACAGCCCTTGTTGGTATCTTGTCACGCACTTATGAAGACCTACTGGCACCCCTTCTGTCGTTGGTATTTGTATTCTTTTTAAATTCTTAGGATCAGTCCCAAAGACTCTGTATATTCCATAGTTTGTGAACACAACCAACTCAGCACCTAAAGAATCTAAAGCTGTTACCTCCTGGTCAAAATCTACAAAAGCTGTCTCAGGCCAACTATTAGCATTACCATATTCTGACACAAATACTCTTGTTCCTTTTGCAGCGTAAAAAAGATTTCCCGATTCTGTTAAAAACTTGAGTGATCTTTCTGGTTCATTATTTTCGCTAATCGGTTGTATATCAATTAGTGAATCAGAAGAAGTAAAATCAACATAGGCGTAAGTGTTTGCATTAGTAACATTACTCGCGTGGTGAGTAAATGCTCTTAAAACATATTCTCTTTCTATTCTTTCTCCAGGTATCCTTACCCAAACAAAAATATCAGCATAGTGACTCGATCCACTCCCGGTAAGCTGGAAGCTAATACTGCCACCATTAGGACTTCTAAAATCTGTCTGTCCAGTTCTAGTTGTTGACACTTGTGTTCCATCTGCATTTGTCCAACTATAAGTTGCTCCCGAGTTATGGAAAACATACCACGCTACTCTGTACTGATGAGTATTTGTAGCGGAGGCCAATGCTACCGTCAGATTGTTTCCAGCCCCAGTTGTCGTTATGGTTGTTCCATCAAAGTAAAGATTAGCAACTCTTTTTACTACACTAGAAGAACCACCCACCCTGTACAAAGCATGTCTACCCAGCTTGTCATTAGTTGACGTTGATACAGTAGTACCCGATATGCTGACATACTGGGGAAGGTTGTTACTGGTTGATCCAGTTGGAAAATAAGTCGCTGATATTTTTGAGTCTGTTAGTTCAGACATTGAAGACTCAACTCCCGTTGAATCATAATGGGCTAACCCATACTGGAAAGGCACTGCATAGCTTTGGGCATACCAGGCATCTGAGTGAAATGTATCTCTATTAGTTTGTGACCCAAGGGAAGCATTTTGTGAAAAGGTTATAACTGGATCTGGTGGTAATGTTGTAACCCTGAATCCCTCTGATATATCTCCGTCTAAAAACCTTGATATAATAGGCTTTATTGTAACAGACACACTGCTTTGTGTTTGTTCTACAGGATTATTAATCTCTACCCTGTTATTTACGGTGTCTATTGATTTAATAAAAGAATTACTTACAATGCCCGTTCCATCTAAAATATCACCCACTTGCAACTTAAAAGTGTCTGCTCCTGTATCAACATTTAAAACACTGCCACCTATACCGCTCGTATGGTTGTAAGATGCTGTTATTGTAAAATCTGATCGAGAAATGTATAAATCTTTATTGTATTCTACAAAAGAGTTTGCCCCAAATACACCACGACTACTCTCAAAAACTTCAACCGTCACACCATTTGCAATTGTTATTGTTGAGTTGGTTCCAATAGATAAAACACTAAAATAGTTTGCATTTGTTGAGATTGTTTGTGTTGTACTATTTGATGAATATGGCCAATTAATAACGGCAACCGCAAAAGTGAAACCACCACTATCAACCCATGTATCCCCTTCCTCGTAATAATATTCCTGAAAACCACCAGGAGCCATCCCATAATCACCACGCAAATCCCCATAAGAAAGATCAACGTCGGTTAATTCTGTGGCCTGGTTCTCTGGAATTAGGTGGGACGGATACCTTGTGTTAAGTCCCCCAGAGAAATTGTTCTGGGTCTCTTGAGGCATCTATGTTTTTATGATGTAGTTTACAGTTAGGTAGGGCTGTAAGTTATTGTGGGCAGAACCCGATCCTGCATTTCCAGTATTCCCGGTTCCAGAACCTGCGGTTGTACCACTAATGCTATGTGTGTGGTCTTGACTTGCATTGCCTGTCATATAACCATCACCAGGAGGCCAAAGAATGTCTGCATGACCGTCACTGGTAGCGTGTAAATCTTGAGCTTCGTGTGAAGCGCGTGTGTTGTGAGTGTGAGTTTGGCTCTGCCCACCCGATGTTGCGCTAAAAGTGTGAGTATGAGATGGTCCAGTGTGATTATGTTGGGCTAACTCATTAGTTGATAGCTGATGAGTATCTGCACCACCAGATGAACCGATAGCCTTTGTTCCCCTGTTGGTCAGAGAATTGTTAGTATTTACCCCTATAGGAACACGCCCTCTCATGTCCGGGACATTAAATGTCGTATTGGCCCCAGACTGATCTGTGACTCCAGCGTTGAATGCTGTGCCACCATAAGTGTTTGATATTACAGCATGTAACGCTCTAAACGTGTATGTATTAAGAGTTTGAAAGTCACAGAATTTCCATCCAGCAGGCTCGCTCGTACCACCGTACATTCTGATCTCACCAGTCAACCCAGAGAAATTAGCACTTCCTGATGCCGTTGCAGTTATTGTTAATGTGTCAGATGAAGCGTTCCCTATTGTTGTATTTCCATTGGCAACAAAATTGTTAGCTACCGTAACATGACCAGAAGTATCTACAGTAATTGCATTTACACTACCACCTGAGTTTTTGAGTAAAAGTGGTTGCCCTGAAGTGGGCTGTATAGTGGGAGATGTAACAGTGGTAAAAGTTCCAGCAGCAGAAGTAGATCCACCAATTGTGGTATTATCAATAGCACCACCATTAATATCAACCGTTGGAAATGATGTTTGCCCAGATGAGTCTAGTGTCTGGTTTGCTGTCCCAGAATTAGATGGATGCGTTACCGTGTCTAACTTTATCGTTCTAGCCATTATTCCTCCAGGCCAGGAAGATATTCAACCCGACCGTCAATTCTTTTTGCGGTTAATACTTCACCTTTGTTATCACCTCCAGCGTCAAAACTACAATGCACCCAGCCAGAGTTTGGCCCCTCGTCTTTATTGTAAAACTCAAGTATTAATTGTTTAAATTCAAGGTGGTCTTTTATGTATTTTGCTAACTCAATGTTGCTAATTTCCTCACTCTTAACTTCAAAATCTGCCGCTTTTCCGTGACAGTGATCTGAGGTTTTGCTGCCTCCAATCAAGGTATTCAAGGCCTCGGCTCTTAGGCCTGAACTAACTGATATTACACCGTATTTATCTCTTACTGGTTGTAATACGCGTTGACAAAGTGCAGTCAGATTAACAAGTTGTTCTTCATTAGGAAGATTACTTATCCCGTTTCTGATAGCAGTTTGCGAGTAAGTTAGTTCCTTGAGAGAAAAGTTTTTACTTAGCTTCAACCTTTAACTCCAACAATAGGTTTAACTTTTCTGATCTTTTTCTTTTTATCCTTTTCCAATCTTTGGATAACACTATTGTATTTCAATACTTGTCTCTCTTTTGCATGTGGTATCCGGGCATTGCCGCCATGGGATCTTTCTTTTTACCGTGAGCCATAACTGCCATTTTAGGTTTCTTCCCCATCCCACCGCCATACATAACGGCTTTTGGCTTTTTCTTTTTACCCATACCATAGGCCATGGTTGCCGTTGGCTCTTTCTCATTAGCCCTGGTTTTCTTCATTCGCTGTCCCATAGTCATCCCGCTCTTAGCTTCGTCAAGACGACCAACCATGCTTTTCTTTTCGTACTCACGCATAGCCTTGAAGTCTGCACCTGTAATCTTATTTTTGGGGGCAGCCTTACTAGCTATCTTTTTTTGTTTAGGTGTCAGACTAGACATGTTACTCCTTTTCTTTGCCCAAGCGTTTGCCTCGGCTTCAGTATTAAAAACTTTAAGGGTCTTCCCCTTGTTA
>Ga0208899_1000432_pt1 | contig 31275 bp, 49 predicted proteins | sample VirMetDEL_Nov_24_FD_184518 | JGI IMG/M metagenome (GOLD analysis project Ga0208899, IMG submission 184518) | Aqueous microbial communities from the Delaware River and Bay under freshwater to marine salinity gradient to study organic matter... | ecosystem: Environmental > Aquatic > Marine >... | reverse complement strand
GTTTGGGCAATAAAAAAAACCGCGCTCTTCTGAGCAAAATTGCAAGTTATCAATATGCTCAATGGACTGCTCTAAATCCTTCTCTAGCTCGGCTATGCGGTCTTCGTAGTCCTCGTGAGTGTACGGTGTAGACATCTCCTCCTGCTCATCGATATTGCTCGTAATGAATTCCTTTAGACTTCCAGAAAATATCTCTTTCCAGTGAGTTGAGAATCCCTCGTCATCTCCTTCTAACGAAACGTGTCTTGAATGGCAGGTGATATCGGCTAATCCGTAACCAGTACTGGTAATAGAGTAACGATAGTCTGTATCTCCATGTGTACTATGACAGCGGGTAATCTCTGCTCCTTTATTAGCAGCTATGAATGACTCTAGTAATGGACGCTTGTCTTTAGATGAGAGGTTCTTGGCGCGGCTTAGATACTGCGCTGCGCCTGACGGATAGCCATCGTGGTGAATATATACGCAGACATCTTCTCCTGCCAATGCTGTATTGCTGAATAGATAGGTTGCTCTTGTGCTCATTGTTTTACCCCTATGTAACTTTGTGAATTAAGCCATCTTTCATAGTGACTTCAGCAAAAAATTCTCTGCCTTGGCCTGTTATGTGAGGGCGATTAGCTCCTGTTAGTACACCATCACGCCTATATTCTGCGCCAAATAGACTTGTTTCTATGTAATCTAGACTTTCGCCTATACGCTCTTTCAATATCTTCTTGCTTGGATAATTAAAGATAATCATAATATTTCCCCTTTTTAATGTTTAGCTATCTAGCCATTCTTCGTAAGTTTTAAGCGGTTCCCCAGTAGTGAAATCGTTGCCCTTGCCATCATCAGCACAGGTTACATAAATTTCATACTCGTCAAGATTCTTGCCTCTAGCCTGAGTTTGCCAAAAGTCGTTATATTCTAATTCCATTGTATTTCCCCTTTGTTAATCTAATTAAGTAAAACAATTTTAAAAAATGTTTTACATCATGTAAAGTTTTTTTTTAATAAATTTGGAGTACGCTAAATAGCTGATTAGACATACCCTAAATTCAATATTTATCCTCTCGGTTGATCACGATTCCATTCTGCTTGTTCTTGTGCCTTAGTTGGTTCGTTCATATCTACTAAAGAATCTAGGTAATCAGACAGCATTTCCTCTATGACTATTCCTGCCCAAGACCCATGACCTGCTTTAAATTGACGAATCATTTCACTTTCTTGCTTGTTGCTACAATGCTCTATCGCGGAAATTATTGTATCTATTGTTATATCCATACCGTTCTCCTTAATGCCCCCGAAGGGGCGGTGATTTTTAATAAGTTACAGGGTTGTAGTCTTCTGTGCCTAAAGACATTTGATAAAACATTTCCGTCCTTTGTCTAAATTTCTGTTCAGCTTCTGGAAAAGCCTGTAATAATTTAGATAATTCAAAAGTAAGCTCTGCAAGGTCGTAATCTTTATCTGTGTTTTGCTCGGCTTTAATTTTAACGAAAGTATTAATAAGCTGAAGTGTGCTACCTTTTTTCATTTTGATAATCCTTCGAAGTTTGTGTGCGTAATTGCCTTCGATGTGTGTATTAAATATCATTCCTACTACTTTATAAAGCATTTTTTTACATATATTTAACTTTTTTTGTCATATTATATAAAACTCTATTAAAAACAATAGCTTAGGAATACAAAAAAATTGATAAAAAGGCGAGATAACTTCGGGAAATAGCGTATTTCCACTTATTTTGACAAAAAAGTTTACTTCCTGAGAGGAAAAAGCTTTAATTGGGGAGTCGGTGGCGTTTGAGCGCCTAAAGTCCGATATTTGGCGAGAGAAAGGATAGGACACCCGACAGGGCTATTCTATCACCTCCCCTATATCTGCAGCAAACCGACACTCGGCCAGTGGGCTTAGGCTTGGGAATATTAAAACCCAAGAGTCGGCGATACTTGTGAGCGAAAGAGCCTCAACTGCTAATGCTTAATGCAGTTGAATAGATAGCATATTCGATACACTGAAACTGAGTTAGCGCGATAGAAAATCCAAAAGGGCTGTCAAGCCTTTAAGGTTACTTTGCTTAAAATTTAAGGAGAACAAAATGGAATTAAATAAAAACGAAATTGATATATTGCTTGAGTTAATAACAACGGCAATAAGAGGCTTAGATGAAGATTTGAATCAAAAAGGGCTCAGTGATCAAGGCGCAACGGTAATAGTCATAGAGGAAATGCTGTATCGACTTCAGCAAATAATTAGGGAGAACATGATATGAAACGAAGAAAATACCCCGAATCTTTTGAAAGATTATGGAAATCTTTTGATACTGATTTCGGTGAAAAGGGTTCAAAGATAAAAGCATTAGAAGTCTTTATAAAGATGGAGATTAATGACGATGATGTTGAATTCATTATTGAGCGTTATACGAAACAGCGTATGGCAAAAGAATTACAACGATTTCGTGGTGAATTTTTCACCAATTTTCAACACATAGAGAGGTATCTAACTAATGAAAGATTCGATGATGAAATCAGTCTCAACACTTATCAACAGCACAAGCTCACAAAGTCAGAAAAGTCAGACGCAGAACTTAGGAAATATATCGCCAGAGACGATGGCGAAGGGATGGCGGATATTACAAGCGATGGGCAAGACACATCACGAAATCGGCTCAACTGAAATGAAAGTCTGGCACAGGAGTCTGACAAATGACTTTACAGAAGAAGAATACATGAACGGCATAAAAGCAGCACAAGATCACACGCAGTTCATGGATTTAGCTAGCTTCAGACAATTATGTCGACTAACCGTCTCGCATAAATCGCACAAGGTATTTGGAATTAAAAAGCAGGAGAATATTTTAAGCAAAGAGGAAATGCAGAGACGAATATCCGAAATGCGAAAAAATCTTGATATATAAAAAATATATTTACTAAATTAAAAAAATATAATATAATTTATTGGTTATTTTAAAAAAGGGTAAAACTATGAAAACAAGTAATGAAATAAATGAATTAGCTGCGGCTCTTTCAAAAGCACAAGCGCAATTCACTCCGGTTCAAAAAAAGGCAAAGGGTGTTCATAATTCAACTTATGCAGAATTTATAGAATTTATAGAAATGGCAAAGCCTCATTTGGGTGAGCATGGGTTATCTATTGTGCAATTCCCATTTAATGATGCTGGTCATGTCGGAATTATAAATCGACTAATGCATAGCAGCGGTCAGTGGATGGAAAGTGATTTTGGCGTACCGCCATCCAAACATGACACACACGCATACGGCAGTGCGATTACTTACACAAAAAGATACTGCTATGGCTCTATTCTAGGCATTCCAACGACAGATGATGATGGCAATCAGGCTATGGGACTAGCAGCACCCTCTCAGAAGCCCTCAGGAGCTATCTCAGGCAAACAACTAAAAACCTTGGTAGATATATTAGATGGTGACTCAGAGCTTGAGAAACGCATCTGTGAAGCCACAGGGGTGTCTTCTTTATCTGATATACCAAAATTCAAATATCAAACTATTCTTACAAGGCTACAAAATATGCAGGAGTCGAAAAAATGATTATTGACTGCACAAATAAATTCTTAGGTATTGACGTAGATAGCTTGAGCGACAAGCTGATGGATATTATTGATTGTGAGCAAGGCTCAGAAGAATGGTTTGCTGCAAGAATGGGTATCCCAAGTGCGAGTAACTTCAATCGAATCTGTACGTCTACTGGCAAGTGGTCTACTCAGGCAGATTCGTATATTAATGAGCTTGCTTCTGAATTAATTACAGGCCAAAAATCATCGGGTGGATTTACTTCTGATGCTATGCAAAGAGGCATTGATTTAGAGCCTGAGGCGAGAAGCAATTTTGAATTTATGTATGATTTTGAAGTTTACGAAGTTGGGTTTTGTATTAATAAGAGCGTAGGAGCAGGTTGTAGTCCCGATGGCTTAATTGGTGATGACACAGGGCTAGAAATAAAATGCCCTATGGCGCATAACCATCTGGCTTATCTCAGGGGTGGTGTATTGCCGACAAAATATATTCAGCAAGTCCAAGGCAGTTTATTAGTGACTGAGAGAGAAGTTTGGCATTTCTATAGCTACCACCCCGATTTTAGTGAGCAGCTAATGGTTACTGTAGAAAGAGATGAAAAATTCATTGGTCTATTAAAAGGTCATTTAGAAAGAGCAACAGAACTAATCGGCGAATGTGTCGAAAAATATAAAAAAGGAGAAATATAATGTCACTCAATAAAGTAATGTTAATAGGTAATGTGGGTGTTGAGCCAGACTATAGAGCCACAGCTACAGGAACGCCAGTGGTTAGTTTGTCGATAGCTACTAACGAAAAATGGACAGATAAGCAGGGTGTCAAACAAGAAAAGACAGAATGGCATCGTGTAACCATGTTCAACAAACTTGCGGAGCTAGCAGGTGAATATGTTAAGAAAGGCTCAAAAATTTATATAGAGGGTAAAATTACGACTAGCTCTTACGAAAAAAATGGTGAGAAACGTTACAGCACCGAGATAATTGCTAACTCTATGCAGTTTTTAGACTCTAAACCGCAGCAGTCAGGAACTCAGGCACAACATCACAAAGTAGCACAGCCAGACAATCCGTTCGGTAATGATTTTGATGACAAAGATATACCTTTTTAATAAAAAAGCCCGACTAGGAAAGGGGTAGAAACCTAGTCGGGCAAGTTTTGCTACAGAGAGAAACAATCTCAAACAAAATTTAACACAAGGAATTCAAGATGAAAACAGCAAATATCGGTAGAAGTATGAAAGAAGCACAGCATATCACTAGAATATCAACAGCCACCGTAGCTCAACGGCTTGGTGAAACACGTCAATCTGTCTACTACACCCGCAGGAATGCCTCAGCTTCAATCCATAAGGTTCAGAAATTAGCTGAAATATTTGGCATGTCGATAGATGAATTTGTCAATTTAGGTGATGTTGATGCGTGAATCTATGCCTGAAGAAAAAGAATGTAAACGCAAAATAATCGAACAACAGATTAGGTCGTATTTGCGAAAAGGCGGTAAAATTGAAAAACTCAACCCTCAAGAATTCTCTACCAACAAGCCTAAGCAATTAGATTGGAGTGGAAGAGAATTAACAAAGGATTCTGCGAGAAGAAAAAAACATGAACTCAGCAAAAAGGTTTGATATAGATTCTAAAGAAAGACTAGAAGAATTTGTACAGCTAATAATTGAAGAATGGAAAATCAATCAATCTGTAACCGTTGAGTGGAGTATAGGCAAGAAACGCACTAATGCTCAAAACAATGCTATGCAGGTTTATTGCAGACAGTTAGCTGAAGCATTTTGTGAAAGAGGGCTCGACATGAAAAAGGTTCTCAAAGCAGAATATGACATACCTTGGACCGGAGATTTAGTTCGGGAACACATCTGGAAGCCATTACAGGACGCAATGATTCAAAAGCAATCAACTACGGATGCTAACACTAATGAATATTCCAAAGTCTATGATGTTCTAAACAGACACTTTGCTAATAAATATGGCTTTAGTGTACCTTTTCCATCTAGGGAGAATTATGAAAATAAATATTGAATTTAATGAAGAAGATGCAGACGAAATGGTAGCGTTAGTTCGTGAATTGACTGACCGCTTTCAAGCAATGAGAGAAGAAATCAAAGAACTGAAAAGGCTTTGCGATGAACAGAAAACTATGCCTTGAAACTATACAGTTATTGGCTAGGCTGTCTGCTGCTGATGACAATGGTTACGTTCAATGCGTATCTTGCGGAGTAGTTAAACATTACAAAGACGGAATGCAAGGTGGTCACTATATCCCTAAAGGTAGCAGTTCTTTTTGGGCTTTAGAGATTAGCAATGTCCACCCGCAATGCATCGGCTGCAATATCTTCGGCATGAAAAGCGGCGCAGCTGCACAAGAATATACAATATGGATGCAAGATATGTACGGAAAAAATTTCGTTGAAGAAATGCTTCAGAACAGAAGGAACCCAATTAAGTATTACAAAAAAGACTATGAAGAAATGTATAAACAATGGTCTGAATTAATTAAATATCATCAAAACAGGATAGGAGAATGTTAATGCGCCCAACTCATGCCGTGGTAGATGGTGAAACTATAGAACTATTAACTCGTGTCGAGCTAGATGAATTTGGCTATAGGTTGAAAGAATTTAAGGGTAATGACTATAGAGGCATCCTCACTCTAATGGTTTTTTTTAACCTATTTGATGACTTTTTAGAATCGGACGAACAGATTTGGGAAAAGTATAAAGTTTTTATGAATTCAGAAAACGAAATCCAAGATAATGAAACCAAACACTAGGATAAATAAATGGAAGACTTAACAAAGCCAATGAGCCAAGCAGAACTTCAGGCTTGGATATTAACAGGTGCGAATGATTTACCTAAAGATTCAGCAGAGTTACGCGCAGTTGGTACTTTAATCAAAATGATAAACGAGTCGGCAGAGTTTTTTGCTGCTCACACAGAATGTGCTGAAAAATATTCAAATTATTTTAAATCTAAAAACGAGTTTTACAATGAATAACAAAAAGATTCAAGTTGGCGGCAATCATTACAAAAATATGAAGATACAGCCAATAGACTATATTGTAGAAAATGAAATACCGTATCGAGAAGCAAATGTTATCAAATATGTTTCTCGGTATAAATCTAAGAATGGGCTAGAAGACTTGCAGAAAGCTAGGCACTATTTAGACTTGCTAATAGAATCTATGGTTGATTAGAAATAGTATTCGCCACTTTCTATCATGTCGCATAATTCAATAGCTCTGCTACCAGTTTGTTCAGCCCACTTCGAATTCATAAATTCTATAGCAGCTTTGGTATAATCTTCATCTTCCATTGCAGCTAGGGCTTTCTTGAATGACAGCAGCCTACTTCCAACGCCTAAATTAAAACCAATATCTATCATCGCGTCTCTACGAGCACCGTCTAAGTCAGAAAACCAATCAAATGTGCATTCTAGCTCAGTAATTACCCTCTCTACGTCATTCATGAGTAAAAAATCTATTTCTTTACTCAATAAGCCCATGCTTTCTAGGTTACGACCAACTCCAATAGTTTTAATGCCAAGCGAATCTTCGTAGACATATTTTTTTACACCTTCATGACGCTTGATCATTTCTATCAGTTTAGACATTACGCTTTCTTTTTGAATAGCCCTGTAGCGTTAAACAGAGTTACGGCTGCTCTAACAATATCGTGAGCTACTGGTTGCAGCTTTTCAAAATCTTCATCTATATCATCTGCTTTCTCAATAGCACCGCGAAGCAGTAAGTCAAAAGCTGCTAGCTTTTCTTTACCTGCGCCATCATCAGGAATAGTTTCTTCAATTAGTTTTACAATATCAACAACCATAACCCAAAGTCTTTTTACCCATCCAAGATAAGCTAAAATTCCCATTTTCTATTCCTCGTAGTCTTCATCTACTAATAAATTGTAAGTCAGGGCAGATTTATAAGTTTCTAACAAACCAATAAGAATTATTGCGCTGACGCCAGTTTCTAATTTTTCTTCTCCCCAAGAAGTCAATTCATCCATCGCATTTTCAGATAGTCTTTCAGTTCTTGTATCTGGAAAAGGTATAGTATCCATCAACCCATGTACCTAAATGCTGCACCAATTCCCGCAGCTATTATTACCCAAACGAAACGCTCAGTTGCACGAGTTTTTATTACGTTATCAGAAAGCCTGTCTACCTTATCGTCTAAAGTATTAACCTTGTCCTCAATAGAAGATTGGCGGTTGAATACAGTAACAAGCCTTTCTTCGACTCTAGCCAATGAAACAATAGCTTCTTGTAAGCTATCTATTTTAGCTTCTACTCTGGTTAGTCGGTCTTCCATTATATTACCACATCTGGTTCGCTGTACTGTTTAGGAATTTCGTAGGTGCAAGTTATTAACTTACCGCCATCTTTTTTAAAAACAATCATTGACATGGTGTGATCTGAGCCATATCCCTGACCTGAGTGCCACGCATCTGGCGGGGCTAGTGTACCAAATTTTTGAACAGTAACGCCTTCAAATTCTTGAATACTAGCGTGATGAAAATGACCAACGAACCACATTCTGTGAGTCGTAGCACCCCAAGCATTCGGCATATCTCGTGGCATTATCTGAGCTAGTTTAGCCGCTTTAACTTTATCGCCATGATGAACACCGAACAGCCACTTGCCCCATTGTAGATAATGAAAAAAACCTTTTGATTTTAAGATATTAATTCTAGGTTCATTTGAATAGTAAAACTCAAGAATAAGTTGAACAGCAAGTGCTGCGTCTGTGTCGTGATTACCTCTAGCCACTACGACTTGCACTGTATCGCACTTATCGAGCATTCGATCTATTGCGTGAACCATGACATTTGCTGCTGTACGCATTATTTTTTCAAATCGCGTATCCACATCAACTAACGTGCCTTTTGTAGTAAATGGGCTAGAGCCGTCAGAATGAGTAAAATCACCAACCTGCACTAGCATTCCTACTTTAGCTTCTGGCATTTTATCCGTCAGATCATCTACAGCAGCTAATATTTCTTTTGCTGCAATCTTGGAATCAAAATCTCTATCTCTAGTTTCGGAGCCATCAGCCCTCATTCCTATGTGAGCATCTCCGATAGTAATTGTTGGCATAATATCTGATGCTCGAATTTTCTTTTGTTTTCGAGTCTTATTAGCTTTTTTTAAATTTGAGTTCAGCTCATCAATAAAAGCCTTAAATGCTTTTTCTTTTTCTGCTTGCTCTATTGTTCGTTTAGTTTTTAACCACGCCTTATTGCCTTCATCATCCTCTGTGTAGATAGAACGACCAATAACGTGTTCACCTACAGGAACGTGTCTTCGTGCATCCCAGTGGTCAGAGTATCCCGCAGCAGCGGCTCTGGATTTAATCGTGTTAATGATATCTCTGACAGTGGAAGAAGTAATACCCAGAGCACCACTGGCTTTAACAGAATTCCTATTATAGTCTTCCCAACATTTTAAGACTTCCCGCTGCCTATCTGTAGTGGTGTAATCCTCTAAACTTTTCAAGTTATTTATCTCTTGCCACTTTGCGAGACTTTTCATAAGTTCGCATACCGCCAAGACCAAGCATCCCGAAAAGTACAGGCATCATAGTTTCCATGTCGATCAAATCAAGTTCAAGTTCTAGGCCACCGAATTCCAATCCCAAATTGATAAAAGGAATTAAAATAAAATTCAACAACATTGCAAGAGCACATACCCACCCAACGGCAGGTCGCCATCCCGCAACAAACATGGATGGATGCTGTGCTTCAGTTTTATTAATTTCCATCTGCAACATCACCTGCTCTTGCGCTTGCTTGTCAGCCATAGTTGCAATTTCGTGCGCTAGTGCAGCTTTTTGATCTTTATCTTCTATAAACTTATCTAAAATTCCTGTTACAGGAGTAATTAAACTTTGCGCCAGTTGTAACATCATAAGAAAAACTCCATCATTCTATGACTGCGTTTGTAATCGCCATAGCTACAATAAAAACTGTTGCTATCGTGCCTAATATTGCCGCCACGTCGATCATTGCGGCTCTAGTCTCTGCTTTAGCCTTAGCGTCAGCGATTCGCATATTCCGTATTTTAGTTCTTTCCTTGAGCATATCGTGCCAGAGATTTGCATTGCCGCTCCAGTAGAACAAATTCTTTAATTCTTTTTCGAGTTGTTGAGCCTTTCTTTTTTGTAGCGTTATCTCAAGAGCCTGACTCTCAACAGATTTACCGCCAAACAATCGCTCTATCTTGCTCGGGTTAGTAGCTTTTTGTTCAAGCACACTAACCGTTTCCCGCGCATCCCAGAACTTACTTAACGCTCTGGTCATATCTCCAAGCTCTTTGCCCTCGTTTACCGCTGTTTTCATAAAACGGTAAGCAGAAGAACACATCTGAACTGCTGCAATTATTTCTGCAGCCATCAGTAAACCTTTATCCCTTCTTGAGTCGGGTCTACAAGAATTGGCTTGCAGTATGTAGTGATACCGATAGACGTGCTTGGCGAGCTTCTCTGTCGCAGTTTTGCAGCAAAGCTATTACAGGTATCAATGCTCCGAAAGCACATAGATTCTGAGCAGTTATCGTTAGCTACTTCCAAACCACCTATGGTCATGATTAAAACGAAAACATGAATCACTATTCTGGCGTAGATTCTTCAATTGTAATTTCTTTTTCGCTTGCGTCTCGCTTAATTATTGCGGCAATCTCTTCGTCAGTCATTGACGCAACATAATCTGGGTTTAAAACCCACTTCTCTTCTGTTGAATCGTCATAGCAATATTTAATTCCTATCCAATCTTCTGGCGGGTCTATAATATTTTCAATCACTTTTACATTAGAAGAATCACAATCCCATACGATGTCATTGTATGGATGACCAATAATTGTTTTATCTTCTTCGATAATAATATATGAGCTTTCTTCTACCAGAAATTTAGAAACATTATTTTCTATCGTGACAATAGTTTTCATTTTATCCACCCACCAAAATATCAGTATCTGTTAATGCTCGCCCCGCTTTAACGGTTCCCACTTCTGTAGTAAGTGCGCCAAGTGCTCCTATATAATAAGAAGAACCAGCCGTTAATCCAATTTGACTGTTGTTGATTGCTGACAAAGTGTCAATTTTCACCAAATCTCCACTTAAATATGCGGCACTAGAAAAGCCTAAAAAACTTTCATAATTAGTTGACGCTATTTCCGCACTTCTTGGATAACCAGTTGTCCCGCTAACATTCAAAACGCTAAAGAATAAAGAAGTTTTATCGAACCACGGATTCATAGTTCCAGCAATAGCGTATCCATTACTTTGTCCGTCAAAAGTAAAAGTTGATCCATCGTAATCTAAACTAAACAAACTTCCATTGGTAAAAATATAAATTTTAGACAAAGAATCAAAAGGACAAAATACTTCTGGATAAGCATTATTAGTAGTGAAATTTCCCGAGCCAGTTAAAGTAGAAAGGTTTTCATCATCTGTGTAAGTTACAGTTGTACCGTTATAGCTATAAACTCTAAGCCATGTTCTTGTAGTGCTAAAAACTTGTTTGACGAAAAATTTATCATGATAAGTAGACCATGCTGTGCATAGCCTATCGTCACTCCATGGGTCACTCGCTACAGTAAAAGTCGAAAGATTAGTCCATGTACCACTACCTCCAGAATATTCTAGTCTTGCAAAAACAATTTGATTTGAATTATTTTGACTTGTGAACACCCATTCGTCATGCTCTTCAATATAATTTAAGTCCATACCTCTCGAGCAGTTTGCAGTGCCAGACGCTGCATTATCAAAATCTGTATTTGTTCTAGTTATGCCGCTAGTGTTAGTAAATGCGCTCCAGTACATAGTTCCGTAATTAGCTGCATGACCGACAACAACAATCCTGCCAGTATTAGGGTCTATGCCCATGCAATGACTTTGTCCTCCGCGACTAGAAGAAACAGTTGTTTGCGTTCCATTAAAAATGTTTGTTCCATCAGTTTTGCATCCACCAACTCTCATATTCCATGAAGTATCAGTAAATACAATATAAAAACTATCTGCTATTGGATTATAGACTCCATCTATTGAATTTGATCCTGTATAGGTAGCACCAGAATATATTGTTGTTCTATTGCCCACTACCCATTGATTACTTGCGTTTTTAGAGAAAGCAAACGCAACAATATAGTTTGAGCTATTTCTAGCAAATAAAACTCCCTTATTCCCTGCTGTAATAAATTTGCTCGGAGTGTTTCCAGTGTCTCCTATAGAACCATCTGTACCGCTACCAATTGCAAGACTTGAAATTTCTAGAGGCGTTGTAATTAATGGCGAAGCCTGCCCAGAAGAATAAAAAACTGTGTCTCCTGCCGATAAACTACCGCTTGCGGGAAGATAGAGAGAACCGCTGTTTACCGTTGTTGGCTCATTACTATTTGCAGCTAAATTAATGCTTGTAGCAGATGTTGCGTAACCTATTTTCGAATAGTTTGTTGGACTAGTAGATAGTGTTCCATCTAGTTTCAACCAATATTCAGCACCCACTGTTAATCCCGACTGAGCAGCGTTAGTGCCAGCAAGTATATTAATTGTGCCAGTTGCGCCATCTGAAATACTAGCATTAGCCAATCCGATATATGAATCAGCGTTTGTATTTAGCAATGCTTTACGAAATGCTACATGCCGATATTCCGTAAACCCAGTGTCGCCATAAAGTGTATGAATAATGCGATTTTCATCAGAAACAAGATTTAACTGATAACCGCCAGTTAATACGTCGTGATAAAAGCCGCCCAAAGTGACGGAAATAACATTGCTGACAATAGTCGCCTCTGCCAAATATAGCTTGTAACTTCCACCGTTTTCTATTGCAGAAATCCAAAAACTACTTGAATCAAATGCTACTGATACAGAAGCAGTATTAGCGCTATTAAATATTCCCGTTAATGCATTTCCAGCGACAATTGCTCCGCCAGAAATTTGAGCGCAACAAACATTGGCATTGTTGCTCGTACCTCCGACCAAAACGATTGTTTTAGTGTTATCGTCATATGCGCATTGCTGAATTCCACTATTTCCACCAGCACTAGCGATTGTCGCACTTGATTCAAGTGTGTAATTTGTTCCGTCAAAATCTAATAAATAAAAATATGCTGCAATTCCATTTGAATAAGCCGCGATTATTATTTTATTAAGAGATTCAGAATAGGCTACTGTAGCACCCTCAACTGATTGACCAGTATTTGGACGGAATCTTGTGCCGAGAGTTATAGTTGTTCCTGAAACACTTACTGGGACGATACTGGCATTACCGTCACTGCTATTTTCAAATGAAAAGTGAGTAACATTATGCTCCGTATCATAAGCAAAACCGAATCCTCTTGCTTCTTGGAAATTAACTCCACTTAAAGATACTGGCGTTCCGAATCCAATAGTGGTTCCAGTAACTACACCAGCAACAAAAGTCGGCAGGTTTGAACCGTCTTGATAAAACACAATAACCCGATCTGCTACTGCATCGTAAGTGATACCAGAGTCACCGTAAGAATTAGAGTATTTGCTTGTGGTTACAGTTTGATCTGCGCCCCAAGTGATAGTGCTTCCAGTTACTGTGCCAACATTCACATAAACTGCCGTAGTGGTGTTCCATTTCGCATATATTTTATTGTTTACGCTGTCATAAACGCCTTTCACTTCGCGGAAATTTGTAGATGGTTTATCAGTAACAGTCCCGCTATAAAGCTCAAAGACTTGAGTTCCAGATATAACTTCAACCGTACCGTCAGAACGAAGCCCTACAGTATCGCCACTACCAATAGCACCAGTTGCTACAAAGTCAGCCGAACCTGCCGATGCTGGTAAATCAGCCCATGATGGAGTAGTTCCGTCTGTAGTTAAGAACTTGTCAGCGTTGCCTGTCTGAACTGGGAACGTACCAGAGATAGCAGTCCAGTTCGCATCGAGACTTGGGTCGGTCGTTCCGCTAGTAGCAGTTTCGGCGCGGTAAGTCTGGTAATTAACCAGAGAGATAGCCGCATCGCCTTCTGCGTATGCTTGACCGCTTACCCATAGAGCAGCACCCGCAGCATTAGCCGCAGCCGTAGCACTTGATGCCGCAGCAGTTGCACTAGCAGCCGCAGCAGTCGCGTCAGCGTTTACTCCTGCAATGTCTGTGTTCATTGCGCCGATGCTAGTATTCATTTCCCCTTGGAAAGTTACTATGGCAGCAAGAAAAGCGTCAGCACGAGTTACAAAAGTCGCAGGTGGGTCAGTTCTAGCGGGTGCAACTGGTAGTGTCGATAGCGTTGGGATAGTCATTAGGTCAAGCCCTCTATAGATAAGGTACACATAGACACTACTGGTCCTGTGAGTAATACATCAAATTCACGATAGTATCCGTAGATAATTGTACCTTCGGTATTATCTTCTGCAATCCAAACACTTGGAGTGGTTCGCAAATCTGTCAGAATCTTTTTAACTTCTGCAAATCGTCCGGTTTCAATAACAACATCAATATCAGCTTCGTCAGAGTAAGTGCCTGCGGTCACGGTAGTTCTGCCCTGAGCATCAACTGACTTAAGTGAATAGTCAATAATACCAAACGATGCACCGTATTGTGAATCACCGATAGTTGCCGAAGTCCCTAGAACTAATGCGCCAACTTTAGCAGTTTCACCAGTATCATTGAATGTGACATCAATAACTGCGGAAGCATAAGGCGGTAAACCTAAAACGCTTAACTCTTTTTTACGATTAATCGCTGTAAAGAAGTAATCGTACCAGTTTGTTATTCCTGAGAACGATGTCATTGAGAATGTTTGATCGTAAACAACACCCTCAAGAGGGTCTGTCACTGTTACTGTAATCGTAGCGCAATCAACATTGATAGCGGCTAGAGCAGTAGTTACTACCGCAGGAGTTATGCTTACGTCAATAATATTAGCTTGCGTTGTTTGCTCTTGTACAACATCGTTAAACATTTTAAATCTGTTAGTACTAGATACTACTGTCCAGTTCGTGCCATCATCAATAGTTGGGTCGTTATTCGACTGACTATGCACTGAAACATAAATTTTATGAGTAGCAGTCGCAGCACCATTTGCTGTGGTCGTAACCATAGCTTGATTACCGACATGATAGTTAGTAGATGAATCCCATTCAGAAGCATCATTCTCTGGGACATCAGTAGCCGTTAAAGTGGTAGGCGTAACTGTATTGGACTTAATAACCTTCATCTTATGCCCTCACTGGCGGCAAGCCATTCTTGTCCCAACGATCTTCGATACGAGCAGTTTTTGCCACTGCTTTGGCAACGACTAACATTAGCTCGTTCAAATTATTTCGCAATCCTACCATTTCACTAGACATTCTGTCAGTAGCCGCTACTTGCGCTCTAGTTTGCACTCTTTCACCTGCGTGTAATTCAGCAATATATCCATCGTATGGCACAGAATTTAGACCGCTTTGATGTTTTCCGTCAGTATGGGTGCGCGACAGTATTCCTTCAGCAGTACCTTCACCAATGACATCAGCAATAACGGATGGGTCTACTCCGCTTTGGTTGCCTACCAAAGTCACCCATTGCGTAGCATAGCTATCTAATTGATCTTGAAGACTTGCGCTTTTAGTGCTGCCATCTTCACTAGCAGTGCCCAAGAAGGCTCCAATTCCTCTGCCCGTCTCTGAGCTGCCTACAAATGATGCAGCATTTAAATTTGGAGTAATACCTACAGACTTAGCCGCAGCTGTTAATGTTGCATCAAGCGTAGCAAAAGCCTCGACAACACTATCGGCTGTCGCTTGGTCTTCTCTGCGATTAAACCCTTGGAATTGCGCTCCAGATGCAAACTCAGGAACAGTAAAGCCTCTATCTCCTAAATTTATGCTTGGGTCAGTAATCAATCCTGCATTGGCAGACATGGTTCCGCTGTCATCTAACAGTTTTGCAGCTGTCGCGATTGCCGCAACTGTCAAAGTCACAGGATTAGTAGCAAGCGCAACAAGTTTAGCTCCACCTGCGGCAATAGTAGATGTAAGACCAGAACCCGCTAAAGCTGCCGCTGTAGGTGGTCCAACAGTGCCTGCCGCTATTCCAGTTGCGGTTCCTGTTGCCCCTGCTATGAATTGACCCGCAGCACCCGCCGCACCCGCTATCGCAGCCCCTATTCCTGCACCACCCGCCGCACCACTCGCTCCACCACCCACAAGTCCTGCTAAACTTGAAGTGAAACTGCTAACAATTCCGCCAAGACCAGAAGCAATACTAGATATAATTGAACTGAAACCACCACTCAAGCTAGAAAGAAATCCAGACAACCCACCAGAGCCGAATATTGCATTGGTAATATTCTGAGCAGCAATCTCAGCAACCATTGTGACGAATCCATCTTTTACCGTAGTAAAGAATGAGCCGAAATCTAGCTTACCTTGCGTGATAGTGTCCTTAATCAACGTAGCCCAAGCTGTCTGTGTGTTTTCTACAGCAGTGGTAAATGTTGTTTGCGCTAGAGTTAAACCGCCCTTGCCATCTTTTCCCGCTAGTTCTTCAGCAGCGGTTCTAGTATTTGTCGCAAGATTGGTCATCTCTGTATTAGTAGTGCCTGTTGCAGTATTTAGAGCATTAGTTCCAGTGTTTACCGCAGCTAGGCTACTATCTAAATCAATTGCTGAATCGTCCAATGTCGTAGTAGCTGTATTCATTTCGCCAAACGTAGTTTTAACAATATCAACACTAGCTTCTAAATTGTTAAAATATCCTGTAGTTATATTTGTCTGGTCTGCAAGATTTACGCTCGCTGCCTGTTGGTCTGCATATTTTTGAGTTACAGCAGCGAGAGAATTAGCTTTTCTTTTGTTTATTTCTGCTAATTGTTTTTCAGTATTCAATTCTGTCTGATAAAAACTCTTAGCTTTAACGGCCATGGTTTCATAAAAAGCTACAATTTGAATTTTTGTTGTTTCAATGAAACGAGGAATAAATATGGTAAAACCTTTACGAAAAGTATCAACTATATTTCTAACAGCAGTTTCCGCGCCAGTAGCGATAAACTTAAAAGTGCCATAAAAAAGGTTTAAAAAAACTTTAAGCATAGAAGTTGCGACTTTGATTAAAGGCGAAAATAATTTAGCTATGAATTCAAATAAATTGCTTACAATTTTAGAAACTCGTGTAGCCCAAGGAGCCCATAATTGGATTAGCGCATTTAATGTTGTCTTCGTTGCAGTAAATAGATTCTTGAAGTATTGAATATAATCATCATAGTTTGCATTCAGTACATCTACGAATGGAGTGCTTGCAGTAACAATAAAGTTTCCTAGTTCTACTCCAGTAACCGCAAACTTGCCTTTTAAAACGTCTAACTTTTGTGACATCGTATTAGATACTTTGTTAAAAGCTGTATCTGTCTGCCCTGCGGAGTTAGTCATATCGACCATAATTCCGCTAAATGTTTCAGCTGCACCACCTGTTAAAGCAAATACTGTGTTTAGTGCTTCTGTGCTACCGAATAAATCAAGCAGCTTTGCTTCGCTTCCACCAGTAGCAGTAACCAATTCATCTAAGAATCCTGCTAAACCTTTAGACTGTAAACCTGCAAGGCTAAAATCAATTCCTAATTCTTCTGCTGCATCAGATGCAGCCTTACTTGGCTTCAATATATTAGAAAGCGTTGCTTTAAGCCCTGTAACAGCTTCCGCAGTAGCAATGCCTTGCGTAGTGAGTGCAGAGATAGAGCCAAGGGTTTCTTCAAACGATAGCCCTGCCGTAGCAGCCGTAGCAGCAACTTTACCGATACTGCCAGATAACTCACCGACTGTAGTTTTACCTGCTCGCATAGCAACAAATAGCGCATCAGACACTCTAGATGCTTCGCTAGTCTCTATGCCATAAGCATTCGTAATACTTGTTAAGCCGTCTACCGCAGTAGTTACATCAGTAACACCGCCGATAGCCAGTTTATTAGCAGCGGTCAAAAGGGCAGTAGCTTGCTCTGCGTTACCTGCACCTGCTGAGATAGCTTGATAGAACGCTTGAGCCTGTTGAGTAGGAGAGCCGCCAAATTGTGCCGCAAGATTCTTAGCTTCTTGCGTAAGTCTTGGCATTTCAGTATTGCCACTAAGTAGAGTATTAACTTCTGACATAGCAGAACTAAATTGATTAGCCTGTGAAGCCAAGCCAGATAAAGCTCTTGCACTAAAAGCTGCTGCAATGAGGGGAACAAACGCTTTAAAAGCCTTAGTCGCAAGACCCGCAGACGTTCCAAGTTTATTCATTTCTTGGGTTGTCTTATTAACGCCTTTTGATTCAGCTTTTAAGGTTACAGTATATAAATCAGTAGCCATGTTTAATCCCTAAAATTTCCTAAACGTAACGCTGATTTAATATCATCGTCATTTACTTTTGGTGCTTCAACACTCTTATACGGTGATACCATTGTGCTGTCGTGGTATTTATTAGCGCAAGATGTATAAATTGCTGAAAGCCTTTTTATGGTGTTACTTTCCCACACACTTAAAGTTATTCCTGTCAAACCGCACCAACTACTTATTTCTTGCCAAGTTAATTCGCTTGGACCAATCGTTGCAAGCAAATCTATTAGGTAAGAAAAAGGCGCAATGTCTGGCATAATTGGGTCAGGTATCGACTCAATTCTTGCCTTCGTTGCGCCTTTTTGATTAGTAGTGAGCCAAGCCCAATACCGCACATAATCTTCAAGTAGCTGGTCTAAGCTAAAAAATAATTAGCCCTATCAGCGGCAGCTTCTAACACTTGTTCCGCAATCCATGATCGCTTCTCGTATAACATTAGGGCATTCTCTTTACTGCACTTGAGAACTTCCTCGTTGTAAACGATGTTCGACCAAGAGACAGTGCATTCAGCTAGAATCTCACGAAGTGAGCGTTCTACTTCAGCCTCAGGCACTTTTCCATTGCGGTACTTATTTGCGTTTTTAGCTTGTATTCGTTTAGCTGTTTGATTCCATTTAGCGGAGTCTTTACCAAGAACCTTGATAACAAGAGTCTTGCCTTTATCATCCTCTAACAACTCACCAGTAACAGGGTGAGCCAACTCAACGGAAATGCCACTATTCGCAGCTTCTTTCAAATCAAATTGCGCTAAATCCATTCTGAGTTACCTTATGCAGTAACTGTCGAACGAGTGCGCTCCAAACTAATAGTCCTTTGAACTATTGAGTCTGCGCCCCCAGCGACAGTGTCAAAAGAAACAACCTTACCAGTGAAATAGTCAATTGTTCCGTCTTGGTATGTAACCTCGAAAGAGTAATCGGTATCCGCTGTTAGAGCTGCAAGGATAATAACTTGACCGGCATCATCATCGTCACGGTTAACAGTAATTGAATCTGCGCCGTTGTTGAAAGTGCCTTTGTATTTATCAGTGCTTCTTTGTGCTATAGGGTTGCTCGTAACAACATTGTAAACCTGTCCTGCAGGAGTCCAATCAGTTACTTGACCTACAGTGGTAAAAGTAAGAGCACCATAACCAGTGTCATCAAAAGTTGCGGGTAAAGAAGCCGAAACACCAATCGTGGTTTCGACAAGGGTCTGTACTGTATCAGGCATAAATCACCTCGTAATAAATGAAATATATCGTATCGAAACGACAATTGTATACCAAGCATCTTCAACACTGCCTGCTTGGCGGCTTACTGAGCGTATTGTCGCAGATTGTCCAGAATATGCAACGCTACTCCCAATTGGGTAATGCGCCATTATCTCCTCTGCTTTCGCTTTTGGAGTGATAGCCCCGCCATCAATAGGATAACGCAATATAACTCTAAAGATTCCGCTTGTTTCATTCATGTCAGAAAGAGACAAAGAATCTATAGCGTTTGGTAAATGTATAAGCTCCGCATACGCTGTACCAGATACAGGTGTGTAGGGCATATTTTCGTAATTCACTGGAAGACCAAAAGAGCCATCTACAAAAGACTGCACGAATGCTTGGTCAATTTTTATGCTCATTTGTTCTTCCTAATAATCGTTTCTAGTCTGGCGATGTTCTTGGCAACCATTCCGTCACGCTGTTCCCAGATACCAACGTAAGGAACATTGTTAGTTAGGTAGGTAGTTTCACCTGCCCCGCCAACTTTCCTTCCCATAGCGTTAATGGTTTTAGCACCCGACTTATCCGTAGTATCTAATACTGCGCCAGTGGACATGCCAACCGTAGTTTGCCAGTTGCCCTTCATTCGGCCAGTATCAGCTCTTGTGTTTTCAATCACACCAGTAAATAAGTCAATCTTTACAGCTCGGACGAACTCATCAAGTGTAGATTCTGCTCGCTTAACTATGTCATCAGGGTTAGTAATCTTCATTATCTTCTGGCCTGTACAAAGTAGACCAACGGAATACCCGCAGGATTTGATTCTCTGATCGATACAATAGACCAGTTTTCACCGCCAATGGTGATCGTATCAGTAGAAACAGGCTCTATAGTGTTATCTAAAATAATCATTCTGTCACTGCTCAATATTCTAGCACCATCTATAAGCTCGTCAGCGTACTTCTGAACGATTGTATTTGGGGTATATGTAACCGTAGTTCCTGCTGTCGGAACGCCTGTTACAGGGTCAATAGTGCCTCCTGTGGTGCGTTTAATTTCACCTACAGCACCAAACTTAGTAATCAGCTTAGAGGCAGTGGCTGCTATGCTGTTGTAGAAAGCTGTACTCATTAGCCCATCACCAACGGAATACCAAGACCGCCACGAACCATAGATGTGGATTCAAGTCCCAATTGCTTGCGGAGCTCAATTGCTCGTTTTTCACACTGGGACTTAAATCCGCGTTTCACTACTAACGGTGTCCTTCTGGTTCAATGTTACTAAATTGATCTCGCGCCAGCTCTATAAGATTCGCTAGCGACTGAGACGTTTGCGGAGAGATTGCTGTTTTCGCTTTAAAGGCGATTTGCAACTCGCCTATACCCGTGAATTTTGCCGGCTTTTCTCCAAGCCATTCACATATGGTGTCCAGAGTCTTCCTGTCTGGGATATGTCCGCGCTCAATTCTAGAAAGCGTTGTAGGGCTAATTCCGATTTCATTTGCTGCTGCCCTGATGCCCATGCTGCCTCGTCTTCTGAGTACGAGTTTCGCTAGATCATCATATTGCATAGAGTCTCCTGTGGTGCGCTTAATATCACCTGCAGCACCAAACTTTGTAATCAGCTTAGAAGCCGTTGCCGCCATGCTGTCATAAAACGCTTCGCTCATTAGCCCATCACCAACGGAATACCAAGACCGCCACGAACCATAAGAGCAGCTAGCAATGATTGACTGCGAGAATGCCTAGCGATGCGTTGACTGTCAGCTATAGCGTATTCAACCTTAACTGCGCCTTTCACTTCTTCGCTCTTAACGCCTACTGCGCTAGATTGAGAAAGGTTATATAAATCTTCACCCGCTTGTATGTCTAAAGCTAGTGACATCTGGCAATTCTTCACAAGTGTAGGTATTTCGTTATTCTGCCAACTGAAGTTATCTAAATCAGTAAGATTATTGCGTGGGTAAGATAGAGGCTGATACCTTTCTACCATATCACCCATTAACTGCGATTCTTTGCTAGCGATATATTGTGCTGCTTTTATTAGTTGTATTTTAAAAGCATTGGTATCTTCAACAGTAACGCCAAAGCCCTCAGCATAGGCCGTGTATTCAGCTATAGTGACATATGTATTAGCACCTGTAACTATGCTGCCATTCTCAACAATCAAGGTAGCCATTTGATATTCCTACTTGCCTTTCGGCTTCTTTTTCTTGCCTTTGTTATACATAATAATTACCACTTAACCTTGTTTGCCCAGTATGCGCCACTCATTTTGCCTTTCTTTATATTTTCTGCGTGTCTTGCTTTAAAAGAAGCTCTACGAGCAGCGTCAGCTTTGCTTTCATTTGCGCGTTTTGGTGAACCGGAAACTCCCTGTTGTCCGAAGCGAATCGTTTTCACTTTATCACCTTCTTTTGCGACAACGACATGGGATTTGGTCGGATGGTTAGGAGTGCGCTTTGGTTGGTTGTACTTATCCAGACCTAAACGAGTGAGTCTTGAATCTTTTGCCATGATAACCCCAGAAAGGGAAAAGGGGCGACCGAAGCCACCCCATTCCGTTTAGCCGAGAAGTACAGCAGCGAAGTCAGGCTTCCATACTTTGTAGCCGTACAAGCAAGACACATCAAACATTGCCTTGTTGTAGCCTTTGTAGGCAGCTATTTCAAACACCAGACCGCTAACTGGGTCTTGTACTGTCAGACGGTCAACAGCAGCGTCACCGCCGGCAGGTTGAGCCATTGGACGCATACCAACCTCAACAGCAGCCTTGTGGAAAGCTACGTTACCAGTGAAGCTATCACCAACAGTCAGAGCAACGCCATCAGCGAGAGTTTCGCGTAGACCAGTAGCACCGATAGTTACAACACCACCTGAAAGAGCGCCAGTTACGACATACTTGTTAGTATCGCCCGCAAAAGTTATTACATCACCTGCAAGAATAGTACCAGTACCGCCGTCAACTGTAATTGCAGTATCGCCAACAGCGTAAGTGCCGTCAGTGATGTAGCTTGCGCCAGTGCCTTTGGTGTGGCTTGCAATACCCGCAGACTCTTTAATCATCAAGCCTTGGAGGTCGAGCAAAGTGCCTTGACGGAGCAGGTCGCTAGAACCCGCAGTATTGACTGATTGCAGTGAAGCTAGCTGTCGCAAGTTAGTACCTGCAACGCTGTTCATTACAATAGAAGCCATACCGTCATTTGAAGGCATACCGTTATCTACGAGAATCTGGCGAATCTCAGCAACTTCGGCAAAGTTACTACCGAAAGGAGTTGTGCCGGCAGTACCAAATGCGCGTGAAGCATTGTTAGCAACATCAGTCGCAACTTCGGATTCGATTTGGTTAGAGATGGCGCGCATAGCTTGCTGAATCTGATCACCGTAAATAGTTTCAAATCCTGCGCCATTGTTGACGTGCTTCATGTCTTCGCCTGTCCACGGAATCTGAACCGATGCTGTAGTGCTAAGAGTCATCGTCTTATTATCTACAGTTTGGTCAGTACCTTCGGGAATAGTCATTGACGGTGAAACAGTTGTAACAGTCGCATTACGTGTAGCAAAGGAACGAATAGTATCGCCTTGTGCTGCGCGTTCTGTAGCATCTGAGTTAATTGTCGCGGAAGGGATAACACCAACAAGCTCACGACCAACGATGTCTGCCGCTTTGTAGATGTCTGCCGCTAAGTCAGTAAGAACATTAGCCATGAGAGTTTACCTTTAATCATCTTTAAGTTTACCGCCATTTTTGGCGAAGTTTGCGCGTTGCGCTTGGTTCATTCGGTCAAATTCTGACCGACTTATTTCATTGACTCTAGCCCCGCTAGATTCATTGCCACCTGTACGCCCTGCGCCATTGGCCTTAGTTCCCACAATTAACGGAGCAAAAGCCGCGCTATTCTGGAATTCTGCTTTAAGCTCCTCAACTGACATAGCCGAAGGCTTACCATCTTTGTCGAGAACAACAGTAACAGGACTGCCTTCTCTAAATTCTGTTTTCAATCGCTTTTCTAGGTGTGGAAGTAAAACATCTGCCGAACCTTGAACTGCTATCTCTGCTGCTATCTTCGTTGCCGTTTGCCCACTCGTTAATTTCACAAGAGTGCCTGACATTGCATCTAGCTCTTTCTTTAGCTCGACTTCCCTAGCATTAAACTTTTCTTGCCAAGATTTATCTAAAGCCTCAGTGTCATTGCCTTTCTTTGCCGCTTCAAGTCTTGCTGCTTCTGCCTGTTCCGTGGCTTCTCGTGCTTTCTGCGATGCTGCTTTCTTTTCTCGCAACAATTCATCGACTTTATTCTTGAGACCAGTCAAATCTTCTTGATCTGGTGCAGGAATCCCTGTGACTTTAAGCTGATACCCTGTATCTGTTTGCTCGTAGAGTCCGTGTAAGGTTTCGTCAATGTCTTCTAAACTTTTTAACTGATATTCAATCATTTTATCACCCTGTGATTAAAGTAAGCCCAACTTACGATTCGGTCATTGTAACTTGCAAAAATTTTATGTCAATGCTAGTCCAATCCTGCTTTTTCAAATGCTACTGGTTCTAAAGCCTTCATTTCTTTTAAAGTCATTGGTTCAAAATTCTTATTTAGCTGTAACTTAGTAAACTTTTCAGAAGTTAAACCGCCTCTGCGGAGTAACGCACCCCTGCTTTTGCCTATAGCCGAGTCTTGAAACGCAGCAGGTTGTTTTTTTAGCCAACCGTAGTAAGTTTGGTCAGCAGGAATAGAAGTTACTTTTCCGTCTGCTCCTCGCGCACTTCTGGTGGCTCCTTCACGCAAGAAAGCAAACCTATCATCTAGCACTGCCACTATAGTGCTGCGACAATTGGGGTGGATAGGTGGTCGTGGTCCTTTGTCTGTAGGAAATTGCTGACCATCGTAGAAACGGCACTGCGGAGAGGTTCGGCTATCTAGTACGCTAACCCATCTAACGGCTTTTACTATATCAGAATTATTCTGCCAGACTTGTTCCCTTGATTGAACGGCTGCGTGTTGTAGTGCAGTTCTGGTAATAGTCTTGGCTGCGTTGTTCATTTGAAACAATACACCATCTGTAAACTTGTTAGCCCTAGTACCACGCACAGCTTGCAAGATTTGACTAGTGGTCTGTCCTTCGTAATATCCCGCAGATATTGCACCACTAACTCTTTCTAGAGTCCTTTCAGTCAATCCTTTAACAAAAGGCTTTAGCAACTTACCATTGTCTGCGCCCACTATAGTTAATGGATTGTTAAATACGGCAAACTCTAATGCAGCAGCAGTAGGCACAACAAAGTCAGCAGCGGCAACTTGACCTAACGCCTTAATCTCAAAACTGGATTCGTAATCAGCTAAGTCAATAGACTGCAAGGCCACTGTGTTAGTGAACTCCTGCGCCAATATCGCCATGTCTGACCTCACAGAAAGCAACAACTGGTTAAGCCTATCTCGTGAGAACTCTGTTAAGTCCCTATTAGCTAAACGCGCAGTAACAGATTGGTCAATCTTCTTTAGAAAATCGCCAACCTTGTTAGCTTCGCCTGTCTTTAGCCTTTCGAGATAGACTTGGTGACGAGTCGCTATGTTTATTAGCTCCTCTGGTGCTGTAGCCATTAGTCTTCCTCTAGGTCAACCATGCCGCCTTGCATACCGATTTCTTCTTGATAATCATCAAGCTCTTTTTCGGCATGAATCAGACCGTGTTTCTTCTGCCAAGCAAATAGATCACTAATCGGCAGAACACCTTGCAAGAATGAAGCAACCACAGCGTTCAGCATTTGCGCGTCTGCTTTAGGGTCAATAAAGTCTTGGCTGATAATATATTTACACTCAGCATCGCCACCGACTCCCATAAATTGCGCTGCCATTTTAAGGGCATCGTAGTAGGCTTCCGAAACATTGTGCGCTATCAGTGATAAAACTGAGTGCTGAGACATTAACTCACCATCTATCTGGGTAGCTGTCTTAGCCGCACCACCTGACTGCATAAACATTGCGCCTAAACCAATCATTAGCTCAACTTTATCCATCATGGCTTCACGAGCAAGCATATTACCCCTCGCCTGAGCAAAGCCAAAAGTTTCACCTGATGGAACGCCTATTAATCTACCTGAGCCGATATACATATTATTTGATTGCATTAGTTCAATAGTTTCTTGGTTTAGCCCAGACATCCACGGTTGAACCTGCCCGACTGTAAATACTGAGTCTTCGTAGATAGCCGAGTTGTTGTAATGACCTAGATTTATTTTAGCCAAATCGTACATAGGAGGGTGATCAACATTGGTTGTATTCATTTCTGAGCCAATAAATACAAAAGGCAAATAGTCTAATGTATTACCGAATCCATCGCGTGGAATGGTCTCGCTGTGTATATAGAAATCGTTGTGATTATCTTTGCGCCACTCACGCTGCACATATACGCCCTCTTCTAACGCTAATTCTATCCAAATATCTTTTACTTCATGTTCATATCCGTCAGACTTTGGCTCACTTACTGTTGAAGTTAATACAACGAGAGTTGGCATAACCTTAGAACCGATTCGCTTAGTCTGCCAGTTAATAATGTCTCTACAATCAAATCGAGTGATAGTAGCGAAGATGTTGCCGCTAAGAATATCAGCGCGTGATACTTCGCCTTCTGTGGTGGGAAAATCTACCAATAAACCACAGCGACCAACGCGAATGACATCGCGCATAACTTCCTGCGATTGTTGATAGATAGATGCGCCTGCACCGTTTACATTCGTTGATACATAAGCAAGCTCATCAGGAACTTCTAGCGTTGGGGGCTTTGTGAATGCTTTACCTACGAACCCGCGACTGGTATATCCTGCGACTGCTGCGAATACACTACGCTTAAAGAACTGCGAGTTGCGCTCTACATTCTCAACAGATACATCTCTGGGGTTTAATTGAACTAAATACTTTTTGAGGTTGTTGGAATCGCAAATGTCATTTACTAATTCCCACTTTTCTACGTTGTCTCTATATTTTGGATTCTTGAAGTCTATCATCGTGACATACCTATATCTGTTACCACGATTGGTCTGCCCAGCGACCATTTGCGGTTGATAAAATAACCTGCCGCATCAACCCAGTCGTCTATAGCAGGATGTTCACTGAACTTTTCGGGTTGTCCTTTTAAATAACCTTGCGATTCTAGCGCATCAGTTAATTGTGGACAGGTATCCGTATTTACTAGCCATCGGTCGTGCGATAGCAATCCGTTTACAGCATTGATACGGTCTCGGACCATAGGATTTGCTTTCGGACAATCTATAGCGTATCCGTGTTGCCGTATTATATCAATATCTGACCCAGTAGCGTTAGTGCTACCAGACTTCCCACTAGCGTCAGGGTATACGGTTATTTTCCGACCTGCTTGCTCATATTTAGATAAACGCGCACAGAAATCTCTAGTATCGTGACTTATAAATTCGTCTACTGTAATCGGGTCTTTGCCTTCAATGACGCTAACTATCGCGCAGCAGCCACCTATGTTGAAATCTATTCCGACATGCAGAAACTTGTCAGCGTCAGTAATCGTGCGGTCTGTGTGGTGTTTTTCCCTAGCGAAGAAATGATAAACCTTGTTAGCAGATAGACTTACAAACTCACCTTGCAAAAATAGATCAGCCAGAACTGGGTCGTAGTTATCTCTAATCTGTTGAATATAGCCGTCAGGCAAAAAAGGATTGGATGCTGTAGGTGAATTGATAACCGTATAGCCATCTTGTAATGACTTTACCCACTTTTGATATACGAACCCGCTGTATCCTTGGTCTGGCGTAGTTACACAGCCGATTGTATTACCTGCAGGATGCTTACACTTTTGGCGATTGCGCTCACTTATCTTTCGCCACACTAGCGCAGCTTTATCTTTGGGCAGGGTATCTAACTCGTCAACGATGCTATGCGCTACCTCATAGGCAACGATTCGCTCAGGTCGGTCATAACTACGCAAGATAATCATGCCGTAGCCGTGAATCTGCACAGTGTACTCAGAGCGGTTAGTTTTGAATGATAGCCCTAGCTTTTCTAATTCTTCTTCAAGCCCAGACAATGCGCGTAACCTAAGCAAATCATAGGTCGGCATATAATATGCACCGTTTACACTAGGGTCTTGAAGCATCAGGCAGATAAGCCTAGATATTCCCGCTACTGTCTTTCCACTACCAAGCCCACCGACTAGAGCAGGATACTTGGCTTCGGAGCATAGGAACTCTTCTTGTGGCTCAGTCAGGCTTAGTTGCACGGACTATCTGTATGATGTTGTTTTCGTTAGTAGATATTGTGGTTGTGTCTTGCTCTTTCCAACCCGCTTGAGTCTTAAGGTAAAAGATAGCCGCAGTTGTGTTACCGTTCTGCGCTTGGTTTACAAGATTACTAGCCACGCTTGCTATAGCTTTGCCTTTTCCTTTTTTATAGGCATCAGAAACCTCAGGCTGTCTCTCTTCCACTGCCCTAAAAGTAGTTTCCGATATACCAAAGTAATCAGATAATTGGGCTTTTGTTAATACTGCGGCGAGTTTCTCTACCAGATTTATTTGATTTTGGTCAAATTCTGTAGCGGGTCTTCCACCACCGTCACCTTGATTGCCCACTTTCATTGACTATCCTTATTGCTTTCGCAAGCATTCTCAAAAAATAAAACAATATCTTTTTCAAGATTCAATCTTTGGTTTATAGCGTCAATCTTCCACTTCATTTGCAGACTCATCAATTCTTCATAGTTATCAGCAGAATAATTGTTTAAATCTTCATTACAAGAAACAATAAAAGGTTCATATCCAACAAGACCTGCCTTTTTTATATTTGGCAAACAGTTTATGTCAAACAGAGTTACTACATTGCTTCCAATGTTTTCGTAGAATCTATTGGATAAATTATTAAATCTTGTATGAGTTGAAACATCCTCAATATATAAGCTAAATCTAAAAAGACTCAAATCACCTCTGCTAATGTCCAATTCTTTAATTAAGGGTGAAGTGCTGCCATCTTTTTTAAATTCAATAGAGTTTTTATTCTTACAAGAAAGATAAATATTCTTTTTTAAATATATACCATGATATTTTTTCCTATCTGGTCTATGAGTTCCAAAGTAAATATGGTCATACTTTTTTTCTTTAACAGTCTGAAACTCATTGAAAAGTATAAGATTTAAATTTTTTGTTACCTTGTTTTTAACAGATTTAAATTTATTAATAAAATCATAATTGGCTAAAATATACGATGGTCTTTCCTTTAATTGATTATTAAAAAAAGAGTTTGGAGCTACATCGTATTCGTTGGCAATCCATATATAAGGCGAATTATTATTAACAAACAATGCTTTTAATTTTTTATGAGGTCTAAAAAAAGCAGAACCATAATGTGATACCAAAAGGTCATACTGAACGCTAGGATTGATTCTTTCTTGAGTATTAGAATAGAAAACATCAACTTTATGTCCTTTATCTTCTAAGACTTTATTAATCCATATAGCGTTTTTTATGTAAGCAGATATGGTATTTCCCGTAGGATGTGGTATCTGACAAAAAATTCTCATCTTTTAACCATTAGTTTTTCAAATTCTTTATAGGCAATTTCGGTTTTTTTTGAACGCAAAAAGCCCTGAAGTTGCTCCATTTCCTCAATAGTTTCGCATTTAATCAAAAAGTTTTGATTTTCTTTATATGTTTCCTCTGTGATATCTATATCAAGGTCATCATCACTGTTAAGCATATAGGCTAATTCATCAACATTAAAACCTATGAAACTTATATCAAAATCTAGCATTTGCAGGGTTTCTATCTCCTGCTTTAGCATCTCTTCGTCCCATGCAGCATTTAATGCCAGTTTGTTATCCGCAATAACGTATGCCTGACGTTGCTCGTCTGTAAGACCAGTTAATTGGATAGATGGAACTTTACTAAGCGAAAGAAAGTCAGCTGCTAGCAGTCTGCCATGACCTGCTATCAAGGTGTTCTGTTCGTCAATAAGAATAGGATTAGTGAAGCCGAATTCGCTAATAGAGGCAGCGATTTGCTTAATTTGCGACTCAGAGTGAGTGCGTGAATTGTTGATATACGGTATTAAGTCGTCCGTAGCGACATATTCTATCTTTAACACATTCACCCCCAGTGATTGCTTTTAGCCTCAAGCTAGGGGTGAAGTGTATCAGTTTTTTTAAAAAAGGCTAGCCTATTGAGTAGATAGCATATCCTGCTCTGCCATTTCTATTTGTCGCAGTTTTAATCGCGTAGCCTTTCTTGCGTAAGGTATAAATCCTAGCTGCAAGCCGAGTTATTCCGTATTTCTGGAATGCTTTCATGCTAGTTATTTTGCCATATCGATTTATGTGCTTGAGTACCTGCATTTCTTGAGTCATAGCTTCTCCTAACTGGGGGTGCTATTAATTTTTAATTTCACCCCTTGATTAATAAAAAATATGCCTACCAATCTTGATTTTAGAATACTACATTTGCGGTTTCTTATTACGCTTTGCTATTTCAATAAAATCTGACATTTTCCTAAGCTGATTATATTTAATCTTCCCAGACTCAATTTTTTCAGCAAATCCCTCACTGTCTTTCTCTCCCTTTTTTACGATGTTTGCCTTATTCCAAAACTCTTTTTTCCCACACCAACCCATAAAAGTGACTACATCATCAGTCATTGAAGAAAAAACATATATTCTACAGTCGTAATTTTTTTGATAAGAATTTACATGGGCATCGTATTGACTAGATGGCTTAACATTTCGCTTCTTACACTTTACGTCCAGAGTTATTATTTCACCATTAATCTTTATGACAAAATCATACGGACCTTTGTCAGACCCGCACCATTTAAAGGTAATTCCCTCTTCGATTAGCAAAAGCGCAAACTCTTTTTCCGCAATGAGTCCAGTAATTTGCCCAGAGCCATCTGGCAAAATGGTCATGTGATTAAAGGGTTTGATGCCGTTGTATTCGTTAATCCATTCATCTGTAGTTTGATTTTGTACGCGCTCAGTCTCATTCATGCCCTAATCCCTGTTATTATAGAATATGTGTCTACCTATCTTGCGTTTAACATTCAAGCCTTGCGACCAAAATGGTTTCACATCATCACGATGATAAAATACTGCACCATCAGTAACATCAACCAAGGTTGTTTCCGCGTGGATAGCGATTGATAAAGCCAAGGTATATGCTTCTTCATCGTCAATCGTTTCAGGTTTTCCATCACACCAGTAAGAAAAATGGCATTGATGGCGAATAGGATGCCCTGCCCAATACTTAGCTTGCTGAGTAACTTCGCAGGGAGTGTTTGGGTAGTCAGGGGAGTGAACTCTATTGATTATCGTATTAGCTACGGCTACCTGCCCCTCTAAAGGCTCTGAACGAGCCTCAAAGTAGATAGCCATAGCAATACAAGCAATTGAGGTCATCATAAGCAATGGTGCGCGTTTAAAATTGATGATTCGTAGCCCATGATCGTTTCATAAGCTACTGCGCGTAATCTTTGGAGCGTAAATTTCTGAATATCCTTAGCGGTAGAAATCCACTGGTGATCAGCTAAGTCGTAGATAAGATTATCAAATTTCTCTATATCGTCACCGATAGCCACCTCTAACAAGTCGGGCTGAATATTTCGCAAGTGCCGCCATACAATATCTAGTATTAATTCTGTCGGCTCAACTTTATCGTCTGTAATCAATTCGGGCATATTTTCCATTAAAATTTTTGTAATCTCTGCACTCATTTATCCTGCTCCTCTTTCAAAAAAGCATTAACAGTAAATACGTTTCCTTCCCTATCTATAAACCTATATTTACTAACAGTGAATTGCCTGTCTTTTGTATTAAGAACTTCAGTCTTAATATCTATATCCACAATATCGTGGATATTTAAACTGGTTAATGTACGCATGTTATTTACACCCCTGATATGTATTTTTATAATCTGGCCATCCTAGATCGCCATTTGATTGCTCGTAGAGAGCAACCATTTCGCAATAGTTCTGATCTGCATCCCGCTCTAGCTCTGAATCATTGGCTGATACCAGTAGGATTGAGCCTAGTAAAAAAATAGTGATTAATAGAGGTCGCATGCTAGAGCCTCCGCAGCTCAGCCGGTGATCTTTCCTCTCGCGGCGGTGCTACAAACCCATGCTTTGCGGCATAGGCTAATGCGCTATCTCTAGCAGATTGCCGAATTGTTTTTACTGTCTCTAGCAACTTCTGGTCATCAATTT